>Ga0209212_1002257_pt1 | contig 28013 bp, 24 predicted proteins | sample RifGroC2_FD_183996 | JGI IMG/M metagenome (GOLD analysis project Ga0209212, IMG submission 183996) | Groundwater microbial communities from Rifle, Colorado, USA - Groundwater C2 (SPAdes) (version 2) | ecosystem: Environmental > Aquatic > Deep subsurface > Groundwater | place: Rifle, Colorado... | reverse complement strand
TGTTCATCGGCGAAGGTGGCCCGAAGGATAGGCGCTTCCTCATTGGGAAAAATAAACGAGACATTTCTTCCGGTCCGCAACGTCATATCTATGCTTGTCCTCGCTTTATCCACGAACCACGAGGGAGGTGTCGGGGTTCCGAACGAGATCTCGCCATCGGAAACGGTGACATCTCCATACAAGGATTCCTCTGTCGGGGTCCCATCGATCGAAAAACTCCCGGACACCATTGCCTCTACATTGATATCGATGGCATACATGGGAATCCACAACGATACGGGATCCTCGGTTCCCAGGATATCGATCCTATAGTGGGGAATTCCCCAGCGTTCTATCGAGGCTTCCAGCTGGGCAACTGCCTGGGTACTCCGCCCCGACTCGTGTACTGCCGATACCGGAGATGCTGCGACGGAGGCAAGGTTCTCAGAGACGGTTATGATGGGATTCTTGAGCGAGAAGTGTTCTCCAGGTGTCCAGAATGTCGTCAATTCAACCGAATTCGCGTAGAGGGTTCCGAAATAATCGGGATCGCCGAGCGGTCCTTCAATCAACAGCGAGCCGTGCACGACTCCTGAATTGAAGGCGAGTATGGGTTCGAGGAACAGGGAGTTGAGAAATCTCATATCAAATGAAATGTTCTGGATATCGAGTGAAATCCTTTGCGAATCCACCACACCCGTAACATGAATGGGAATGGGAAACCCCTCCTTCGCAAGCAGTGACATGTCGCCTGAACTGAAATCGTAGGATCCGTCCAATGTCCCGTTCTCCATCGGGACGATTGACAATACATTGCCTGCATAGCGAATCTCATGGATCCCTTTATTCCACTCGATATCACCCAGCAACCAGGTGTCATCATGGGAAATCGTAACTGGAGGGATAGCGTCCCGCAGTTGGGACAGATTCGACATCCAATCGAAAAAAGAACCGCTCGGAGCAAGTTCGGTTGTCGCGACGATAGAAGTTGTGGTGGTCGCATCACGCCAGGTAATGGGGGATTCGAGTGAGAGGTTGGCTTCAAGCGTGGTCCCACCGTCGTACACGGACGAGAATTCGGGAACAGTTACGGAGAGGTTGCCGGATGTGTAGATTCCGTTTTCCACCAGGATCGCTTCATTGTCGATTTGCAGATCGAACGACAGGTTCGACTTCGCCATACCACCGAAGTCTAGATTGGTTATCGCATGGGCGAACGTATGGTCTTGCAGATCGGATTCACCGACGAGGGTAAAATCGAAGAGCGCATCAGGTTCTAGGATATTGAATCTTCCTACAGGGAAATTAGAGATTGTCCAGGAGCCTTTGGATACGGAAGGTGTTTCTTCATCTGGGAAAACCGAGATATGGATGGATTCACCTGCAGTACCATCCAATTTCAACATGATCGAAAGATTGTCGGCATTGCGGGAAAATAGGGATTTCAGGGATTCGTTGTGCACAGACAGGAATCCGGAAAGAATTCCGTATCCATCCTCATAGGCTATCGACCCGATTTGCAATTGTGTCGGGTCGGCATCGATCGACATGGTCAGTGACCAGGGGTCCATTGTTCCCCAGGAAAACCCCGATAAGGATAATTTCTCGGAGTTGACGATAAACAGCCCGTCGGCTATGGAAATATCGGCTCCGATGGCTCCATCGAGAATCCCCTGACCCCGCAACGTATCACCACCGATGGCAGGTGGAAGCGGCAAATCTTGAAAATCGATTCCCAAGGTGATGTGGCCAGGTTCGGAGATGACATCGACGGCTGCATCGAGATTGTCAGATTCCAGGGTAACTAGCCCTTTGGTGACATCGAATCGTAAATTCACCGGATAATCGGCTCCCGGTACCGAAAGGACAGCATCGGCTGTGAGCACATTGTCCTCTGCCCAAGATATTTGTCCATCAAGACTGGACCCGGACAGTTTCGGGGAGGTTATGCCATATCGATATATTTGCGATGCCGCTCGCTCGAAGTCTGCAGCCACAATGGTATCGCCCCGATCCACACTGCTGATATCCAAAGTTCCTTCCGGAACGAGTCTCTGCCTGTCTATCTTGCCATCATACGAAAGCCGGTACCCTTCTGTGGTGAAGGTGGCCAGATCTATGGTGAACGAATCGGGATCCATGGCCCCTGCAAGGGTTGTCGCTATGTTGAACCGTTGTTCATCCACAGCGAGATTCGCAATTCCGATTTCTGCTGTCGCCCGGCCAATCGAACCGTCCCGTTTCGATTGCAGGTTCAGGTTGCCTTCGAATGTGGTCTCGGCTACCAGCAAGGCACCGATTGTGGGAGAAAACGAGTCGACCACCGACATGAGTGGGTATGGCGAGAATCCGTTGAGTCTGATCGACAATCGTGCCTGCTCGGATCCGAAGTCATAGTCGAACGAAGATTGTACTCCCGGTAGATAATCGAGCTGGGCAGATAATTGTTCCTCTTCGCGGTTTGTGTATATGAGGTTTCCCTCGAGGTACCCGGGTAAGCCTTGGCTACCGATATTTCGGAAAACGCCTTGGGCTTGAAGGATTCCTGCAGTTTCCGAGAATGCGATATCACCCGAAACTTCTGCTGTGACATGCTGTAAATGGTTGATCGCGGTATCGGCACGCAACAAGAAGCTCGACTCGGCGTTCGATTCTTCCAGTTCGCTATTGCGTATGACGAGGACATGGGCTTCCTCCAATTCGGCTGCATGTATATCCTCGAGCCCCATGTCGAGCAGTTGGGACAAAAATGGGATATCCATGAGCCGGATACGCTCGGAGCCTAGTCGAATCGAGCTGATATTCCCGAACGATGAAATATCGAACAACGGTCGTGCGATATCAACCAGTTGCCTGTCCTCCAATGAAACGAACAGATCCTCAGCGGAGGTTGAGGACAATTCGAATGTACCCGGTTCCGATTGGGTAAAGATTCCCGACAAGGATGCAACCGAGGCTTTCCAGCCTTGATAGCCGGCTTCCAGTCGACCAATATTTCCCGCAATCGAGGAAATGGTTCCTTTCAGGACTTCTCCCTGTGCGGACATATTCCCGATAGAGCCGGAAGCACCGCCGTTCTGCTCCGTAGAAATGGAAAATCCAACGATATTGAGTCCTGCCGTCCCCGTAAGTGCCAGCATCTCTTCCAATGAACCACCGATCAGGGAAAAGCCTATCGAATCTGTATGTATCGATGCCTGTAGGGATCCGATATCCGATGAAGTCCCGAAGGTGTCGACACGGATTCCCACCGTACCATCCCTTGTCGTTCCAATATCCACTGAAGTCATACCGGATTCAATTCCGATTCCTGGCATATCAAGATCGAGACGACCAACCTGAAGGTTTGCTTGGGTGAAGGCTCCACCTTCGACAACCACCACCCCCTCCACGTGTTCGATATGTGCTTGGGTCTCCTGGAATGCAAAGCCGACATCGGAATCGAGGATTGTCAAGGAAATGGTGGGGTTCCAGGGATCCGGTTGGTTCGCCATATCGGTATCGACAGCGTTATTGAATACACTTTCAAACAAAGCCAAGGAGGACTCGTCGATTACAGCCTGCATGCGATCGATTTCGATCGGAATCCGCTTCGGGTACAATCTCCGGGTCATGAAGCGGTATGCTGGTACTTTTACGGTGATCGATTGCACCTCGGCGATACTTGTCCCTGAATTATCCGACACTGTGGTATCCCGCAGCACGATATGTGACAACAAGGAGGTGTCGATAGAACCGATAGAGATTTGCAGGTCGCCCTGTCCGGAAATCGTATCCAACAGTTGTTGCGTAAGCCTGTCTCCTGCTTGCCCAACCAGCGAAAGATTCCCAAATGAAAATACCAGGACCAGCACAGCACAGAGGAGGACCAAGCCAAAGATTATGTTCGAGATTGTCGTATGGTATTTCATATGCACATCCGCATGTTAGACAGTATACTGGTATTCAGGGCGTTTACCTACCCTTTTTTAAATTCCAAGAAGGCACTTCTTGCCATTCTCGAAACGTTTGGGTAGTATTGGGGAGCGTTTGAAACGCCAATAGAGGAGAATTGCCCCATGCAGCAGATACTTGATCGTTTTATCGTTCTGGAAGGCTTGGATGGAGCGGGGACGACTACACAGATGAAAGCGGTGGCCGAAGCTTTCGATGAAGCTGGAGTCCATTGCCATGCGACGTTCGAACCGACATCCTCCCCTTTGGGAAACCTGGTCCGTAGTGTCCTGCGAAAGGAAGTAGCCACGACACCATTGGCGTTGGCCATGCTTTTTTCTGCAGATAGGGAAGACCACTTGCATCATCCGATAACCGGGATTGTGGAGAAGTTGACCCAAGGAACGATAGTGGTTTCCGACAGGTACCTCTTTTCTTCGCTCGCTTACCAATCGGTCGAATGCGGGTTTGAACGGGTCAGCATGCTCAATGACTTTCCTGTTCCCCGATTCATCGTCTATATCGACACGCCGATCGAGGATTGCCTTGAACGGATCGACTCCCGGGACAATGGGAGGGAACTGTTCGAGAAGCAGGAATTCCTGGCAAAGGTGAAGGACAATTATGAGCTGATCTTCGCAGACCTTCCCGAAGGTGTCGTATTCCAACGGATCGATGGGAGAAAAAGCAGGGAAGATATCACCGCTACGATACAGGCTCTGTTGAAGGAGCATTCGCTCCTCTAATAGTCTCCACACCCGCCGGTCGCACCGTCTCAACGAATGAACATCGCATCCCCATAGCTGAAGAACCGATACTTTTCCTGTACCGCGTGGGTGTATGCCCGCATGATGTGTTCCTTCCCTGCAAAGGTGGATACCAGGACCAAGAGCGTCGATTCGGGGGTATGGAAATTGGTGAGCAGCTGGTCCACCACCTTGAACCTGTATGGGGGGAGAATGAACAACCGGGTACTTCCCGGCCCCGCAGGCAAGGATTCCGTGCCGACATCGAACGCCGATTCCATGGTTCGGACGCTGGTCGTTCCGACAGCTACAATTTTCCTACCTTCGCGTTTTGCCTTCGTGACAGCTTCGGCGGTTCCCACCGGAATATCATACTGTTCCAAATGCATCAAATGGTCTTCCAGATGGTCCGCCCGAACCGGAAGGAATGTACCCGGTCCCACGTGTAGGGTGACTGGACAAATCTCCACACCCTTGTTTCGTATCTGTTCGAGGATTTCGGAGGTAAAGTGCAAACCCGCGGTTGGGGCCGCGACAGAGCCTGCCCTATCCGCATACACGGTCTGGTACCTGGATTCGTCACTCATGGCATCAGAACGTTTGATATAGGGGGGAAGCGGCACGTGGCCGCACTCGGAAAAGAAGGTTTCGTCGATGGGTTGTTCGAAGCGTACCAGTTTACCATCTTCATGTTCACCGACTATCGAAGCCTGCCACTGCATCCCCGACGGACTGTCGAACCTATAGTGCTTGCCTATACGCTGTTTCTTGCTCTTTGTCACCATGGCAGTCCAGGTGTGGTCTGGCAATTCATGAAGAAAGAGGAATTCGACCCGGGCACCTGTCTCGCTTTCGGCGTAGACACGGGCCTTGCGTACCTTCGAATTGTTTACCACCAATACCGAACCGGGCTCGACAAAGGAGGGTAAATCGGTAATATGCGAATCTGAAAACTCCCCTGTACTCCTATCGAGGACAAGCAACCTGCTCTCACCCCGTTTGTCGGAGGGAAATTGGGCTATCAAGTTTTCGGGTAGATCAAAAGAGAATTCCTTGGTTTTCATCTGGCTTCCTATCGTATGGCATGTTCAGCAAGTCGTACGCCATGGATGTTGCCATGCGACCGCGGGGAGTACGTTTCAGGTACCCCTTCTGAATAAGATACGGTTCATAAAAATCTTCCAGCGATTCAATCGCCTCGCCTACGGAAATCGCAAGCGTTTCGGCACCGACCGGACCGCCATCGTAAAATTTGATGATGGTGCGGAGAATATTGCGGTCCTGTTCCTCCAGGCCCTGGCCATCGATGCCCAACCGTTCCATGCTGACCCGCACGATTTCGTCGTTGATGGTACCGTTGCCCAGTACAGATGCGTAGTCTCGCAACCTTCGCAGCAACCGGTTGGCAATCCGTGGCGTTCCGCGGGAACTTTTGGCGAGCAAGCGGATGGCGGATTCTTCGATCGATGTTTCGAGAATGCGCGCCGAACGTCTGATAATGGAGACAAGTTCCTCTTCCTGGTAGAATTCAATACGACAGGTGATGCCGAATCGCGAGTACAAGGGAGAAGAGACTTGTCCGGCTTTGGTCGTTGCACCGATAAGGGTGAATCTTGGTATAGGGATTCGTATGGTCCGTGCGGCAGGGCCCTGCCCGATCACCCAATCGATTTCGAAGTCTTCCATCGCAATATACAGCATTTCTTCTAGTGCCGGTCGCATCCTATGGATTTCATCGATGAAGAAGATGCTCCCTTCCGTAACGTTCGTAAGGATTCCCGCCAAGTCCTTGGGTTTTTCCAAGGCTGGAGCGCTGGTCATGCGGATCTCGGCTCCCATTTCATTTGCTATGATAGAGGCCAATGTGGTCTTTCCCAATCCTGGAGGCCCTATAAGGAATACATGGTCCAACGAATCTCCGCGCGACTTGGCGGCTTGGATAAAGACCGAAAGGTTCTCCTTGATCCGCTCCTGGCCTTGGAAATCAGCCAGGATCTTCGGACGCAATATGTTTTCCTGTACATCCACTTCGCTCTGGTACGTGCTGGAGAGGAGTGAGGTTTCTTGGATTTCTTCGTTTTCCACTATCATCCCAGCCTTACGATGGCATTTCTGAAGAGGAACTCCTCCGATTCGTGCAAGCTTTTTCCTGCGATCAATTCGTGGTTTTCCTCCAATAATTTGGTCAAGGTAGAGACTACCTGGCGCTTATCATAGCCCATATCCGCAAGGGCGACAACAAGGTCCTCGTAGCGCTTGTCCAAATTGCCGACCGAATTGTCGCTGGAGCTCCGCTTCGGTATATCCAGGACTACCGTGTCACGCAACGCAAGCACGATCTTTTGGGATGTCTTCGGCCCTACTCCGGGAATGGTCGACAGGAATGTCATATCGCTCTCATCCAATGCGCGTATGAACGCCCGTACCTGTACGCCGCTAAGTATTTTCATGGCTTGCCGAGGACCTATTCCGTTCACCTTTATGAGTTCAAGGAAAAGCATACGCTCCTCATCGTCGGTGAATCCATACAGTGTCATGCTATCCTCACGATGCTGCAACCAACTGAGCAACCGGACTTGACGGCGGGCATCGGCATGGAGTTGTGAAAGCTTGCTTGCGGTTTGGGAGGAAACGAACAATTCGTATTCGATTCCCCCTGCGGTACGCAAAACCACCTCTTGTGCTCCCACATGGATGACCTCTCCAATCACAGCATGGATCATGACAACCTCCTGTCCTTGTTGTTCGCGAAACAAATGGCTGCGGCCAAGGAGTCGGCCGCATGGTCGGGTGACGGGACCTTATCCATCTTCAGCAACAGGCGGACCATCTCCTGGACCTGGTGTTTTTCAGCCGTTCCGTACCCGGTGACCGCCAGTTTGATCTGCAATGGAGTGAACAACCGCACCGGTACCTGTTGCAATGACAATTGTTGGATTATCGCCCCAATGACTTTCGCCACACCGATCGCGGAACTGACATTCTTGGCAAAAAAGATATCTTCCATGGAGACGGCCTGAACGCCGTGCTCTTTTGCCAGTGCCCCGATATCGTTTGCGATCATATGGATCCGTTCCTCAATAGGCTTGCCTGCCGGTGTCTTGACTACCCCGAAAGAAACAGGCCGGTACCGTTGGCCGATGATATCGACCACGCCCCAGCCTGTCTGTGCAATACCTGGATCCACGCCCAGTATCAACATGTTATTCTTCTTCGTCGTTGAAGTCGTCAGGAATATCCAAATTGGAGGAAACCTGCTGGACATCATCCAGTTCTTCAAGGCGATCTATGATTTTCAATACTTTCCGGATCTTGTCGTCTTCAAGCGCAACCGTCGTATCGGCGATCTTGTTCACTTCAGCGCTGCTTTCGGTAAAACCTGCTGCCTGCATACCCTCGAGAATGCTCGCGAAATCGCTTGGATCGGTGAAGACCTCTATTACTCCGCCGGAAGAGCTGATATCCTCGGCTCCCAATTCCAAAGCAGCCTCAAGAATCTGGTCTTCCGTATAGGTCTCTTCATCGTAGGTGATCACACCCTTGGTCTGGAACATATAGGAAACACTTCCAGCAGTCCCCAGCGATCCACCCAATTTGGTCAGTGTGCTACGAACATCGGCAGCGGTTCGGTTCTTGTTGTCGGTCAATGTATCGACAATCAATGCTACTCCGCCTGGAGCGTATCCTTCATAGGTCAACTCGTAATACGTCGAGCCTTCCATTTCTCCGGCACCCTTCTTGATGGCACGTTCGATGTTGTCTTTCGGCATATTGTCAGAACGTGCCTTCAGGATTGCCGTACGCAAACGGGCGTTGGATTCAGGATCACTCCCACCCATTTTTGCCGCGACAGAAATTTCCTTTATCAGCTTCGTGAACACTTGTCCACGCTTCGCATCTGCAATTCCCTTCTTGTGTTTGATAGTAGCCCATTTGCTATGGCCGGACATATACTGAACCTCTTGTATTAAGCGTCTGAGATCGGTTGGTCTGAACCAACCAACGCGTTAGGGTATCATGTGCCATTTTTCACTGTCAAGAGGGGGCATCTTCCAGTGCTTGGGACAAATGCAGGACAATGCTGTCCAAGAGCATGAATCCAGCCCGTGTGAGGGCAAATCGTTCCTTCGAATCCTCAAAATGTCTCTCGCCATATCTCTCCAACAAAACGATACGTTCCGAGAACAGTTCGTTGAACCGGTAGCCGTAGCGTTTTGACCATGCATCCTTTTCAATACCAACCGATGTCCGCAACCCCATAAGCAGATGCTCGTGCATCGACTCGGCTATCGTCAGTGGATAGATTCCGTAAGTTGAGAAGGCATCTTCCTTCGTATACCGGTGGATATCCGCGGCGCCGGTTGTCCGTACCGACCGTCCTGACATAGCAACGGTTCCTGCCGCGGTTGGTCCTATGCCGACATATTCATCCAAACGCCAGTAGCGTTCGTTATGCAGGCAGCGGGTGGCCTTTTCGGTTGAGAAGTTGGATATCTCGTATTGGAAATACCCCAGTGCAGCCAACCGGTCCCAGCAGGATTCCAGCATGTCGGCTTGCCGATCCTCATCCAACACCACAAGACTACCGCCAGCCACCCGTTGGGCAAGCGGTGTGCTTTCTTCAACTGTCAGGTTGTAGAGGGAGATATGGTCGGGAGCCACCAGATCAACCAATTCGTCGATATCGGTGGATGCGTCGGCAATCGATTGACCGGGAATACAGGTCATGAGATCGCAATTCAATCGAAATCCGAAGGTGTCCTGCAATTCCTTCGCACGTGCCAACCCCTGTAGATTCTTTTGACGATCCGTGTTCCTTCCCAAGGTCTTAAGATGCCTATCCTGCATGGACTGTATCCCGATACTCAAGCGGTCAAGTCCGGATTCGAATAGCAGGGAATGGGCGTCTTGCAATGATTCCGGGTTCATTTCCATGGAGAATTCCAGTGGTTTTCCAATAGAGGTGATGGTGGAGACAAGTTCGGCGAGAAACGAAACAGGTAACATTCCGGGGTTGCCCCCTCCGATAAAGACCGTTTCGAATGGTACCGACCTGGCCATCGTTACTTGGGCTACCTCTTCGAGCAGTCGATCGAGGAACAGATTGTCTATGCCGTTGGATGGAGGAACTTCGGAAAAGAAGGCGCAATAGGAACATTTGGCGTGGCAAAAGGGAATATGCACATAGAGTGAACAAGGCCGGGCGGATGGTACGAGCTCAAGAAAAGTCGGTTGGATCAGGACACTCCTCCCATTCTCGCGAACGGCCAGAATCGGAATACCACCCTGCCGATGACGGAATCCTGCAGGACAGGGCCGAAATACCTGCCATCCTGGGAGTTGTCCCGATTGTCCCCGAGAGGCAGGACATATCCATGCGGAACATATATACCCCGTTCATAACGGGCATATTCGGCACGTGCCGCGAGATCCGAGGGATCTATCTGATGCACAGTTCTTGTCCGTGCGTGATCGACTTGATAATAGTCAACCAATCCCTGGTAGTTGGAAACCTTCTGGTACGATTGAACCACATGCTGCGGCGCACTGGAACCCAAACCGGCGTCCTGGTACCCCAACAACGTCCCATATGCATTGATTCCAAGATACAGCGAAGGTTCTATGCTCTGATGTGGTGCGGTCGAATAGCCGTGGGTTCCCCGGAATTCGGCCTCGTTTGTGAAATACGATTGTCCGGCACCCGATATGGAAGCACTACCATCATTGAAACGTATGGTTTCTCCACCCATGGCGGCAGCCCGTTTCACATACAATCGTTCACGCATGTTCCCATCTTCATCGACATCGATATTCACCAGGGAGAACGTAGCCATATAGATGATTTGCGACAGGACATCGAATACTGGACCCTTCGAATCATATTCCGGGTTGTAGAATACGATTATCTCATCTCGCAACGGGGTTTTGGAATCGAAAATCTTAGGTCCGCCGGGATAGGTCTCGATTCCATAGGAGGTCTTGCTCACGAAAACCCGATCCTTGATGAGCAAGGTCTCCACCATGGATGGAGAGGGAATCATATAGAGTTGGAAAATGTATTGGTTGATCAAAAGGACAAATATGACAGCGAACACTATGGCGTCGAGCCAACTGAACAGTTCTCCTTTGAAAGTGCGTTTTTGGGCCCGTTGTGCTTTTTCGCGTGCAATACGCTCTAGACGTCTGGTCAACCGGGTTTCGGTGAACTGTTGGATCCAAGTAAAATAATTCGCCATGGCGACAAGCTATCACAAACGGATACCATTGACAATAAGTGAAGCGACAGGTACTTTTCTAGGGATGAAAAAGCGCGGAGACGACATGCCTGTCAACATAGATCCAGTACGGCTCAAACCTTTGCTCGGAATGCAACCGGGTGTATACCTTACCATCCTGTATGCGGTGGTGTTGGTTGTTGTCATATTCCTTGTCGCATTCCTTCCCGGAATCCTACACAGTGGCAAAAGGGTCACCTTCTCAAGTCCGGTGAACCCCTCGGTGGTCGAAGTGGACGGCCACTACATCGGTTCGACTCCCGTAACGGCTTTTATCGAACCTGGTACACATGAAGCGGTTTTCATGTACGAGGATATGGCTCGTGAGTCGGTGGAATTCAAAGTCTCCCACCCTGTGTTCCTGACCTGGTTGTTCCCACGTAGACAACATGTTGCCTCCAGTTCCTTTTTGGATACCGATTCTGCATTCAGAAACTATCTTACGAGCATGTATGGACAGGTGGTCGCATGGTCGGAGCCTTCGCTCGACGATCGGTACCATAGGCCTCCACTGTTCATGCAGGTGGCCGAGACTGCGGTGGATTCCGATATCTCAGGGATCCAAGACGAGCTATTCCAGTTCTACTCAAGTGCCTTCGCCTTCATTACCTCGCAAGAGATGCTCTCCGATGCGAATGCTTCCCTGTCCCTTGTGAATGAAAGGGAAATCCTATCCGATTCCCATGTCGGTCGACTCGAGTCGACCTTGGCGTCGGTCGGCAAGCTCCTTTCCGAAACGGTATCGAATGAATCGATCGGGTTACCGGCCTCTTCCGCCGACATTGGTTTCGACAGGACCAGCTTGTCGGTACCGGTAGAGGGATTTCCGGCAATCACCGGATATTCGTTCGGTTCTGCGGAATTCATAAAAGGCGATGTTGTTCCAGCAAGCTACCCGTCGGTCAATTCCATGGGAATCCATGCAACAGTTGAAGGATTTTCCCTTGGCGCATTGGAAGTTACCGAATACCAATGGGCACAATTTGTCACGAACAATCCCTATTGGGCGAAAAGCAATATCGATGCCCTGGTTGCCGATGGTATGGTGGATACGAATTATCTTGCGGGAATCTATCCGACGACAGCGGTCGTTTCCAACAAGCCGATCCGCAATATTTCCTGGTATGCGGCGCAAGCGTTCGCAGAATGGTTGGGAGAGGTTACGGGTAGACCTGTATTCTTGCCATCGGAAACCCAATGGGAATATGCCGCGGCATCTGTCGCCGACAAACCCTACCTTACCGGAACAATCGCATTGGCGGACAGCAACGGGCCTTCGGCAATGCTGGGGGGCTATTGGGAACTTGTCGCCGACTCGTATATACCCCTGGGCCGGTTCTTGGGCACCGAGGGCATCTGGGATTCACCCCTATCGGGTGTGATAGTAAAAGGCGGTTCGTATCTGAACGATCCTGCGAAGATCGGGCGTACGACTGTCGGAGTATTGTCTCGGGACGAATGCGCGGAAACCACAGGTTTCAGAATAGCATGGACCGACTAACTAGGAATTACACATGGCAAAAGACCAGATAAAGATTTTACAGACCAACAAGAAGGCCTATTTCAATTACGAAGTGGTCGAGGATTTCGAATGCGGGGTTGCCCTCCAGGGAACCGAGGTCAAGTCGATTCGCATGAGCCGATTCTCCTTCGGTGACAGCTACGTCAAGATCACCGCGAAAGGATTGGTCTTGGTCGCAATGCATATCTCCCAATACGCCCATGGAAGCATCAACAACCATGAGCCGGAGCGCGATCGTCGTCTGCTAGTTCATAAGCAGGAAATCAAGCGGATGAAGCGGAAGGTGGACGAGAAGGGAATGACGCTCGTTCCGACCCAAGTCTATCTGAAGGGAAACCTTGTGAAGGTGCGAATTTCACTCTGCCGTGGAAAGCAGGAACACGACAAGCGCAACACGATAAAGGATCGCGATATGAAACGGGACCTGCGGCGTGAATTGAAGAACTTCAACCGCTGATCCTCTCCACCACTTGCCCTACATGCAAAACTTCCGTATACTTGTATTGTCCCCTGAAAGGGGGGTGTATTGGTTTCGACTGGCGTGAGGTCATGCCAATGGTTGCAAGCGGAGCGCCAACTCCTAAAACTAGCAAAACACAAAACTGCCAAGAAAGAAGACAATGTCTCTTACGACGCAGAATACGCTCTCGCTGCTTAGGTAGTAGGAACGTACAGGCTTCAAAGGTGCCGCTCTTAACCTCTGAGTGCTTGTAACAATAAGGGCTAACCCCAGGAAGTGCCGGTGGTCATGGGGGACAATACAGCTGGTGTAGGAATGGATACGTCGGCCGCTGGCCCGAACCATTTCGAAACTATGAACAGCGGCTAAGCTTGTAGAGGCCGTTGGGTGGCACGTTAGGACGGGGGTTCGACTCCCCCCACCTCCAAAACACCCGTAAGAGACCCGCCAATTACCTGATAAGGGTAAGCGGCGGGTTTTCTGTTATGGTCTGAACGAGATGGAGATTCCCGCGCTCAAGGCCCTCCCCGAGTGATCGAGGATGTCGATCAACCGAACATCCGCCGCAATTGTGGTGGATGGCATGAATTCTACCGGCAACAGCCGTGCGCCGATATTCAATAAGCCGCGATCTCCAGCCTTGCCACCGCTGGGACTCGAACTGTACGAGACATTTCCGAAGTCTATCAGGAAATCCACGTTCCCCTTGAATACCTTCTCGAGCAATGGGGCCTGGAATCCCATACCGAAATCAATATCGGTGTTCATCGTATCATCGAATGTATACCCGACAAGGGCCAGCTGATGAATGTCGATGTGAATGAACTCGCGATATACGCTTGGGCTGCGAACTTCGTGGCATCCCCTACTTCCAAGGCTTGTCCTACCACGCCGAATGCGACAGAAGTCGACTCCTTCTCGACAAACCTCCATTTCGTACTGAGCAACACATCCGCTTTCTCTGCGATATCGACGGCAAGACCTACCTCGAAATCCCTTCCAAAGCCGAATTGTATGAATGGAATATGGGCAAACCCATCGGGCAGTGCGAATATCGCGGAATACCCGGTCGTGACGGAAGCATTCTCGCCACTGGAAACCGGTTGGGCACTGGGAATGACGATATACCCGTTTACTCCACCCAATGTGGAGTTCCCCTCCTCCATGGCTGCGAAAAGGCTGCCTGTGGACATGATGAGCAATACAAACAGTGTCGCAATCAATCGTACGATTTGTTTCATGATGTTCCCTCTCCACTTTTCCCATTCATCTATAGATACACAGTAGCATTGTTCAATGTACAAAACAATTGTGCATTCGAATAGGTTAATAGTTGTTAAGTACTAACATGTGGAAATGCAACACATAACTTTGCTAATGACTATATTGAATATATTTGAAAATTCTGATATTACCTTTGTATAAGTTAGCATATGCTAATAATAATTTGATGTAAGGTGGTTATACACTATGGCAATAGCACGAACACCAGTGTTCAAACGATGTTCCTATCTGGGCATCGATCCTATCGTATTGGGGTACACGCACAAGCCGAGCATACGGCGCAAGAAGCCCTCCAGAAGGAAAGTCAGCGAGTATGGTTTGCAGTTGAAGGAAAAGCAGAAGGTACGTTTCGTGTATGGAGTACTTGAGAAGCAATTCAAACTCACCTACCAGCGCGCGGAGAAGATGCAGGGGGTAACAGGGGCGAACCTGCTCATGTTGTTGGAATCCCGTTTCGACAATATCGTATACCGTCTTGGATTTGCCGTCACCCGGATACAGGCGAGACAACTGGTGAATCATGGTCATATCAAACTCAACGGAAAGCGTGTCGATATTCCTTCGGTCACACTCAAGGTTGGTGACGAGATCGAGCTGATGGACTCCATCAAACACATTGTCAAGCTGAGAAAACTCGCCGACAGCCGTGCCGTACCTTCCTGGTTGTCCTTCGATGAAGCGACATTCACGGCGAAAGTGGTTTCAACCCCTACCCGCAAGGACATAGATTTCGATGTGAAGGAATCGGCCATAGTCGAGTTGTATTCGAAATAGTCCCTCGTGATCTGTCCGATCCGCTCCAGGCCCTGCCATAAGCCTATGCTGGTTCAGATCGCTAGAATTCAAACTTGACCGGTATGGTATGGCACGGTACCATGGACCATGATAAAAAAATTCGATCTATCCACTCCTTCCGAAGGCTTGATATCCATAACACGGGATATAGAGGCTTTCGTGGAGGACATACGCATGGATTGTGGAATCTGCTTGGTCTATTCACCCCATACGACAGCGGGAATCACCATCAACGAAAACTCCGATCCCGATGTTATCCATGACCTGCTGCTGGGATTGGATACCGCATTTCCCGAGGACAACCGCTATTTGCATGCGGAAGGCAATTCCACGGCACATCTGAAAGCCTCCTCGATCGGCAGTAGTGTCATGGTTCCCGTCGAACATGGGAAGCTGGTCTTGGGTATTTGGCAAGATATCTATTTCTGTGAATTCGACGGTCCCCGCCAACGGAACTACTATTGCAAGCTTATGGCAGGTTGATATGAAGATAACTCGGATTTGGGCTGATACGTCGGGAGAATCGCACTACTCGGATCTTGATATTCCACTCATGGACAGCGGGCCTCTGGGAGCTATGTCCGAACCGTTGTCTGTACAGTCCTTGATCCTACGGGAGAATCCTTCGGGGTACGACTACGGTTGGCATACGGCCCCACGGGAACAATACATCGTGATGTTGGAAGGAACTGTTGAGATTACAGTAAGCGATGGTGAGATGAGGACTTTTGGTCCAGGAGCGATAGTTTTGGTAACGGATACCACAGGTAAAGGGCATGCCTCACGTAGTCCCGATGGTAAACCGAGAAAATCCTTGTTCTTGCCTGTATAGAAGCATACCGGCTCCGATGAACGATGTCATCGGAACCGGTGTATCCATACAATACCGATTTAACCCTCGTCCTTGGTGATATCCTTCGGACGTAGAATCAGATTCAACACAACACCGAAAATCGCTGCGAGGCCGAGTCCGGAAAGATTGATGTTTCCAAACTGGAATGTCGCCCCGCCCAATCCCAAGACCAACATCGAAGCACTGATGATAAGTAGTTTCGGATTCGAGAGGTTCACTTTCGCATCGACCATGTTCTTGATTCCGATCGAGCTGATCATTCCGAACAGGAGGATGGAAATTCCACCGATTACTGGCCCAGGAATGGTTCCGATCAAAGCGGTGAATTTGGGAATCAACGAAAGCACAATCGCAAACACTGCGGCAATGCGCATAATCAGTGGGTTGTAAGCACCGGTTAGTGCCACAGCACCGGTATTCTCCGAATAGGTGGTGTTGGCAGGTCCGCCGATCAAGGCAGAGAAGCTTGTCGCCAATCCATCTCCAATCAATGTCCGGTGAATGCCTGGATCCTTGATGAAGTCTTTTCCAACCACATTTCCGATTGCCAAGACATCGCCAAAGTGTTCCACCATGGTGACGATTGCTATCGGTACCATGATTGTGATCGCACTTATGGAGAATTTCGGCAAGGTGAACTTTGGTATTCCGATCCAAGCAGCATTACCCACTGCAGTGAAATCGATGATACCGATTATGATGGATAGGACATATCCGGCGACCAATGCAAGCAAAACCGGTAGGTTCGATGCGAATTTCCATCCGAATTTCGGAAATCCGATCTTTACGAAAATACCGACAGCAAACGTAAACAGGGCAACGAGCCAACATCCGTTGGTGCCGATTGCCTCTGCAATGCCCGGGGAGTTGGTCCCATTGGCATTCTGTATGGCAACCGGAGCGAGTATCAACCCGATCATGATGATCATAGGCCCGGTGACATGCGGTGGTAGTATCTTATGCAAGTTCTCATATTTCACGAACTTGAATATGATGGCCACGATGATATAGAGAAATCCCGCTACGACGATACCGCCGAGTGCATAGGGCAAACCTTCGCTCGCTCCCACCGCAACCAAGCCAGGGATAAAGGCAAAGGAACTTCCCAAGAATACGGGAACCTTGAATTTGGTGATCACATGGAACAGCAAGGTTCCGATACCTGCCGCGAACAATGTCACACCAATATCCAGCCCAGTAAGGATTGGGACCAATACAGTAGCACCGAACATGACGAACGTATGCTGAAGTCCCAATACGACGGTCTTTCCGTCCAAATCTTTTCTCGTCACACTAACCTCCTCTTTTCGTTTTCACGAATAGTCGTGGTCCGGGTCGCCTTCTCTCTTGATGGTTCCCGAAACCCAAATGGTAATCCAACTCTCTTTCTCCTTTCTTCATTTCCTCCTTTTATGGCGAGATAGCCGCATCGGGTGTATGGATGCGTGCTGCGGGATCCGAACGACATGAACCTGCGGGGGTCTTGGTAATCCAATTGTCGATCGGATGTTTATCGTGCATCGCCCTCCAGACATCCTCGAAACGAATAGGCATATGGGCCAGGTCTGCATCCACTGCCGATTGTATCGCATTTCCCAGAGCTGGGGCTACAGAAATCATTGGATGTTCAGCCACACCGCGGGCTCCGTATGGACCATCGATCTGGGAATTCTCAACTACAATCGTCTCTATTTCCATCGGCAGATCCCTTGCGGTCGGAATCTTGTTGTCGGTGAACGAGGGATTTAGCAGATGTCCGGCATCGTCGTAAATATATCCTTCGCACGTTGCTGTTCCCAGTCCCTGAATCATGCCTCCGACGATTTGTCCACGAAGCAACGCAGGATTGACGACTTTTCCGACATCGAATGCCGAGGCGACTTTCCGTACCGCATACTCTCCCGTGACCGGATCAACCTCGCAAATGATTCCATGGGCGCCAAATGTCCAATCCAATGCCGGTTTTCCCTGTCCAGTCTCTTTGTCCAAGTTTGAAAGCCCTTGGGCAATATAACTGCCGACTCCAATCAAAGGGCCACCGATTCCCTTTCCATCGGGATAGGCGTATCCGATGGCAATGCTCCTCCAAGGGATACAGTTCTCGGTGTCGTGCCTGACATAGACATTCTCACCGTCGTGCGCCAAATCCTCCACACACGCTTTCAATACGTGGGAAGCAACCGCATAACCTCTGCGAAGCAAGTCCTCGCAAGCAAGGATGCAGGCATTGCCGGACATGATGAGTCCTTTCGAGGCTACGGTCTGCCAATCGTACGGGTCGCTCTCGGTATCCTTGTCCACCATGACATGGACTTTCCCGATGTCGAATCCGAGTCGTTCGGCTACAATTTGTGCCAAGGCTGTGGTAGACCCCTGCCCTATCTCGGTCAGTCCGATATTCACGGTGACAGAACCGTCGCCATTCATCTTAATGACTGCCGCGGTCGCCGTGTTCGAGGGCATGGCCGGTGCCTTTTGCAGCAATGCGATACCCTTTCCAATTTTCCTTCCTGTCGCCAGTTCACGGTTCTTTTCAGCAGCTGTCAATTTCCCATATCCGATGGACCGGGCCACTGCCTCCATACACGCCACGACATCACCCGTATGGCTGGTGATCTTTTCTCCGGTAAGTGTGATGGAACCGGGATGCAATGCATTCCGTCTTCTGAATTCAAGAGGATCCATGCCAATGGTTCTCGCCACCAGTTCCATATGCCGTTCAACACCCCAATGGAACTCGACATGCCCGAATCCCCTATATGCGGTACCATAAGGCTTGTTCGTATACACGGTATACGCATCCACCCAGGCATTGGGAATCTCGTATGGACCCGAGGCGCTGTATCCCGAGGCCCTGGTCACGTTGACCGCATAATCGGCATACGCTCCCGCGTCCCAAAACATTTCCATTTTCTGGGCGATGATCCTACCATCTTCCGCTACTCCGGTCTTGATCCGATACGTCAAGGCACTCCTGCAGGGCAACAAGCTGAATTCCTCTTCACGGCTCGCCTGCAATTTGACTGGCAAACCGCCAGCTTTCTTGGAGAGGCATGCGACCAACGGTTCCAAATGGATTCCGGCTTTTCCACCAAAACCTCCACCCACAGCGGGAACGATAACCCTGACATTCCCCAACGGGAGGGCAAAGGTATGGCAGAACAAATTGCGGACGGTAAAGGGGGATTGTGCGCTGGACCAGATGGTGACCTTGTCCCTTGCACCCCATCTGACAATGGCGACATGCGTCTCCATCGGCACATGCTGGACACTGGGATTGTCGTATTCACGTTCCACCACATACGCCGCTTCGGCGAAGCCCGCCTCGACATCACCTTTCCTCAATTTCGTCCAATTGGCGATATTGGTCTTGGGGACGGGAGTAAATGCCGCTTCGATGAATTCGTAGGAACCCAAATCGGGATGCACGAGGACCGCATCTGTCTTCAACGCATCCATATGGTTCAATACCGGTTGCATCACTTCGTATTCGACATCGATGAGATCGACAGCCTTACGTGCTATCTCCAGGGAGGTGGCAGCCACGGCAGCGACCGCTTCCCCATAATGGCGGACTTCACCTTTTGCCAGGATGTTCTTGTCTACGATATACAAACCGATCCTATAGTCGAGATCATCGCCGGTGAGCACTGCCCTGACACCTGCCAACGCTTTCGCTTTCGATATGTCGACCTTGACAATCCTTGCCCGTGCATGGGGACTCTTCTTGACCTGGGCATACAACATTCCCGGCAGCACCATATCGCTCACATAGGTTGCCGTCCCGGTCAACTTCTCGCTCGTATCCTTTCGCAACACACTCTTTCCGACATAGGCGAGTGTACGTGGATCATTGTTCTCATACATGGATCAATTCCTCCTTCGCCGTGTACCCACCGGTCACATCAAGGACAGCCTCGATAATCTGTTCATACCCGGTACATCTGCAGAAGTTCCCCTCCAACCCTTCCTTTATCTGGTCGACAGTGGGATGTGGTGTGTGGTGGATCAACTCGCGTGCGCTCATGATCATGCCTGCAGTACAAAATCCGCATTGGACAGCGTGATGCCGGTCGAAGGCTTCCTGCAATCTGCTCAGCATGCCACCAGAAGATTCGCCCTCGATCGTTTCGATCGTCCCTTCATTCGCCTCGACCGCCAACACCATGCAGGAATTGACCGTCTTCCCATTGAAGAATACGGTACACGCTCCGCATTCACCGGCACCACAACCTTCCTTGGTTCCGGTGAGCCCCAAGTCTTCCCGCAGGAAGCGCAACAAGGTCCTGTTTTCCGCGACATCCTTTTCGTATGCTATGCCATTTACCGTTACATTGATCCTCATGACCGCACCTCCGCAAGAAGTCTTCTGGTGAACTCGGAAACCATGAAACGCCGGTATTCCTTGGTACACCTGACATCGCTGATCGGACTGATCAAGGCATCTACAGCCGCAAGTGCCTCGGAATCGGTAATATCCAAGGGTAATGCACCAGTGGCGACCGGTGTCGGTGCCGCTGAACTGACGGCGATTCTCAAGGAGTCACCAACCCGGGCCACGGCAACACCGATGATTCCCAGATCATGTCCTTGAATCCTCTTCAACTTCCGGTACTTCCCCTTCGCACCCTTGCTTTGGATCGGTATGGTTATTCCAATGACCATTTCGTCTGGTTTCAGGACCGTACGTTTGACACCGGTGAAGAATTGACGTACCGGAACGGTCCGGTATGCCTTCGACGAGGCAATCTCTACGCTTGCGTCGAGACACAACAGCGCTGGGGCCATGTCGGAACAGGGTGATGCGTTGACGATGTTGCCGACGACCGTCGCACGGTTCCGTACCTGATAGGAAGCCAAGTCATGTGCACAGGTTTGCAGCAACTGATAGGAAGATGCGATATCGGAATTTCTCAAGATATCATTGATGGTGACCGCCCAACCGATTCTCAAGCCTTTCGTGTTGTCGGACATGATTGCGTGTGCTTCCGGAATCCGCTTGACGTCAACCACAGTGTTCGGTTTTACCAAACCATTGCGAATATTCACCAATAGGTCGGTGCCGCCAGCAAGAAGTCTGGCTCCCGGTCCGACTGTTTCCAGTAGTGTCAACAAGTCGGTAAGTTCGGTAGGTGCCGTATACGAGAATTGATGCCGCATCCAGACCTGAACTATGTCCGATCTCCGAAACTGCTGTCAGTGCTTCGATGAAGTCCCTATCGTCGGATTCGGTCGATGCCCATGCGCGGGCCAGAAGAATTAGACTGTCCGAAAACAACCCTTCACAAGCGAGGAGTAAGAACATGCGTGAGATAGCTGTTGTAAGATGATTGTCGGCAACCAGCATTGTTTTGATTTCTTCCATGAGATGCCTGTAAAATTGATCCTGTGACACAAATTTGTCGAGGTCCATATACCAGGATAGGATCAACCCACAGAGAAAATCGTCTCCGGCGGGTGTGGAGCCGGGACCGAAACCCACCAATGATCGTATTGTTTCGGTTGAATCGGGAAGAGTTTGCCGTGTGATGCTTGTTGAAAGGTTCGCCAAGGTGTGGTGGAACCGATGGAAGAAGGATTGTCCGACGGGTGCGGTTCCGTTTGGTTGGAAAATTTGTAGAATAGTCTCTTGTTGTTTTTGCATGGAATCCAACAATTCCATTCGTCTCCGAATGACTGCCGTAGTTACCATGGAGGCTCTGGGAGCACTCTCTAGCGTGGGGTGGACTCGTGTCGCTCCCAGGAAAGAGACCCATAATCCACAATTGAAAAAAAGTCCTTCCTCACGAACCGTTGCCGTAGAACCAGGAAAAACGTGTGCCGACTCGGTACCATTGAAGCGGACACCATTGTCCATCAGCACTGCTGCCGGATGGCAAGCCAGCTTTTTCGTGACGATCGAATAGAGCGTTCCATTGGCATCCTGCAGATTGATCGTCGTAGCATATACCGAATGGACGATCAAGGCGTCCGATGAAAGCGGGAAGCGGGATCCGATTCTTTCAGCTGTTCCCAAGCAGGTATTAGACCATCCGGTGCGCATGAAACAATGCCTCCTTGATGGCCGAATCCACTTTTTCCTTTCCCCACATGATATTGCGGGTAAGGACCTCCGAGGCCTTCCCACAATCCTTTTGCTGTAGGGCAAAGAGCAGTTCGAGATGGTCCGTGCAGGTGGTCCTCAAGCGTTCCTGGTCGGTTATGTCCGAAAGGCGAACAAAGTGGATCCGTTGGTCAATCTCATGGAGAAGTTGTTTGATCACTTTGTTCCCCCCAGCGTCGGCAAGGGCTTCATGGAACTGTTCGTCGGCTTGTGCGGACCTCTCGGCAATATCGGGCAACTCTTCAAGTATGGATTCCCACTGGGTCCGCAATGTTTCCAATATGGCCTCATCGATACCGTTGATGCAGATATTCCTGATTACAGCCAGCTCCAATACCAGGCGGGTGTCGTACAACTCGTTGATTTCCTGGATATCGATTTTGCGGACCGAATACCCCTTGTGCTGTTCCTTGGCAATGAGTTTTTCCGACGCGAGGCTATTGAGTGCCTCCCGCACCGGAGATCGGCTCACACTGAATTCCGAACAGAGCTCCTCTTCCGTCAACCGGTGACCAGGGGGATACGACCAGGTGATGATTCTGGCTGTCAGTGTATTGTAGATGTCAGAACTACGAGTCTTGGCACTCATGTCGCATCCCCTCCAAAGTTCTTTCAATCCTGCTTGAACACGAACACATGCACCGGTTTTCCGGGCCGTTCGTCCGATTCCTCGACCGTGGCCACCAGACGCATACCCGTCGCAGGCTTTTCCACTTCCAATCGACCCGAGGCACGCAATCCGTTCTCGAATTGGACAATGCCAAAAAGCAAGAACTTCCTGTTGTATCCTTCGGGCAAATTCCACAAACGGGTCCAAGCCAACAATTCGCATGGTCCCTCGAGATCGAATGTCTCCCAGTGCTTGTCGGTCACGGGATCCCTACGGGAATGGCACTCCTTGCAGATCATAGGTGCCGGATAATACACAGTACCACATTTTTCGCATTTGTAGGCTTTGATTTTAGGTTCTTTGAAATCGTACATGCTGAAATCAATCATACCGGCACCCCCTAATCCTTTGCGAAGATCATCGCGACGACATTGTTGCCAAAGCCCCCGAAATTGACCGCCATTCCATACTTCGGATCCGCTACCTGTCTCCCCTGTTCAGCCTCGCCCCGCAATTGGCGAACCAGTTCCACAGCCTGCGAGGTTCCTGTCGCGCCCACCGGGTGGCCCTTAGATTTCAACCCGCCAGAGGTATTGATCGGCAACCTGCCGTCTATCGCGGTCTCTCCCTTGCGTACCGCAAGAAAACTCTTGCCCCGCTCGAAGAATCCGACTTCCTCGCTGATAGCCAACTCCAAGATCGAGAAGGCATCGTGGAGTTCCGCGAACGAGATGTCTTTCGGTGACAGCCCTGCCATGGCATAGGCCTTCTCGGCTGCGATACGCACGGCTTCCAGCTTCAACGGGTCCTTCCTATTGTGTACACAATGGGTATCGGTCGCACTGGCTATACCGGCGATCCGAACCGGCTTCTTTGAGAACAGTTTTGCCTTCGGGGAATCCATGTTGACCAACAGCAGCGCGGCGGCTCCATCGCTGACCGGACATGTCGAATACATGCGCAACGGTTCAGCCACATAGGTATTGACCACATTCGCCTCGGGACCGTCGGCAATTGCTTCGATCGTGCATTCGGCTTGTATATGGGCATATTTGTTCTTCGCTCCGTTGGCATGGTTCTTCACTGCCAACAAAGCCAGATCCCTCTCGGTAAGACCATACTTCTCCATGTACATGCGTGTGAACATTCCCCCGAAACCAGGGAGGGTCAATCCCATGTTGTATTCGGCTTCCGGATGCAACATGGTCGCGACATACTCTGTTCCAGTCCAACCGGTCACCTTCCGCATGACTTCCCCACCGATTACGAGCACGATATCGGCCATGCCGGAAGCGACAGCCATGTACCCGATCTTTATGGCACTGGCACCGGAGGCAGGACCGTTCTCGACCAGTTCCGCTGGAACCGGTTCCATATCCATCTTGCTGATCACCGAAGAGGCAACCGCGCTTTGATGGCAAAACAATCCCGAGGCCATGTTTCCGACTATGACCTGGTCGATCTCCTTTCTCCTTTCGAGAAATCCTGCATCTTTCAGGGCGTCTGTGGCGGCATACGCCATGACATCTCCAAGATCATATTGTGAAAGGTTACCGAATTTCGTATGACCTATTCCGACAACACCTACTCTAGACATGGTTTACCTCTTGAATCCCGGAATCTGTGGATACTCGCGAGGCATACTCAGCTTTGCCGATGCCTTGAGGTCGGTATCCGATACCGGTCTGGTACCCGTACACTTCACATCCCTGACGGCCTCCCACAACGATCGGGTGAGGACGTACGTGGGGACTCCCCCCAACTCATGGCGGACTTCCGGAAATTGCGGAGACCTGTCCTCGAGTTCGTATTCGATCATCCATCGCTTGAATCCGTTCGGACTCTCCGCGACGATATACACCTCCTCCTCACCGAGGATATCGAGGTGATGCTCCATCTTGGCAGCAAACAGTTGGGCTCCGACCCGAAGGCCCCGTTTGATTGTCAGGGTATGCAGGCTCATGCCCAGCTTGGGAGTAACATGCCTGCTGGTTACGATACCGGCGATTTCCCCATCGATCGCGCCGACGAGCACGAATTCATTCGCCACGCGATGCCGGTACCAACCGAGGATTTCACTGTACATGCGGACCGCGACTATGTCGTAGAAGTCCGCGGGAACGCCGATCAGAGGGTAGATTGTTCCGAGCAATGCCCCGACTTCCTCACGTTTCGCTTCGCGAACAACCATCTTCTCACCAGACGCCAATGTAATTACTTTCGGTGGATACGGCTTCAGTGGAATCTCAGGTGGTCTGAGTTTTTGTTCCATTGTATCTATAGCCATATACTGCTCCTTTGATGACCCTCCGGGGGTCTTATTGTTTCCGCAGGTTTCACGGACACCAGGGTCCGCTACCTACAGCTGTTTACGGGCTTCCTCATGAAGCCAGGCATTCCGCGCACCGGCGACATCACCGAATTTTGTCAATTCGGCTTTCGCCTTCTTCGCCATGAGCTGTTCGTATCTATCGTCCTCGACATGGGCCACAATCCGGGCTATCGAGGATTCCCCATCGACAAACCGCCAGGGATAGCAACCAATTACCGCGCGTTGGTTCAGCAGCAGGTCGATATCACCTCCCACACATTCGGCATGGATGATTCCATGGTCGAACATCTCTATGTGCATGAGCTGGTACTTGTCGTCGCTGAAGAACTCTTCCAACGATTTTCCGTACTTCTTGTGGAAATGCGCATCGCATTCCTTCGCCTGTCGAGGCATCCATTCGCGGATCTTCGTGTTCATCGGATGGTCGGCGCTACCGCAATCCACCCCGATCCATCGGAGCTTCTTCCGTTTTGCCCATTCAGCGAACTCCCTGTCCGGGCCCGGATGCTGGATCATATACTTCACTTCGTTGCCGGTAGGTTGGTCCCAACCATAATGGTGGAAACCGGTATGGATGAGCAGGATATCCCCTTCCCGTACCTCGACCCGATCCTCGACCATCTTGGAGGTGTACACATCGTAGTCTGCGCATACGTCGGACAAATCCACTATGGCTCCATCGTGGACAAGAAAATCCATATCCAGTTGGGCTATGTCTTTCCCGGGAGTGTAGAAATGGATTTCTCCATCCAAATGCGTACCTACATGGTTCGAGTGGGTCACCACTTGTCCATTCGCTCCATTCGGAGCAAGGCGTTTGAAATATTGCACCTGCAATGGAATGTATGTGGGCCATGGTGGTGTGCCGATTCCCAATGGGATTGTCAAATCGATTACCTTCATCCGTTCCTCCTCGTGTATTTCGTATCCAGGGATTTTCTGTCCGTGGACCGTTTGGAATTCAAGCAAACTCCTTGGCGCAGGCCAGGACCGCATCGCGGAAGCAATTCTCAGGTGGCTTCACCAATCCGGCTCCTACCATGCCTACCCCCGGATCCTTATGGGCGATTCCGGTATTGATCACAGGCAGCACTCCGGATTCGACAACCAAGCGGACGTCGATCCCCGTGGGAGTGCCACGGAAATCCAAGGCCGGAATCCGATATTCGTTGTGTTCGGCCAGGGTGATTCCATACATGCGTTTCGTGAATGTGATCGCATCGGCCGGAGACCCTCCCACAAACTTGACGATCGCAGGGGCAGCGGCCATTGCGAACCCACCGATTCCCGAGGTCTCGGTAATGACCGAATCCCCGATATCGGGAGCACTGTCCTCTGCAGAGAAGCCGGGAAGGTACAGTCCGTCGACCATTCCCGCCGGACCTGTGAACCAACGGTCGGCCAATCCGGAGATGCGAATGCCGAAATCGGTACCATTGCGTGCCATGGTCGTGATCATGGTGCTTCCAGGTACTCCCGAAGCAGGATCCAGGACACATTTGGCCGACGGCATCGACAGGTTCAAAAAGAAATGGTCGTTCGCATGCATGAAGGAGAGTACCCGGGAAATGGCTTGGGGCTCTTCTCCAAGCATCACCAGATGCGGAGCCAATTCCCGTATCATGAGCGAGGTCCCCGCCCTATTGCGGTTGTGGCCTTCGTCACCCATCTGCAGCGCCTGTACGATTATTCCACGCATATCGATCGGGCCATGTCGTTCGATAGCCTTGTGCAGTATCGGTGCGAGCTCGTCAGCCATCCAATGCAGACGGTCCAACACTTCCGTAGAATAGGCTCCATACCGAAGGACTTTCCCCAAACCCTCGTTCAGGGTAGCGAACGCATAATTGCCGAAAGTTTCATTCTGAATAATCCAAACCGGCATGCTGGCGGTCATGATTCCAGCCATGGGACCCACCGACGCATGGTGGTGGCATGGCTCGAAATCAATCTCTCCCGAAGCGGCGAGCTTTTGGGCCTCCTGTGGATTGTTCGCCTTGCCTTCATACATGAGCGCACCGATCACCGCCCCACGCATCGGACCGCACATGCGTTCCCAGGTAACCGGAGGTCCGGCATGTAGTACGAGATTGTCCCGCATGCCGGGAACCACATCCCGAGCGATTCCTATTCCCTTGAGTGTCGGCTTTCCCTTCAACAGGCGCCCTACCGCTTCGGTGTTCGCAGCATCCACATCGAATTTGGTGGATTCGGAAAGCGCATCCAACGCTTCGATTACCTCGATATCTCCTCCTGCCGGCGGTTTCCATGCAAGGTGGATAGATTGTGCACCGCAAGCCTCCAGATTTCGGGAGAAGGATTCCAGTCCAAGATTCAAGGCTACAGGACCGTTCGCAAAAAGTGATACAACCCGTTGGGTATCGGGAACCGGTACCTTTGCCCCTTTCGGTGAGCCTTTGTGTATCGCTTTGTGCGCAACAGGTTTCAGCAGTTGGTTTTCCGGCATGCTCCACCCCTGCTTCATGACCAGCAGACGAAGTGCCAACATGGTCGCCTGGTGGTTCGACGGCATGACGACAACTCCAGCTTCCTCAAGGATCGACCGTTGCCGTTCGTAGATTTGCGGATCTTGTGTCGTGCCGGTGACCGAAGCGATTACCGAAAGGTACCCGCCACGTTTCCGAGCCGCCTCCTTGGCCTTGACCAACGATGGTACCATCGCTCCAGCGGGATTCTCGTGCGAACCGTACCCGAGCACGCAATCGACCAGCATGACCGCAATGGTTCCATCCGCGATCTCGGCCTCGATACGTTCCGTGCGTGTGCTCGGATCTATCATGGGGTGTGGACGACCCACTGTGAACACATCGTCACCCAAGTCGACGATGGTGTGTGCCACAGATGTGTGCGGATCTTTCGGGACAAAGGCTGCATCGGTGTGGTTGTTCGACCAGACACCTCCTGTCGGGCCATGCAGCGCCAACCAGGTTTCATCGGCCAGTGTACCGCCGGTATAGTACCCACGGACATATACCTGATCGCTTTGCATCCCCTCCAGTTCCCGGGAGACCAATGCATCGATCGTCTCATGGTCGACATCGAACGGCCACCGGTCGTGGTACTCCCTCGGTGGGACCGGACTGCCGGCCAACGTGGGAGT
>Ga0209212_1002256_pt1 | contig 28017 bp, 29 predicted proteins | sample RifGroC2_FD_183996 | JGI IMG/M metagenome (GOLD analysis project Ga0209212, IMG submission 183996) | Groundwater microbial communities from Rifle, Colorado, USA - Groundwater C2 (SPAdes) (version 2) | ecosystem: Environmental > Aquatic > Deep subsurface > Groundwater | place: Rifle, Colorado... | reverse complement strand
AATGGCGTTATTATCTTTTACGGCAAGATTATTTGAGGCCACGCTTCCTCCGTTCCCTTTATTATTAAAATAAAGAGCTCCCGCCACCAACGCTCCGGCGATAATTATCGCCATCGGCACGGCAAAATTATTTTTTGGCGTGATTTCCGGCTGTATGTTTAAATTTTGATTTTCCATACTAACGATTATATCAACGCCTTAAAAAAACACAAATAAAAAAATGTGCACACTTTGTAGCGATCGCATTTTTTCGTGTACATTTTTAATTTTAAACCTTGCGTTATTATCTTACGCCATCAACGCCCTCAATTCGCCGTTTTTTTTCTGCAAATCGGTTTTCAGGCCGGCGATTTCGCTGTTCGCCTTTTGGATGTCGCCGCCCACCGCCAAAATCCGCCGTTCTATCGTTTCCAAAGAAGACTTCGCGCTTCTGATACCAGTATCGGAAGTTGCCTTTTGTCTCATATTTTTCTCTCTTTCTAAAATACCCAAATCTTTTTGGAGCTTTTTTTATTCTCGTCCAAATCTTTTATTGTCCTCGGATTGTCGTTGTATAGCATATAAAAATATAATGCCTTATTTCAAAACAAGATTAAACCTCCATAAATAATCCTTGCAATGTTTGGCGTAATCCACGCCGATTCGTTTTGATTTTATTATTTCGCCCCGCGAAATTTTCAAGCCGTTATCCTCAATCCAAATATTTTTGCCGAAAACATCCAAACCGTTTAAAGTTTTGTCAATTCCAAAATGCTGGCAAACTCGTCCCGGCCCCGACACAATGTTAAACACCGAGTGTCGCACATTGTCTTCCGTCAATACTCCTCTTATTAAAACTGCTGACGGATAATTTTCTTTTTCCGTAACGATATTCAGGCAATAATACATCCCGTAAATAAGATAGGCGTAAACCGTCCCCGCTTTTTTGTATAAAGTTTCCGTTCTTTTCGTCCGCCCTTTTGAGGCGTGGCAAGCCAAATCGTCTTCTCCGCGATAAGCTTCCGTCTCAACAATCATCCCTTTTAAAATTTTTCCTTCTTTTCTGACACAAACCGTTTTGCCCAGCAAGCCTTTGGCGGCTTTCAGCGTATTTTTCTCAAAAAATTTTTTGCCCAGTTTCATTGATTAAATAACTGTCTTAAACAATAAAAGTTATCAAAAATTACGCTATCGCTTAAAAAGTGATAACATTTTTATTTAGTATTTTATTATTTCATTTTATTATTTTAACAATCGCGAAACTTCGGCGCTTATTTTTTCCGCATCTTTGGCGGATAGGCCGAATTCTCCGCTTAAATCTCGCGCCGAATACAGCAGAAGGTCTTGCGCCAAAAGCAATCCCTTCTTGGCAAACTGTTCCAGTTTGAATCCGTTGACAGAAGGCAAAATCGTGATGGGAAAAATTTTTTTGTCCAAAATCAAATTTTCCAGTTTTTTGTCTGCCGGATAATTCCAGCCAGTCAACCTAATGCCTCGGCACTTGGCGTAAGTGATGGCTTTCCCCGTAAATTTGGTGTTGGTGAACAGCCACAAGATATGAGATTTTATGTCTTTTTCTCTTCCCGCCGCTTCCTCAAATCTGGCGATATCCGCCATTCTGGCATCGCCGTACATCACCACGTCAATGTGAGTTTTTATCCCCGGCTCGTTTCTGTATTTGGCTTCCACGATGTAATGCGCGCCATCTTTTTTGGCGGACACATCAACTTCATGTTCAACGCAAGCGCCCCTCATCATTACGTTGCGTTTAGTCTCGTATCCGTACGCTTGCAAAATAATTTCCACATATTGTTCAAACAAAAATCCGGCCGGACCAAGTTCGCCTATGGCTCGCCGCAAGCCGTAGCTGGCCGCCAGATTCAAATCTTCTTTGACGAGATAATCAAGCGCGGTTCTGAAAATTTTTGTCGTGCTTTCCCCGGGAGAAATATTTTTCTCCGTCAAATCGCAAACTTTTTTCGCCAAGTCAGCTGGCGCTCCCGCCTTCTCCAGCGAACCACAAAGCTTGTCTTTGTTGAATTTTTCCCTATGTCCCGCCGATTTAATTATTTCCATATTATTGATAAAATTTTTTCCCGCCGCTTGCGTAAACTATAAAGATCAGCAAAATTCCCGCTGGTATGGAAAATAATTGATATGAGACAGGAAGAGTGCCGAGATAGGCAAAAATAAAAGCGAAAGGAGTTATGCCGATAATCGTGGCCAGCGTGTATCTTCTCCAACCCAAGACGCCAAAAATACCCAAGGCGTAACTCAAAAGGTCAACCGGTATCATAATTCTTAAAAGAACGACCGACCAAAATATTCTCTCTTGGGGAATGTGTTTATGAAGCTTTTCAAGATTATGCGCTGAAATAAACTTTTGCGCCAAAGGCAATCCGTACCTTCGGCCGATGGCGAAAGCGATGAGCGACCCTATCGTCCAGCCTAAAATACTTAACGCGGCCGTTATGGCGACTCCCCAAGCATTGGCGGCAATAGGTATCAAAGGACCGGCGCTTATCGGAGCCGCCACTGTGGCTATGACAGCTATGACTGCATAAGCAACCATTCCAAAAACCCCTCCTCTTTCCACAAAAATTTTCGCCTCTTCGCCGTATTTCTGGGAATAAAAAGCGGAAATGATAAAAAGAGCGGCAATAATCGCGACTGGAATAACGGCTTTGATTTTATTTTTCTTTGTTTCCATTATATTTAACTATAACATAACGCGCAAAGTGTGGCGTTTAATAAAACCTTTTCCTTTCGCATATTTTTTCTCCTTTAGTCTTATGGAATAAACTTATCTAAAGAAAACCTGTACAATTATTTGGGCAATCCCGACTATAGTAGCAATCACCAAAGAACCAATTGCAATATACATCGCCCTCTTACTACTTTCTCTTGCCTCCCTCAATTCATCATAATCTGTCACCATAGATACTAATTCCGAAGACGCAGTCCAAAGTCCACCATCTCCTTCAGCGCTCTTTCGGAATTCTCTATTGAATTGTCGTCCTGGAGGATTCTGAATATTTTCAATAAAGAAATTCCTTACATGACTATGATGAATATCATGGGGCTTACTCTCTAAAAACATCTCCAGTTCTTTCAGCGTAAATTCCTTTCTTTCTACACAAAATCGGGCGGCTGTTATTTGCCATGGTTCTTTTTTATCTCTCATATATAAATTAACCAAATAGTTGTCTTACACCAAAAACCAGAAGGCCAATAACACCAAGTATTATAGAAAATTTGAATCTCATAAAATTATAGTTTGCTTTTCATACAAAATCGGCAATGCGTCCTGCCTCATGCGAAATTTTGTGCCATGATTGTGGCCGGTGCGAGCGTCAAAATCTACAAGGATTTTTCCTTCATCCAACGCCTTCAAAAATCCTTCAAAACTGAATTTCTGCAACATCATTACCTTTGTGTAATGATAAAATTCTTTCTTTCGCACGATTTTCACTTCGGCTTGAACATAAAAGGCGTTGAGTAATTTTGTTCCGGCCTTATGTTCCAAATCGTCAAAACCCCAGTATGGCTGCGGGTCAAGTTCGCCAGGACCAACGCGCTTTTTCACCGACTCAACCCACGCTTTATGCCGCAAATCAGCACTCTTTGCGTCAAACGAAATCAAAATCTTTCGCTCTTTCCGATCAATCACAACTTTGAAGCCGCGATCGCTTCGCGATTGTCCGTGTATAGTTTGCCGGAAACTCATCTCTCCTTTTGGATACTTCTTGCCGTCCTCTTGATGCGCCCAGCCATATTTTGGCAGAAACACTTGAGGCACGAAGCGAATGGCGCGCGGCGAGGGCTCAATATGAAAAAGTGTTGTAAGCGAGGTTGAATTGAGGCGTTGCGCTTTTAGTTCCCATTCGGCGGTGTTTGGTATCGGCAAATTGTTTTCTTTAATCCCGAGCAAATCTTCAAGCGTATTACCAATACCTCCGGCATTTCCTTTTCGCGCGTTCGGAATAAAACCCCTTACTGAAATTTCTTTCAGTTTGGCTATCAGTTCCGGCTTTGTATAAGTTTTGGGTTTATTCTTTGCCATAGTATTACCAAAGTTTAACTTGGGCTTGATGTTGTTTTATTCTCTTTCTGGCCATTTCGCAATACTCTGGCGAAATATCAATCCCGATATAATCTCGCTTAAAGTTTATTGCGGAAATTGCCGTCGTACCCGAACCCATAAATGGGTCCAAAATTATTTTGGATTCCGTGGCTGAAACAATACGATCAATCAAGTCCACCGGAAAGGCGGCCGGATGTTCATTATTCATTTCTTGCGTAAAATCCCAAACATCACCGTGAGCGTTGGCTTTAGTAGAAAGTTTGAATTTCGGTTTAGCGATAAGATAGATAACTTCATAAGTTGGCAAGAAATATCCGGCGTTGAAATTGAGGCCGCCTTTCCGTTTCCAAATTATGACTTGGCGAACTGGAAAACCGCTCACTATGTCTTGGCGATCTTGCAATAAACCGCCCTGCACACGCCACTTGTGATTGTAGAAAATCGCGCCGTCATCAGGGATAATCCTCATCATTTCGGTCAAACAATCTCTTTGCCATTTCACATATTCGTTATGAGGCATACAATCATCGTGGTGCGAGTAACCATTTTTTAGGGCAGCGTTTGCCCATTTTCCGCCACGGCCGTCTTTCATTCCGTTGCCAGTAGAATTTTTGAGATTGTAAGGAGGCGAAGTAACCACCAAATGCACCAAGTTGTCCGGTATTTGTTTCATTATATCAACAGCGCTACCGCAAATGATTTTATTCAAAAAAGATTCTTTAGAATCCGCTCTCGTAGATTTTTTACATAGATGTTCAATTGAACGAAGCTCTTTAATTTTTGTGTCCAATATCGCCATAATTAATGTTAATAATACCTTAAAAATTGTTTCAGATAAAGGTATTTATTTTTCTGCGGGACCTGGACTCGAACCAAGATACTCGCCTTCAAAGGGCGATGTCCTACCATTAGACGATCCCGCAATGTTTCTATAATAATCCGCTATTTATTCTGGCCGATTATCGCCAATAAGGCAAGTTCCAACGGAGTCTGGGGCAGATAGGAACGGGAGCGGGTTTCGTAATATTCCAGCATTATTTTCAGCGCTTTTTCCAGCTCCCCCGGCTTGGCCGCATCTTTGTATTTCTCTAAAAACTTGAATTCATTTTCACTGTATGAATCTTGAATTTGTTTTTTCATCGCCGGAGCCAGTTTGAACAGAATAACCGAACGCAAATCTCTTAAGATCATTTTGTAAAGAATTTTTACGTCAATGTTTTTCTCCATTGCCGTTTGAATGGCTTCCAACCCGCTTTCCGCTTTTTTCTCCAAAACGGCGGTAAGAAACTTTTCTATCAATTCTCTCGGCGGGGCGGACAAAAATCGGCGGGCGGTTTCTTCCGTGATTTTCTTCTCGCCTGAAGAAATCAACTGATCCAAAATCCCCTGGGCGTCGCGAAACGACCCTTCGGCGCAAAGAGCGATAAGGCCGGCTGTCCCGTCGTCTATCTCAAAGCCTTCTTTTTGGGCGATATTTTTCAAAGCCTTCTTTAACACTTCTTCGGAAATTTTGCGGAAAGAAAAATTCTGGCAACGAGAAATTATCGTCTCCGGCATTTTGTCCAGTTCCGTGGTGGCCAAGATGAAAATGGTGTGCGCCGGGGGTTCTTCCAAAGTTTTCAAAAGCGCGTTGAAAGCTTCTTTGGTCAGCATATGCGCCTCGTCTATGATATAGACTTTGACGTTTCCCCGCATCGGGGAAAATCTAACGGCTTCTCTTAACGCCCGTATCTCGTCTATGCCCCGCGAAGATGCGGCGTCAATTTCTATCAGGTCAATATCGGAGCATCCCGCTTCTTTGGCCAAAATTCTAGCCAAACTCGTCTTGCCCGTCCCTCGGGAACCGGAGAAAAGATAAGCGTGGGAAATCCGCCCCGTTTTAACGGCGTTTTTCAAAATCGGAACGATATGATCCTGCCCCAAAACTTCTTCAAAGCTCTGCGGCCGATATTTGCGATAAAGAACTGTAGACATTTTATTGTAAAAAGGATTTTGGCAAAAATATTTTTATTTCTTCCGGTCTCAATAATCTTACGTCGTCGGAAACTTTCGTCAAACCGAAAGACTGCCCTTTTGCTATCCCCACATAACAAACTTTTTTGCCGAGTGAATTAACCTCTTCAACAGCCGGTACCAAATCCGTATCAGAGCTTAATAAATATGCCGTATCGTATTTATCTTCCCTTGCGTATCTGATCATTTCAACCGCTATTTTCACATCAACGCCTTTTTCGTGAAATGTTTTGTCCGGATGCTGAATCAAATGTCCGAAAACCGTAGAAATGTTTTTATTTTGCAATCTGCTAATCAGTTTTTGCTGATCAGCGTACATTTTTTCCGATTTCTCGCTGTTGCGTTGTCTTTTTAAAGCGCCAATATAATAACGAGCATCTGATAAATTGTCGGGAACAACTAGCCACTCGCAAAATCTTTTAAAATCAAAATCCAGCAAAGAAAATTTTCCGCCTAACTGCAAAGACAATTCTTTCAACTTAAAGTAAAAATTATTCCCATCAATAAAAACAAATGCCTTATTCATAAATGTGGACAAAAAAACTGCCGTCCCGGCAATAATGCCGAGAAGGCAGTGAGATTAATGCCTTAACATTAAACAATCGCTCGCTGGAAGTCAAGCGGTTTGCAAACGCAAGTAAAAATTTTACATAATTATCTTTTTTCATAACGATAGAGCTACTGGCTTTTATTGTATCAATTTTATCGTTTATTTGAAACAGGCAAAGCCAGCGCCAGATGTTCCAGAATCATTTTGGCCGACGCTCCTCGGTCGGAGATAAATTGCCGGCTTCGGGAAAATTCTTCCAGAGCGGTTGAGATTTTTTTATCTTTGTCCGGTGATCTTAATTCTTTTTCCAATAAAAACTCCAAGACATTTAAAAATTGGACGGCTTTTTGCTTGTTCGCAGACGATTCCGACAATAATTCATTTTCCTCGCCGCTTTTCGCGGACAACTTTTTTACCATTTCCAATCTTTTGTTGGGCAAAGCGGCCAAAAAATTTTTACCGGTTTCCAGCAATTCTTTTTCTAATTCTTCTTTGCCGGAAAAAACATCAATGACAGTCAGTCTTGAGCGAAGGGTTGGTATGACACTTTCCATCGACGGTGCGATTATGAAAAAATGGATTTTTTCGCCCGGTTCTTCCAGAGTCTTTAAAAGAGCGTTGGACGATTCCATATTGAAGGAAAAAACTTCCATCACCAAAACTTTTCCCCGGCCGGAAAAAGATTTCGTGGCCGCCCAGCTCGTCAGATTATGGCTGTCGTTTATGCCAAACAATCCAAATCGCCTGAATGAAAAATCCGGATGAGATTCCAAATTATCTTCCGCAAGTATGACTCTGGCCGCTTCCTCGGCCATTTTTTTGCCGGCTTCCCCGTCCCCGCAAAGCAAATAAGCGTGATGAAATTCCCTTTTCTCAATATGAGCTTTTAGAATCGGGCGCATAAAACTACTTCTTTGCTATAATGCTCTTCTTGTAGGTGTCCAAGTGGTCCAGAGCCAAACCGGCGCCTTTGGCGACACAGAGCAGGGCATCGTCGGCCACTCGGGCCTTTACGCCGGTTGAGCGAAAAACCAGCTCGTCAATATTCCTCAAAAGCGACGAACCGCCGGTCATCGTGATGCCGTTGTCTATGATGTCGGAGGCAAGCTCGGGCGGGGTTTCCTGCAAGACATTTTTGATGACCTTCATCATATCTTTGAGTTCGGAATCAATGGCTTTCACCACCTCGTTGGTGGTAATTTCCGCCGCTCGGGGCAAGCCGGTCAGAAAATCCCGGCCTTTTATTTTGTAGACCATTTCTTCGTCCACCAAAACCGCCGAACCGATTTTTATTTTTATATCTTCGGCCGTCCTATCGCCGATAAACAGATTGAAATTTTTCTTGATGTAATCGGCGATGGCCTGATTGATTTTGTCTCCGGCGCACTTCAACGACGCGGAAGCGACGATGCCTCCCAAAGAAATGACGGCCGCGTCCGTCGTTCCTCCGCCGATGTCAACCACCATATGCCCGATCGGCTCTTGGATGGAAATACCGGCGCCGATAGCGGCCAAAATCGGCTCTTTCATCACATAAGCCGCTTTGGCTCCGGCTTTTATGGCCGCTTCCACCACCGCCCTTCTTTCGGTGGAAGAAACGCCAGCCGGCACCGAAACCAGCACCTCCGGCTTGGCCAAATTCCATTTTCCCATCGCTTTGGAGATGAAATATTTCAGCATCGCTTCCGTCACTCTGTAATCGGCGATAACGCCGTCTTTCATCGGCCGGTAAGCGGTGATGGTGTCCGGAGTTCGGCCGATCATCGCTCTGGCTTCGTCCCCCACCGCCATAACTTTATTGTCCGGCAAAGAAATGGCCACCACGGACGGCTCGTTTAAAACCACTCCCTTGCCGGGAACGAAAACCAGTGTGTTGGCCGTGCCCAAATCAATACCTAATTTTTTATTGAAAAATCCCATGTTATTTAACTTCCACTCTCTCTATGTCCGCTCCGATACTTTTTAATCTTCCGCAAATGTCTTCGTAACCTCTTTCTATAGTATATGTATTTTTTAGCGCGGATTGACCTTTGGCGGCAAGCATAGCTATCAGTATTATGGCAGAAGGACGCAAGGCGGGCAAACAAGTGATTTCCGCCGGTTTGAACTCCGTCGGCCCTTTTATAAAAACCCGATGAGTGTCGGCCAAATCTATTTTGGCTCCCAATCGGTTTAATTCCGTGTAATATATGGCGCGATTTTCATAAACCCAATCATGAATCAAAGTTTCTCCGACGGCCTGCGCGGCGATGGGAACGAAAAACGGAAGGTTATCTATGTTGAGACCGGGATATGGCCGGCCGTAAATTTTTTCTTCCGGCGCGATCAGTTCCGATGGATATGTTTTTATGTCCGCCAATCGGGCGAATCCGTTTTCCGATTTATATTCGCGGACAATTTTATATTTAAACCCCATTTTTCCCAGTTTGAACAATTCCAGCTCCAAAAAATCCAACGGGCATCGCCTGATAATAATTGAAGATTTCGTCACGATGGCCGCCGCCAGAAAAAACATCGCTTCTATCGGGTCTTCGCTTAATTGAAAAGAATATTCTTGATTGATATTTTCTTTGCCGAAAATGGTCAAAGTGGTCGTTCCTATTCCTTCTATTTTCACGCCCAAGCCATCAAGGAAATGGCATAAATCCTGGACTTGATAATTGGCCGAGGCGAATTTTATAACCGTTTTCCCTCCAATAAGCGCCGCCGCCAAAATAGCGTTTTCCGTCGCCGTATCGCCGGATTCGTACATTATTATATTTTCGCAAGGAAGCAGCTTATTCCGGCTGATTTCGTATTCGTTTTCCTTAACCTTTATTTTTATTCCGAACTTTTCCAGCGCGTAAAGATGAGGCGTAACCGTTCTTTTTCCCAACTTACAGCCACCGGAAAAAGGCAGAGAGAATTTTTTGAATTTATGGACCAAAATCCCTATCAGTAAAATCATTATTCTGGTTTTCAAAGCGGCTTCAATATCCAATTTTTCCAATTTTAATTTTTCGGGCGGAGACACTTTCAAATTTTTACCCTGCCAGGCCGTTTTCACCCCAATGCTTTCCATTATTTCTATTATCCTGAAAACTTCCTCAATTTTCGGCAGATTTATTATTGTCGTCTTGCCGTCATTCAAAAGAGAGGCCAGCAAAATCGCCACCGCCGAATTTTTGGAAGAATTGACCGTTATTTCTCCTTTCAATTTTTTCCCGCCGTTGATTATGTAATTTGTCACAAAACAATAATAATGTTTTTGAATTTTTTTACAAACAAAAAAATTCAAAAATCCGATATTTCTACAAAGAGAAATTTTTGAGCAGTTCTTCCACCGGGTCGGCGGTGGCGGCGCCGCTGAAATCGCTTTTTTCGTCCAGATGTTCGCTTGCGGAAGGCGCACTTTTATTTTCCACTATTCCGCTGATGCTTTTACCGTCACTTGTTCCGCTTGGGACATTATTTTCGTTTTCTTTCGTCATCCTGCTCAAGAAAGCGTTTAGCTCCTCGTTAGAGAAAAAGTTTATGGAGATAGTCCCCCGCCCTCCCGTCATTTCTATCTGGACTTTTGTCCCCAAGGTGTCGGCCAGTTTTTTCTCCATTAATTTCAGTTCCGCATTGACGCTTTCTTCGGCCGCCAGTATTCCGTTGACCATATTTCTGGTTATTTTTTCAACCAGTCGAACGCTCATTTTTTTCCCGATGATGTCTCGGTAAAGAGCCATCTGCTCTTCCAGTTTCCCATCCAAAGCCAAAAGCGCCCGACAATGGCCTTCGCTTATATCGCCCTTTGTCAGTCCGCTTTGGATTTCTTCCGGCAACATCAAGAGCCTTATCGTGTTGCTGACATATTCTCGGCTTTTGCCGACGCGAGTAGCCACTTCGTGGTGTTTAAGTTTGAAATCATTTACCAATTTGCCGAACGCCATCGCCCGGTCAATGGCGTTAAGGTCTTCTCTTTGCAAGTTCTCAATTATGGCCAGTTCCAGTTTCGTCTTCTCGTCGCTTTCTTTCCTGATGACCACCGGCACCTGGCTTAGACCGGCCAATTTTGAAGCCCTTAATCTTCTCTCTCCGGCGATAAGCTCGTATTCCACCGAAATGCCACTCTCGTTTTCCGTTTCTTTTCTGATAACAACCAAAGGCTGAAGCACACCGTACTGTCTGATTGATTCGGACAAGTCTTTTAATTTTTCCAAATCAAACTCCGTTCTCGGCTGTTGAGAGTTCGGCCTTATTTTGCCGACTTCAATAAGAAAAACGCTTCCCAGTGTCGCTAAATCATTTTCTGTCATAAATTTATTATATCGCAGAGACTTATTGACGCAAGAGGTATTTAGGCATTATGATAATCAATATATTTTAAATGCCGGTGTGGCGGAATTGGCATACGCGCGCGACTCAAAATCGCGTCCCGCAAGGGTTGTGGGTTCAAGTCCCACCACCGGCACCAAGTTATTTCTTCGGAATCCAGCCTCGTTCATATTTTAGGAGAGGCAAATTGTCCCAATTTTCAATTATCGGCGCAATGAACTTCCATGAAGCCGCCACTTCCTCGGCGCCGGCAAAAAGCGTTTGGTCGCCCGCGATGCAATCAAATATGATTCGCTCGTAAGCATCCGGCGCTTTTTTCGCATCTCCGCTTTTTTCGCGGGAAAATGAAAGCGTTTTCGGGTCAAGTTTCATCTCAAAGCCGGGCCGTTTCGTCCAGAAAGAAATATCAATCCCTTCATCGGGCTGAATGCGAAAAACAATCGTGTTTTGAGAAACATGCCCGGCGTTCGGCGGACAAAGGTATGAATCTTTTTTTCTAAAAACCACTTCAATTTCCACGGCGGACTTTCCCAGCCTCTTTCCGCTTTCAAGATAAAACGGGACGCCTTTCCATCTCTCGTTTTCTATATGAGCTTCCACGCGAAAGTAAGTTTCGGTTTTTGAGTTCGGCCTTACGGACGGCTCTTCCAGATAACCTGCATATTGTCCGCGCTTAACAAATTTGGTAATCTCTTTTTTCCCAATCAAACGAAACTCGCTTAACACTTTTGCCCTTGACCGACGCATCGCTCCGGCTTCAAAAACACCCGGGTCCTCCATGGCGATAAACGCCAACATCTGCAACATATGATTCTGCCCCACGTCGCGCAACGCTCCGATTTGATCATAAAACGCCCCCCTTCCTTCTATGCCGATTTTTTCCCACAAGCGAATATTCACCCTCTCAATGAACTGACTGCTCCAAAGATGCTCCAGAAACGAATTGGAAAAGCGGAAAGCGAGAATGTTCTGCATGAACTCTTTGCCCATATAATGGTCAACGCGGAATATTTGATTTTCTTTGAAAAGCGCGCCCATTTTTTGATCCAGTTTTTCCGCCGTATATATATCGCTTCCAAACGGCTTTTCCACAAGCACCCGCGTCCAACCGCCATTGCCGGCGCAAATGTCGGACAATCCGCTCTTGCTCATTTGCTCAAAAATCGTCTCATACATTTCCGGCGGAACGGATAGGTGGAAAAGTTTGGCGCGGCACACGCCCGATTTTTTATCTATTTCCAAAAGTTTGTCCGCCAGCGCCTTATAAAATTCTTCTTTGCCAAAGTCGCCTGAAACATACGAAAAATTGGCGACAAAATCTTTTATTTCCACCGTTAATGTTCCGCTGTTTTTTTCTTTCAAAATATCTTCCGCGTATTTCTTCAGATCATCATCAGACCACTCTCTTCTGGCAAAACCGATAATAGAAAATCTTTCGGGCAAGTTTCCGCTTATGAAAAGATTCCACAAGTCCGGTATTAATTTCCGGCGGGCAAGGTCTCCGGTTATGCCGAAAATAACGATAGTAACCGGGGACATTAAGTTTTTCGTTTTTTTCATGGTTGATGATATAATATCTTTAATAACCCAATACTGTCAAAGTAAAATGGAAAATAAAATAAACGAACTTAAAGCCAAGAGCTTGGATTTGGAAAAACGCTTTAAAATGCTGCTTATAATGATAAGATCTTAAAAATTTGCATTTGTTTTTAAGGTATGCTATATTAGTATTGGATTAGCAACATTAACAAATTTATAAGGGAAGCTGGTTGTTTTTTAAAAAACATGGTGGTACTATTTTTTAAACCACAAATAAAAACCAAAACAACCCTTTCCCCATATTACAATGCCGTCCAATGAGACGGCTTCCAAATAAACACCAGCACAGACACTCTAGTTTGCCTGGTGTCTTTTTTTATTACAAAAAGAAAAGGGAACCCACGCGAGTTCCCTTTTTGTTTTGAGGGCGGTTATTTACAATTTTAAAAAACTAACATCCTGTTCTGCAAAAACTAACATCCTGTTCTGCTTTTATCTGTTTTTAACCATTCTCTTGCGGCTAGAATAGCCGCTTCTATTGAGTTAATTGCCATAAGGAAAAATTTTTCTTCAGAGTTTTTACTATCAAAATCTTTATTTATTTTCCTTGACAATGCTTCCATATGACTCAATGAGTTTTCCTTTTTTTCACTTTCCCCTATTTTTTCATTTAGCACATAACAAGTTCTGTGAAAAATGTTTATGATTTTTCCAAGCCATTTTTCACAATATGCTAGAGCCTTTTTTCTTGGTATTTTGTTTTTAAGAGAAATTCCCACCGTCGCTCACCCCCTTTCGTTAGGTGAAAAAAATTTTATCTATCAAATAACGCCCTTATATTATCAAAAACTCAAATAGTATTATTTTTTGAAAATCTGTTGCCAATAATACAGCGAGTTTTTGGTTGGTTTTTAAAAGACCTCTTTACATTTAGCCTAGTCCTTTAAAAAATACTGTCAATCCCGCTCCGGAGCGGGATTGTTTCACCTGCCTGCCGGCAGGCAGGTCTGCCAATTTTTGGCTTTCAGGGCTTTTCGGGCGGCGTCTTGTTCCGCTTCCTGTTTGGAAGCGCCTTTGCCTTCCGCCATCAATTTGTCGCCCAAAAACACACCCATAGTAAAAACTTTTTCGTGGTCGGGACCGGATTCGGCCAAAACTTTATATGACGGGGTGACGCTTTCCATCTCTTGCGCCTTCTCCTGAAATAAACTCTTGGCGTCTATCCATAATTTTTTCTCAATCACTTCTTCAATTTTGCCGAAAAGATTTTTTTTCAAAAAGCTGAAAGTTTCTTCATATCCGCCATTAAGATAAATCGCCCCGATAACCGCTTCCAAAGCGTTGGCCAGAATATATTGCCTCGCTTTGCCCAAGCTCTTGGCTTCCCCTTTGGAAAGAAGCAAGAAATCGCCGATATTAAGCTCGCTGGCGGCTTCGGAAAGCGTAACGGAATTGACCAGCGCCGCTCTTAACGCCGTCATTTCCCCTTCCGTTTTTTTGGGATATTTTTTGTACAAATATTCGGTTGTGGCCATTTCCAGCGCGGCATCGCCCAAAAATTCCAGCCGTTCGTTTTGTTCCAAAGCCAAAGACGGATTCTCGTTCAGATAAGACCTATGGGTGAAAGCCTGCCGGAGCAGATTTTGGTCTTTAAAATTTACGCCTATTTTTTCTTCAAATTTTGAGAAGTTCATTTTTTATTCAATTCTTTTATCGCTTCCGCCAAAATACCCCTTATCTCGTCATACATTTTAAGCTCGGGTAATTCTTTCATCTTTAACCATTTAGCATCGTCCAAACCGCCCGTCTGTTTGAGTTTTATATCGTCATTTTTGGCCAAGGCGAGAAAATAAGTGACGCTTTTTTTGATTTTTCCTTTTTCCGGATCGGAGGCCAAATATTCGTTCTTGCCCAATTCTTTGCCCACCTCCACATCCAAGCCTATTTCTTCCGCTATCTCTCTTTTCGCTCCGTCAGCTGCGTTCTCGCCTTCCTCTATTCTTCCTTTAGAAAGCGTCCAGTAGCCGAAAATATCATGGACGAGGGCGAATTCCGTATTATCGCCATTTTTCTTGTATACAACCGCCCCGGCAAGTTTTTCTTCAATAAATTTTTCCGGTTCTTTTTCTTTTTTTTCATCCTCTTCTTCTCCGCCCATTTCCCGATAGACGGTGCCAAGAACTCCGTTGACGAATTTTCCGGAAGAATCGCCGCCGAAAGTTTTAGCCAATTCAATGGCTTCGTTTATGGCAACTTTGTTTGGCACTTCTTTTTTGTTGCCGAAAAGCAATTCAAAAAGCCCGATTCTTAAGACATTTCTGTCCACAGCGGCAATTTGGTCCAACGGCCATTCTGGAGCCGCCTTTTCTATGATGCTGTCTATCTTTTTTTGTTTTTTGATAACGCCTTTTATCAAGGCTTCCACGAAAACGGAATCTTCAAGACCGGGGGCGAATTGCTCCACATTGCGTTTTATGATTGTGTCTATTTTTGATTTATCCTGTCCGCTAAAATCCCATTCAAAAAGGGATTGCATCGCTACGCTTCTGGATAAATGCCTATTTGCCATAATTTTAAAAAATCAAAACATCAAACTGAAACGAATTTAAAAATCTTATTTTCCTTCTTTTTCCGCAAGCTCTTGTTCCTTGGCCTTCCTCTCTTTTTTGTTCAGTTTAGCCAAGACATCAATGACTTGTCGCCCTTTATATTCGCCGCAATTAAGGCAAACCGTGTGGGGCAAAGCTTGAGTTCCGCATTTTTTGCAAACCGTAAACTGCGCCGCTTTAAGCGCGTGATGAGCTCTTCTGTTCCCCGTATGAGAACGGGTGCTTCGCATTCTAACTACCATATTATTTGCAATTATACACGATTATCCGTTCTCCGCAAGGTTAACGACACTTCCGCAAAATGTCTTCCGGTGGATTTCGCAGAAGCCGTGTTTGATTAGGCTAATGATTCTTTTTGTTTTTTATTTTTGCCATAAAATCAACTTTTTTAAGCGTTAATTTTACAATATTCCGAGAATAAGTCATTTTTATGGGATGCTTTTTTGATTCTATCCATAATCAAATTCCAAATTTCAATAGAAATATTGTATTTTTTCAAAAGTAAAGGAATTTTTTCTTTTTTAGCTATTTCATAAATAAATAAAACAGTATCTAATGTGTGATAGGGTATTCCCCTAAATTCTGGCAATTCACCACATCCGCCACACACAATACTCGCATCCTTAGATACACCCTCAGCTAAATCATCTAAGTTTAAATGACTAGCTAAAAATTTTAACTGATGTTTTAATAAACCTCCGATCGGATCAAAATCACCAACAAGAGCTCCTTTGGGATACCAACCAACCAACCTTTCTGTTCCGTTTATCGTCCCCATATAAAGACGACCATCATTTTTAGCTATTGTTCTTATTATCAAGTCACATAAACGCACATCAAGAGTAGCTTCAAACAACAAGTCAGGATTAATAATCCCCATATTTTTTAATAATTTATCTCTAATACCCTCAGAATCAACTTCTTGAACAACAACACCAAGATTTTTTGCATAATTTTTGGCCGTTTCTATGCCTTCTTTGGAAAATTGAGTGTTTTTTATTATTACTACCTTAACATTATTCTTACCAAGTGCTCTTACAGCCAGATAACAAGATACCGAGGAGTCCACTCCGCCACTAAGACCCATCACCACTTTTTTATCGCCAACCTTAACACGAATAAACTCAACTAGTTTATTCTCAATAACTCGATAATCAGCTTTATTAAAATTAAAATTCATTTTTTATTTCAAATAAAAACAACTCCTTAATTCATGGTCTGAAACATATCTTAACGCTTGATTGTAAATAGCTCAAATGGAGCTCAACGGCTTCTTTTATGTTTTTCATCAATTCGTCTAGGGTTTTTCCTTGTGTTACTACCGGCAAATCAATTCCTTGCGCCACATAGTATTTTTCGCCCTTGTTTATATAAAATTGGATGATATTCTTCATAATTAAACTAATAATAGCATACCTTAAAAACAAATGCAGCAACTGCATTACCCCGCCGTTTTTTTAAAAAACCCTAAAACACAACTATCACGCATATTTGCGATAGGAATTATGTGTGATAGTTGCGGTATTTATGCGATATTTATAAAAACCCCGCGACGCTTCCGCAAAAAGTCTTCCGGTGGATTTCGCAGAAGCCGTGTTTGATTATTTTTTCAAAATGTTTTTTGGTGCCGTAGCCTTTGTGCTCATTAAAGCAGTATTCGGGATATTTTTTGTGCATACTTATCATCACCCTGTCTCTTGAAACTTTGGCGACAATGGAACCGGCGGAAATAAGCGGGATTTTCTCGTCTCCTTTTATGATAGTTTCCTGATTATACTTTTCCGGCGCGTAAAGCGAGCCGTCCAGCAGAACCAAATCTGGCTGGCGGGAAAATTTTTCCAAAACTTTTTCCGCGCCGAATATGACCGCCTTCCGTATGCCGAACTTGTCTATCGCTTCATTGCTCACGAAAATATGATGGCATTCAAACTCCGGATTTTCCCGCAGAATCTTAAACCACTCTTCCCTTTTCTTGGCGCTTAACTTTTTGGAATCTTTAATATTATTTAATAGTTTGGGATTTAATAATGTGAAATTTGAATTTTGAATTTTTTTGGAAATTGGAAATTGGAAATTGGAAATTGCCGCTGTTCCCACCGCCCCCACACAAACCGGCCCCGCCAACGGCCCCCTTCCCGCCTCATCTATCCCGACGATAAAAATTCCTTTTTCCATAAAACCTTGACACAAGACATGAACTTGTTAATATATAATTGTATTGCTAGGGAAAAGCACTTCTTAGGGTTCCGTCCTTGAGCGGTGCTTTTTCATTTTGTATTCCAGCTTACAGCGATTGGTTTAACGCCACAAATCCAATGAATATATATGCCTTTTTAACGCCGTATTTTTCGGCAAGATAAATTCTGAATTTTTGATAATTCAACTTCCAGCCAAGTTTTTGAATGCCTAAATTCAGATTTTGGCTGTCTATAAAAGCGTAATTATTAGATTCTTTTTTCATTGTTTTTTATATTCAACAATTTACAGTATAGCAGATTGAGTTTTAATATAAAAAAATACCCCCGATTTGCCTGTGCCAGATAGCGAAGCAAACCGAGGGTTAATATATCAAGAGAACAAAGGAACTAAATTTTATTGAAGCAAAAAAAGGCCTGATCGACATACAATTTAGCCTTGAAGTGGATAAAGACAAACGAGAATTCACCGTCCTGGTAATCTTTTATGCACGGCATTCTGTGAGAGCCTTTACTATCGATCAAAAGATATCTCTTTTTGTCGAAGGAGATATACCGAAAATCTTTCGGGAGGATCTTTCGCTTTTGTTCAAAAACGATCATCAACCCCTGTGAACCGATATAAATCGCTTTTTTTGTGTCTAGAAACGCCATGCGTTCCTTCGATGTGGTCTCGCCACCGACGACTTGCCTGAACGCGCGAACGCGGAGCTTGTCACCACGCTTAATGGCGTGAGATGGGTTCGGGAATCTCTTAATACCACGAAGGAAATTGGTAAGGTTATCTTCATCGGGAAGGATATTTCCGTAGTACTTTTCGCGAAATTTTTTCAACCGCGTCATAGCGCTATAACTATTGGGTACCGTAATAGTACCAAGGTCTGCGAGCAATGTGAACTTTTCTGTTTTGCTGATGATAGTATTCATCGCTTTGTCCTTTCTTTAAAAGTGCGTTCCGGAAATCTGCCGGATTCAGTCGCAAGAAAAATCTTGCTATATCTGCTTGCACTATACACGCAAACCATATTTTGTCAATCTTGTGGTTGCTCTCATTTTATATTTTAAAAATCCTGCGCTATTTCTGCTCCAGCAGATTTAAGATACACATTTTGTTTTCTCTAAATCATACCACTAATTCTGCTGGAGCATTTTTAAGCGTAGAATTTTATAATGACTTACTTTGACCTTAAATTTTGATATAATGATAATGTTATAATCAATTTTATGCCGTCTAAATTCGTCCATCTTCATACGCATTCGCATTATTCCCTGCTGGACGGGCTGATAAAAATTGACGATTTGGTGGACGAAGCCGTAAAGCTGGGGATGCCCGCCATCGCCTTAACCGATCACGGCAATATGTATGGGACGATTGAGTTTTACAAAAAATGCCATAAGGCTGGGATTAAGCCGATAATCGGAGTGGAGACCTACATCGCCCTTGAGTCAATGCTCCAAAAGCGCCCGAACATAGACAACAAACGGCACCACTTGATCCTTTTGGCCAAAAACGAAACCGGCTACAAAAATCTTTTGAAAATCGTAACTGCCAGCTACTTGGAAGGATATTATTACAAGCCCAGGGTGGACAAAGAATTTCTCAAAAAACATCATGAAGGATTGATCGCTCTGTCCGCCTGCATGGCCGGAGAAGTTTCCAGAATGATAGAAAGAAAAGACCCGGAGAGAGCGGAAAAAGCGGCCAGAGAATATGAAGACATTTTCGGCAAAGGGAATTTTTACATAGAAATAAGCCATCATCCGGATATAGAAAAACATAGCGACATTCAAAAAGGCCTAGTTGAACTGGCTAGAAAAACGGGCACTCCGCTTGTTGCAACCCAAGATGTCCACTACTTGAAACCCGAAGACGCTATGGCCCAAGACATCTTGGTGGCCATCCAAACCAACGCCGAACTGGCCGATGCCAACCGCCTCACCATGAAGCTGGACGACTTCTCTATGAAATCCGGAGAGGAAATGGAAAAATTGTTCAAAGACAACCCGGACGCAGTGGAAAACACTTTCAAAATCGCCGAGATGTGCGATGTCAAATTAAGTTTGGGCAAGTGGGTTTTTCCCAAACTGGAATTGGAGGGAAACAAAAATCCGGAAGAATATCTGATTGAAAGCGCCAGACATAATTATTCAAACATATTCGGCGCGAACGATGCCGACGGAGAAGTCAAAAAAAGGCTGGAGTACGAGCTGGAAATCATCACATCCAAAGGCTACGCTCCGTATTTCTTGATAGTGGCCGACCTGATAAACTTCGCCCGAAGCCAAAAAATAATGACCAACACCAGAGGTTCCGCCGCCGGTTCCGTCGTCTCTTATGTCTTAGGTATCACTAATGTAGACCCGATAAAATACGCCTTGCCTTTTGAAAGATTTCTTAATCCTTACCGCCCGTCTCCGCCCGATATTGATATGGACTTCGCCGACGACCGAAGAGAAGAAATTTTGGAATACACCAAACGGAAATACGGCAAAAATCACGTCGCTCAAATCGGCACTTTCGGCACCATGATGGCGAGAGGTTCGGTCAGAGATGTTACCCGCGCTTTGGGCAAACCCTATGAATTGGGCGACAGAATTTCCAAGCTCATACCGATGGGCTCTCAAGGATTCCCCATGACTATAGACCAAGCCTTGAGCATCGCGCCGGAATTGGCCGAGATGTATAAAAAAGAAAACGAAGTCAAAGAAATAATAGACATCGCCAAAAAAATAGAAGGCGGCGCCAGACACGTTTCGGTGCACGCCGCCGGAGTCGTCATCTCGCCGACCGACCTGACCGATTACGTTCCTCTCCAATTTGAGCCGAATGGCGACAAAATCATCACCCAATACGATATGTATTCGGTGGAAGAAGCCGGTTTGCTTAAAATGGACTTTTTGGGGATAAAAAACTTATCCACCCTTGGCAACTCCGTTGAATTGGTAAGGCAAAGGAGAGGTATAGAAATAGACATTGAAAATATCCCTTTGGACGACAAAAAAACTTTTGAGCATTTGGCCAAAGGAGAAACGATAGGGCTGTTTCAGCTTGGCGGAAGCGGGATGACCAGATACTTGAAAGAATTAAAGCCGACGACCGTTACGGACATAATGGCTATGATCGCCCTTTTCCGCCCCGGTCCGATGGCCAACATCCCGACTTACATCAAAAGAAAGCATAAACAGGAACCAATAACTTACCTTGACCCGCGTTTGGAAAAAATTTTGGACAAAACTTACGGCGTTGTTACTTATCAGGAAGATGTTCTTCTTATCGCCATTGAACTGGCTGGTTACAACTGGGACACGGTGGACAAGTTCCGCAAAGCCATCGGCAAAAAAATTCCCGAAGAAATGGCCAAGCAGGAAAAGATATTCATAGAAGGCTGCCAAAAGCATGGCGGGCTTTCTCCGCAAAAAGCGGAGGAGCTTTGGCGGTTGTTTGACCCGTTCAAAAGTTACGCCTTCAACAAAGCCCACGCCGCTTCTTACGCTAAAGTGACTTACCAGACGGCTTATATGAAGGCTAATTATCCGGCCGAATTTATGGCGGCGGTGCTAACGGCTGATGCCGGCGAGGTGGAAAAAATCGCCGAAGCGATCGGCGAATGCGTCCGGATGAAACTGCCCGTTCTGCCTCCGGATATCAATGAAAGTTTTGGAGATTTTACCGTGGTGGGCACAGGCGTGAAAGAAACAAATTTTGAAAATCCTAGGCGGGGGCGGCCAACCGAGTCTGCGAGGTTGGGGTTAAGGGATTTTCAAAATTTGGTTTCTGAAACGCCGTCAAAAGAAAGCATCAGATTCGGCCTTTACCCTATAAAAAATCTCGGCAAAGAAATCGCCGAAGCGATTATTAATGAAAGGTTGGCAAAGGGGAGATATAAATCATTCACCGATTTTCTGGATCGTGTCCAACACAAAAACTTGAACAAAAAATCGCTGGAATCGCTCATAAAATCCGGCGCGATGGACACCTTCGGCGAAAGGAACAAGCTTCTTTTCAACCTGGAAGACGCTTTAGCTTACAACAAAGAATCTGGCAAAGCTAAGAAAAACCAAAACTCGCTTTTTGCCCTGATGGCGGACAACGCCAGCCTGCCGGAACTGCGTTTCAAAGAAACCGAACCGGCCTCCCAACACGACCGGTTGTTGTGGGAAAAAGAACTGCTGGGTTTGTATGTCTCCGGCCACCCTTTGGACAAATTCAAAGACAAGTTGGAAAAAATCAAAACAAAAATCGGCGACATAAAAAACTTGCCGGACAATATGCCCTTGGTCACGGCCGGAATGATAGAAGAAGCCAAGAAAATAAACACCAAGAAAGGCGATCCGATGATATTTATGAAACTGTCCGACTACGCCGACAATATTGAAAATGTGGTTTTCCCGAAAGTTTTTGAAAAATACGCCTCCATAATCCGCGAGGGAAACTGTGTCGCCGTCAAAGGCCGCCACTCCATCCGCAACGGCGAACATTCCATATTGGTGGAAGAGATAAAGGAGATGACGAATTAGTTAGACCAGCTTATCAATAGTTCTTATATAATCCTCAAAGTCGCCGATATCTTTCCGTGCGTATTCTAAAATATTTTTATCTTCTATTTCCCAATACCTGTGAATCAATTTATTCCTGAATTTTGCCATTTTTCTCAATTTGTCCGCCAAATCTTTTTTCAAAACCCCTTCTTTTTCCATAACTTCAAAACATTCGCCGAAAGCGGAAACGCCCTTGTTGAATTTTTTTGCGGCTATATGAACGCAGATTCCGCCCACCGCTTCTATGGCCTGAAGCAAATAATATTTAACGGCCGCGATATTTTGTTTCTTAGACCAAAATTCTTGATCGCTCAACTTAACGACTTCCCTGGCGCCGTTTATGGCTTCGTTTATCTCGGAAAATCTTTGTTTGATTTTTTCTTTGTCTATTTCCATTTTAATTATTTTGGCACAAGCTCTTTTAGCGACTGATAAGCGAAATATTCGTTGGCAATGGCGTTTAAAGAAGTTTCTTCTATAATTTTGGACAACAGCTTTTCGTTTTTGGAAAATAAAACCGCGCCGTTTTTAAAAACATTATTCAAAAAATGGCCGGGGGCGAAATTTAAAATCTTGATGTCAATTAAATCAATAGGCAACTCGCATGCTTCCGAAATTTTTTTGGATATTTCCAGCTCTCCATCAAAAACATCTTTTTGGGCGATGTTATCCAAGTAAATACCCGCATCAATGTCTTTATATGACGGGGAATTTAAAAATGAACCGAAAACATAAGCAAAAACGATCCTTTCGTCCGCAAAAAGAACTTCTTTGATTTTATTCGTTATCTTTTGCCTGTCGCTTTGGCTCATTGATAAATACTCCTTTTTATCCATATCTATAATTTACCTTATTTATATCCCATCCGCAACGGCGACCTAATTTTCTTGAGCGACATTGTTTTATTTATAAAACAATGAGTACTCCTGTGGTGCGACATTGTTTTCTTATGAACAGAAAGATGATTGCGCAATAGTTCCAGATATGGTATTTTTTATATATTATGAGCACCATAACAATACCGGAAAAACTAAATAAGGATTTGAAAAAAATCTCAAGAAATTTTGGAGTTTCTGAAAGCAAAGTTATTACAAACGCTTTTTTATATTATTCAAAAATTCTAAAAAACAAAATTGATTTGCAAAAAGAATTAACAGAATGGGACAACGCAAGCAATCAAGACTTGATAAACTTTGAAAAAAGCAGATGAAGAAAGGAGATGTTTGCATATAGATTTATCTCATGGAACAGGCCACGAACAGTATGGCAAAAGGCCTGCTGTTTTAATTTCTGACACAAAAACGAATATCGCCATAGTCGTGCCAATCACTTCAAACACGGAAGCGTTGAAATTTCCGCACACTTTAATCATAGCGCCGGATAAGCAAAATAAATTGGATCAAAAATCAATAGCGATGATTTGGATAAAATGATCCGCAAAATGCTTAATTTATAATCCATTCGCAACGGCGAACATTCCATACTGGTGGAGGAGATGAAAGAGATGAGAGATGCAGAAAAAAAGATTTTGTAGTATTATTGGGTTATGAAAAATCATTCCAGCATAGAGCAAGTTCGTCATTCGTTGGCGCATTTGATGGCAATGGCGATAACAAGCAAGCATCCGGAAGTAAAATTGGGCATCGGGCCGACGATTGAAAACGGGTTTTATTATGATTTTGACTTGTCCGCCGTAGCTTTAAGCGAAGGCGGATTGACATCCGAAAATTTGCCGAAATTGGAAAATTTTATCCGCGAATTTATAAATCAGGATATCAAGTTTGAAAAAAAAGAAATTTCCGCCCAAAAAGCCAAAGAAATTTTCAAAGACCAACCGTTTAAACTTGAGCTAATTGATGAACTGGAAAAAGGGACCCGCCCGCAAACGCCAGAGCGTAGCTATGGCGGGCAAGGAAAAATTTCTATCTATAAATCCGGCGATTTCACCGACCTCTGCGCCGGACCACATATTGAATCCGCGAAAGAAATTGACCCTGACGCTTTCAAGCTCACCAAAGTGGCCGGAGCTTACTGGAAAGGCAGTGAGAAAAACAAAATGCTCACTCGCATTTATGGCGTGGCGTTTGAGACAAAACAAGAACTGGACGACTACCTCAAGATGATGGAAGAAGCGGAAAAACGAGACCATAGAAAACTGGGCAAAGAATTAGAGCTTTTTATGATTTCCGAGGAGGTCGGCAAGGGTTTGCCGCTTTGGTTGCCCAACGGAGCGTTTATCCGCAAGAAATTGGAAGATTATATGTACCAAAAAGAATTGGATAACGGATATAAATATGTCTACACCCCGATTATCGCCCATAAAAAATTATACGAAACTTCCGGCCACCTCGCCCACTACAAAGAAGATATGTACAGCCCTTTAGATATTGAAGGCGAAGAATATTATCTCAAACCGATGAACTGCCCGCATCATCATATGATTTACAAGCACGGACAGGTGAGTTACAAAGATTTGCCATTGCGATTAGCGGAATTCGGGTTAGTCCACAGATTTGAACGCTCCGGCGTTTTGACCGGCTTAATAAGAGCTAGAGCGTTTACTCAAAATGATTCCCATATTTATTGCCAGAAAAGCCAACTTAAAGACGAACTGATTGAAGTGTTAAAACTTTTCAAAGAGGTCTACGCTGATTTTAACATCACCGACTTTTGGTATCGCCTGTCTTTGCCAGATTTTAAGAATGAGGAAAAATACGGCGACATTAAAGACAAAAAAATGTGGCAAAAATCGGCGGAAATCGCTGAACAAGCGCTGAAAGAATTTAGCGTAAAATATGAAAAAGTTGAAGGCGAGGCTTCTTTTTACGGACCGAAAATTGATGTTCAGACGAAAAATGTTTTAGGCAAAGAGGACACCATCGCCACCGTTCAAGTGGACTTTTATTCCGCCAAAAAATTTGACCTTAATTTTATAAATGAGAAAGGCGAAAAGGAACATCCTGTTATCATCCATCGAGCGATAATGGGCTCTTTTGACCGATTTTTCGCTTTTTTGACAGAAAAAACCGGTGGCAATTTCCCCGTTTGGCTCTCGCCTGTTCAGGCGCTAATAATTCCGGTGGGCGAAAAATTCAACGATTACGGCGAAAAAGTTTTGAGCGAATTAAAATCCATTGGTATCAGAGCCGAGATTGATAAATCCAACGAAACTTTGGGTAAAAAAATTCGCGCCGGCAAGACTAAAAAAATCCCGTATCTCTTGGTGGTCGGCGAAAAAGAAAAAGAAGCCGAAACGGTGGCCGTCAACTTCCGCGACAAAAAAGAACAGGAAACAATGCCCGCCGCCCAATTCGCCGAGCTAATCAAAAAAGAAATAGCAGAAAAAAAATAAAAGGAGAAAGAATTTAAATTCTTTCTCCTTTTTAAATAAGGCCGGTTATTTTTTGAAAAAAGGTAAAATCTCCGAAGACACAATGGCGGAAATAGGGCTGATATCGCCACGGATATCAAAAAAATATTCGCAACCCTTATCGGATTGCAATATTCTTATTCCTCCCCCAGAGAAAATGGTTATAGATTTATTTTTATCTCTCGAAATTTTTAATTCATATCCGGTATCGATATAATCTTTCTTTCCCCACCCGCAAGAGCCTTCTTCACTGTAATTCCAGTTTTGCACCCACGCAAGTTTAAATTCAATCATTGTGGGCGTATGAAGGAATTTTATTATTTGCCCGCGACTATCACTATACATCTCAATAAACCTGCCAATAACTTGACCTCCCATTTCGCTTAAATCATCCCATGTAATTTCCTTTTCATTTTGCAAAAACAAGTCTTGCCTCCTTTCTTCAAAAAATTTTTAGAAATTTTAAAAATACTACCTTATTAATTCTTACCTCAAAACCCAAATTTTTGCAAGAAAAAAATGTGTAGCTTAATTATGCTCCAGCAGAAATAAGATACACATTTTAGAAACAAATAAATTGAGGGGAAGAAAAGGAAACAACAACGCCCTCCGCCCAATTCGCCGAGCTAATCAAAAAAGAAATTGAGGAGAAAAAATAAAAGAGGGTTTGCGTTTTGTAACACTCGCCCTCTTTTTGAAGTCTTTACCTCTTTTGTTTTAAAAAACACCAACGCCCGCTCTTCGCGCTTCGTCGTGCAAAGCGGCAAGACCAGCAAGAAGAGTCAATTGTTGCATTGGGTTATCAACATTATGACAACTGAATTTATAACCATTATTTCCCTCGTCCATCCAACAATATTCTGATGGGTGTATACCGCAAGCATCTCCTGGGCAATCCATTATAAGCCTTCCATTTTTCATCATCATTTTAAAATCATATGCGTCAAAAACTTCCATTTTGTCTAATTTACATCCCCACATTTTTCCATAAGCTTTAACTGTAACCATTTTCAAGGAATTCAAAAAACTTTCCACACACCCAATATTTTTCATCCAAGAAAAAATGGCTTTACTAAACTCCCCGCATAAACTCCCTCCATGAGCCTCTTTTTGAGTAATAGTACAAATGGTAATCAATTGATAGTGTGATTTTGAATCTATGGATTTTTCTGGCATGTACAAGTAAGTAAAAAGTAAAGTGAATGTTGCCGATAAAGCGAAAGCTTCCTTCCAATCGTAAATATACGACACTCCATTACCGTCACACCTTATACATTCATCGCCAAAACTTTTATTTTTACCTGTTCCATCGCAAATATCGCACGGCTTGTCGTCTTTTTTCCTTACAACGGGTAAATTTGCTTTTAATTCTACAAATCCGTCTTTTATCCCCGTATTGGTAAATGACTTATCAAAGCCGAAGTTATTGCCGTAAAAACTATTGTCAAACTCTTTAAAATCAAATTTCTGTTCCATGTCCATAACCATCACATTGTCTTTCAAGATAAAAGGTCTTTTTTTAAGATATTCTTCGGAAATTCTTAAAGACAAAGCATCCTCTGTGTTAATAAACGACAATTCGTACCAGCACGGAATATTTTCTCTGATAATTGACATAACCAGTTCTCCTTTTTTTAAAAGTTCAAGATATAAAACAATCCGTATTCATTCATACCCCAAAACCCAAATTTTTGCAAGAAAAAATGTTCCCCTTGTTTAAGTGATAGCAGAATTAAGGGGAGCATTTTTTACTTGTATTTGAAATAAATTTTGTTGCCGAGGCGAAGATCTATGTAATCCAATTTCGGGTGCTTGTCTTTGATGTTGGCATCCAGAGCCGTTATGAGATTAAGATAAGCGCTTTGGGGCTCGTTTTTATCGTTTAAAATAATTTTCCAGCCTTCTTTGTTATAAAATTCGTAAATGTTTTCTTTCTCCAAAAACACTTCTAAAACTCCTCCGCCTGCTTTGGCGATTAAACCGACAAATTCCAAAATTTTCTTGAATTCATTTTCCGCAATCAAATTTGATCCCAAGTATTCGTCAATCGTTTTCGTGTTTCCCCCGCTGTCCGAATTTCTTTGCTCAATTATTTTCAAAAATACCGCGCCGGAAAAATAAGGCGCTTTTTCAAAAACAAAACCGCTTTCGTCGGCGTAAGCGCAGTCTTCCTTTTCGCAAAATAAAACGGCGTTGCTTCTTTCTTCTATTTTTACGGCAATGGCGCTGAAATATTTTTTATCAAGAGATATTTTTTTTATCCTTTTGAACTTTTCCGACAGTTCCGCCAAAATATTATTTTGGGGAATTAAAAAAATATTAGCTTTCGGAAAAAGACCAAGATACTTTCCCTCAAGGTTGGTTTTTATCTTTTTAATTAAATCATCGCTATTGATTAAGTTATTTCCGTTTATCTCTATTTTTTCAACTTGAAAATACGGTATTCTGAAAAAAGCGACAACGCCGGCAAAAACGGCGACAAAAATAACGCCAACAATAATAGCTTTCAAAATAAGCCTTTTTCTCCGCAATCTTCTTGATGAAGCCAAAAAATCTTTCCGAATCATTTTGTTTTATTTTTGAAAAAAATAATTACAACAACTCTTTTAATTCATCTTCATCAATACTCGCATCTTTCATAATGCTTTTTAAAATTTTCGGGTGCAGTATTTTACCTGTGTGGAAAGGAACAGTCGCCCGCACCCCTTCTGCATTTTTAAAAATCTTATGACTGCCGTTTTGACGCGCAAGAGAAAAATTAAGTTTTTCCAATACGGCGATAATTTCTTTGGCGGTTAGTTTCGGCAATCCTTGAGACATAGAAAATTAAACGGCAA
>Ga0209212_1002255_pt1 | contig 28032 bp, 25 predicted proteins | sample RifGroC2_FD_183996 | JGI IMG/M metagenome (GOLD analysis project Ga0209212, IMG submission 183996) | Groundwater microbial communities from Rifle, Colorado, USA - Groundwater C2 (SPAdes) (version 2) | ecosystem: Environmental > Aquatic > Deep subsurface > Groundwater | place: Rifle, Colorado... | reverse complement strand
TCTGACAAAACGAAGTCGCCTGTTCCAAAATATTTTCCAACGATTCCAATTTTCACTTCGCCCTTAAGATTTTTAACGCGATGAATCAAGTCTTCCCATTCTTTTAGGTCAGATTTTTTAGGTTTAAGGCGAAGTTTCTTAAGTATAATCTTACTTAGGTTATCACGTTCAAAGTTTGTGATAACTTCATAAACACTTTTAGCATCAGGCGCGCTGATTACACATTCCTCAGCTACACTGCAGAAATTGGAAATTTTTTCTTTGCGTTTTGCATCCATCGGCATTTCAGAGCGAGCTACAATGATGTCTGGTTGAACTCCAGCAGCGTTAACCGTTCTTACAGCATGCTGAGTTGGCTTAGTCTTCATTTCCCCAACCATATTTGGGCAAGGAACATAACTGACCATCACAGAGAGAACATCTTCCGGATATTTTATTTTCATCATGCGGATAGCTTCCATGAAAAGAATATTTTCATATTCTCCAACTGTTCCTCCAATCTCAATCAAAGTTATTTCAGACTTGTCTTTGTTAGAAGCATGCACGATTCTATCGATTACTTCCAATGGAATATGAGGAACAACCTGCACACATTTTCCGCCGTATTCCAAATTTCGCTCGCGATGAATAACTGATTCATAAACGCGTCCAGTTGTCATATAATTGTCGCGTGAAAGCGTGATATCCATGAATCGTTCGTAGTTTCCCATGTCCTGATCTGTTTCATCACCATCATCCAGCACGAAAACTTCTCCGTGCTCTGTCGGATTCATTGTTCCAGCGTCAACATTCACATACGGGTCAATCTTAAGAGCAGTAACTTTATAACCACGGGCTTTCAAAATAGCTCCGATAGATGATGTCGTAATTCCTTTTCCAACTCCACTCATCACTCCCCCCATCACGAAAATGTACTTTCTGTTTTCCATACCTTCGGTCACTAATCCTCACTAATTATACACGAATAGCACGAATTATTGGTGTATATTAGTGATGTATTTGTGTTATTAGTGTTTAATACAAAGAGTCGCCAAAATGCGACCCCCTTGCTTATATTTCTTGTAATAAGATACACCCCACTATATTCTATTATACACCCTTTTTTATGCTTGTTCAACCACCAGCACAATATTTGCTGTAATTCCAAAATCAAGGCTCAATTTGAGGCTTTTTTCTCCTAATTCCTTAATGTGGCCATCAGTAATAGCTTTTTCAGACACTTCTACTCCGATTTGCTTTCGAATTTCTAATACGATTTCTTTAGGTGTAATTGAACCAAAAAGCTTCCCATCCTTAGCACGAGCTTTAATGACAACCCTTTTTCCACTCATTGCATCAGCAAGTTTTTGAATTTCTTGTTTTCCTAAGGCCATTTGGACTTTTTTCTTTTCCTCTTCCTGCTTAACTTTAGTGATAGCAGCTGGTGTAGCTTGAGTTGCTAAGTTACGAGCCAATAAAAAGTTACGAGCATATCCATCTGGCACATTCTTTAATTGTCCCTTTTTACCAACATTTTTAACGTCTTGAAGAAAAATTACTTGCATATTTCTATAAAATATCAAATTACAAATTAAAAAAAATCCAAAAGCTATATCTTCAATATCCTACCTTAGACTTCTATAAAAATCAAATGACACATTTTATTTGCTTTTTTTGGCGCAGGAACATAAAAATAAAAAGGGCTTGAGAAGCCAACGTTTTCATCATCTCTCTATCTTCAATACTATGCGACGCCTGTTTTTTTCTGATAACGATACACGAAAAAATATCCTCTACTGCCTTAGGTGAGGTTATGACTATGAATTCATTTGTTTCAGTATAACATTTGTTTTCTTCACATGTAACCACCGAATGATTCAATGATAATTCCGGGAAACTTTTTATCTCTTGCACAACCTCAAAATTTGGTTTTTGAATGAAGCGCAGCGCGAATTCGTCTGATTTCCCAAATACTTGGACAGCCCCCAGTATAGAATCAAAAACTGCGGATTGATTTTCAGTTGTAAGATCCGAGCTTTCCGGATATCCCAGAGCGATATTTTCCAGTATATCGAGTTTACGATTGATTTCTCCAATGTATGAGTAAGAATTAGTCAAATCTTTACTCATCCTGTTTACTTGCTTCTGATATAAAGATTTTTCCGCTATATGCCTTTTGAGACTTCTTTCCATTATAAGGAAAATTACAAAACCCACAGAACCAAGAATCAGAATAGCAAATTCTTGCATCTCTGCAATACTAAAGATTGAATAGCCCTGGTTGACCACTGTGGGCACAAAAACTATGAAAGTAAACATTACAAGATAAACCCAATACATGTTTTATAGCATCATCCTTATTCGCATGGCGGACAAAGATTGAATGATATTAGGGCGACGATATGAAATCGTCTATTTGTCCAATTATTCTTTCACGCTAGTCATAGAATGTCAATGGTGACAGCGCAAGACTTGTTTTTGCGTGTGAAAATATTATCAAGAAAAAACCCGCCAATTGGCGGGAATAATTTCTAAATATTTTTGCAACCTTTGAGATATTCACGAAGCTTGTCTCCGATTTCTGGGTGTTTTAGGCCCATGTGAATTGTCGCTTTCACAAAATTGAATTTATCACCCGTGTCCAACCATTCTCCATCCAGTACTCTTCCATGCATGGGTTTTTTATTGTTGAGCATTATTTCGAAAGCATCAGCAAGTCGAATCTCACCCGATTTTCCCTCAGACATTGTTGCGAGAACATCAAAAACTTCCGGGGTAATTATATATTTTCCAACAGCTACCAAATTTGAAGGAGCGTCTTCTTGTTTTGGTTTTTCAATCATACCTTTAATCAGGTATGTATTGTCTTCAAGTTTCTCTCCATCAATTACACCAAAGGAACTCACCTGATCCATTGGAACCTTACTAAGTCCAATAACTGGGTCACCATATTTTTCAAAAGTATCCATGAGTTGCTTTGAAGCAGGAACTTCGCTGTCATATAGACAATCTCCAAAGATTACCAAAGCGGGTTCACCGTTCAAAAGATGTGCGGCTTGCAAAAGAGCGTGACCGTCTCCAAGCGGTTTAGGCTGACGAACATAAGAAAACTTTGCCAAACCAGAAATCTTTTGCACAGTTTCAAGCAAATCATGCTTATGTTTTTCAACTAGTGTGTCTTCCAGTTCATATGAAATGTCGAAGTGATCTTCGATAGCTCGCTTACCGCGTCCTGTTACGAAAATAATTTCTTCAATTCCTGAGGCAACCGCTTCTTCAACTAAATATTGAATCACAGGCTTATCAACAATTGGGAGCATTTCTTTTGGTTGAGCTTTAGTAGCTGGCAAAAATCTTGTTCCGAATCCCGCTACTGGTAAAATAGCTTTTCTTATTCTCATGTAATTAATTGCACTACGAATTACGAATTGATACGAATGTACGAATCACATTGCCTGAATATTCGTACATTCGTATTTTTCGTAATTCGTAGAGATTGAAATATATTTTTATTTACTGTAGACGTTTTTTAGACCGTATTTTCAACTCTTCATTAAATTCAATAATCGCCTGATCTAAAATTGGATGGAAATTTCGGCTGATTCCTTTTTCCTTAACAATCATACTAGCTTCAAGCAATGAATCTGGAGTTCCGGCATCAAGCCATTCACCATCAAATAATGTCACTTCTAATTCTTTCTTCTCTAGATAAGCCCTATTAACATCGGTGATTTCAATTTCTCCCCTATCTGATGGTTTCATATTCTTAGCAATTTCCACGCAGCAATTATCATAAAGATAAAGACCTGTCACTGCATAATCACTGATCCATTCAACAGGTTTTTCTACAATTTCAACCGCTATATTATTCTCATCAAATTTCACAACCCCAAATCTTTCAGGGTCACTAACTTTTTTAGCAAAAACATGTCCGCCACTTCTGAAATCCTTGATTTGCTTGGCAAAATCATCTTCAAAAATATTATCACCCAAAATAAGAGCCACGTTATCATCTCCGATATGATTCTCTCCCAGTGTCAAAGCTTCAGCGAGACCCCTTGGAACTGACTGCACTTCAAAGGTCACATGGATGCCATGTTTTTTCAAAAGAGAACCTAATAAATTCAAAAATTGTCCTGAATGCTCAGGAGCCACAATCATCAAAATTTCTTTGACGCCAGCTTTGATAAGCGTATTTAATGGATAAAAAATCATTTGTCTGTCATATACGGGCAAAAGTTGTTTTGAGGTTGTGGCAGTCATTGGAAAAAGTCTTGTAGCTGTTCCCCCAGCTAGTACTATTCCTTTCATTTTTCGTTTGCGTGGTTTACATGCTTGTTCCATAAATATCTTATAATTATAATCTTGTTAATATGTCTTCTATTGGTATAAATTTAGCTGCCTACACCGCAGGGTATATCGGATATTTCTTACAAAATTTGGCAACAACTTTTCTTATCTCTGCTAATTTTTTCTCATCATCATGCACAAGAATAATTTCATCGATCCATCCTACAATCATTTTTATTTCTTTTTCTTTCATTCCACGGCTTGTGATTGCTTGAACTCCGATTCTGATTCCACTAGGATCCATTGGGCTGCGAGGATCATCGGGAATCATATTTTTGTTCACCGTGATTCCAGCTTCATCCAAAGCGTGCTCTGCCTGTTTGCCAGTCACGCCCTTACTACTCATGACATCAACCAACACCATGTGATAATCAGTTCCGCCAAACATAATTTTATATCCTCGTTTTGTAAGTTCTTTTTCCAGAACCTTGGCATTTTTCACAACCTGTTTAGCATATATTTTGAATGATGGCTTCAATGCTTCCGCAAAAGCCACTGCTTTGGCTGCAATATTGTTCATGTGTGGTCCTCCTTGAAATCCTGGGAAAGCAGATTTATCAATCGCCTTTGCAAACTCAGCTTTACACATAATCATTCCGCCGCGTGGTCCGCGCAGTGTCTTATGAGTAGTTGTGGTCACTATGTCAAAAAATGGCACGGGATTCTCAATAGCCTTTCCTGCAATTAATCCTGCAATATGCGCGATATCAAACATTGAAATAGCACCGACTTTTTTTGCAATATCTGTAAATTTTTTATAATCAAGCTGACGAGTGTAAGCGGAAAATCCAGCCAAGATAAGTTTCGGCTTATGTTTTTTTGCTAATTTTTCAAGTTCAGCGTAATCAATTTCACCTTTAGCGTTTGATTTATATCCAATAAAATTATATATCTGCGCAGAAAGTGTCAAAGGATGTCCATGGGTCAAATGACCTCCATGAGAAAGATCCATACCTAAAACAGTGTCACCAGGTTTCAAAACTGCATTATAGGCGATCATATTAGCAGGAGCTCCTGAATGAGGCTGCACGTTCACATGATCAGCTCCAAAAAGTTTCTTAGCTCTTTCAATGGCTAAATTTTCAAGTGGATCAGTGAACATCTGTCCTCCATAATATCTTTTTCCTGGGTATCCTTCACTATATTTGTTAGTAAAAACACTTCCAAGGGCTTCAAGAACTGCCTTGGATACATAGTTTTCACTAGCAATAAGCTCCATCCCCTCTTGTTGGCGCTTCATCTCGCCGGTTATGAGTTCATAAACTTTAGAATCTTGTTTTTTTAAATTTTTCATATTTCTAACAAATTACAAATCAATTACAAATTTACAAATGTACAAATATATCTTAATCATTTAGCAAGCATACTTCTAATTCAAGCTAATTATATCATAATAATTAAAAATTTTTGGAATTCATAAATTTTAAAACATAAGTTCATTCATCCGCCAAATGCCAGATTTTATTCGAAATTAGAAATTCATAATTTAAAATTATTTATTTTTCAGATATTCCCTAAGTGCCAGTTTATAACTTCTCAAAGGATTAAGCTTGGTGTTGATCAAACTTGAAACATATGGTCGAGCTGCTGGACGTGGAAATTCATCAGAAGAAACAGGAATGACTTTTGTTTTGATTTTTGTCATTTTGTATAGCTCAACCACAGCTTCATACCAAGTGCAAGCATCCGCGTTTGAAACATGAAAAATTCCATATGGTTTTTCAGATTCAATAATTTCTTTTGTCTTCTTCGCAAGGTCAGGAGCATAGGTGAAACAACTAGTTTCCTCATCAACAACCTTAACTTCTTTATTCTTTTTCCCAACTTCCAACATCACATCGAAAAAACTTTTTTTGGCAGTTTTTGATTTGGCAGGTTTTCCGAAAAGTTTTGAAAGTCTGATAATGTAATATTTTTCACCATTTCGCTGAACAGCATCTTCGCCCATCAATTTTGTTTTTCCGTAATTTTGAACTGGCTCAGGAATTGCGTTTTCATCAAATCCTAATTGGGGAACAAATCCTTCATGCAGAGAACATGATGAACATGAACCAGCGCATCCAGCTGGCTCTGGAATCTCAGGCATTCCAGAAAAAACATAGTCCGTTGAATAGTGAACAAACGTTGCATCAAGTTTTTTTGCAATCTTTGCTAAGTATCCAGGAGCCTTTCCGTTTAGCATTTTTGCCTTGGCAAATTCCGCTTTGTCTTTTTCACACAAATCAACGGCATTATATGCCGCAGAGTTAATGATGATTTCAGGATTCAATTTTGAGATTTTCTCTTTAACCTGAGTTTCATCGGTAATGTCGATTTTATTAAAATCCCAAGCGGTCACTTTATATTCACTATCGCTTTTGAAAATATTCGCCAATTCTTGCCCAAGCATTCCATTGGCGCCGATTATTAAAACTTTTTTCATATATTACTTAATTACATGTTATAAATCTGAAGCTTTTTTTGAGCCTCAAGTCTGATAATTATCGCAGATATTAGCAATATTGTCCAATTGACCGCCGTATTGAGCTAAAATTATATTTCAAGCATTTTCTCCAAATATGCTTTGATTTCCAGTTGTCTTTCAAATGTATTTTCCAGTTCAATACTTGCATATCTTGGAAGATATTTTCCAAATCCTTTCATATAATCCATCTCATCCAAAGTAACCAGATAATGTCCGCTAACTTTTTTCATTAGTCGCATTAAGAAATTTTTCCATTTTGGCATAGCAGAAATATGACAACATCCTGTTTTGAATTTATCCGCATACTGCAAAGTTTTTTCCGCTACCCTGGGATGACTTTTTTTAGCTATTTCCCAATGTTGGAAATCCAAACAAATTCCTGCCGCACTTTCCAGTTGATCTTCTGGAATAGCCTTATGAATATGGTTTTCGACAAATATTTTATGAATATAAGGATTTAATGCGTCAAAACTTTTAGCATGCATTCCCATGTGAATATTGTAAGTTTGGGCGCCATGCTTTTCAAACCATTCCATTTCCCAATCATGCATGTCTTGCGCGCGAAGATGCACATGTGGAATTTCCAGCCCCTTAATTTGTTCCAGAAGTTCATACAATTCTTTTCTCTCATGAACTCCTAAAAATGTCGGGAAAAGCGCGATGCGTTTGATTCCGAACTTTTTCATTTCTTCAACTTTTCCTCGCCAATCACTGCCGGGGGTGGTGGTAAGACCCAATAAGATTTCATGTTTCATCTTCTTGTTGTTTAAGAATATTAGAATCACCAACCTCCCCCGCCTCCTCCTCCGCCACCGCCGCCGGACATTCCTCCTCCACTAGAACCAGATGGAGCAGATGTGTTAGCGGCAATGTCAGATGACAAACTTTCCAAAGAGCTTGCAAAACTGTCAGCGTCAAACGAAGACATTCCACCGGCATACCAAAGCGGAACATGTGATGCGAAATATTCAGCGCCATAGATTTCCTGCATTTTCTTGATCCACTGTTTTGTCATGCCGAACAAAATCGCATATGGCAAACACTTTTCAAAAATATTCTCTTTCTCATAAAAAGCTGCTCTGTCTTTATCAACCGTTTCCATAAACAACTTGAAACCATTTATTTTCCAATTCATTTCCGCGCCCACGAGGGTTCTTTTTGGCATGATAAAAGAAAAAGCGAATATAAGCACAGCGGAAATTGCCAAACTGATCATTAAGAAAAATGAAACAGCAGAAAAAGGAAAAGCAAAAAATAATAGAAACGGTCCAAAAATCCTCATGAACATTCCTATATTGAATCCTGTCGGAACAATTAGCCCCTTGTCCACCAAACTTTTAGTAGCCGCTTTTTTGATGGAAGGAATATTTTTATAAAACGAATTTTTAAGAGTTGAGAGTTTAACCGTCTGACCACCCCGAAAAATATCACCCATAATTTCATGCTGGGCATCATTCAAAGTTTTCTCCACCTCAGGATTATCAATGCTAACCAGCTTGTAATTCTTACTTGTAAAAAATAAGACTTTATTTTCAATCTCCTTAATATTGACCAGTCCCTTAGTTGCAAATGTTATTATTTCCGCAGTTATAAAAGAATTATCAAATCCACCGCTTTTCATCAGCATTCCAGCTTCAATCGGAGACAAATCTGCCGGAATTTCATATTCAGCAATTATTGTCTTGTTGAAAGATGGATCGTCGCCGTATTTTTTCCAAACCAAAAATAAAATAGCCAGAACTGCAAATGGTATGAGAAAATAAAAATAATCTCCATAAATAGTCCAGAAACCCGGCGCGTATGGCGTGAAAATATTTTTAGGAAAAATTATCGAAGCAGTAATTCCTTGCTTTTCCAACAAAGTTTTAGTGGAATCAAATTCCAGCACACTTGCGGAACTCCACTTGTACGTCGCCAAGTCTTTTGCCTTAGAACCTACGAAGCCCGTGTAATATTCAACCGTGGCATTCTTGTTTGTCACTTCTTGAGGAAATTTAACAGTAGCGTGAAATTTATCGATTTCCAGATCCCAAAAATTTCCACTTAAATTCCAGTATAATTCATCGAAATTTTCATTTCCAAATCGAATAGCATTTTGCACTTTGTAATTTATGACATATACATTAACGCCTTGCACTGTTTTATTGGCGCTTCCAATTTTCCAGGTTATAGTTCCGTCTTGGGAATTCCTTATGGTTTGATATTCATAAGCCTGTCCGGACTTATCCGTGATACTTGCAAGTTCAACTGGGGTGTTAATTTTTTTGCCATCAATATTCAGTCGTGTCGGCAAGATCCTAAAGATGCCATGCTTATCAATACCTTTTCCAGTGTCCGCAATAATTGTTTCGGTTATGCTCAATGAAGAATCCTTATTCACAATTATTTGAGAATCGAAATCTTTAATATACCAATCTGTCGGATTTTCACGCGCTGATACAATGACAGGAAACAACATAAAGGCAAAAGCGATGGCAGATAAAAAAATTTTTTTAAGCATAACTTTTTTATTTTCTTGTTTCATAATTCTTAATTCATGATTCAGAATTATTTTTTGTATTGTTTATTGTAATATTCCTGATATGCTCCGCTTTTCACATCTTTCCACCAAGCCTCGTTTTCAATGAACCACTGAACTGTTTTTTTAATTCCTTCTTCGAAAGTTATTTGCGGCTCCCAGTTTAGCTCGTTTTTAATTTTAGAAAAATTGATAGCGTAACGCTTATCGTGACCTTTTCGATCTTCAACATATTCAATCCAACTTTCATCGCGGCAAAGCAAACCTAAAATTGTCTTAACGATTTCCATGTTTGTTTTTTCGCCATTTCCACCCACACAATAAGTTTCGCCGATTTTACCTTTATGTATAATAGTGTCAATCGCGCGAGCATGATCTTCCACATGAAGCCAATCCCTAACATTCATTCCATCTCCATAAACTGGGATTTTCTTACCTTCCATTAGGTTTGTAATAATCAGAGGAATAAGTTTTTCTGGAAAATGATAAGGGCCATAGTTGTTTGAGCAATTTGAAATGGTCACTGGAAGACCATGGGTATGGAAGTATGCCCTCACCAAATGGTCTGAGCCAGCCTTGGAGGCGCTATATGGAGAACGAGGATCATATGGCGTAGTCTCATTGAAAGGCTCGTCTTGGGCACCCAGAGAGCCAAAAACCTCATCTGTAGAAACATGGTGGAAGCGCTTATTTCCTGCCTTCTTGGCCGCTTCGAGCAGGGTATGCGTTCCTATCACATTTGTGCGCACAAAGGCCGCTGAGTCCAAAATAGAGCGGTCTACGTGCGATTCAGCAGCAAAATGAACGACCACGTCAACTTCTGCAACCAATTTATTCACCAATTCCTGGTCACAAATATCCCCTTTCACAAATCTATGCCGAGGGTTGTTTTCAACGTCTTTCAGATTTTCTAAATTTCCAGCATATGTAAGAGCATCAAGATTGATGACTTCATAATCCGGATAGGTTTTCAAAATATGATGGACAAAATTTGAGCCGATAAATCCAGCCCCTCCGGTTATTAATAGCTTCATATAAAAAGATAGTCTATAAAGCTGAAAGTCCATCAAGTCCTTAAAGCATTTTGCTTGATAGACTTTACAGACTTTTTGACCTTAAGACTTTATTAAAATGGTGAATTAAATTCGTTGAAACTTGGATGTTTTTGGTCTTTGTCCGATAGGATTGGATTTTCAATAGGCCAATCGATTCCGAATTCAGAATCGTTCCACATCAAACCCCCTTCGCTTTCGGGCGCATAATAATTATCGCACTTATATTGAAATTCAGTATTGTCTTCGAGTGTCATAAAACCGTGCGCAAATCCTCTTGGCACAAAAAGCATTTGGAAATTCTTGTCAGTCAAAGTAAAACCTTCCCATTTTCCAAATGTCGGTGAATCTTTTCTAAGATCAACAATCACATCATATACACTTCCCTTTGTGACGCGCACAAGTTTTGCCTGAGTGTAAGGCGCATTCTGAAAATGAAGTCCTCTCAGCACTCCTTTTACTGCAGACATGGAATGATTGTCCTGCACCCATTCCTCAGCAATAACGCCTGCATCCTCAAGTTTTTTCTTTGAATATGTTTCAGTAAAAAAGCCTCTCTCATCTTGAAAGACTTTCGGCGTCATCAAGTAGGCATCTTGAAGTGAAGTTTTTTTAATTTCCATTTATTTTTATGTTTTATCCAGCAAAAGCAAAGTTATTTACAGGATAAATTTTATTATCTAGTGAAACGAGCGAAATGATTCGTCAGCAGACGAGCATTTCCGAGTGAGCGACGATACCAAAAGGTTTAATACCTCGAGGCTTGCCTCGTGAGCCCGAAGGGTCCAGGGCTTGCCCTGGGGTATATACCTTTTATTGACATTTTAAAGCCCTATAATATTAGCGTATTTTTAGAAAAAGAAAAAGGGGCCCATAGAGCAGCCCCTTATTGCAACTGGAAAACGTTACTTTTAACAATCCAGCGCCTGTTTACTTCATGAAAGGCAGATCCCGAGAAGAAATTTCCTCAGGACAATGGTATTTTGCAAGAGCTTCAACCTCCTCAACATCCTCAATATTTAAGACCTCAGCGTTCCCATTAACTGGCTCTAGCACTGCATCCTCAGCTCTGATTACTTGGGCAATCTTTTTCTTAAAAACGAAAGCTGCGCAAAGAACCAACAATGCCGACAACAGAAACTTGTGAAATTCCATTGAACACCCCCATTAGTAATAAATGACAGCTTCCTTCTTGTTTGTTATGACTCTCGATGCAAGTGCGCGATGTCAACGAATTTCTCATGGGCCTTGAATTGCCTCATGAGTTTTGCTCTGTTTCTGCCCCTTAAGGAAATCTTGTTTAGAAAACCAGCATTTAAACCAGGTGGATATACATTTTCCCGCTCAACCAGGTATGCAAATACTTGAAGAGGATAGAGTTCATACCCATCAACACTTTGCAACCTGACATCCTCCTTTGTTGGCATATCGCAGAAAAGCAGCACCCGGCCTTTACCATTCTTATCTCTCTTTGTCACGAACAGCGTTTCCCTTTTAACTCCTTCAGCAAAGAGGTCTAGAATGTTTTTTGCCGAGCTTATCGATTGCCGTTTTTCTGCTTCATGATCCAGCTTGATTTTCCCGCACCCATGGGTGGCTGCAATGAAAATGCAGACCGCTGCAAAAAACAAATTTCGCCAAAACTTTTCCATTCGCCCCTCCGTATTAGGCATGTTAAAAAACAATCATGAAATATCCTATTATCATTCTCTCAAAAATTCAGTATTTGTCCAATGTTTATTAATATATGATTATTCAATAATCTCATCACTATCTAAATTCAAGCTGTAGTTTTTTATTTGGCCGCTGACATTTACAATATGCACAGCCACCGGTTCATCATTGATTCCCGCTTGTTTTTGAATTTTCAGAGCATAATTATCCTTCATGGATTCCGGCAAAGTATAATCAATTTCAACTATTTTAGATGTTGCAATTGGAACTCTTATGATTGAACCGAAATATTTCTTATTAAGTTCACTGCCAATCTTTGAATTCTCAAAATTAGTCGCATCGATAAGCTCGCTCCCCTCCGGCACATAGACTCGCAAATACGTCAGATAGTTCCTGGTCATCCAATCTTTTTGAGTCGCTGTATGATTGTAAGTTATTTTCAATTTCGCTATTGGCACATCTTGCGACAAATCAACAGAATAATCCATCGAGCGTTTGATATAATAATCACTTTTAAACGCGCCAAGATTTGCATCGCTCGTCATCAGATAATCTTTTTTCCAATCCTGATCTATTTTGCCCGACCAATCAGCTTCATTGGCTAATTGTTGTATGTCAGTGTCCGAAAAATTCAACTGAATATCTTTTTGCGAAAGATCTTGCAGCAACGTTTGCGCAAGTTGGATTTTTTTAAAGGCAGAAAACTCAAAAATTTTATTCTCTATTTCCTCAGCCAAATCAGCCATAATCGATTTTCGATCATCCCTCTCAATTCCCTGCTCTTCGAAAGCTTTTTCAACTTGATATTCCAAAGCCAAAATAGCATTACCGCTATCATATGTTCCAGGATAATCGGCAAGCTTGATCGGACCAGTAATTTTCAAGATTGAAGTCAAAACATTGCTTGTTATGCCAATCACGCCATCGAATTGGGCATTTCCACCAGCTAAAGCATAGAATTCTTTTGCCTTTTCAGCATTAATTTTGAAATCTGGCGAAAAATTTGAATCGCGCAGTTTCCAATTTTCCACATAGCCAATTTCTTTCATTGGATATGGCGGCTCAATTCCTGCTGGAATACGAGCATCAAAATTTGAAAGATCATGCGTCTGAATTATTTGAACCTTTCCATTCTTCATCTTAACAACACCGAAAGCGCCGATGAATCCTCCTCCTGGGCGTATTTCCATATTGTTCTGAAAAAGAAAAAGCAATTTTTTTTCTTTATCATCTTTTCTAAAAAAATAATCCCCAATAAGCACTAAAGCCTTGTATTCATTTTTATTTTGCTGCTTGATAGGCAAAATAGAAATTATTTTGGCGACTGTGGTTCCAACGCCATTATTTTTCACATTCCAAAACAAAAACCAGCTGCTTAAAAAAACAGCTGCAACAGTCCAGAAAATTAGCCAGAATCTTATTGAGTATTTATGCATGTATGAACAATGAAGCAAAAAATTATGAATCAGTTTTTCATAATTCCTGTTTCATGATTCGTGATTCAAGTTTACAGTTTTCCTTTCAGAAGCTCATTCAAACGCTTTTTAAGCTCTTCGGGTGTCGGCTCCTTTGGTGCCTGCGACTGCTCCTCACGAATTTCTTCCTGCTTTTCTAGTTCAGGCTGCTGCCCATAAAAAGAGCTGTCAGCGATTGGCAAATTATCAGGTGCACTAGCCATTGGTTTAGCATGCTTTGGCATTTCAGGAAAATTCGGATAAATATCTTGCTGGATTATTCTATTCAATGTTTCCAATTCCTTTGCTTCCAATGATTGCTTTTCAGTATTAACTTCTTCTTGTTGCGGAAGTTCGGCAGAATCTGCTTGCCCTGCCAAGTCTTCAGATTCCGATGACTGAACTGCTGCACCTTTCTCCTCTTTATCGTCTAAATCCATTTTTTTCGTCAAAGCCTCATCAGCCTTGAAATGCATTTTGATTTTCTCGTTTATTTTTTTGCTTTCCAGGGCAATAAATAGCCAAACAAAAGGAGAAGCTTTTTGAAAAAGAAAACCTAGCGTGCATCCAAGGATAAAACTAAGGATTAAAAGCCATTGCCAATCTGAAACAACGCGACTTGTAATTGGACCTTCAATAAGATGAATGTTTACGTCGTTATTATTATAATACGTTCCTGCCGTATCAACCAGATTTTTCACAGTCTTATTTGCGAGTTTTTCCGCATCGTTCTCTCTGACGGTTTCGATTGAAATTTCAATGACTGAATCTTTTCCAATTCTTCTGACATTTACGATACCATTCCAAAACTGCTTCCTTTTAATTTGAGTGTTTCCCGCAGATAAATCTCGCACATCCGGATTGGCTACTAAAAGTTTATCATAAAAAGCCAATGTTTCCGGAATTTTAGCAATGTTACTAACGATTTGAGCATGCTGAAGCGCTGCAATTTCCGATTTGGAAGTTACTAAAACGGTCGCGGTAGATTCATAAGTCCTGATATTCGGAAGAAGAATAAGAAATATAGCTGCACTCAAGATGATGCTCGAGAGTAGCATCCTAATGTTTATTCCCTGCTTACTTGTTCGGCTTAAAAATGATTGATAGTTTTCCATGGTTTTAAATTTAATCTATTTGTGATATTAACAGTTCTTACAAACTTCAATGGTTTTTTGTGCAATTTTCTCCCAACCATATTCTTTTTCCATTTTCTCTCTGGCAAGTTTTCCAAATTTTTCCACTTCGTCGTTCCTGCTGAGTAAATATGCAAGTTTGTCTCGCAGATCAATCACTGATTTTGACTGAAAGGAAAAGCCATCGTTTCCGGTTATATTAAAATTTTCCTTAACATCACTTACCAAGGGAGTCAGCCCGCAAAGCATGGCCTTAGAAAGTGCTGCGGGAACATTTTTCGAATAAGATGGTTGAACAAACATATATGCGCTTGAAAGAAGCTGCCACAATAATTTGTCCGCTTGCTTGTCAATAAAAATAATATTGGAGCGACCTTCGCTGATAGTGTGCAAATATTTCACATAATCCTCATCTTGCTCGCCTATCTTGGCAATAACCAATTTGAAATTATTTGGTGTCTTTGCTGTATCCTCCAATTGCTTGAAAGCCTCAATCAAATAATGCGCGCCTGCTTCTTTGACAAATTTTTCAGCGAAAAGAATGAATCTTTTTTTGCGCAAATTCAACTTTGACATCGCAGCCACCTCTTTCGAATCAAAAAGGGTTATGCCTGGCTTGCTGCGAAAATCGCATTGCAAATCAAATGACGAGACTATTTTTATTTCTTTGCAAAATATTTTTGGAATCCAACTTAGCAAAAAAGTTGATTTTGATTGATAGTGGATGACATCATATTTTGCAAAAATTGCATGCATGCTCGCCCAAAGAACTTGAGAGAATTCGCCAATTTTTTCAAGAATTTTTGGCAGGATGACTATTTCAATCTTTTCATTTTCTTTTATTTTTTCAGAAACATCTTTCGATAAGGAATAAATAAAAATATCATGATTTTTTTCTGCCATGCATAGCGAAACTTCCTCGACATATTTTTCAATGCCGCTGACATTTGCTGGAGCTATTTTCTTGCCTATGAATGCGATTCTCATTAATTCTACGAATTACGAATTTGTACAAATGTACGAATTCTATTTTCTATAAATTTGTAAATTCCACCACTTAAGTGCCACTTTCAAATCTTCCTCAGTCCTCTTTTTTTAAAGAAGAAAGATAATTAGTTGACTGTGAACAATAGCAATTTTAATATTCTTTGTCAACCTGCTAAACAGCTTATCAGCTAGCTAAAAACAAAAAAACAGCACTTGGTGCTGAGGTAAAAAAAGCGGGCGGGTCTCCAGTTGGAGAGCCGCCCGAACTTTTGTCGTCATCCTTGTGTTTAATTTTAAGAACGACGACGTTTTTCATGAATGATGCCCGCCACCGTTATGATGACGTACAACAGTATCAATCCGCCACCTACCCATTTCAATATCCACCAAATGCTGCCGACATCTTTTTGCACCTTCGCAATTTTTTCGTCCTGCTTTGCGAAAGCTTCCTGGTTGCTTTTAGCGAGGGCTGCTTTTGCGTCCTCTATGTTTTGAAGCGCCTGCCCTTTTGATTCTTTCAGAGCATTAAGCGCTTCACTCTTTTCTCCCTCGAAGCCGTCGAGCACTTCCTTCTTCTTTTGCTCGAAGCCGGCAAGTGTTTCGCCGACCTTTTTTTCTGCGGCATCCAGCCTCTTATCAATCGAGCTACCACTTGAATTCACCTTTTTGGACAACGCGTTGAGTGCCTTCTCGATCTTGGCCTGATTGTCCTTGAGCGCCTTGAGCTCTTCCGAACTGCACGCCCCTTGACTTGCAGCAGGCTTGGCTGACTGCTCTTTGGCAACAACCTTTTCAGCAGAAGTCGCTGGCACAGAGCCCATCAAGCGCATTCTCTCGTCATTTTCAGACTGAAAGGCGTTCGCCATCGTCGGCAGAATAAGCATGAGCATGAGAATATATTTTTTCATTAGATATACCTCCGGTTTTTTTATCAGTGGGCTCCCTTTGAAGCCCACTGAAGTTTAGAGTGTGAGATGCGTCGAGTACCTTTCCAGTGTGCGGCGAATTTTCATGATTTCCCGCTTTTCGTATGCAGTAACTGCAACAGACTTGGGTGTGTTCTTCTTCTTATTCATATGCACCACAACCTTAGGTGCCACCCAATAGTTGTTTACGTGTCCATCTCTCGCATAGAATGCGCTAGCCAGACCATATTCAACTTCTGCAATCATTGCGTCCGAATCAGCATACTTCTTGATATCAAAGCCATGAATGTAATTCAGCTCTGCCATATAGTAATGGTTCATGGCGATACCGAGATAGCCTTTATCGCCTGTGCAAATGAAGGCATTGACATTATTCCTAGCAGCTTCGAGCTGCCAGAAAAAGTTGTTGTAGGAGTATCTCCAGCAAGTTGCAATTTCTTTTTCAGCCTTCCTGATGATTTTCAGGTAGACTTCTACGTTGCAGGCCACTTCTGGAGTAGGTGCAGGAGTAAATTTTTCAGCCGGCGGCGGCACGGTCAGATAGAGAGGACCATCGTTCATGCAAAGAACCTTAACCCTTCTAACTCTTTCTGCACGTGTCTTGGTTTTGCCAAGCATGCCACCCGTTGCAAACACTGCACCGGAAGCATCTGCAGCCCGAGCGGCCGATCCACTGAGTCCGATAGAACCACCGATTGTTGCACCATCGATGTATTCGGCCTCAGAAACAGCAATCCTCCTTGTCATGGTTTGGTCTTTACAGGCCAATGCGCCGTCAGTAACGAAGGCGATATCATCAACATCAGCCTTACCAACCACGATCACGCTACCCAGAATTTCATCCCCTTCATTGGGAAGATCTTCAGGCCAGTAGTGCGCCACAAGGACGTCATCATTGTTTCTCGGAAGACTTTCGCCTTGGGGCGTGAACTCAACTCGCCCACCCCAATTGCTGATCCAGAGATCACTCAGGTGGAAACCGTAGTGTGCCATGCCGATTTTTTTCATGGTCAGACGCGAATGGATTTTCTTATACCAGAATTTCCACTCGGTGCCAACAATCGGCGTGCCAGGATTCAGGAAGCCGACGAAACCGACCTCAGGAAGGTTTTGACGAACGATGGTAGTTGCACTCGAAGATGCATCCTGTTCCTGTCCTTGGTTCTGGTTCTGGTTGTTGGTAGATGTTGCAGTGCCACCACCAGTGTTAACAGTGTTGTGGGTACTAATACTTGCGTCAAAGTTAACCGGATCAGCAAACGCAAATCCTGCGAATGCCAGGTTGTACAGCATCGTCCAAACCACTACCAGTGAAGTTATTCTTCTCATGACTTCCTCCTTGCTAACTCCCTCAGGAGTTTAGCGGTAAATTGTTTGAGATAACTTCTCTCACTACCAGTATGTGAATGCAAATCCTAATTCTCTTGTTAAAGGTCAGGCTCTATATTTTAACGGGGCTCATGCCGTAAATATATGATTGGGATGAGCGCCGATTTAAATACAGTTAATCTTATATGACCATACAGTCTAGCAGAAAAAAGCGGTTTTGTCAAGGGTATAGCTGTATATGGCTATGCTAAGCGGTAAATTAATACTGGGATTTCTAATCTATATTAATTAAACATATATTTGCCGAAAAGAATGTAACATAAGGCATTGGCTGTAAGTCAGGTCATAAGTTGTAAGTCTTAGGACTAATGCCCTACCACTAGACCTACTGCTAATGCCCTTTGTTTCCTATTTCCACAAAAAAAATCCTGCCAGCTTATTAAAAATATGCCAACAGGATTCTTTATGTTTCGCATTGGCCACGGTTTTTGAAAGTCCCCTGCTAATGCTACAAGTATTACGACCTTACCAGTTCAGCTTTGACAATCACCCTTTTGAAATTCGTGCCTAGTGGCCAACAAGTCGACAAAGTTAAGATTGGTTGATTTGAAGATTCAAAGATTTTTTCATCCACTGGGGTGGTGATATATTTATCGTTCACTTTATATTTATATGAAATAATCCTGCCATTCTTTTGAATCGTATTAACGGTTATAACATCGCCGCGCTCAAGATCATTCAAGTCTTTGAAAACATAGTTGTATCCGCCTTTTGCCCAAGCATAATTACTCGAATGACCAGAAATAATCGCATTTCCTTTTTGACCAGGAGTTGCGCTTCCAAGAAAATGAGTTATACCATTTTCCAATTCTTTCAACCTTTCTGATTCAATTTCAGTTTTTGACCATACCATTGGAGCCACGACTCCTAATTTATCTATATTGATTGAAACCGATGTCATGACATCACCATAAGCATCAGGATCATATCCATTGGTAATTTCTTGTTTATCTGAAAATTTATCACCATCAGTATCGGCATTGTTCGGATCAGTGCCATGAATGTATTCGAGATAATTAGCAAGTCCTTCCCCATCCGGATCGCCGCTGTAAATATCACCTCCTGCTAAATTGTTTATTTTTGCCCAATCTGAAAAACCCGCCAAACTGGCACCGCTAGCCCCAAGCATATTTTTCAATTGCGCATCATTAGACTTAAGGTCTGAAGCTGGAACTGATAGCACTGGATAATTTCTTTCCTGCGGCTTTATTTCCAGCAAATTCACTACATAGTAAGACGCAGCAAATAATGAGCCAAATATGATAGCCAGAACTGCTATCTTTTTTAGCTCAAATTTCAAGCGCTTTGAACCCCTAGTGCATGGAGTTCCAGACGGCCCAAAAGCTGGTGCGTTAATTTCGGTTAATTTAGACATTTTCGTAAAATTTAGTGACAGTATTATTTATTGAATTTAGAAGCATACTTCCTAATTCCGAATACTGAAGCTGCTACAGATACAGCAAAGATAGCGATTAATACAACCGTGTCTGCTCCAGTTGCTGGCAGTCTTTTCTTGATTACTGTTTTACTATTTTTACTATTTTTGCTTTTCTTGCTCTTATCATTATCAGATTTAACACTTACGCTAATTTTTCCATCACCATCCTTATCTTTCTTAATTATAATTTTGTCATCATCGTCATCATCATGGTCGTCATTATCCCTATTCCTATCATCATCTTCATCAACCTTAACTTCTACATTAGTCGACTGACTAACAGTAGCGGTTCCACCGGTAGCTGAAGCTGATTGGGTTTGAGTCTGTGTCTGACTTTGCGTCTGAGACTGCGAAGTTGATGTTGACTGCGATGTGCTGGAAGTGTTTGAAGTTTGACTTTGCGTCTGCGTTTGCGTCTGATTTTGAGTTTGATTCACAGTCGCGCTGCCTCCAGTTGCCGTAACATTATTTGAATTGTTCACATCAATATTAATACTAGCTTGAGCCAAATTAGCTGTAAACAATGAAAGTGTGATGGCAATCAAAGTAATTTTTACTATAATCATTTTCATTTCATTATACCAAATCAAAAATTGACTTTGGTTATTTATCTTTTAGAGAAGAACTTTCTTGTTCCAAAAGCTGCTGCAGTAATTGAAGCTACTGCCAAAGCAATTGTCCCAACCATACCTGCTCCAGTGGCTGGCAATCTTTTCACATTTTTCTTATTGCTTTTCTTGCCACCTTTCTTGTCTTTATCATTGTCATTGTCATCCACATCAACATCTATCTTAGAAGACTGATTAACCGTAGCTGTTCCACCAGTGGCAGAAGCTGACTGTGTTTGACTCTGCGAGCCAGACTGAGCTTGAGATTGAGAAGGTGTAGTGTTTCCCCAAGTCGAACCATTTGTTCCTTGAATTTGACTTTGTGCTTGTGATTGGGTTTGTGATTGGTTAGCAGTTGCTGTTCCTCCTGTAGCTGTTACATTGTTCGTATTATCAATATCAATATCAACGTCTGCTACAGCATAATTTGCAGCCAATGTTGCGAATGCAACCATGCTTACTAGTACAGCTGATTTTGCGATGTTTGTGCGTTTTGTTGTCATATTGTTTAGTTAAAATTAATTAATTTCCCAATCAATATTGGATTAATTAGGATAGCATAAAGATAGATTTCTGTCAATAGTAGTTGATAATGTCAGCTAAGTGTCCATTTTGCTATCGAATTAGCGCATTTGAGCCAATTTCACCAAGGCTGTTTAGTGAGATACATCTTATACAATTAAAAACAAAAAAACTTCACTTTTTGTGAAGTTTTTTTTAAAGCATCAAAGTCAGATGTAAAATCGCATCAACAAGTGCAACTAGAACTTAACTGGAATTTTTATCTCCTGTCCAGCCCTGTCGACTGTCAATTCAACCACATCGCCCTTCTTGTATTGACTAATAAGATTTGAAAGCGGGTTATCAAGATTAACATTTTGATTTGCAACCGTAGTTACAATGTCACCAATTTTCAAGCCAGCATCCTCAGCTATTGAGCCAGAAATGATTGCCAAACTTTGCTTGCCCGATGGTGAATAGATAAGCGCACCCCTATCTCTTTTTAACTTATTGGCAATTGAATATTCCTTTGTTATTGAAACATAATACACGCCCAGTGATGGTCTCTCAGTTCCTGCTGATAAAACCCTATCCAGAGATTTTTGAACGATATTCGAAGGAATTTGGAAATATCTCTCTTGTGAATTAATATTTATAACCCCAACAATTCCAAGCATGTTTCCACTAAATCCAATAACTGGTCCACCAACATATTCTTTCTGATTATTAAAGTCGTTTTCAAAGACACCTTCTAATTTTTCAGAGGATGCTACAGTTTTTCCCGCTAAATTGAAGGTTTTGTTTATATTACTCAAAAGTCCCGAAGCATAGCGATTCTGATATTCACCAAAAGAATTACCTATTGCTACCAATTTTTTGCCTGGACGAACATCGTTTGAATCTCCAAAAGAAATGGTATTCAAATTAGAAGCATCGATTTTCAAAAAAGCCAAATTGGAAAATTCATCGACACCTTGGAGTTTTGCTTCATAATAATTTCTATTGAAAAGAAAGACTTGATAGGTGGCATCCTTTTCAATAATCGCGCTGCGATAGGTCACCAACATCCCGTCACTGGTCACAATCACGCCACTTCCGCTCTGATCAATAGTTTTTAGTGTCTTAGTGACAGGATCTTTTTGCTGAGAAACCGAAACTATATTCACAACTGCATTCGATGCTTGTGAGGCAACTTCATTGATTGAATCGTCTTCCTTAATTGTAATTTGCTCAGTTTTAGTGATCACAGTTACATTTTCAGCAGTTCTGGATAGAAAGCCTACCCTCGATAGAAACTTATTAGTTCGTATTAGAGGTAGAATCTGTTGGTCGAAATATACGCCTCCTATTCCACCGACTGTAAAAATTAACAACAGAACAGCTGCTATTTTCAGAATATATTTCATTTTCTTTAATTTTTCGCTCATTTCAATATTTATATATAAATTTAATTCATTCCGAGATTTGCAGCAGGCTCTTAGACAACGGGTAGCCAACGAGTACTGGAAAGAACTAAGGCCACCAGAAATCCGAAAAATACCATATTAACTATTACGCGCCTTTTTGATAAAGCACTTCTAAAGTGGCATTGCACTAAATCCCAGAACACATAATAGAAAATAAGATTAATAACACCTGTTGTCAAGTAACCAAACGGCCAAAAATTTAAAACCCAGACAATTTCTGCCATCACTAAACCAAGAACAAGACTGTAATTGAGCACGTTTTGCTTGTTTTCACTTATAAGCCAAAAATATTGAAAGCTTATAAGTGTCGTGACAATCGCCAAAACAAACATTAAAAGCCAAAGGCCAATCGCAAAATTAAGATAAATTCCATAGGAACTGGCGTAGAAGACGAAAACAGTTGCCAAACTTCCCGCTGCAATGATTCCCAGTGCGGTTTGGTCCTTATGGCAATGCCGCAGACGATAAAATGCCAGGTGGATAAAATAATATGCAACAGAGGCTAATATTATCAATAGATTTTCTTGCTTTTCGGACTGAACAAAATACAGCATACCCATGGAGGATGCAGTGAAAACTAGTGGCATGGGTGTCATACTCACCCTCCTGGAAATCCTTTTGGCAATTTGATAGAAATAAATTGAAAGCGCAATGAAAATTATTCCTGCCAACCATTGACTATTCACTGACAAAAAAACCAAGCCGCTTCCAGCCCAATCGGATGACAGAAATTCCAGAATCACGAAAAAAATTAAACTGTACAAAAATACCTGGAATTGAAAAAACATGAAATGAAAAAAGAAATGAATTAATATTATAAAAGGGTATTAATACCCCAGGGCAAGCCCTGGACCCTTTGGGCTCACGCGGCCCGTCTCGTTCGAGGCTCGCCGAGGTGGACAAGCCGCGAGGTATTAAACCTTTTGGTATCGTCGCTCACTCGGAAATGCTAGCCTGCTAGCTAATCATTTCACTCGTTTCGCTAGATAATAAATCTAATTTCATTTTCTCATTTTACAAGGCTAATGTCAAAATTAGCTCCTTAATTTCGGTCTTTTAGGGATCATACGCAATACATGGTTTTACAGGTAATGACATTGGATCAGTGTTTTGTGCAACTTTTTTTGCTAGCCTGTTTTATTTTTCGGCCAATTGATACGAGAGTATCTCTGAGCTTTTGGATAGTGAGTATTTTATCCAAAAGCGTGCTCGAAAAAGGAAACAGGCTAGCAAAAAAAATAGAAACTTATTGCTAATACTAATTTAGACACAGCCATGTATTGCGCGTGGCCCTTTTAGCTATCTAAATCGATTTACTCTATTTCTTGAAAACAATTTTTTCATTCTCGAGTATGATTTTTATAAGGTCTCCAGCTTCAATTTTCTTTTCGATAATTTGCAGAGCTAACTCATCTAAAATCTCATTTTGGATGATTCGCTTCAGAGGCCTCGCCCCATAAGTTGGATCGTAACCTTTGTTGGTCAGATAAGTCTTAGTTTCGTTAGAAATTCTTAGTTTGATATTTTTTCCCTCCAGGCGCTTTTGGACTAATTTTAATTGGAGATCAACTATTTGCAGCAATATCTTCTTGTTCAAAGGATGGAAAATGATCAAATCATCAATTCTATTCAAAAATTCCGGCTTAAATTGCTCCCTTAAACTTGCTTGAACCTTAGACCTCATCTCATTTTCATTTACTTCACCTATTTTTCTGTCACTTTGAAATCCGAAAGATTCCATTTTGTAAATGATGTGACTACCAACATTGGAAGTCATCACAATAACCGTGTTTTTGAAATTCACTACGCGACCTTTGGAATCAGTGAGTCTGCCGTCATCCAAAATTTGCAAAAGGATATTGAAAACTTGAGGATGAGCTTTTTCAATTTCATCAAACAAAATGACACTATACGGTCTGCGCCTTACAATTTCAGTCAATTGTCCACCCTCTTCATATCCAACATAACCTGGCGGTGAACCTACCATTTTAGCAGTCGAGTGAGCTTCCATATATTCACTCATGTCGAGCCTAATCAAAGATTTAGGATCATTGAAAAGAAATTCGGCCAAAGTTTTTGCAAGCTCCGTTTTCCCTACCCCTGTAGGGCCGAGAAAGATAAATGAACCTATGGGCCTATTTTCCTCCGAAATGCCCGCTCGAGAGCGTCTGATAGCATTAGAGACCGCTTTAATCGCTTCATCCTGCCCAACAACTCTTTCGTTTAATTCTTTTTCCATATATGCCAATTTCTCCAGCTCGCCTTCCAACATCTTAGAAACGGGCACACCAGTCCAACGTGAAACCACCCTGGCTATTTCTTCTTCAGTCACTTCTTCTTTCAGGATCGAATTTTCTTTTTGAATTTTGCTTAATCTTTTTTCATCCTCTTTAATTTTCTTTTCCAAAAGAGGAATCTTGCCATAGCGAATTTCTGCAACCCTATCAAGCTCCCCACTACGTTCAGCTAGTTCTGCTTCTGATTTAAGTTTGTCGATATTTTTCTTATGTTGGCGACTTTGAGTTATCAAGTCTTTTTCTGTTTTCCATTGCAAAGTCAAACTATTGGATTTTTCTTTTAGCTCGGCAAGTTGCTTATTTATTTGTAATATTTTCTTTCTCGATTCTTTAGCTTTATCACGTTGAATGGCCTTTTTTTCTATTTCTAGTTGTCTGATTTTTCTATCCATCTGATCAATCTCGATAGGCATTGAATCTATCTGCATGCGCAGAGCCGATGCAGCCTCATCAATCAAATCCACCGCCTTGTCCGGCAAAAATCTATCACTTATATAACGTGAAGATAATTTTACTGCAGCCTGAAGAGCATCGTCGGTAATTTTGACACCGTGATGAAGTTCATATTTTTCTTTTATTCCTCTTAGAATCGCCAGAGAGTCCGCTATTGATGGCTCATTAACTTGCACAGGCTGAAACCTTCTTTCCAGGGCTGCATCTTTTTCAATATATTTTTGATATTCTTTTGTAGTCGTGGCTCCGATTGCACGCAATTTTCCTCGAGCCAAAGCAGGCTTAAGCATATTGGAAGCATCCAAGGAACCTTCTGTCGCGCCAGCTCCAACCAAAGTGTGAAGCTCGTCAATAAACACAATGTATTTCCCTGCCGCATGTTCAGTTTCTTTCAAAATTGCTTTCAATCTATCTTCAAATTCTCCTCGAAATTTTGCTCCCGCTAAAAGTGCTCCCAAGTCCAAAGAGATAAGTTCCTTGTCTTTTAGTGTTTCAGGCACATCACCGGTAACTATTCGTTGCGCCAATCCTTCAGCGATGGCGGTTTTTCCGGTTCCAGCTTCACCAATCAGCACGGGATTATTTTTTGTCCGCCTACTCAAAACTTGCATAACACGCCGTATTTCCTCATCGCGGCCAATAACAGGATCGAGTTTATCTTTGCGAGCAAGTTCAGTAAGATTTATCGTATAACGTTCAATCACTTGATATTTTCCTTCAGGTTCCGCAGAATCAACTCGCTGTGAACCTCTAAGTTGTGAGAGAATTTGCAAGACAGTATCATAATTTATACTGTTTGATTCAAGCATTTTTTTTGCGCCAGAATTTACAGATAATAGTGATAACAAAAGATGTTCAGTTGAAACAAAATCATCCCCAATATGTTCCATTTCTTTTTCTGCTTGTTCAAGAATTTGAACCAATGAAGGTGTTATGAATATTTGACCCAAAACTCCGCCACTTGATTTAGGATATTTTTCAGTCTCTTTCATTATATCCGTTTTTATTTTCTCAAGGTCAACTCCTATTTTTCGTATAACTGTCGGCACAACTGAGCCATCTTGAGAAACAAGTGAGAAAAGCAAGTGGAAGACATCAACTTGCTGTTGACCAAGAGAAAGAGCCATCTCCTGGGATTTGCGCAGGGCTTCCTGACTTTTTGTAGTGAGTTTATTTATATCCATATTTAAATAGTATAAAGTATAATGTATAAAGTATAAAGTATAGATATAAAGTATAGATAAAAAATACTTAACTAATCTACATGATACATTATACATTCTACAAAATACATAGCACTAAGTTTTAAGTTCTTGCAGTTTTACTGACACTTCATTAAGTTCTCCTCTATGCCAAACTTTTAATATTATCTTATCTCCAACATTATATCTTGTAACAATATCGCCAAGCTGGTTATCTTTTGTTATCCTTTCATTATTGATTTCCAAAATTATATCATTTTCAGCTATGCCAGCCAAGTCCGCCGGCGAACCAGGAATAACAGCTAGATCAGTGACCTTATTTCCGCGAGTCACCAGAACGCCATAATCTACTGGAAGTCCAGCTTGCTGTTTAATAATATTGTCGATTACAACATAACGAACACCCAAATATGGCACGGAAACTTTTACGCCATTTTCAACTTGATCGATAATTCTTTTGACCTGATTTATTGGAAGCGCAAAACCGATATTTTCAGCTCCTTGAGCTCTGGCAACATTTATACCTATAACATCTCCTCTAATATCCAACAATGGTCCTCCTGAATTTCCCAAATTTATAGCAGCGTCAGTTTGTATGATATTAGTCAGTCTTTCAGTGTCGCCAAAATCAGAAACGGCATTAACGTTTCGCTTGAGACCAGAAACAATTCCCCTGCTCACAGAATTAGAAAATTCTCCAAGCGAATCGCCGATGGCAATCACTGTTTGTCCAATTTGCAATGAATCAGAATTTCCAAGTGTTAAAATTGGAAAATTATTACCTTCAATTTTCAAGACTGCCACATCACGCACAGGATCCTTAGCTAAAATTTTGACTAGAAATTGCCTACCATCTTCCATAATTACAGTATAATCCGCCTGCTCATCTTCAACAACATGTTTATTTGTCAAAATGAGTCCATCTGTCGTTATTAAAAATCCACTACCATTGCCAACAATCTGTTTTCGTGAGTCTTGGCCATCAAACTGACTTTTATTTTCAATTTCATCTTCAAAAGGTATTCCAAAAAATTGATCGAGGGGATTACCATTGCTCTGAGTTGAAACATCCTTAGAAATCATAATGCTAACCACAGCAAGAGAAGATTTACTAACCACATCAATCACAGCCGAATCTTCCGAAATTATTTGTTGCCTACTACTATCCGATTTTTCCTTCTCGTTTTGGGAAAACATTACTCCAAGTTTTTGATTCATATCTGCCCCAAAAAAGTTCTTATTACTCATTAGTAAAAAACCCAGCATACTGCCGAAAATAAATGAAAGTGAAATTATCATCAATGCAGCCTTGAAAAATGATTTCGCTTTAAATTTTCGCTCAACACCAGTTTTATATATTTTTTCCACTGAAAAACCCCGCTTTTTATCGCGCTCAAAAACTTCATTTTCTGATTGTATAATTTTCATATAAAGTAGTAAAATGAAAATTTGAATTATTCAAAAATCCATTTCGATTAGATACCTAAAAGCTCAAACTAGCCAGTAGTTGAGCTTTGAGGCCTACTTTAAATTATACAAAAGTAAAAAACTATTCTTCCAAGGAAATTGCGTTTACTGGGCAACTATCAACTGCTTCTTGAACATCACAAGTTTCGCAACCATCAGCAACTACATGTGATTTACCATCCTCCATTTTGAATACTTCTGAACAAAGTGACTCGCAAGTACCGCAACCGATACACAAATCATGATTCACTACTGGTTTTGACATATTGTTTTACCCCGTTAAATTCTGTTTTTGCAGAAAAGTGAAATAAATTTCACTTCTAACTGGGGTTATTTTTAAAAATTAATTAACTTATAAAATTAAAACATCAATGATGCATCCCCTTGGGCATCACTTCTTTGTTTTTTCTCAAATTCTTTCATCTCATTATCAGTGAATTCAATCATTCCTAAATTTTTATTCCAGCCAAATTCATTCATTGGCACCCAAACGCTGATCTGTTTCTTTTGTGTTTCAAGCCAATCGGCAAAAGTATTTTTTGCCACGAAAATTTGTCTGAGCTGTAGTACGTCTTCCCCATCTTCTTTCTTTTTATTTTCAATTTCAACTATATGGAAACCTATAGGGCTTTCTACGATAGTGTTTTTTTCGGGCACAGAAGTTCCAAATATCG
>Ga0209212_1002254_pt1 | contig 28034 bp, 27 predicted proteins | sample RifGroC2_FD_183996 | JGI IMG/M metagenome (GOLD analysis project Ga0209212, IMG submission 183996) | Groundwater microbial communities from Rifle, Colorado, USA - Groundwater C2 (SPAdes) (version 2) | ecosystem: Environmental > Aquatic > Deep subsurface > Groundwater | place: Rifle, Colorado... | reverse complement strand
CCGCACTCGCCGCAGCGGAACATGCCCCGGTAGACGAAGGGCTTAAGCCCCGGTGTCTGCGGCTTGCTTTTTGAGAGCATTACCTCCTGGCACCGGTCGAATACTTTCTTGGAGATCAGAGGCGGGTGGGTGCCCTCGTAGGTCTCGCCTTTGTATTTAAGAAGGCCGTAGTAGATATGGTTTTTCAGGATGTGCTGGTAGTTTGAGGTGGTCAGCGTCTTGTTCTTCTTGCCCATCAGCCCCAGGCCGTTCACCATGTTGCGAACCTGCGCCATCGGGTAATTGCCCGTGGCATAAAGGTCGAAGACCTTTTTGACCAGCGGGGCCTTTTCCGGGTCCGCCACAATGGTACGCAGGTTCTTGTCGTTGAGGTAGCCGAGCGGGGCCCAGCCCGGCCATACGCCGTTGCGGAGTTTCTGGCGTATGCCGCGCTTGATGTTCTCCGAGAGGTTGTCCACGTAATACTTGCTTTGGCCGAAGGCTATGGACAGCATGAACTTACCTTGGGGCGTGGGGTCGAACCAAAAGGTGGGGAACTTCAAGGCGGTTATCTTGCCGGTGTCCACAAGATACACCACCATGCCGCCATCAATGCTATTCCTCGCGAGGCGGTCCGGGTGCCAGGCAATAATGCCCTGCGCCGCGCCCTGCTCAATGGCGGCCACCATTTCATTGAAAACCTCGCGCCCCGGTTCCTTGGCGGTCTTGCTTTCTATGAACTCTCGGGCGATGAGGAGGCGCTCTTTAAGGGCGTACTCGCGCAACTCGGTGAGCTGCGCCTCTATGGAGAGTATCTGCCTATCCGGTTCATCGGTGGACTTACGGGCGTAAAGGAAATACCGCATGTTCTGGTTCTGCATAAGGTCCCCTTACCTTGCGCTTCATTCCGGCTTGGCTGTAAGCGAAGCTGGAATGAAGGGCCTATCTGATTTCCGCAAAGCTATTCGGCACGGCTCGGCTCAGAAGAGCGGAGTCGGGACGAATGGCGTTTAAATGGGTTCAGCTCTGTTCTCTGCCGCAAGTCCGCCTTGGCTTGAGCACAAGCGAAGGCGGTCTTGCACTCCCCGGGAAAAAAACGGGTCGCTCTTCCGGCTGCGCGATAAAAAAATCGCGGTTGAATACAAAAATCCATGGAGAATTCTGCATAATTTTCTTTGCCGGCCGGCCGGAAAAAATGAAAAAAATGCAGAATCTCCAAACTGGTGGAGGCTATTGGTCGATGTTAGACGCTTCTTCGACGAACACCCTGACGGAATCGAATGAGCCCCGAGCTTATCCGCGAGATGTCGTCGCAGGCGTGGCCACTGCGCGGCCCCGCACTGCTCCTTGCCGCTAAGTAGTGGGTTCACAGGGCTCGGCACTACGCGCCTTCGCACCTGTTCCCAAGGAGGTCTGCATCTTACTATTACCTCCTCTGCGCGGCCGGCCGGCCCAATAAACGTGGGCCTTGGCACGGCCGCTCCCGTCCGCCTGCGGCGTCCGTACAAAAAAGAAAATTATCGCCCTCGCCCATAAATGCCGTTTCGGTTCCCCAATTCATCCTTTCTTTACGTTGCTGCGTATATTCCTAGTTGGCATATTACGATATGGAATAATAACATATACTCTCGTTAAACTCAATGTTATGAAGAAAACACTCTATTCCCGGCGCTATAAAGAGCTTATATCCAGCCTGAAAACCGCCCGCCTCGAATGCGGCATGAGCCAGGTCCAGGCCGCAAAAGCCCTTAACACAACACAGTCCCACATCTCAAAAGTGGAGGCTGGCCAGCGCCGTCTGGACGTAATACAATTAGAGGAGTTTGCGAAACTCTATAACAAGCCACTGGCATATTTCGTGCCCGATCGGCGTCCTTAATCGCAAATCCAGTCTTCTAAATGGCACCGGCACGCGCCGGGGGCTGTTAACGCGCAAAAAGCAGCTTATTGATAAATTCGGCCGCGGCCGGAGCTCCCAACCCCAGCGGGCTGAGGGCATCTATCCCGCCAAGCAGCGCGTTGAATACCGCGTTCCCCTGGCGGATGCCGGCCGCGTCAAGTATCTCAACGATGTCCTTCGGGCGGCACTGTATCCCGTTCACAAAATATTCGTACTTTAATTTGGGAGTATACTTTCTTGAAATCGTTACCGGATCCTCTCCGGGATAAGCTATCGCTTTGCGGCTGTTGTCCAGCGTGATGGAGACCAGATTCCCTGTGGCTGCTATGTTTTCGGACATCTCCAGGCCGCTCCACGCGGTCATGCCTTTGCCTGCCTGCTCGCCCGGGCTGCCTGGCAGGAAGACATCCCACAGGGGATTTCCCGGTACAATGCCCGCAGTGCGGAGCATCCCGGTTACGTTTTCCACCAAGCAGAGTTGTTCGTCTATGGAGTAGGAATGCTCGCATACCTGGCCATAGACTGTCTTTATCCGGAACCTGCTCTCGGGGTTGTCGGAGCAAATCAGTTCTGCCTGCAAGATCCCTGTTTTCATAATGTGCGAAGTACCGGCGGAGTATCGCGGGGAATTATCCCCTCAAGCTATTCTAACAGGGCCGCCGGTGCGCGGCTATATCCTCTTTATCCCGGAATTATCCTGCTCCGGATTGCTTTTCTTTTTTCGTGCGGCCGTGCCGCGGCGCAGCCCTTTCGGCTTAACCCGGGGCTCTACATTTTCCCCTGCGACAGCTTGAGCCTGGTTGTCACAGGCAGAGGGGATTAGTGCCAGTCCGTTGGCGGTGGAAAGATAAAAAGGAGCGGGCTTATCTCCCGACGCCGAGAGGACGCTGGCGGCAGCCGCGCCCACCGGCAGGCTTATCAGGTCAGCTTTGTTGAAGGCCGGTTGGAAGTATTCCTCCAACAGTTCCGCGTCGGCGGGCCCGACGCGCATGCAGAGCAGGTTGCCGGCGTTGCCTAAGATAGCTTTCAGCACATTAGTCGGCAGTTGCCCAAGGAACTGGTTGGCGGCCACCACGCCGACGCGGTACTTGCGCGCTTCCGCCAGCATTTCCGCCGTGCCCGCCGTAGCCAGGTTCTGGAACTCGTCCAGATATAGATAAAAGTTCCTGTCGCCCTTGGCCGCTCCGGCCGGGCTCATGGCGGCCCGCAGGATCTTTTCTATGAAAAGCATCCCGATAAACGAAGAGGCCGGGCCGGTTATGCCTTTTGCCAGATTGACGACAAGGATCTTCCGTTCGCGCACGAGGGCGTTAAAGTCGAGAGTGGTCTCTCCAGCCGCAACTATAGCCCGCGTCTGTTTGTTGAACAGGAACGGCGAGAGTTTGCTGACTATATACGGCGCCACGTTGGAGAGGCTGAGGTCGCCTCCCGCCGAACTGACGGTCCTTTCCCAGGTGGCGCACACGAACGGGTCCTTGCATAGACCCAGGCAATAGTTGCGGTATTCCTTATCCTGGAAAAACCTCATCAAATCCGCCAATGTGGCCTTTGGGTCACTCATAACCAAAGTAAGGGCCGTTCTGAAGTACATTTCGAAAATCGGGCCTCCTGCAATCTTCAAGTCGTAAAGTTGATTAAACATCTCAAGGAAGTGTTCCACTATCCTGTCCCTTTCGCTGTCGGTAGAGTGCTGAAGCATATTGAAACTCCAGCCAGGGTCCGGCAGCGAGCAATCGAAGTTTATTACATCCTTGCACCTGGCTTCGGGGATATTCGCCAGCACTCGGGAATACAGGTTATGGCCGTGCGGGTCTATTACGCAGACGCCGTGGCCTTCCGCTATGTCCTGCAGCGCGGCTGCCAAAATCAGCGAAGTCTTTCCCGCACCGGTGGCGCCGGTTATGTGCCAATGCCTCAACCTGGCCTCGGAAGACAGGCGCACCTCGACGCTGCTGCCGGAAATATCAAGGGCTGAGCCGATCAGGGTCCCTTCCTGGGCGGGCAGGGAGGTGAATGGCGTGCAGTTGCGGGCCCGCTCAAGGCCGGGCCCGGGTTCTCCGGGAAAGCGGAAGATGGCTGCCGTTTCAAACGATGTGGCAAGTGCCAGCAGGCGACCCCAGGGACAGTTTTCAGGGCCGGCGGGCGGAGTGAAAAACATATTTTCAAGGTTATCGGCGGCGGCGGTTCTGGCGGCGTCAATCGTGAACGGTTCTATGCGGAAACCGCCGGCCGTGCCGCCTGCAATGGCTGGACCTCCTATGGCGCCGGCCAGGCCATTGAGCGTTACGCCAGGCAGCGGCGCAACGGACGCGGCATAGATGCGCAGCAGGAAAGGGGATTCCATACGGCCGTCGCCGGCGGCCGGCTCATTCTTGGAGTCAAGGCCGGCCGGCATCAGCAGGGGATCAAACTCGTCCTGTTCTTCATGCTCCGCCGACCGGCGTTGGACCGCTAAATATTTAATTTCTTTCTCCGTAAGACTGGTTGGCGAGATGGCTACACTGAAAAGAGTGCGTTCTTTGCAGAGGTTGAGTATTCTCATTATGTGGGCGAAAGGGTTCTGTTGAGGGGGAAAAGGGATGACGGCCAGATTGTGCCTGCCGGAGGCGCCGGTGCGTATGCTTGCCGGGAATTCACGCAGGTCGTAGCGGCGGCCTATCTCCCAGATATAGGCGGGCGCAAAGCCTGCGTAAAGTAACTTGTAGCGGGGTTCGTTCACGGGCCGCCACCGGTGCCTGGACCAGAGCGCCAGCGCGGCGCTGACTCCCTCCGCCGCCGCCTGCGCGCGCGCCAGCGCGGCCGGTCCGTCATGATGCGATACCCTTACCCGCAGCGACAGGCAGGGGCCCGCGCCGCCAGGCCCACGCGACTGCGCTGTCAGTTCGTAGGCGGTGTCGGTTTCGGTGGTATGCAATGAGGCGACCAGGCCCGCGGCCTGGTGTATGGCCTGGAGTACCGAGACCGCGGCATTCGCCGGGCGCACTCCCTCCAGCTCAAATGCGAAAAACACATCTGTTGCGCCTGCCGGCCTGGTTTTAGAAGTGAGGAACATATATTTTCATTGAGCTGTCCGGTATAGTCTAGCCTTCCGCCGGTAATAAAGCCATGCCGGCCTTATCCCTCAACTATCCCGGCAAGAGGTGGATAGTTTTGGTATCCTTTCCGGATTTTAATCACCGCCCAGGTCTGCTACAACATCAGCAAGGTTCGGCAAGCACAGTGTTAGGGAATAGGGACGGAGGTAGGAGGAATGGATATGCTAAAGGAAATGAAAATGATATTCACGGCTGCGCTGCTGGCGCTGGTCGTAAGCGCGGCGCTGGACGCGGCGGGGCTGGTACACGCCGGGAACACGACGGAGAAAATCGCCGGTATAGTTAAGGGATACTCTTGTCATGGTAACTTGAAGCCGCCGGAGCTAGACTATGAAAGCAGCAAGCTGGTTGGTCGCATACGCGGAGCAGGCGAAGAAGAGGAAAATATATGAAAACGACATTAGCCGGGAGCTTCTTAATGCTGATGACCCTCGCCGCCTGCGCCGGCGGCAGGCAACTGGCGTCTACCTCCGGTGAAACTCCGGAGGAGTGGGGCGAGAAATATAAGACGCGGCTCCTGGCCCATTCCGCCGCCAGGACTCCGGCAGAACTGGCCGCCGCCATAGACGCCCTGGTGTTGTCCGCTGAAACAGCCCCTACCCGCGAAGCGCAGACTATGGCCACAAGGGACGCCTGTCTGGCCGCGGTAGCCGCTGCGGATGCCGCTGTGGTGACCAAGTTGAACTGCGAGGCCGGCGCTCTCAAGGATCTTTTAGGAGGAAACTAATATGAAAAATCTCATATCCGCCCTTTTTGTCACGCTGTTTACTGTGCAGGTCTACGCGGCACAGTTCGACCGGTCCGGCGTGCTGCCCGCCCTGGCCCGCGATACCAAAGTGGCGCAGACCGTTATGGCCGACTACAAGGCCGCCAACCGCGCCACCGAAAAAGCGGCCAACGCCCTCGCCTCCGGCTTTCCCGATGTGCCCGCGAAAGACCGCGAAGCGGCCAAGGCCACCGCGCTGTGCGCCATAGAGGCCAACCTCAATATAATGGCGGACCGCATGGAGTCCTTTCACGCCGCCATGGCCGGCATACAGGCCACCATGGAGAACGGGATGTCCGGCGGCATAGGCGCCATGCGCGAAAAAATAGACTCACTGGTGGCCGATTTTACCACAGAGCTCGCGCAGCAGGCGCGTAGCTCCGAAGCGATGGAGAAGATTTACGCCATCTCGCCCGACGCCATCAGCGAGGCCGACGCGCGCAAGCTTAACAACGCCATGGACGCCATGGAGCGGCGCAAGGCCCTGCTTGAAAAACTGCGGGAGCGCCGCGAGCGCATAGCCGCCATTAACGAGACCCTGCAGGAAAAGATAGAGGGTGTGCGCGCCGTGATGGGCGCCGTGGAGGTACGCATAGCCGAGATAAAGACCGAGGCCTATGTGGTGGATCTTTTAAAAAAAGATCACCAGATCGAGCTGGCAACCAAGGACCTCGGCATAGGGACGGGCGGGGATGTGGGCGCTCTCTTCGACAGTAAAGCCTCGCGTGCCCTGGATACGGTGCTTGAGCGCAAGTCCGATACCGGCATGAGCCAGCGCGAACGGCTTAAACTCAGGACGGGAGGAAAATAATATGAAAGCCCTTATCTTTGCGGCAATATCTCTGATCTTTCTGGCTACGACTGCCCGCGCCGCCGGGAAATGCGGTGACCCGCAGCGTGTGGCCTTGCAGTTGCATGAGGCCATTTACTCGGAGGACCGTGCCGGGGCGGAAAGCCGGCTTATCGCCACTATACTGCCAGTATCGGCCTGCCTCTCAAGGGAGGGGTATAACCTTACCGGGACCGTGCTGCCGGGCCGCCTTGGCATCATCATCGAAATTCAGGGGATCCTGCGCCGGCAGAGCGTGCGCATGAGCACGCCGGCAGAGATAAACCGCCTGCTTCGTTTTTGGAAAGTGAACGCGCCGAAGCGCTGAGGAAATATATGCGCGCCATTACCACGATACTTGCCCTGATAGGCCTGGCTGCGGTGCTTACCCACCCGCAGGCTAGGAGAGGCGCGCATATTTTGCTGGAGGTATGCGGTTCAGTCGGCTCCGCCCTCTCCGGCGGGCAGCAGACAAAGGTCGCGTCCTTATCCGGGGTGGCGGTTTCTTCTGCCGCCGTCACCGGATATATACAGCCGGAGCGCCAGCGCGAAGATATTGTCGCGCCGGAGCCGCCCTTGGAGGGAAGCGGCGCTGAAGAGGCGGTAGACGTGTCTCCGACAGAAAAGACTGCGCTGCCAGCTGAGGACTCCGATCTTTCCAAGGTTCTTAAAATATACGAGGACTCGGAGAACAGATCAAACACTGAAGGGTGAGCGGCGGGGGGGGTATGATCTACGGCAGGAAAACTATAGCAGTGCTCAAAGCGGCCTGGTTGATAGTGCTCTTGTGCGTCTGGCCCGCCGCGGCCAGGTCGGCTTTTGATGTCTACCTGGCTGATGCAGGGCAGCAGCCAGGCTACTATCACGCGCAGCCTGCCGTGCGCAAGCATACGTCCGGACGGCATTATGCCAAACTGGCTGGCGCCTCAGTGCGGCAGGCTGCCCGAACCATAGCCGCCGAGTACGGCATACCGCCCCGTCTCTACGAGGCACTATGCGAATTTGAGTCCGGGTTCATATTTGCGAGAGGCTCAAGTGGCGAACATGGCTACAGCCAGGTTATGGAAAAATCCGGACAGATGCTGCAGGATAATGGGCAGGTCAGGAGTACCTGGCGCCACGACCCTCTGGAAAATCTCCGTGCCGGCGCCGTGCACCTGAGCAATCTGAAGGCCGCCCTGACCATCGAGGAAATAAGGTACGCCAAAAGGCACGGCTACAATTTGTGGGCCATCCTCCTGGCCCAATACAACGCCGGTAAAACCGGCGTCGCCCGCCGCATCCGTGCCGGCGGCAGACTTTCCGGAAAGCAGGAATGGTATATTTACAACGTACTGAAGCGGTATAATCGACTGGAGCGGTAGGGCGTAAATGGGGCATGGCGCGACAGCAGGCCTTTATTACAAATGCCATCGGCAGGAGTTTTTCGGTTGACCCTAAATAGTCATTTAATCGTCAGCGTTTCCTGTATCCTTAAAAAATGGAATAGTGGCCATTAAGGTCTAGGAGGCTGTCCGACATAAGGCAACCCCTCCCAGTGCGGACATATAAACGAAAAGCAGTTGAATCTGTCGTCGGGAACATCCTCTGGAGCAGCTTTGCGGGAGCGCTCAGCAGTTATCTATAATTGCGGATATCGTACGTTGGAGTAGGGGTAAATACGGTAAAAAAGAAATGCTGATTCTCAAAATAACTTCACTGGTTTTTCTAATAGCTTTAGGCTTAGCTATTGCTATTGCATTACTGGGTTCTGCAATTCTGTTATTTGTTGGGCTTGGTTATTACTTTACGCTAATAGCGGGTGTAATATGTGGGGTTTTTTTATGGCGTGCAGGGCACGATAATCTAGGTGTTATATCCGTAATAGCCGGATTTGCATTGGCGCCTACATGGCTTAATTGGTACGAAACAAAAATCGGAAGCGCTTCTACCTCTAGTCCTGATCCAATGGACGGAAAAAGAAAGATTTACGATAAAGACGGGAATATAACCGGATACCAGGATTAATCCTAGGGCCGATAATAGTGGGGGGTAACATAATCTGCCCCAAGCTCGACCATTAACCGAGTACTGCGCCCAATGGATAGTTCTGGGATACTTTTGGGATAGTTTCACGGGCGGTACTGTAATATAATTACTACGTGGCCTGATTTGCGGCTGCGTGTTTTTTTGTAGTGGTACAAATATGGTCCTTCAGTTCATCGTCAATGGTCTATGTGCCGGAGCCTTATTCGGGCTTGCGGCGCTCGGCTTGTCGCTGATTTATAACGTGACGCGGGTTTTTCACTTCGCGCACGGCGCGGTTTACGCGACTGCGGCTTATCTTCTGTTGTTTTTTGTCACCAAAGCCAGCGTCAGCATAGTGCCGGCGGCGGCGCTTGCAGTGGCCCTGGCCGCGCTTTTCGGGCTTCTCATAGACAAGGCTTTTTACCTGCCTCTTGCGGATAAGAAATCTGGCGGGACCGCGTCTATACTCACTTCCCTGGGGCTCTACATAGTAGTGATAAACATACTGGCGCTTATCTTCGGCAATGAAACCAAGATTCTGCGTTCGGGAATAGAGAAGACTTTCGAAATCGGAACGGTAATCGTCACACGTGTACAGGTAGCCCAACTTGTGGCTTTCCTCGTGTTATTTCTGGCAACAGAACTACTCCTCAAATTTTCCAGATATGGGAGACTGATACGCGCAGTCTCCGACAATGGGAACCTTGCGGAAGCGCTTGGGCTGGAGATAAAAAAAGCCCGCGCGCTGGCGTTCGCATATGGCTCTGGTCTGGCTGCTGTAGCGGCGTGTCTGGCGGCGGTGGATGTGGGGATAGACCCTTACATCGGTATGCCTATAACGCTCATAGCGGCAGTGGCCATGATCTTCGGAGGGATACGTGTGTTCGGCGCGGCCGCCCTCGGCGGCCTGATAATCGGAGTTGTCCAAAACCTGGTGGTATGGCAGACTTCCGCCAAGTGGCAGGCGGCGGCGACCTTCGTTATTTTGCTGGCGGTCCTTATATTTAAACCACAAGGACTGCTTACCCCAAAAAAGCGGCTTGAAGAGTCATGAACTACGTTCTGCATATCCTGGTGATGATAGAGATATACCTGATACTCGGGCTATCTCTTAACCTGCTTTTGGGGTACGGGGGGCTTTTTAGCCTTGCCCACGCGGCCTTCTATGGTGTGGGCGCGTATATTTCCGCGTTGTTGATGGTGAACTTCGGTTTCAACTTTTTTCTTGCGCTTCCGGTAGCCGTAATCGGATGTATGTTGTTGGCGCTGCTGGTGGCCCTGCCTTCCCTAAGGTTAAAAGGTGATTACTTCATGCTCGCCACACTCGCGTTCCAAACGCTTGTTTTTACAATTCTATATAACTGGGTTCCAGTTACTCGCGGTCCTTATGGCGTCTCCGGCATTCCCCAGCCGCAGTTGGCCGGGTTTAAAGTCGCCGAGGTCTGGCAGTTCGCTATCCTGGGCGCGGTCTTCGCCGCTGCCGCCGTGGCGCTCTTCAGAAAGCTGTATGCATCCCCGTACGGCCGGGTACTGAAAGCCATCCGTGACGACGAACTGCTAGCGGTTTCCCTGGGGAAAAATACCACCAGGTTCAAAGTGACCGCATTTATGATCTCCGGCGGCGTGGCGGCGCTGCCCGGTGCCCTGTTCGCGGCATATGTGTCCTACATAGACCCGACCAGTTTTACGCTGGATGAATCCATTTTTGTCGTAACGCTGATAGTGGTCGGTGGCGCAGGGAATTTAAAAGGCCCTATAATCGGGGCTTTTATCGTTCTGCTGATCCCGGAATGCCTGCGCTTCCTTAACATACCGGATACGGTGGCCCCGAATGTGCGCCAGATAATTTATGGCGCATTGATAGTTATGATGATGCGCCTGAGGCCGCGGGGCATTATGGGCGATTACGGATTTGACTGAGTTATGCTTGAGTTAAATAACATTAACAAGCGCTTCGGCGGCCTAAAAGCCGTGGATGACGTCTCATTGTATTTCACCGAGCGCAAGATATCCGCGCTTATAGGACCTAACGGCGCTGGAAAGACCACCATCTTCAACATTATAAGCGGCTTTATTCGCCCTGACGGCGGCACGATGCTCTTCAGGAGCAAGCCGTTGGACGGGCTGCCAGCCTGGAAAGTGGCCTCAACGGGGATCGGGCGCATGTTTCAGGATAACAGGGTCTTCGGCAAATTGACCTGCCTGGAAAATGTCCTGCTCGCCAAGAACGGCAATCCGGGGGAGAGCCCGCTGGGGCCGTTCTTCTCGTCCGGCAAGGTGAGGGATTTTGAGCGCCGCAACGCAGAAGAGGCAAGTAAATGGCTGGCTTTCGTCGGCTTGGGTGATAAAAAATACGCTCCGGCAGAAAACCTTTCCTATGGCCAGCAGAAGCTTCTCTCTTTCGCCCGCCTTATGGCTGACGGGCGGGAACTGCTGCTGCTGGACGAGCCCACGGCGGGGGTTAATCCCGCCATGATAGGGGAAATCCTTGCGCTTATAAAAAAAATAGTGAAAGAAGCCGGCAAGACCGTGGTGATTATAGAGCACAACATGTCCGTAATTCTGGAGATAGCGGATTTCGTCTACTTTATGGACGACGGCCGCGTTGAAACTTTCGGCGCGCCGAAAGACGTGCTTGCCGATGAGCGGGTGCGCGAGGCTTATACTGGCTTATGACCGACAATGCCGCCCTGACGCTGGAGAATGTCCACGCCGCTTACGGCCGCAAGGAGATCTTGCGGGGTGTGAACCTTACCCTGCGGCAGGGGGAAATAGCCGCGCTGATAGGTCCTAACGGGTCCGGAAAATCCACCTTGCTCAAAGTGGTGGCAGGGGTTATAAAGAGCGCCGACGGCGCAATCTTCCTGAACGGCGGAGATATCACCGGGACCTCCCCGGAGAGCCGCGTAAGAAAAGGCGTCGGGTATCTTATGCAGGGCGGTGAAGTGTTCCACTCCATGAGCGTAAGCGAGAACCTCTCGCTAGGCGGATGCCGGCTGAGCAAAGACGAAAGAGCTCTCCGCGAACAGGAGATATTTGGGCTTTTTCCGAAGCTCCTGGCCCTGCGCGCTACCCGCGCCGGGTTTCTTTCGGGCGGCGAAAGGCAGGCCCTGGCCCTGGGCATGGTGCTGCTCAATCGCCCGAAACTGCTTCTGCTGGACGAGCCCTCCGCCGGGTTGTCGCCTGCCCTGGTTAAAAGCACCCTGGCGCTGGTCCGGCAGATTAACGAGAAATACGGCACTACCGTTATCCTTGTGGAACAGAATGTGCGCGAAGCCCTGCAAATTAGCCGCCGGGCCTTCCTCCTGAAGAACGGCCAGGTAGCGGCTGAAGAGCACCCCGCAAAACTGCTGGAGAACGAAAACGCCATTCACAAACTTTTTTTCGATTAATATTATTTATAATATAAAATGGAACCAAAAATGCCGACTTTGCTGATAGTTGATGATGCCGCGGAGTACGTTAACTCGTTAAAGAACGCGCTGAAATCTGATTTTAACGTTATCTGCGCGCTGTCCCTGGAAGAGGCAAAGGGCAAGATAAGCGGATCCGTGGACGTGATTCTGGCGGACGTCAGGCTGGTTGAGTCCGACCCTGACAACCAGGACGGGGTAAAACTGCTCGAATGGGTTAAATCCGGTTTCCCGCGCACCCCGGTAGTTCTCATGAGCGCGTACATGGAAGACGGGGGGGAGGCCCTGCTTGCGAAAGGAGCAGCCGCCTTCATGGAAAAACCGGTGTTTTTGTCGGAGCTGAAGATAAAATTAAAGGCTCTGGCGGCTAAATGAAAATTTGGAAGGAGATGATATTATGAAAATAAAACTATTGTGTTCACTGCTGGCCGGCGGACTGATGCTCGGTGGATTTGCCGCCTGTAATAACAAGGCAACCGGTCCACAAACTTTGAAGATCGGGGCGGACCTGACCTTTACCGGTCCGACGGCCTACTGGTCCCAGCAACTAAAAAAAGGGCTTGATCTGGCCGTAGAGGAGTTTAACGCCAAGGCAGAGGAAAAAATTGAGGTGGTATATCAGGATAATCAGGGGAATGCTCCGCAGGCCGTTTCAATTTTTCAGCGTTTCGCGACTGTCGATAATGTAGCGGTAGTGATGACCTGTTTTACTCCTATAGCAAAATCACTTCGCCCTCTTGCCGCCCAAAACGGAGTGCCTTTGGTGGCAACGGTCGTTTCCGCTCTTAATTTTGGTGCGGAAAATGAATGGTCGTTTCGGGATTTCCCTCCGCAGGACCAGCAGTCTAACGTGTTGGCTGCATACGCTAGAAATACTCTGAAATTAAAGAAGGTTGGCGCGATTATAGTCAATGATGATTATGGCCGCGATGGGTACACTGCGTTTAGTACGGAGTTTTCACGCCTTGGCGGTAAAGTCTTTGAATATGAGACGGCCGAACAAAAGGACCTGGATTTTAAGGCACAAGTTCTTAAGGCTATTGCAAATAAGCCAGACGGACTCTATGTGGTTATACGGGATAACGCGCTAGGGACCCTGGTAAAACAGCTTCGCGAAGCTGGTTTTACGGGGCAAATCCTGGGTGTAAATGCCTTTGACGCGCCAGTGGTTTGGACAGCCGCTGGAAATGCCGGAGAAGGCGTGGTTTTTACCAGTGCTTTAATGAATTTTGAAGGGAACCCTGCCGCGCTGGACTTTAAAAACAGGTTCCAAGCCAAGTACGTCGGAGAGTCGCCTGATTGGGTTGCCGCTTACGGATATACTATAGGTAACTATCTCAGTCCCTTGCTTGTGGCCTCAAAGGGGAACAGGGATGTTATGCGCAAACAATTGGCGGAATTGGACAGAAATTCTATCCGTGGCCAACTAAAAATGAGTGCAGGAAGAGATGTTTTGAGCCCGATTGGTATATATAAACGAGTAGGGAGCGAAAAAAAACTTATTCTTAGCACGGAGCCGCTGAAGTAGTTGTTTCGTTGAACCTCTAAGACTATGCTGAGTCCGTCCCCATTGCAGCGAAATACTGCAATGGGGATAATGCTTGTGGCGCGGTTTATCTCCTGATTCCTGGATTGTTTTCCTATGAGCCAGCCCCTTAAAGACTATAATGCCGAAGCGTATAAGGAGCTGGCGAATGCGTTGCTTGCCGTGCGATTGCCTAACAAGGCTAAGTGTAGGGTTTTGGATATAGGTTCAGGCGATATCACAGAAGATCATTATTTGTCTGCATGGATCAATAGTGGTAATTGGGCCGTTACTTGTGTTGATAAAATAGATATCAAAGTTAACATAAAGAAAACAAGACATGTTACCGCTTATTCGAAAACAGATATAAATGAGGTTATTGTTAGCAGAACAACTCCTCCTCAAGAGCTGAAAGAACTGATTGCCTTGAAGCAGGAAAAATTCGATGTAATCATTCTGCATGCCACATTACATGAGCTCCACCATGGGTATGAATTGCCGGGGTATCTGACCTGCCTGTTCAGTAAGATGAGTTGTATGCTGAATGAAGGGGGGCAGTTAATATTAGGGGATTATTGGTTTCCTGAAGGGATGAGCCTTGCGGATCGGAAGCTGTATGTGAAGACGCAATTTGAAGAAACCGGACATGGAGATCCACCTGAGCGGTTTCTTGATAAGGAAGTGATTGAACGCTACTCTAAAGCGTTCTTTAAAATAAAGGACACTTTTTCAGCAAAAATATACAATGTTGGGAAAAATCACGATTTTTATAGGAATTACTATCTATACGTCCTTGATAAAAAGAATTGTATCGAGGTCCCTTATTTCAGAGAGAGAGACCGATATGCGGTCCAGTCTGAGCGGTTCTACTCCAAATGTGAAAAGGCACTCTCCAATATTGCTTTGGAGCTAATAGCGGTGGATGGAGGGCGGGACGGCTCGGATTTAAAGGTCAAGGCTTATAAATTACTTTCTAAGATCCTATGGGGGAAGGATAATGGTTTGTTGGCGCAAATATCCGGCGCCGTGGCGGATTATGTTTACATCTGGAACGCCGGTCAGCCAGATAACCTGCCTTCCGGGATATCGGTATGGATCGGGTACGAGTCGGTAATCCTGAAAAATATGAGATTGCTTGCGCCAGACGACTTAACCTCAAAAACAATAGGGGCGTATGAAACAAGTAATTATCATGGATACTTCTATGATTTCAAGCGCAATTCTTTTGAGCGATATCCCGAAAAAAAAGATGTGGCATATGTTGCTTATAACAGGTATCTCCACAAGCAAGGAAAAACAAAGCCGCCGTCTTTGCACGGTTGGATACAGCAACACGATAATACAGTTGTTCAAATAGTAAATGGCACTGGGGAAAACCAGATTACAGAGCGGGAAATAGTTATTTGCAAGTCGGCCGACGGTTGGGGGAATAGTCTTAGTGCATTAGACGGCTTTGCGAAACCCTCCCAATACGACGTCACTTTATATCCGGCTTTCTTAACTGCGGTGTTTGCGCAAGGTTATCGCGTAATGGGGGCGGTAAACTTGAAGGACCGGTGGCAGCAGGATGCCTCGGGGTCCCTTATGTATTTTACGGATAAAGTTTTAGACTTTGGGCTGCTTTCGGAGTTGAAGAAATGTATCCAGCATGTCCTGTCTCATCTAGCGGAACTTGAGGATGAACTGAAGAGCCAGGCTGCGTCTGAACATCAGCGAAAATCCTCAATTAAGTGGGCTACCTCCGCCATTATGGCGAGGAACATGTCACACAATATCGGAAGCCATGTTCTAAATTACCTAGCTAAAGAAGACCAGTTCTACGGGTACCTGCGGGATAAAATGAATTTTATTACCGAGATCGTGACGTCTACCCCAAAATGGGGCGTTAAAATGGAGTTCCTGACGGAAGTGCTACTGCCATTCTGCGGAATCACAGATGGGTTATCTGATGACGAAAAGCGGAAATTTAATAAAGCCCAGTCTGACTTACTAGGCAATATCTTTAAGTCTGAAATTACTACTGGAGATGCAATCTCTAGGCTAAAATTTACTTATAAGGTTGATGGCAAAAAAGTCGTTGATGTTCTGGGCGGGAATAATGGGATTGTTGCTGCTGACTTGCCTAAAGATTGGTCGGGGTCTTTTGTGTCGATGCCACATGGGATTATTAGCTGCCATGCCTTTTATTCTTTTATGGAAGGTTTTATCCGGAATAGCGCCAAACATAACAGGCCGAAACTCAATGAGGAGGGGCTGCATATTACAATAGAATTGTCATCACATGATGACGACATATATAAGTTATGTGTCAGCGATAATATCTCCAAATTCTCTAATGAAAAATGTGAGTCGTGTGACTATGCTAGACATATATGTAAAAGCTGTCGAAACTACATTAATAAATGTATAGGGGAAGAGTTGACCAATAGCGCGGGAAGTATTGCCGGTGCCTGGGGCCTGAAAGAACTGTCAATGTGTGCTAAATGGCTTAGGGGAATCTCTGCCGATGCATCATTTTCCCAACAAACCCCACCGCTGCTGAAGTTAACAGAGAAGGATGTTTGGGAACTGTATTTATCGAAGCCGAAAGATGTGTTGCTGGTCGGGTCGGCACTCATGGATTATGAGAACAAAAACGGCGGAGTCTACTTCTTGCCAGACCTTGCCACCTTTGAGGCAACTATTAAAGAAAACAAACTGACGCACTCCATGGTGGTCTTGGACGGGGGCAACACGGAACTTCTCGCGTGGTCGAAAAAAAATCTATTAAGGCTTCCGCAGCGTCTATTTATCTATGACGGCAAGAATGGGAACGGGGATAGATATATCAGTATTAATGCAGAAGACCTTAAGTCGGGGATAATTGAGGGGTTATATAAGGCGCTGATTTCAAAATGGTTTGGGAACAAAACGCTTCCTAAAATTGTTATTAACATTGGAAATGGGAAAGGCGAAAAGCCACTGGTAAAAGGCGATTTGTTTGAATTTGTGCGGACTCATCCGGAGTCGGCAAGGATCTATTTTACGCACGAAAGTGACGGTCTAGCTACTCTTCCCGAAAATCTGGAATTTGCTGCTGGATTTTCAACAGCTTCCGCTGTTGACTCCTTTTACACCTTGCTCAGGGCGGCAGAGACGGACCAGTCGATTCAGTACAAGATCTGCGAATTTGCCCTGCTGAAAGTGCTGGTGGTCGACGAGCGGCTATTTCGGGATTCCCTAACTCCAATGGAATTGCCGAAAGCGGGTAGCAAGCCCTTGTGGGAACATTGGCGGCGTATGGGGGTGGAGTTCGCCACTTTTGAAAAAGCAGAAGAGATTAAAATACACAACCAGGGTGGGTTTATTGAGTCTAAAGCTTTCGGTGACTATACGCCGGTGAAATTTGATTTTTTGTCTATCCACCAGGCGTTGATCGGAGACGTTATCAAGGATAAATGGGATAGCGTATTGCCGGCACTGGGAAAGATTGCTCGAAATATAATAATCCATTCTGCCAGGGGGGACGTGAAAGTCTTAGGCGGGCACAAGTTTATAGATTATTCAAATCTTCGTAATGTTCTAATAGACAGACCAGACAAGCAGGCGCTGGCAGAAAGGCTGATGAGTTTGACTGGGGAGGGAGGCAAACAATGAAAATTGTCTTTGTAACAACAACCATAGGTGCCAGGGGCCACTATGGAAACCACTTTGCTGGTTTTGGGGAATGGCCGAATGGGCAGACATCTCACAGTGTGGATATTGATGGGAATAAGATTGTGTTTGTTAATCAAGAAGCCGAAAAAAATGGGGTAATTAAAACTTGTTTAAGTGGAATTTCTGGAGGAAAAGAAATTTATATCGCGGCCCATGAAAGCGGGGGAGGGGTGCAGGGGGAGAACGGATGGCATGTCGCAAAATTCGGGCATGGGCCCGGAGGGGAAGTGTTTGACGCGATTGTCGCTTTAGAGAACCTATTAGGGAGTAAAGATGCCGGGGAAGCATTTGATTCGCTTTGCCGGATTATTGACTTGAATCCTAAAATGGCCGAGTTCGCGCAGTTCCGGCATGATATCGGTAAGTATTTCTTGCCGTTGGATATAGATCTGCAGGCCCTTGAGATAATTCCAGTGGAGAAGCGGGCGGCTTATTGGGCCCAAATTGATAAAGTGCCATACAATAATGATAATTTCCCAACATTTGAAAATCAAATCATGCGGTTTATGCAAGATAAGACTGGAACCTCTATCGAGGATCTTAAGAAACTTTGCGGAATAGAAAATGGAGGGATAGGAGAACGGGCGGAAATTCGAGTCTTTCTGCGCTCTCCCGTTCTGAAATTTTCAGATGAGTATCCCACATTTCACGATTGGTTTAAGGCGCTTATGAACGCCATCGATAAGTTGAATCCCAAGCGGCCTATTGGTTGATTTTTTTATGGTTCTGCGCTGTGCGGCGGGGGCAGAGATGAAGATAATAACAGATCAAGATTGCATGGGTTCCGCGAGAAGCCTTTGCCGAGCTATTTCGATTCACCTGGGCATAACGCCGGGGATTTTGCTGGCGAATGCGCGCCCACCGGTCTTCGATGAAAGCGAAGTTTTGGTATTGAATGTGCATGGCCAGTTATCGCTGGAGAATTGGATATGGGGGAAAATAAGAGCAAAGCATAAGAATCCTCTCATCGTCCTGGGGTTCTGGGACCAGGTGGACTTCGGAAAGGGGCAGCCTGCTTTCAATGGTGTCGGTGACGAGGCGCTGGCAAGTAAATCACATTGTTATTTGCAAATCCCGTTCCTGCTGAGCGACTTCTCCGCCAGGGCGGTGGCACTCATCTCCGTTGAAGATCTTGATCTGATTAATGAGTTCTACTCCAATCAAAAGAAATACCTGTGGCATAGAATTCATGGGATACAGGCTCCGAACCCGCAAAAAGACTGGGATTTGAACAAAACCAAAGCCCGGTTGACCGAGGTTATTGAATACTTCCGCTCAAAGGGTGAGGCGGGGAAAGCGAGAAATATTTCCGAGGGCCTGTGGGCACTGGCGGGTAAAGATTGGCCTACTAAAGCTTATGAGTTGCGGCGGGTTTGCGAGAGTTACCTTGTATGATGGAATCTTGGGGTTGAGGATAACAATATGGCCGATGAACAAAAGAGCATACTTTGTGTCGATGACGGACTTAAAAATTATTTTGCTGCGCCTGCGGAAGGGACCCTGCAAAGTAAGTTGGAGAGAATTTACTGCGACACCGGATACAAGCTCGTATTCGCCGACACTTATGAGGCGTTTAATGAGGCAATAAGCAGGGATAAAGATAATAGTATAGCACTGGCTATTTTGGATTATGAGCTGAATTTCGGCGCTCGGAAAGACATCCACGCGCCTAAGATAGTGGGGGAGCTTGAAACTGCGCGGCCGGATATACGCATTATTTTTTTGACTACCCGGCTTGACCGGAAAGCCCACATAAAAGTTAATGGCCTCAAAAAGACTGAGGAGGGCAAGCGTAAGGAGACGGGGCATATATCCAAAAAAGTTGATTATGTCGCCAAGCAGGATCTGGCAGAAAAAGCCGGATACCTGCGAAATATAAGCAGGGCTATTATAGACGACTACAACAATGATGCTCTGGATGTATTATGGGAACCCGAGCAGGGAGCGCTGACTTTATCCCGCAAGAAAGACGGCGCCAATGAGGAATACACATTTCCCATAGGGCAGTCGTTCTCGCAGGTTATAACCTGGTGTCTGCGCAGACCGGGAAAATGGGCCGGGCCGTTCTGGAGTAAAAATATAATCGGCAAGGCTACCGAGGCCATAAATAACGCGATACGCACCAAAACAAAAGGCAGTATTTGGGGAATTCTTGACACTGAAGACGCTCCCCCCAGGTGCCTGAGGGCGCTTGTAAATCCGAAGAATGTGAAAATAGAGTATCGCCCGGCCCCGATAAAGTGCAAGAAAGGCGACGCTCCATGCGACTGTCTGGATGCTTTTGAAAGATTAGATGCGCGGATAAAAAAAATGGCTGAAGACTTTGATGACTTCCAGACAAAATACTACGCGAACAAAAGTGGCCTGCAAAAAGAGGTGGATGTGATTTATGATGAGGGGGAGAAGGGAAAAGCTGCGGTTGAAAGCAGAGAGCTTGAAAAACTAGCAAAAAGAATGAAGAAGCTCGGGGGTAAATAGCAGCCATGTTATGTGGGGCACGGTGCGCAATCGCCCCACGTATAGTCCGGTCCCAACGGCTTTTGACCAAGGAGTGATCCCGCTATGCCGATTCAGTTAGATGCCGACACACATTTACAAAAAGCGCTTGAGGCGGTTCTGTCTGATAAAGCGCCGCGGGTTGTAGCGTTTGGGGTGAATAAAGATGCTCTCTGGGATTTTGATGCGCTACGGGAGGACGCTGCATTTAGGGATGCGCTTAATAACGGTCTTGTGCTGATCTGGAACCGCGGCGACAAGTTCAATGATATAGGGGAAGTGCATTTGAATGAACATTTGAATCCATTGACCTGGTGTTCTTGCGCGTTGCGGAAGTTCCCGTGTTTGCGGGTTGCTATCTTGGATATGGACCCGGTTGAGCATTCTCAGCTTAAGATTTATAAAGTGGTTGAAGCGGTGTCCCCGAAAAGACGCCCTTTTTGGTTATTGTCTCCCGGGTTTAGTCTTCGCGATGATTTAATACCACTGGTTGAGGACAATCGCAAACCTGGCCGGGAATGGACGCCTGTTGATTTAATGATGGCGCAGATTGCAACCGCGTTGACCGATCGCGGCCAGGAAAACAATCACCATGCGCTGGTCAGTATTGTCGGGCCGCTGGTCCTGATGGATAGGATGGGAGTGCCTAGTGGGACTCTGCCACAGAAAGCCCTGCGCGCGTTGTTTGGGGCCGTGGGTTTATTGAAGACCAATGGCAACTCTAAAAATGCCGCGCTTAAACTGGAGCTGGGGGATTTGAGGTTGGTGCTTTTTGATGATCAGTCCGAGCAAGGGTGGATGGAGTGGCTTAAAGCGAGTGTCACCGGAGGACTGGCCGATAGTATCACTGCCTTGTCCTCGCCAGAACAACTGGAGAAGTATTTGCATACTTGCACCCCCGGAGTTGAGGAAAAACAGATTAAGATTGATCGGAGGTTCATCTTAACCGGCCCAGGGTTAGCCTCTGGCGACCCTTGGGCGCTATTACTGGATTTACACTTGTTCCGGCCCATAGAAAACGGCAAGGCGTTCTATCGGAGTCTGGTTGAACAGATTAATACGTGGGGGTTTACAGATAAAGCAGGGAAATTCGCCTGGCCCTCCATTGACGTTGATGAGGTCCGCTCTGTGGCCGCCTGGACTCACGGTGCCGCGGGGCGGCCATCCGAGGATGTGTTGCTCACGCTGCTGCCTCGGTTTCTGGCCCTGCTTGATCCGGGTCTTCCTATAATCATATTTTCCACGACACTCCAGCGGCCGTTGCTTGAGAAATTGAAACCGTACGGTAATATCTTTACAGGCCTGAATAAAAACCCGTTTTCAGGCGGAGTCGCTCCGCAGGATTATTTGCGGGACATATGGCCGCAGGTTAAACAGTATGTGCTTTTACGGAGGAAAATCTCTGAATTGAGACAAATGGCCCCTCCAACATCTGTCGGTGGCAAATACAAACATTGGGAAATTTATATTGATGAGAGTGGCAAGCCTGAACAAGAGGTCTTTAAGGTCGCGGCGCTGCTGATCGGTTATAAAGATGTCGCCAGTGCGCAAAAAACCAACAAGGAACTTACCGACGCCGGGATACGTTGGGATGAGACGTCAAAGCAAAAAACATTAGCGAATCCATCAATGGGATTAGGAAAGGCCGAGAGTGAAGACGACATGCGGGCCCAATGGGGATCAATTCTCCCACAGTTAAATACACACTTTAGTGATGCGCAGATATTTTCGTTGTGTTTGGTGAAACCGAATGTAAAGGACCTGGATAGCGATGTCTCTAAGCCGGATATGTGTAATCCGGAAAAACTTGATAATAGATATTTTTCTATGCTGGCTGATTTGTTGGAGACCGCAATATTCGACGTGCTTGATGGGGTGGTGGCAAGCGGTGCGGTTACTATCGGAGTATATGCCGGCACACGATTACGGGTTATTGAAAAAGAAATAAAGGATCTCAAGACTAAATGGCTTCCCGACAATCGGAAGACTTATGCTGCGTTCGGCGTAAACCTGTTTAGTCAGGAAAACCGCAGATTCGCATCTGAATATCCAGTGTATCAAGCGATGGGATATGATGGCTTGTTACCTGTCCTCAGCGAACTGCTGGGAAGAAGGAAATCACAAAAGCTTGAAAATCTTGGCGAAAGTATAAAGGCAGCCGCGGGAATCCCGCTGAACCAGGCATATAAAAGGCAGCGCAATGGGGAGGCGAGATTTGAGACCATTGACCACAAGGAGGTTCTTACGTCACCCCCCTACAGACATGTGCATTTTGTCGCCGATATCCTGGCCAGGATTGCGGATCCTAATAAGTGTGATTATGGGGTGGTAACTAATACAGTATTCGGATTCGGTGAGAACTGTGGAAATATGGGGCTATTTGCCTCACAGGAGAAGGCATTTCTTGACCTCCAGCATATCTCCAGGTTGTTGGATGAAGGGCCGGAGAAAAACATATTGATGGCGTTTTGGCTTTACGCTAAAATGGGGAAAACTCCGGAAAAGTTGTGCGCTATGGGAATAGCCGCCCGGTGTATTCTGGCTAGGTTGCGAGCAGCAGTAGAACGCGAAATGACCGGGATGCAGATGCGGCAATTTACTCTTGCGGCCCCAGAAGCTTTACTTATTCCTCCGGCACTAACCGGCGCAATAAAAAAAACCGCTACAAGTTATGTGCGGTATTCAACGCCCGCAGCCGCACACCCGCCAGGATGTGCATCAACGGAAATGTTGAAGTCACTAAAAGAAAAATGGAGAATCGCTAGGTTTACAATGGATGAATATAAAGATGCGAAACAGCCATATTATCGAATACCCGGTTTCACAGTGATTCAGGGCATGAAAGGGATTAGAGTGTATGCTGATTTGAGTGTAATCGGAACCAAACTGGAGGAGAGGTTTGTGCCCCCTTTGGCAACCACTGAGTTTACGGCAGTTGGGAAACCTTTAGGAAGACTATATAGGCCTACGTAGGATAATTCTGGAATAGATTTAGGATTTAGCCCAGCCCGCCGCTCCGCTATACTCTGAGTAGAGAGTATGCGCGGAACGGAGGCGGTATGAGGCGGATCAAAAAAATTCTGGCGGCGGCGGTTCTCGGACTGCTGTCGCCGCTTTTTTGCCTGGCGGGCGGGCGGAGCGCGCTGGACATCTACGCCGATTCAGCCGCACGGGAGCTGGACGCATACGCGGCCAGCGTGGCGGAGCAGAATCCGCGGAGCAAGGCGGCGGCCCCTGCCACCGCACCAGCCAAGGAAGCGCGGCGCGGGCTGGAGGTGGAGAACGCCAGCGGGCTGACGGTGGATATCTTTTCACTCGTGCCCGGCAAGCCTCCGGTCTATGTGGATATGCTGATACCCGGGGAGAAAGCCTTCCTGACCTGCCGGGGCGACAAGGCGGTACTTACTTTCAAAGGAAAAAAAGGGTACGAGGCCCGGGTGGAAGCGCAGTTCCGGCACGGTTCTGTCAGCGAGGTGCAGCGCGTGCGCCTTCCCGAGGCGAGCGAGGAACAGGTCTCGGCGTATGTGGGGGACTTGCTCTACAAGTATAACTTTGTCGACTTGTTCGGCGGGATGGGCGCGCCCAGAATGGCGCTCGAATTTTCTAACTCCAATAAAAATATCTACCTTAGCCAGCTCGGCATAGGCGGCCCGGCGAACGGGCCGCACGGGTCCGTGCGCTGGAGCAAGCTTAAGACCGCCGGTTACGGTCTCGCCGGAGCGCGGCTTGGCGGTTATGGCCGGGGCCATTTCGGCGCTGCTTTAGAGTTCAGCGCGGAGAAACGCAATATAGCGCGCCAGGGTACCTCCTTCACCCTGGACGGGGCACAGAAAGGGTTCACCTTCAACAGCGACGACTACCTTACGCTCACGTCGGTCTATGCCATGGCGGAGATACTGTTCCGCTTCACGAAACGGACCATGATCGAACCCTATGTGGGCGCAGGAGGCGGCCTTTCCTATAACCGCGTGGTCATGCCCGCGGTGGGAGGCCTGCGCGGCTCTGGCCAGGTACTGACCGCGCCTACAAAAGAGGCCGCCATCGGTTTCGTGGTCAACGTGCCGGCGGGACTGCGGGTGCAGCTTACGGACGGGATACAGGTGTTCACAGAGGCACGTTACCAGCGCAACACTTTTGTGTTCGACCGCGGCGGCATTAGCGGCGAACGCGATACACTGACCTTGAGCGGGCTATACTACAACTTCGGGCTGAGCGTGAACTTCTAGAGCGGGGGATAATGTGGGCATAGTTCAGGGATTTTTTCGAGGGCGCGGTTCAGCTAGACTATAAACAGACGAGGACAAACTTATGAGCGCCAGATTTACGATCACCTTCAAACTTATAGCCCTGCTGGCGTTTTCAGGGCTTGCCGCCTGCGCCGGCAACCGCCGGGCGCTGCAGGCCGACGCGCTGAGCGTGCCGCAACGGCTAACCGTCTGGACAGAGACCGTTTACAAGCCCGCGTTGGCCGCGCACGCCGCGGCAAGTACGCCCGCGGAGCTGACGCAGGCTATAGACAAGCTGGCTGAGGCCGCTGAGAGCGCCCCCATCCCGCAGGCCCGCGCCGCGGCCGAACGCGACGCCTGCCTGGCCGCCGCAGCGGATGGCGACGCGGCCGTGCTGGTGAAATTCGACTGCGAGAATAAATCCTTGAAGGCACTCATGGGGGGCGATTGATATGAAACCGCGCATTTTTGGCCTTTACCTGCTGCTGCTGACCGCGTTCGCGGCGGCGGCTTCCGCGGAAATCTTTGACAAGTCCGGGATAGTGCCCAGGCTGGCCAAGGCTTCCAGGGAAGGCCGGCTCACCATCAGCGATTACAATAAAGGCCGGGCCACAGCGGAGAAGGCCGCGGATGCGATAGTGAGGAATTTCCCTAATGTAGCTAAGGCTGATAAGCGCGCGGCCAAGGCCAAGGCGCTCTGCCAGTGGAAAGCCGGGGTTAAGACCATGCTTTCCCGGATGCAGCAGTTTGAAGACATTACTGCCGGGATGTACGGCGACATGGAAACCATCATGGCCGAAGGGCTGGGCGGCATAGACGCCCAAGTGGATAAGCTGCTGGCCCAGTCTACCTCCGAAATGGCGAAACAGGAGAAAAGCACCGCCGCCATGCTGAAACTGCTGCAGGTAGCGCCGGATTCCGTATCAGAGGAGGACGCCCGCAGGATAAACAACGCCATGGATACCTCTGAGCGGCAGCGTAACCTGGTAAAGATCCTCAACGCCAGGAAAGAGCGCATGGGCGGCATGAAAGAAAGTATCCGCGAGCGTCTGGAAACGCTCAAAGCAGTAATCTCGGCCGTGCAGGTGCGCATCTCTGAACTGCAGATGGAGTCTTACTACGTGGAGGCCATGATCCTTGAGGACCAAGCGGACCTGGCGGCCACGGAGACCTTCGGCGCAGGCGCCGCGGCGGACCCGGCAAAGATCTTCGGGAGCGGCAGTTCCAGGTCGCTTGAGATAATGCTGAACCGCAGGGACAGCGCGGGGATAAGCCAAGTGGAAAGGCTAAAGCGCAGGCTCAAAACGGAGGCTATATGAAGAATATCCGCATTGCCGTGGCGTTGTTGCTCTGGTGGGCCGCGCCGGCGCTGGCCGGCTCCGGTTGCGGGGACCAGAGGATTATGGTCTCTCTCTACCGTAACGCCGTCTTCGCCGAAGACCGTGTCGCGGCGGAGCGGCAGCTTATCCCGGCCGCGCTGATAGTCGCGCCCTGCCTTACGCGGGAAGGTTACAAGTTGGCCGACTCGCTTATCCCGGGCCGGTTCGGGGTGGTGTTGGCCATTCTCGCGGCCATGCGCCGGGAAAGCGCCGCCATGTCCACTGCCGCCGACGTGGACCGCAAGCTGCGCTTGTGGCAGGCGGAACTGGCGGGCAAGAAGGGGGATTTATGATCGCCACCGTTTACCACGCTTTAGGCCCGGTTTTCTTTCCAATGCTGCTGCTCTGGACCGGCACCGCGTACTACGGCGTTGAACTGCTGCTGCGGGTCATTTCCGGAGAAAACGACGGGCTGGCGGTTGGGGCCGCCATGTTGAAACGTGTCTCGGGGTTCTCAATGATCTGCGGGATTTTTGGGCAGGTGTGGTCGGTGGCTACTTCGCTGGGGGCCATAGGCGGCGGCATGGATGGCGTCAGCGGGCTTATAGCGCTGATCTCGGTGAGCATGTGGTCCACGCTGGCAGGGGTATCGGTAGCCTTGCTGGCTGAAGGCCTTTCCATGGCGATAATCTGTTTTTACAAGAAGCCTGAAATTAAGGCCGGGGAGGGTACGGTATGCAGGGGCTAGAGGAACTGGAACCTGCCGGGGTGCCGGCGGCCATGCTGGATATCTATATCCTGCTGCTGGGGATCTTTATGTGCCTTGCCGGCATATTGATAGCCGGGGCTGCGGGCGGGCGCGAGGTGCGCCTGGCGTTGCCGGAGGTGGACAAGGGCGTGGCGGCAGAGCGGCAGGCCGGCGGCGACGGGGTGGAGATAGTGCTGACGCGCGACGGCGGCATTGCCGTGAACGGCAGGGCGCTGGGCGCCATGCGGGAACTAGAGCGCCAGGTGACTCCCGGTCAGCCTGTCAGGATAATAATAGAGAAGGGTGCCGCAGCCGACGCGCTGATAGCCGCCGAGGCGCATTTAAGAAAGATAGGTACCACAAGCGTGACCGTGCTGGTCAAAGAGGCCGCTATATGAAGATCAAAAAACTGGGGCGTAAACTAGTATCTGTCCCGGCAGCTCTGGGGGCGGCCCTGCTGTGGCTTTCCGTGTTTTCGGTGTGGATAAACCACGGAAAAGCGCGGGAGAAAGCCGGGCCGCTGGAGCAAGTTATAGCTAAGCAGGAGGCCCCGCTGCCGGCCCCGGCGCAGCCGCCGGAGCCGGCAAAAGCGGAACCGAAGTCTGAAATAGCGGCGCAGCAGCCTGCCCCGAGACGGGAGCCGGCGGCGGCCGCGCCAACAGTCGCACCGGCAGCGGAACTGCAGGCCGCCAGAAGCGACCTGAAGCGCCAGGGAGAGGCGTTTATGGCCGCCGGGCACGGGCTGGATGATCTGCCGGGAATAGTCGGCGGTGCGGCGTCGGTGGAGGATTACCTGCGCTTCTCGAAAAAGGCGGAGTATGTCTTCGCCATCTACTCTCCTGAGGAAAAGAAATATGTGGGCCGCATCGAATTCGGGGCGAGGCCTTCTATGGTGCCGCTCAGGCTGGCGCGCGGGTATTCTCAGAAAGGCCGGGTTGTGGAGCACGAAACCCTGCTGCGCATAGCCCGCGAGGTTTCCGGCAGCGGGGACGTTCGTGTTTTTGCGTTCTGCTCCAACGAGTGGGCCGCCTATCTGGCCGGCAAAATTCTGGAAGCAATGAGGATCTGCGGGATAGCAGACCGCAAAGACGTGGCGGCTTTTGAAGCCCAGTTCGAAGTGCGCGGCTCCAGGCCTGTGGCGGTGTTCAAACGCGCGATCTTAAGCAATGGAAAGGCTGTAGCGATAAACGATTCTGAAGGCTGAGGAGGCTATATGTCCGGTATCATTAAATCCGTGCTTGCGCTGATAGGGCTGCTGGCGGTGTTGAGCCATCCAGTGACCAGGCAGGGGATTGACGCCGTGGCCGGATTCTGGAGCAAGGCTGCTGTATACCGGGTAGCACAGTTCAGCGTGCCCGCCGCCACTACGGCAGCAGCTTCTGTGGCGGCCGCGCCATTAGCGGCGGAGTTGAAGGCGGCTGAAGCGACGCTGTCTACGGTAGAACCGGAGGCAGACGCCGTGCAGGCGGGGCCCGGTGTTGGCGAGACTGCTGTTGATGACGCGATACTGCCTGCGCCAGGAGCGGAGTCCAGTGAAACCGACAAGGCGATGGTAATCTATAAGGAGGCGGAAAAAGACGCGGAGGATGAGTGATTGATGTATACGCGGGGGATGTCTCCAAGAGCTTGAGGGAAAGGTTTTTGTGCCGTTGTAAATTGGCCAGGGCGGGGGTGGCGGCCATCAACGGGCCGGCCACTACCGCCCTGGCGTTCCTTATGGTCTTTGCGGTTTCTGTTTCTCCCGGTGGCGACATGTAAATAACAGGAAAGACCACAGGGGCGACCGCGAAGCGGACGCCCTGGTGGTGTTTCATAAATACGGGGCCACCGGAATAGCGCATAAGATAAGTATCAGGAACAGGCCCGCGCCGCGAGTGGCACGGCCACGGGCTAGCGCGGGCAGATACTGTAACAAGAACAGTTCGATTCTTTGCAGTGGGCGAGGGCGATAATTTTCTTTTTTGTACGGACGCCGCAGGCGGACGGGAGCGGCCGTGCCAAGGCCCACGTTTATTGGGCCGGCCGGCCGCGCAGA
>Ga0209212_1002247_pt1 | contig 28095 bp, 25 predicted proteins | sample RifGroC2_FD_183996 | JGI IMG/M metagenome (GOLD analysis project Ga0209212, IMG submission 183996) | Groundwater microbial communities from Rifle, Colorado, USA - Groundwater C2 (SPAdes) (version 2) | ecosystem: Environmental > Aquatic > Deep subsurface > Groundwater | place: Rifle, Colorado... | reverse complement strand
GTCAGGAAATGGAGTTACGGACGGCGTCTCGCGAGGATGAAATCGACCTGTCAAAGCTGTTTGCCGCCCTTTGGCTCCGGAGAGGCCTGATCCTCGGGATCACCTTGGCGTTTACGGCCATTGCGGTGGCAGTGTCCCTGTCGCTCCCCAATTTATACAAAGCGGAAACGCGGATCCTGCCGCCCCAGGAGAAGGGGGGGAACCTCGCCGCGCAGTTGCTGGGCCAGGGGGGGGGGCTCGTCGCGCTGACAGGCGGAGTTTCCGGCGTGAAGTCACAAGGCGAACTTTACGTGGAGATCGCAAAATCCCGAACCGTGCTGGATCGCATCGTCGACCGGTTCGACCTGATGAAGCTCTACAAGGCGCGTTACCGCGAGGACGCGAGAAGGACTCTTTTGGGGTCCGTCAAGGCCAGGGATGACCGAAAGAGCGGGATCATATTTCTGACGGTGGAGGACCCGGACCCGAAACGGGCCGCCGAGATGGCCAACGCGTTCGTCGAAGAGCTGAAATCCCTGGCCGGCGGGCTGGCGCTCTCGGAAGCGGGCCAGCGGCGCATGTTCTTCGAGGACCAGCTCCGGCAGACGAAGGTGTCGCTTGCCAGCGCCGAGGAGGAGGTCAAGGGTTTCCAGCAACGGACCGGGATGATCCAGGTCGACGCCCAGGCGAGAGCCATCATCGAGGGGATCGCGCGCCTTCGGGCGGGCATCGCGGTGAAGGAGGTCGAGGCCAAGGTCCTGCGCTCGTTCGCGACCGCCCAGAATCCCGACCTGCAGCGGGTCGAGGAGGAGATCCGGGGGCTTCGCATCGAATTGGAGAAAGTCGAGACATCCAAGGGGCGCGGTTTCGATCCGCTCATGCCCTCGGGGCGGGTCCCCGAGATGGGGACGGAATACCTTCGGAAACTGAGGCAGTTGAAGTACAACGAAACCATTTTCGAGCTTCTGTCGAAGCAATACGAACTGGCGAAACTGGACGAGGCGAAAGACGCGATCGTCATCCAGGTGATCGACCGGGCGGTGCCTCCCGAGCGGAAATCCGGGCCGCAAAGAGCGTTGATCGTCATGCTTTCCGCGTTCATTGCCCTCTTCTTGTCCGCGGGCGTTCTGGCGGTGTTGGAAGTCCGAAAAAACCGCCCGTGATCGATTCCGCCGTGGCTGTCCTCGGCACCGGCTCCATCGGGTATCGTCATCTCTCGGTCTTGAAAACGTTGGGGAAGAAATGCATCGCGGTGTCTGTGCGGCCGGAACGCGCCGAGGCATTGGCCGCCGAAGGATGGGAAGTCGCCGGTTCCCTGGACGAAGCGGCGTCCATGGGAGCGCGGGCCGCGGTCATTGCGACCGACACGCTTCGTCACGTGCCGGATACGCGGCATGCGCTTCGCCTTGGCCTGGATGTTCTTTGCGAGAAACCTCTGGCGGAGGATGCGGTTGCGGCGAGCCGCCTCCCTGATCTGCTCGGGGAATCGCGGCCCAGGTTATTCGTGGCCTACTGCCTTCGCTTCGACGAAGGGTTATCGGCCTTTCGCGCCCGCCTCGGCTCGATCGGGGAAATCCATTCGGTACGCATCGAATGCCGTTCTTTCCTCCCCGAGTGGCGGCCGTACCGCGACTACCGCAAAAGCTATTCGGCGCGGGCCTCGGAGGGCGGTGTGCTCCGGGACATGAGCCACGAAGTGGATTACGCATGCTGGCTCTTCGGCATCCCCGGGGCGGTCTCGGGGACGATCGGCAACACGGGCAGGCTTGGGATCGAAAGCGAGGAGATCGCGGAAGCGTTCTGGGTCGCACCCGGACGCGCCTTCGTTTCCATGTCCCTGGACTACCTGAGCCATCCCCCTTCCCGCTTCGTTCGAGCGTATGGAAGTCTCGGAGAGATCGAATACGACTTCCTCTCCAGGCGCCTGGTCATGCGGGGGACAAGTGGCGGTGAACAAGAAGAGAGGCTGCAAGGGAATCCCGGAGACATGTACGTGGAGCAGATGCGCCGGTTCCTGCAGGCGGCCTCGGGGGGGGGACATGGAGCGCTCGCGACGGGAAGACACGGGATGAAAGTGCTCGCCCTCTGCGACGCTTGGAGGAAAAGCGCAAGCACGGGCCGCCGGGAGGAATTGCGGTCTTGACGATCGAGCCGGTACTTTGCGTCATCCCCGCCCGCGGCGGCTCCAAGGGGCTCCCTGGAAAGAATATGCGGAGGTTGGCGGGATTGCCGCTGATCGGACACTCCATCCGGTTCGCCGGAATGTGCTCCCGGATAGCCCGGACGATCGTCAGCACCGACTCCGAGGAAATCGCGGCGGTCGCCCGTGCGAACGGCGCGGACGTGCCCTTCATGAGGCCTGCGGAACTGGCGCAGGATCAGACGCCCATGCTTCCGGTATTGCAGCACGCCCTGCGGGAGATGGAGCGCCTCGACGGGATGCGGTACGGTTCGGTCCTCCTGCTGGATCCGACCAGCCCCGGCCGGATCCCTTCGGATGTGGCGGAGTGCGTCCGCCGCCTGGAAGGCGATCCGGCGGCCGACGGTGTGGTCGGCGTTTCCCGTCCCGAGTTCAACCCGTATTGGCACTGCATCGTGGAGCGGGAAGGGTATATGGCGCCGCTCATCCCCGGGGCCGATCGCTTCGGCCGGCGGCAGGATGTGCCCACCGTCTACCGTATAAATGCGTCGGTCTACCTTTGGAGGCGCGACTTTCTTCTCGAAGCGCAGGGGTCATGGATGAATGGGCGCCACCTGATGCATGAGATTCCCGAGGCCCGGGCCATCCACATCGACGACATGGACGAGTTCGAGCGTGCCGAACTGATGATAAAGAGCGGCTTGATCAAGTTCCCATGGTTGGAGGGGCTGTGAAGAAGCTGGGAGAGCTCATGGACATGAGCGGCCGTGTCGCCCTTGTGACGGGCGGCGGCGGCCACATCGGCTCGGCGATCGCGGGTGCTTTCCTCGAGGCAGGTGCGCAGGTCGCCCTGTGCGACCTGTCCATGGAGGCATGTGAACGGCGTTCCGCGGAGCTTGAAAAGCGGGGGGCCGGAAGACCGGTTTCCGTCGCGGCGGACCTCGCCAGCGAGGCGGAAGCGCGCGGGGCCGTCCGGGATGCGATCCGCCGGATCGGTCGCCTGGACATTCTCGTCCACTGTGCCGCTTTCGTCGGAACCACGCGGATGCCCGGCTGGGGAGAGCCGTTCGAGAAGCAGTCCGTGGCCGCTTGGGATGCCGCCATGCGGGTGAACCTGACGGCGGCCTTCGTGTTGGCCCAGGAGTCCGCCCCCTCCCTGAAAGCCGGCGGTCACGGGTCCGTGATCCTCGTCTCCTCGATTTACGGGATGGTGGGGCCCGACCCGGCCCTCTACGAGGGGACCGCAATGGGCACCCCCGCGGGCTACGCGGCCGACAAGGGCGGGCTCATCCAGCTCGGGCGTTACCTGGCCACGATGCTCGCGCCGGAGGTCCGGGTGAACTGCCTTACCCCCGGCGGGGTCTGGCGCGGCCAGCCGGAGGTGTTCCACGAACGGTACAAGGCACGCACCCCGCTTCGGCGGATGGCCACCGAGGAGGACCTGATGGGAGCGGCGCTGTTCTTGGCCAGCGATCTCTCCTCGTACGTGACCGGTCACAACCTGGTCGTCGATGGAGGATGGACCGCATGGTAACGCCCGATGCGCCGTCCATCCGGATCGGCGGCTTTCAAGTGGGCAGGGGACATCCGTGCTTCGTCATCGCCGAGGCGGGCGTCAACCATAACGGCGAGATGGACCTTGCCTTGCGGCTCGTGGATGCCGCGGCGGATGCCGGAGCGGATGCCGTCAAGTTTCAGACCTTCCAGGCCGGGAGACTCGTCACGGCGTGGGCGCCCAAGGCGGGCTATCAAGCGAAGAACACGGAGTCGGGCGGATCCCAGTTCGACATGCTGCGCAAGCTTGAACTCTCGCGGGATCGGCATCGCGATCTCGCGGAGCGCTGCGCCAGACGCGGCATTCTCTTCCTGTCCACGCCGTTCGATGAAGACAGCGCGGATTTCCTCGAATCGATCGACGTGCCGGTCTTCAAGGTCTCTTCCGGAGACCTGACCGACCTTCCCTTCCTGCGGCACCTCGCGTCCAAGGGTCTTCCGATCCTGCTCTCGACCGGGATGGGGACGCTCGACGAAGTGCGCGAGGCGGTGAGCGCGCTGGCGGGAGTTCCCGGCCTCGCGCTGCTCCACTGCGTCAGCAGCTACCCCGCGGAACCGGTCCACGTGAATCTCCGGGCGATGGATACCCTGCGCCTGGCCTTCGATGTTCCCGTGGGGTATTCCGACCATACCGAGGGTCTTGCGATCGCGCTGGCGGCGGTGGCGTTGGGCGCCGCAGTGCTCGAAAAGCATTTCACCCTGGACAGGACTTTACCGGGACCGGATCACAAGGCATCCCTGGAGCCTGCCGAACTGGGGAAACTCGTCAGAGACATCCGCGCGATAGAGCAAGCGATGGGCCACGGCCGCAAGGAGCCTGCCCCGTCGGAGCTCGAGACGGCATCGGTCGCCCGCAAGAGCCTCGTGGCGGCGTGCGACATCCCCGCTGGGACAACCGTCGGGCCCGAACATGTAGCGGCCCGGCGGCCCGGCACGGGAATCCCCCCCCGTATGCGGGAACGGCTGCTCGGGAGGAAAACGAGGACCGCCTTAGCCGCTGGCACACCGTTCGATTGGGAGATGCTCGAGTGAGGACGCTCGGCGTCGTCACCACCTCCCGGGCGGACTACGGCATCTACCTCCCGGTGCTGCGTCGCATCCAGGCGGAACCGAGCCTCGCACTCCGGCTCCTGGTCACGGGGATGCACCTTTTGCCGCGATTCGGGATGACGGTCGAAGCGATCGAGGCCGACGGGCTTGAAGTGGCCGAGCGCGTGGCGACGTTGTCGGATTCGGATGATCCCCGGGCCATCGCGGAGTCGATGGCGAGGGGGACGGCGGGGTTTGCGGAAGTCTTCGCGCGATCCCGCCCGGACATCCTGGTGGTGTTGGGAGACCGCTTCGAGATGCATGCCGCCGCGATTGCCGCGTTGCCGTTCAAGATCCCGGTCGCCCACATTCACGGGGGGGAGCTGACCGAAGGCGCCATAGACGACGCTCTTCGCCACTCCATGACCAGGTTGAGCCACCTGCATTTCGTGGCCACGCGGGAGTACGGGCGCCGCCTGGTGCAGATGGGCGAGGAGCCCTGGCGCGTGACCGTCTCCGGTTCGCCGTCCCTGGACAACCTCGCCACCGTCAAGCGACTCCCGCCGGCGGAACTGGAATCGCGATTCGGCCTGTGTGTGACGCCCGATACGCTCCTGGTGACGTTCCATTCCACTACGCTCGAGTTCGAGGACGCGGGGCGGCAGGCGGAGGAACTTCTCGCTGCGCTCAAGGCATCCGGTCGGCCGATTGTCTTTACGATGCCCAATGCCGATACCGGCGGCCAGGCCATCCGTGAACACATCCGGAGTTTTCTCCGCGCGGCGCCCTCGGCACGGGCGGTGGAGAGCCTCGGCACGGAGGGGTATTTCAGCGTCCTCGCTCTATGCGGCGCGATGGTGGGCAACTCCTCCAGCGGTCTCCTGGAGGCGCCGTCCTTCGGCCTCCCCGTGGTGAACGTGGGGAACCGTCAGAGAGGAAGAGTGCGCGGGGGGAACGTGATCGACGTCGGCTACGGACGGGAAGAGATCGGCGAAGGCATCCTGCGTGCCACGGATCCCGCATTCAGGAAATCCCTTCAAGGCATGGCAAACCCTTATGGAGACGGGAAGGCCGCGCCCCGGATCGTGGCGAAGCTTGCGGAGGCGCCGCTGTCGAGCCGTCTCCTGGTGAAGCGCTTCCACGACCTGGCCGTCGGCTGGGAGCTGCGGTGAACCGGGACACGGCGAAGCCGTCCCTGCCCCGTTGCGTGATTCTCGGCGGCGGCGGCCATGCGCGCGTGCTGGTCGATTGCATCCGCGAGTCGCGGCTCGCGGAGATCGAAGGGGTGCTGGACTCGGATCCCTCGATCCATGGGCGGAAGGTCCTGGACGCTCCCATTCTCGGCGGCGACGAGTTACTTGGCAGCTTGGCGACAGGTGGCGTCACGCATTTCGTGGTGGGACTCGGCGGGGTCGGGGACAACCGGCCGAGGATGCGCCTGTTCGAACTGGGCTTGCTGTTCCGCCTCACGCCCCTGACGGTGCGCCACCCCTCCGCCGTCGTATCGCGGTGGGCGAGCGTCGGCCCGGGATGCCAGTTGCTGCCGGGGAGCATCGTGAACGCGGGCGCCTCCCTCGGGAATAACGTCATCGTGAACAGCGGCGCCATCGTGGAGCATGATTGCGTCGTCGGGGACCACGCGCACATCGCGACGGGCGCAAGGCTTGCGAGCGGCGTGCGCGCCGGGGCAGGCGTTCATCTGGGCGCGGGGGCGACCGTGCGGCAAGGCGTCGTGATCGGGGAACGGGCGGTGGTGGGCGCGGGGGCGGCGGTCATCCGGGATGTGGCCGCGGGCGCGATAGTGGTAGGCGTCCCGGCGCGCCCGCTCGACAAGGATCCGGGATGACGGCGTGAACACGAGGATCATCCCCCGGCTCGACATCAAGGGCCCGAACCTGGTCAAGGGGATCCATCTCGAAGGGCTCCGCGTCCTCGGCAAGCCCCATCGCTTCGCGCGATTCTATTACGAGAGCGGGGCCGACGAACTCATCTACATGGACGTTGTCGCCAGCCTGTACGGGAGGAACAGCCTGGTTCCGATCATCGAGCGGACCTCCAGGGAGATCTTCATTCCTCTTACCGTCGGTGGGGGTTTGCGGACCATAGAAGACATCCGCGCGGTGCTGCAGGCCGGAGCGGACAAGGTTTCGATCAACACGGCCGCGATCGGACGCCCCGAGCTGATCACCGAGGCGTCGAAGCGGTTCGGTTCGTCGACGATCATGGTGTCGATCGAGGCCAAAAAGCAGCTCGACGGCTCCTACCAGGCGTACACGGAATGCGGCCGGGTGAGGACGGGGGTAGAGGTCTTCGGCTGGGCGAAGAAGGTCGAAGAGCTCGGGTGCGGCGAGATCCTCCTCACTTCCATCGACGGCGAGGGGACGGGGCGGGGATATGACCTGGAGCTGGTCAGCCGGGTCTCGACGTCCGTATCCATCCCGGTGATCGCGTCGGGAGGCGCGGGAAAGATCGAGCATCTGGCGAAAGTCGTCCGCGACGGGAAAGCCGATGCGGTCAGCCTGGCGTCCTGCCTCCACTACGATTACATCCGCCGGTTTTACACCGATGACGATTACTCGTCCGAGGGGAATGTGGCTTTCTTGCGCAGCGGCCAGGAGTTCACGAAGGTCCGCGGCGCGCGGGTCGATGAGATCAAGAAGTTCCTCGTCGACAGCGGCATCCCGTGCAGGTGGCCCGTGGAAGGAACGGATGGTGAGTGACGCGGGGCGGCCGCGGGTGGCCATCATGGACTATGGCGTGGGAAACCTGTTCAGTGTCCGGCACGCGTGCACCCACGCGGGAATGGAGGCCGTCATCACCGCGTCGCGCCCGGACATCCTGGCGTCGGATGCCGTGATTCTGCCGGGAGTCGGCGCCTTCGGCGATGCCATGGCCATGCTGGAGAAGCGCGGGCTGACCGACCTGCTGCGTGAGATCGCCCGGTCCGGCAAGCCCCTCCTCGGGATCTGTCTCGGGATGCAGCTCCTGATGACGGAGAGCTTCGAATTCGGATGGCGGCCCGGGCTGGGGATCATACCCGGGTCGGTCGTACGGCTGGAAAACCTGTCCGAAACGGATGAACCGGTCAAGGTCCCGCAAGTTTGCTGGAACAGGCTGCACCGGGTGGAGGGCCGGGGCGATCCTTGGGAAGGGACGCCTCTCAAGGAGCTGCCGGACGGCGTTTTCATGTATTTTGTCCACTCCTTCTATGTAAAGCCCGAAGACGACGGCGTCTCCCTTGCCCTTACCCGTTACGGTGCGCAAAGATTCTGCTCGGCCTTGCGCTACAGGAACATCTTCGCTTGCCAGTTCCACCCCGAGCGGAGCGGTCCGCAGGGGTTGAAGATCTATCGGAACCTCGCGGATATCGTAAAGGCGTCCCGATGAATCGTATCCCGGCCGGACAGGAAATACCGGAAGAAAAGTAAAGTAAAGGAGAAGAGCGTCATGCCCAGCCGGAAGATCATCGACAGGCAGATTCCGACCCTTCCCGGGGAGATAAGGTTCTGCAGGAAATGCGTCGTCTCCAACCAGCGGCCCCGCATCCACTTCGATGAGGAAGGGGTCTGCGGCGCCTGCCGGTATGCGGAAATCAAACACAACAAGATCGACTGGGCAGCGAGGGAGAAGGAACTCCGGGAACTCTGCGATCAATATCGAAGGAAGGACGGACGCTTCGACATCATCGTGCCCGCGAGCGGCGGCAAGGATAGCGCCAGGGTGGCGTGGGAGCTGAAATATGTCTACGGGATGCACCCCCTCACGATAACGTGGGCCCCATTCGAATACACGCCGGTGGGTTACCAGAATTTTCGCGCATTCGTGAAGGTCGGTGGATTCAACAACCTGGAAGCGTGGCAGAACGGGAAATTCCACAGGAAGCTGGCCAAGGTCGCCTTCGAGGCCCTGGGCGACGCATGGCAGCCCTTTACCTACGGTCAGGTGTGCTACGCGTTCCACATCGCCAGGGCGTTCGACGTCAAGCTGGTGTTCTTCGGCGAGAACGGCGAGGCCGAGTACAGCGGGGATCCCCGCGTGTACAACCTGCGGGGAATGCCCTTCGAAGTGTGGGCCGAACAGTACTTCAAGGGGGCGACCGTCGACGATCTGATCGAATACGGGTTGCAGGAAACCGACTACTTCACCAAAGACGATTTCGACGAAAGCGACCTGACCTTCTACCGTCCGCCGGACCCGGATGACATGCGCGAAAGGGGAATCGAGTTCCACTGGTTCTCTTATTACAAAAAATGGACCCCGCAGGAGAACTATTACCTGGCGAGCGAGCACTGCGGCTTTCAGGCGAACCCTTTCGGCCGTTCCGAGGGCACCTACTCCAAGTATGCGAGCCTCGACGATCAGATGGACGGGTATCACTTCTATCTGGCGTTCATGAAGTTCGGCATCGGGAGGTGCACATCCGACGCCGCCCACGAGATCAGGGACGGCCACATATCCAGGGAGGAGGGGGCGGCGCTCGTCAGGCGGTTCGACGGCGAGTTCCCGAACCGCTGGTTCAAGGAGTTCATCGAGTACCTCGACATCACCGAGGATATTTACTGGCGGGTGATGGACAAGTTCAGGACCCCTCACGTATGGAGAAACGACAACGGGGTTTGGAAGCTGAACAAGGCGGTGTACGATGAACACCCGTCCGATATCGTTCCCGGATACATCACGAGCCTGAGACCTGAAAACAGAGGGAAGAGGTGATCCATGCTTTCGGAGTTATTGAAGGATTTCCTGCCGGTCGATGTCTCCAAGATGCGTGCGAGCGACTTCCTTGGAAAACAGAATGAGATCGAGAACGTAAAGCTCAAGGCCATCGAGAAAGGCGGCGGGTGGAAGGATGTGGAATCCTGCCCTCTATGCGGCTCTGCGCGGCGGGAAACGGAATTCAGGAAGCACGATGTCGTGCTGGTCGGATGCCTTGACTGCCGGTTGAGGTATGGCGCCCGGATACCGTCGAACCTGGATGACGTGTACAAGAGCCCGGAATACGTCTCTTTCTCAAAGGAGGATTCCGACGAGCATTACAGCTATCGGCGGGATCGATTCGGACGGGAACGGGTCGGCATATTGGCGAAATATTGCGGCGATCTGACGGAGCGTACGATCCTCGATATCGGCTGCGGAAACGGCTACTTTCTTTCCGCGGCGATGGAGAGATGCAAACACTGCTACGGCACGGAATCCTCCGAAAGGCTTCGAAAATTCGCAACACAAAAGACAGGCCTTCCCATCTTCAGGGAAAATCTCGAAGACTTGCCGGTGAAAAATTTCGACATCATAACGCTCTTCGATGTGATCGAGCATGTCCCGTCCCCTGCCCGTTTCATGGAGGCGGTCATCAAGCTATTGAAGACCGGCGGGCATATCCTGATTTTCACGCCCAATTTCGACAGCTTCAGCATCCGGGTCATGCGGGAGCATTCCTCGATAGTGGATCCTACGGAACATGTGATCCTGTATACTCGGCCAAGCCTGAAATATCTGGCCGATGCGCTTCGCCTTGAAACCATCTACTTCGAAACGCAGGGCCTCGATATCCAGAATATCCTGTCCATGCTGCAAGGCAGCAACAAGGGCGCGGAGAAATTCCTTATCCGTTGGGTAAACGAATTGCAGGCGATGATCAACCGGTCTTCATGTGGAGACTATTCGCGGATCATGTTCAGGAAAGCGTAACAGGGTGCCGGCCGGTTCCGTATTCTTCTCGCGGAGAGGAAACAATGGGGTTTGAATCGGGCAAGATCGGGCATGGCGGCACGATTCGGGAAGCTTTGTATTCCCTTGAAAAATCGGGGTTGGAAATCGTGCTCGCGGTCGACGGACATGAAAAGCTCCTTGGCGTTTTGACGGATGGGGATATCCGGCGGGCCCTGTTATCGGGCGGCACGTTGGACTCGGCCATCCATGGATTGATGCAGCGCGAATTCACTTTCGTGGGGCCCGGCATGGGAAGAGCGGAGGTCCTGGACCTGATGCGGGCCCGCAGCATAAGCCAGATTCCCATCCTTGACGCCGAAGGGCGGGTGATCGGCCTGCACACGTTGCATGAAATCCTTGGGGCGGTCGAGCGGCCCAATTGGGCCGTGGTGATGGCCGGGGGACGGGGCGAACGGTTGAGACCCCTGACCGACGACCTCCCCAAGCCGATGGTGAAGGTGGCGGGACGCCCGATTCTGGAGCGCATCATCCTTCACCTTGTGGGATTCGGAATCCGCCGCGTGTTCCTGTCGGTGAATTACATGCGGGATGTCATCGAGCGCCACTTTGGAGACGGGGACGGCATGGGCTGCCGGATCGAGTACCTCCGTGAAGACAAGCCGATGGGTTCGGGCGGAGCCTTATCGCTCCTTTCCGGGCGTCCCGCGGATCCCCTCCTGGTCTTGAACGGCGACCTGCTGACGCAAATCAACGTCGAAAACCTCCTGGCGTTCCACAATCACGGCGCCTTTGCGGCTTCCGTCGCGGTCCACGAGTATATCCACACGGTGCCTTACGGAGTGGTGGAACGGAAGGGGGAGCGTATCACGGGCATACGTGAGAAACCCTCCCAGACTTGGCTCGCCAATGCGGGCATCTATGTTCTGGAACCCGGATTAGTGGAAAGGGTGCCGAGAGATACTTTCTTTCCCCTGCCCGCCCTTCTCGAAGAGTGCATCGACCGGGGCGAAGCGGTCGGCGCGTTTCCCATCGAAGGGGAGTGGATCGACGTGGGGCACCCCAAGGAATTACGACGGGCCCGTGGAGAGGAAAACAAACCGTGAGCTGGAAAGGGCGCAAAGTCATGGTGACCGGCGCCGATGGTTTCATCGGCAGCCATCTCGCCGAGCGCCTCGCCGGACTGGGCGCCGATGTGCGCGCCTTCTGCTTCTACAACTCGAACGGGTCGTTGGGCTGGCTGGACGCCGCCGAACCGGGGGTCAAGAAGGGCTTGGACATACGGCTGGGCGACATCCGCGACGCTCGCTTCGTGGAGGAGGCGTGCCGGGGTGTGGATACCGTCTTTCACCTGGCGGCGCTCATCGCCATTCCCTATAGCTATACGGCTCCGGAGAGCTTCGTGGACACGAACGTGAAGGGCACCCTCAACGTGCTGGAGGGCGCGCGCCGCGCGGGATGCCGCCGGATGGTGAACACGTCGACCAGCGAGGTCTACGGTACGCCGGACAGCGTCCCCATCCGCGAAACCCATCCCCTCCAGGGTCAGTCGCCCTACAGCGCCTCCAAGATCGCGGCGGACAAGCTCTGCGAGGCCTACTACTGCTCCTTCAAGGTGCCCGTCGTGACGTTGCGGCCTTTCAATACATACGGCCCGCGCCAGTCCTCCCGCGCCGTTCTTCCGACCATCCTGGTCCAGCTCCTCGCGGGGAAAAAGGAGGTGAAGCTGGGACGCCTGGACCCCAAGCGAGACCTGACCTTCGTGGCGGACACGGTGGAGGGCTTCGTCAAGGCCGCGGAGGTCGCAGGCATCGAGGGTGAGGTGTTTCAGCTCGGCACCGGGCAAACGGTCTCCATCGGAGAGCTCTTCGATGCCGCCTGCGCCGCCCTCGGCACGAAGGCCCACATAATCCAGGAGAAGGAGCGCCTGCGCCCGGACAACAGCGAGGTGATGGTCCTCCTCTCGGATCCCTCGAAGGCCAGGTCGGTTCTCGGGTGGGAGGCCCTGGTTTCCCTGGAGGAGGGGCTGCGGCGCACGGCGATTTGGATGGGAAAACACATCCACCTCTACGACCCGGAGCGATACCATCGATGAGCCGGAAAATCATCCCCCTCTCCGCGCCCTGCCTGCGTGGGAACGAATGGGCCTATGTGAAGGAGTGCCTGGACACCAACTGGGTCTCCTCCGTGGGAGCCTTCGTGGACCGGTTCGAGAGCATGGCGGCCGCGGCCCTTGGGGTCGGCCATGCCGTTGCGACGATGAACGGGACGGCGGCCCTGCACATCGCTTTCAAGCTGGCCGGCGTGAAGGCGGACGACGAGGTGGTGGTATCGGATCTCACCTTCATCGCCCCCGCCAACGTCGTCCGCTATCTCGGGGCCTGGCCCGTCTTCGTTGATGCCGAGCCGAGATATTGGCAGATGGACCCGCAGAAACTTCGGGACTTCCTGCGGAAGGGGTGCAGCTACGCTGGGGGAATCCTGAAGAACCGGCACACCGGGCGCCGCGTGTCCGCACTCCTTCCCGTCCACATCCTCGGCCATCCCTGCGGCATGGACCCCATCCTGGAGGAGGCAGGGGCGTTCGGCCTTCCCGTGGTGGAGGACGCCACCGAGAGCCTGGGCGTGCGTTATAAGGGCAGGCCCGCGGGCTCTTTCGGCCGGATGGCAGCCTTAAGCTTCAACGGGAACAAGATCCTGACCACCGGCGGCGGCGGGATGCTGGTCACGAACGACGCGGAGCTGGCCCGGCGCGCCCGCCACCTCACGACCCAGGCAAAGGACGATGCCGTGGAGTACATCCACGGGGAGGTAGGGTTCAATTACCGCCTGACCAATGTGCTGGCCGCCATCGGGGTGGCCCAGATGGAACAGCTGGAACGCCATGTTGCCGACAAGCGCGCAACGGCAGCGGCCTATACGGAGGCGCTCTCCCGGATGCCGGGCATCCGCTGTCCGGAGGAGCCGGAGGGCGCATTCAGCACCTTCTGGCTCTATAGCATCCTTGTGGAGGAAAAAGAGGCCGGAACGAGCAGCCGTGCCCTTCTGCGCCACCTGGAAGGTAGAGGCATCCAGGCCCGGCCGCTCTGGCAGCCCATGCACCTGTCTCCCGCCCATCGCGGGTCATACGCGACGGACTGCGCGGTGGCCGGGCGGCTCTACCGCGATGCCCTGAGCATTCCCTGCTCGGTGGGAATATCTTCCACGGAGATGGGGCTGGTCGTCTCCGCCATCGCCGATGTAAATGGATGAACGTAAGCAAATATTCAAAGATTCCACGCAATATCTGGTTTCCACCGTTCTTGCCCAGGGAGTCGGCCTTTTCCGTTCTTTAGTGCTTCCGGTGCTGCTTGGTCCTGCGCAACTTGGAATTTGGAATCTAATGAATGTGGTCATCGGATACGGTGCGAACGTGCACCTGGGAATCCTGCATGGCCTGAACAAAAAAGTCCCGATGTTGCGCGGCCTCGGCAACGCAAGGGAATTCGACGAACTGAAAGACAGCGTCTACTGGGCAAGTCTCCTGTTGGCGATCATCGCCGGCGCCGCCCTGTTCCTGACTTCGTTTGTCGTCGAGCCGATCTACGCATCCTCACTTCGCATTGTTTCGCTTGTTATCGTGTTGCAGATGGTCTTCGTTTTTTATTTTTGCCTGCTACGCGGAGATAACCGTTTCGATCTGGTAAGCAAGGGTATTGCGGGATTATCGATATTGTCCTCTGCCACGGTGTTGATCCTTGCATACCTCTCCCCGGACCGGCTGTTGGGAGCTCTTTGGGGAGTCGCAGTGGCTTATCCGTTTGTATTAGGTTATTGGTTTTACGAAGGCGGCTACAGGTTTGCGATCTCATTGAAGCGGGATCAGGTCAAGGATGCTTTTGTGCTTGGATTTCCGCTGATTGTATTAGGTTTCATGGACATGATTTTTTTAAGCATGGATCGATGGATCATCGCATGGCAGTTGTCGAATACGGCGCTGGGCTATTATGCGTTCGGGATCATGGCCTGCAATCTGCTGGGGTTGGTTCCGAATTCGGCTGCGAATGTCCTTTATCCGAAAATGTTGCAACGTTTTTCCGTTTCAGGAGATAGCTTCGCGGTTAGTGGATTGTTGTTGAATCCGGTGCGGGCGATCACATCCTTGATGATATTTTTAACGAGTGCGGCGACAATCGCTTTGCCCGTGGTGATTCGATTGTTGTTACCAAATTATATACCGTCCATTTCCTTGATAGAAATCATCGTGCCGGGGGCTTTTTTCCTGGCAATCGCCTACAGCGTCGGCAATTTTGTGGTGGCGATCAATCGCCAGAAAGTATTGATCATTGTCCTTATCGTCGCCATGGGCGTCACCCTGATGCTGGATATTGTTCTGTTGCGCCTTGGTTATGGCGTCCACGGAATCGCATATGCGACTATCCTGGGCTATGCGATCTACGGATTCGGTTATCTTGGAGTTTCCGTCCATCTTGCACAAGGAAGATGGAGCGAAACCGTGCGTTTTCTGATAAATCACCTCGCCCTGTTTATCGTCATGATCATTGCGGTGAAATCAACGGGCAGCTTCGCACATCCCACATCCCCTTGGACGGACCAGGTGTTTTGGGCAGCAGTGCGACTGCTTGCAGTAAGCGGGCTTCTGTTGCCGTTTGTTTGGCTGGCCAACAGGAAAAGCGGCGTCTGGTCGTCCTTGATGGCCATTTTGTCCGACTGGCGCGGTACCCCTAAACCAAATTAAGGAGATTTTCGTGCCCACAAAAGGAAACAAAATTGAAAATTGGAATGATTCTTATGAACACTTGAGGACAACATATAGTGAAAAAATAGATACTCCGGTGGAATTGATGAACAAGATACAGTTCGAGTTTGTCCTGGAAGACATAGAACGGTATCTTCCAGACCCTAGAAAGGGAAAAATACTTGAATGCGGATGTGGAGGGGCGAGAACATCCCTTTTTCTTGCGAGAAGAGGCTTCGATGTGACCTGCTCGGATAATGCACCGGAAGCGTTAAGGTTGGCGGAAGACAACTTCGCGGCGTACGATGCCCGGGGAACATTCCTTGAGGACGATCTATTGAATTCAAAAATTCCCGCGAATTCATTCGATTGCGTGATGAGCTTCGGCCTCTTGGAGCATTTTGAAGACTTGCGCCCGATCCTGGCGAGCATTACCGGAATGATAAAACCCGGTGGAATCCAGATCCATTGCATAATAACGAAGAAATTTTCCGTCCTGATGCTGATGAACATTTTTCTGTATCCATTGAAATTCATAAATAACCTGGTACGTCTAAGGTTAAAGAGAATATTCATAGTTAGTTACAGGGACTTCCCCCACTATGAGAATACGTTTACCGCAGAAGAATATTGCCAGGAATTCTCTCGTGCGGGAAACACCATTCTTCGCTGTGAGGCCGGTGGATTTCTTTTTCCTTTTTTAACATTTCCGAAAGCAGGGAATATGCTGGTGAAGTCATTTCATGAAATCCTCTACAAAATCATCAGAAAGACGGACAGGACGGAATCGAAATTCTGGCACGTCATGGCTCCGACATTTTATATCGTTTGCAGGAAGCAAAAATAGCTTTGGCGGTACTTGAACGGTCACCCTCTCCAATGATCGATATAACCGCAAACTTTCATAAAGCTGCGAATCTTGTCAAGGTGTGGGGAAAGGCGACCCTTCCCTGCGGTAACTCCGTTGAAGATGTCTTGACCATCAAAGGCATCCCGTTCTGGTGCGTCGTGTCGCCCATGTTTGCGATTGGACACGTTTCCCACGCCTTATCGCAAAGCCCGCTGCAAAAAAAACACAAAGAATATTTACGACAGATCGCCCGGGATGCCTATCGGGTGGCCATGGATGCCTACGTCCATCGGTTCGCCGGTGCAGGAGATGTCAATCGCTGGCCTGTTCGCCCTCCTTTCCTGTTTCTCGGCTTCTCGAACTATATGTATCGCGAAACCTTGCGCCCGGTCGCGGACAGGCTTGCAGGGCGTCCCGATCGTACGGTGGTCGTTTTTGACGATCTTCTTCCCTTTCAGGAAAAGAAGATCGCCCGGGCGGAATTATCCCGGTCTTTGTGGGGAATCTGGAATAAAGATATCGCGCGAACCGCGAAGGAAATGCGAAGGGAACTAGATGTTGCCATAACGAAACTTGTTTCACCGTCGGGATTGCCAGAGGTTGTGGAATCCGGCGGGATGGATTGGTCGGATCTGCAACATTCTTTTCATTGGCTGTTTCATTCTTGTTTGCCGTTGCTTGTGAACCAGGCCGCCGTCGCGCTGTACATCATGGAACGGCATCGTCCGGCATTGATCCTGTCCACGGATGTAAACGATCCAAGAAACCGCGTGTTCTGTCTTGCCGGAAAGCCGGCGGGAGTGCGAACGCTCGAGGTTCAGTTTGCGCTTTATGACGAACAAAGCATCGAGTGGAGATTCTTCATATCCGATCATCTTGCGGCTACCGGTGTAAACAACTCTCGGATTGTGATGGAGCATGGTGTCCCAGGGGATAAGATAACCGTGACCGGATCGCCGCGTTATGACGATGTAAGGGGCTGGCCGGAAAATTTCGCGCAGGAAATCCGTCGGAGCCTGGGAGTCTCCGAAAACAGGAAGATGATCCTGTTCGCATCGCACCCGTATGTCTACGGTTTTTTCGGCACTCCTGAAATACGGCGTGAAATGATACGGGCGCTTTTGGAGGCGGTGAGTAAACGGGAAGAATTATGCCTGGTCGTCAAGCCGCATCCGACGGAAAATCCGGCGGAATTATCGAAATTTGCACAAGGCATACGCAATATCCGGCTTGCGGACAAAACGCTGGATATCCGCGATCTGATAAAAGTCGCCGATGCTTTCGTGTCGTTTGCCTCCACGTCGACGTTTCACGCCCTCGTCATGAAGAAACCGGCAATCTCCCTCGAATTTCCAGGGGGAAACACGTGCGGCTTGTTCGAACATTGCGGGGCCACATTGGTGGCCGGGTCCGCGGGACAGATTGAAAGCATCATGGAAAGCATAAAAGACGGAAACATATGGGAGAGGGTCGGCAACCTGGATGCCGCACGGGAAAAGTTACTGGACCAATGGTTTTACAAGCTCGACGGGCGCGCGGCGGAGAGGATCGAAAATATCGCACTGGACATGGCATTTGAAAAGGGGGGGGGAACGAAAGGGGCGGAAGGGAACTGAAATGCTTCAACCGATACTGTCCATCTGCATCGCCACCTACAATCGAGGGAAATTCATCGGCGAAACCCTTGATTCGATCCTGGGCCAGCCGTTGCAGGACGTCGAAATCGTCGTTGTGGATGGCGCGTCGCCGGACAATACGCCCAAGGTGATGGCGTCCTATTTATCCGCCCACCCCGAAATCCGTTATTTCCGTGAGCAGGAAAATTCCGGCGTCGATCGCGACTACGATAAGGCGGTCGCCTATGCGAAGGGTGAATATTGCTGGCTCATGACGGACGATGATCTGTTGCGCCCGGGAGCCGTTTCCCGTGTCCTCGAGAATATCGAAGGGTCCCCGGACCTTGTCATCGTGAATGCCGAAGTGAGGAATTTCGATTTCTCGAAAGTGTTGCAGGCACGGATCCTCGATATCACCGGTGACCGGGAGTACGGCGCGGAAGACGGCGAAAATTTTTTTTCCGATGCGGCAAGTTATCTTTCGTTCATCGGCGGCGTGGTAGTACGGCGTGATTTGTGGTTGCATCGGGACCGTTCGCCCTATTTCGGGTCGTTGTTCATTCATATCGGGGTGATCTTTCAGCATCCGCCGATAAAGAAAACCCGGGTAATCGCGGACCCGTTCATCGCCATACGGTACGGGAATGCCATGTGGACGTCACGGTCCTTTGAAATCTGGATGTTCAAATGGCCGCAACTGATCTGGTCGTTCAAGGATTTTTCGGATCATGCCAAAGCCCTTGTTTACCCGCGCGAACCATGGAGAGACATCAAGAAACTTGTCTTTTTCCGGGCCACGGGAGGGTATACGCCGGCGGAGTATCGCCGGTTGTTACGCGAAAAAGTCAACGGAACGTCACGATTGTTACCCTGGGCGATCGCCATGACACCGGCGTCGGTCGTAAATTTTTTTGCGAGCCTTTACTGCATTCTGTGGAACAGAAAGGCGCGGTCCGGCATGTACGATCTTTCGCGTTGCGCGCATGCTACTTGGGCAAGTCGCTTGGGAGCCCGCATTCTGAACGTCTGATGGAATACGCCACCGAGCATCCCCGGAAATCGGACGCAGGGAATCTCCTTTCATCGATCGGTCTTTCCCTGTTTTTCCTGATGCTGTTTGTACCGACGTCCTACAAGGGATTAAAAGCATTCCTGTTAGTAGGGCTTTTTTTCGGAATTCTTCTTGGATTATTGTACGGAATCCCGTTTCGCATTCACCTGCAGGTGTTTATCCTTTTTCTTTTCTACACCTTCCTTGGGATGGCCTACGTTTTTTATGGGTATATCCAGGGCAATCCCGGAGCGGTCAGGGTAAGCACCGTCTATGTTATCTGGCCGATCGTTTACATGGTTATTATTTCAACGATGTCGAAGGAATGGATTTTTCGCAGCGTTGCCCGCGTCTTGATCGGGTCATCGATCGCTATTTCGTTGTATGCGATTTATTATCTTTTTCACGAGCTTGGGATTGTGCCGGACGTTTTATATCTTGAACTGGATTTGGGGCAGAGCGCCGGTTTTTATGAAGAGCTTGTAAGGTATAATCTTTATTCGATATCTACACTCCTATTCCTATTTCCGTTTGTTACCGCAAGCCTGTTTTCATGGGGTGGTGTGGATCCACCGCCTGTTCGCCGCAACTATATCATTATCTCTTTTTTACTTGTTACATGCGTCTCAATACTTAGCGGAAGGCGAGCGCTGTGGTTGGTAATGATCCTGACCCCCCTATTAACAAGCGTTATTCTGTTTTTCGCAAAGCAAAGGCAAGGGACCATTAAAAAAATATTAAAACCGATATTCTATTTTGCCGGCATCGTGGGTGTGTCATTGGGATTGCTCCAAACCGTCTTCGATGTAGGCGTTTCGGGTCTGCTGAACCGGTTTGTGGAAGGTTTTCAGTTTTCGGACGACTTTGGTGCGGTATTGCGGCGGGAACAATATGTCGCACTGCTGGATGGATGGGCAAATAGCGCCTTTTTCGGTGCCGGCCTGGGGGCGGTGGCGGAAGGGTCCATCAGGTCTCTGGAAATGCCTTGGTCTTACGAGTTGTATTTTCTTTCGATGCTGTTCCACACGGGGATCGTCGGTATCGCAGCGTATGCGATCGGGATCGGCTGGATCGTTTTCCACGGTTTAAGGATCATCAGGCGCGACCCCGCGTTGCGCCCGTATATGATCCCGGTGCTGGTGGGAATGATATGCTTCCTGATCGCCAGCAATACCAATCCGTATCTCGCCAAATTCGATTATCTGTGGATAATTTTTCTGCCGGTTGCGCTTATTAATCACCACCTGCTGGAAGGAAACACCCCGAGCCCCGGAAGTACCGGTGGGATGGAATAAAAATGGTTATAGATGTTGTTGTGGTGAACTGGAACTCGGGACGGCAATTGCAGGCGTGCATCGAGTCCGTGCTCGCATTCGGAGACGGCCTGGTAGGGAAGATCATCATTGTCGACAACGGCTCGACGGACGATTCCCTTATATTCGGGCGCTCCGGGGGGGACATCACGGTCATCCGCGCGTGTGAGAACCTGGGTTTCGCCAGGGCCAGCAATCTCGGGGCCGCCGAGACGGCAGGCGATTATCTGCTGTTCCTCAATCCGGATGTGCGGATCCTGCGCGGAACCCTTGCCTGTGTTTGCAAATTCATGAAAAGTGAAGCTGCGGGAACCGTGGGCATCTGCGGAGTGAAGCTTGTCGGGAAGGATGGGAAGGTTCAACGCGGTTGCGCGCGGTTCCCGGGTTGGCTTCAGATGGTCTCAGTTGCCGCAGGCGCAAGCGCACTTATTCCCTCATTGTTTCCAAGTCACTTCATGGGCGAGTTCGATCATGAAAAGAATCGGGCGGTGGATCACGTGATCGGCGCGTTCTTCTGCGTGCGCAGGGAGTTGTTCGAGGATCTCGGGGGATTCGATGAACGATTCTTCGTCTACCTGGAGGATCTCGATTTTTCCCTGAGAGCGAGAGAGGCGGGCCGGACGGCATTTTATCTCGCGGAGGCGGCCGCTTTCCACAAGGGGGGCGGGACATCGGAACAGGTCATGGCGCACCGCCTGTTCTACTCGCTTCGCAGCAGGCTCCTGTACGCGTTCAAGCACTTCAAGCGGTACCAGGCGTGGATCATCTCCGCGGTGACGCTGTTTCTGGAACCGATCCCTCGTCTGCTGCGGGCCGTTGTTCGCCGCTCCTATTCGGAGGCGAGGGATACGTTGTGGGGCTATGCGATGCTGTGGCGCGACGCGCCCAATATCCTGAGGCGAGCGATGCATGGATGAGCCTTGGAGGGTCCTGTTGTTGAGCAGGTACGGCCCTCTCGGCGCGAGCAGCCGGTTGCGGTTCTATCAATACCTTCCTTTTCTGGAACAGGCGGGCGCCGAGGTAACGGTCGCGCCATTCTTCGAGGATGGCTATCTCGATCAGCTTTATTCCGCGGGGAAGCGGCGCTTCAAGGACGTTCTCGCCGCCTACCTGCGGCGGGTCCGCGCCGTGCTGAGCGCGGGGCGCTACTCGGCGGCCTGGATCGAAAAGGAGGTGTTTCCTTATCTTCCCGCCGGTTTCGATACTTTGCCCAAACGCGCCGGTATTCCATATGTCGTGGATTACGACGACGCGATCTTTCACAATTACGATCTGCACCCTCGATGGGCCGTTCGACGGTTCCTCGGAAAGAAGATCGATTCGATCATGGCCGACGCCGCCATGGTGATCGTCGGCAACGATTACCTTGCCGAGAGGGCCAGGGGAGCAGGGGCTCGTCGCGTGGAGATCCTTCCTTCCGTGGTCGATCTCTCGAAATACCCCGGGATCCAGGGAAAAACCCGGGAAGGCCTTTTCACGATCGGTTGGATCGGATCGCCCAGCACGACAAGGCACCTTCTGGAAGCCGAATTCGCCCTGAAACAGGTTTGTCGTGACCGGGGCGGAAAAATCGTGCTGGTAGGCGCCGGGGAGAACCCTTTTTCGGGCTTGATGGCTGCAATCCGCGAGTGGGATGGAGAGCGCGAGGCGGAGGAGATCGGCCATTTCGACGTCGGCATCATGCCCCTTCCGGACAATCCTTGGGAAAGGGGGAAATGCGGGTTCAAGCTGATCCAGTACATGGCGTGCGGAAAACCGGTCGTGGCGTCCCCCGTGGGGATGAACCGGGAGATCGTTGTGGACGGCATGAACGGATTCCTGGCCTCTTCCCCCGATGAGTGGGTCCGTGCGCTGGAGCGATTGAAATCGGATCCGGAACTGCGCAGGACCATGGGGGTCAACGGCAGACGAATGGTGGAGGAAAAATATTGCCTCCAGGTGACCGCCCCCCGCCTGCATCGGTTTCTCCTCGATGCGGCCGGACAAATCTGATCCCATGTGCGGGATAGCCGGATTCTGGAATACGCAGGGGCCGATCCTCCGGGATCCGGCCGCCAGCGCGGTACGCATGGCGGAGGCGATGAGGCTGCGGGGGCCGGACGATCGGGGCGCATGGATGTCGGAAGATCGTCGGCTGGCGTTCTCCCACAGGAGGTTGGCCATCCTGGATGTATCCTCCCGGGGACACCAGCCCATGCATTCCCCGGACGGCAGGTCAGTGATCGTCTACAACGGGGAGATCTACAACTTCCGGGAGATCCGTTCCGCCTTGGAGAGGGAGGGAGACCGTTTTGTCACGGGAACGGATACGGAGGTCATCCTGGCCGCCTACCGGAGATATGGGGTCGATTGCCTGAGTCGCTTCAACGGGATGTTTTCCTTCGCTGTTTGGGATGCGGACAATCGGAGTCTGTTCCTTGCCCGCGACCGGTTCGGTGTCAAGCCCCTTCTGTACTATTGGTGCGCCGGGCTTTTCCTGTTCGCGTCGGAAATGAAGGGCCTCACGTCCTACGATGGCCCGATGAAATTGACGGTGGACGTTCCCGCCATCCATCGGTACTTCTATCTCACCTACCGGATGTCCCCGGACACGGTGTACAGCGAGGTCCGGCAATTGGACAGCGGGCACTATTTATTTCTGAAGGACGGGGAATTTCGCTGCGAGCGGTGGTACGACCTTGCCCCGAGGTTTCACGAAAAGCTCCGTTCGTTCCCGGAATCGGAATCGGTTTTACGGGAGACCTTGGAGAGCGCGGTAAGGGACCGCCTCGTGTCGGACGTTCCTCTCGGGGCATTTTTAAGCGGCGGGGTCGACTCCAGCATCGTCGTCGGCTTGATGGCGAAGAACGCGGGAAAAAACGTCAAGACCTTCACGGTCGGCTATCACGACGCCCCGATCTACGACGAGTCGCGGTTCGCCCGGGAGGTGGCGCGCCATTTCCACACCGAACATTCCGAAATCCGCCTGTCCATCCGGGACGGGCTCGACGTCATTCCGGGAGCGCTGGATTATCTCGATCAGCCGTTCGGGGATTCCTCCTGCATACCGACGTACCTCGTCTCCCGGGAAACCCGGAACGAGGTCACGGTGGCGCTATCGGGGGATGGCGGCGACGAGGTGTTCGCCGGATATTCCAAATACCAGGCGGAGGCGTATGCACCGTATTTCAAGAGGGTCCCCGACGCGGTGTGGTCCGCCGTCCGCAAGCTTCTTGCGAACGTTCCGGAAGGGAGGCAAACGAGTCTCCACGAATATGTCCGCATCCTGAAAAAGTTCCTCCGCGCCGCCGGCGCGGACCAGGTCTCCCGGCACTGTTCCCTGATGTTTCCCCTGGAAGAACGGGAGATCGCGCAACTGGCCGGGCAGGAAGCCGCCGGAGAAATCCGCGGATTCGTAGCGGGCCTCATGGACCGGATCGGTACCGGCAACATCGACCGCGCTCTCTACACGGACATCAACCTGTGCCTCAAGGACGACATGCTTGTGAAAGTGGATCTCATGGGGATGGCGAATTCCCTGGAAATAAGGAATCCGTACCTTGACTACCGTGTCGTGGAACTGGCCGCCCGCATGCCGGGGGAATGGAAGTTGAAGGGAACGGAACGGAAGCACATCCTGAAATCCGCTTTCCGGGATTTTCTCCCTCCCCAGGTGCTCGCAAGAAAGAAGTACGGGTTCGGCATCCCTGTGGGGGAATGGCTGCGTCACGACCTCAAAGGCTTGTTCGAGGACGTAGTGTCCAGGAAGAACGTGGAGCGGATCGGGCTCATGGATTACGACGTCGTTCGTAATGTGTTCCAGGAACACCTCTCGGGACATCGGGATGCGACCCCGCTGCTTTGGAGCGTCTTTGCCTTCCAATGGTGGGCGAACCGGACCCTTTGAGCGCAGATTCCTTTTCCTCCCCCTCGTCGCCTCCCCCCAAGCGACAACGTATTCTCGTTCTCGCGGGGTTGGCCGATTCCCTGATCAACTTCCGGAAACCGCTTCTGGAGGCCTTCCGCGAAAATGGTTTTGACGTATTCGCCCTCGCACCGCCTGCCGATCCTAAATTATTGGATGCGTTGAACCACATCGGGGTCGACTTTCGATCGGTTCGTTTTTCCCGGTCCGGAACGAGTCCCTTCGGGGACGCGAGATATTACCTGGAATTGCGGCGCTGGATCCGGGAGATAAAACCGGACATGGTGTTCAGCTACACGATCAAGCCCGTGATCTACGGTTCCATTGCCGCCCGTGCCTGTGGTGTGAGGCAGGTCGTTTCGATGGTCACCGGTGCGGGGTACGCCTTCCAGAAAGCCACGTGGAAGGGAATGGCCGTTCATGCGATGGTTCGTCCCATGTATCGAAAAGCTCTTGCGGCCAACGACGTCGTGTTTTTCCAGAACCGGGACAATCTCGTTCTGTTCCGCGAAGAGGGAGTTCTTGACGATCCACGGAAATCGGTGTTGATTCATGGAACCGGTGTGGATCTGGCTCATTACGCGCCCGTTGACCCCTGGATCCGCCCCGTGACGTTCCTCCTGATCGCGCGCCTCCTGTACGATAAGGGGATACGCGAATATGTCGAAGCGGCCCGGTCGCTCAAGGCCGGATACCCTGAAGCACGGTTCCGATTGTTGGGTCCCCTTGATCCAAATCCGATGGGGGTGCCGCGCCGTGTCGTGGAAGAGTGGGAACGGGAAGGGGTGATCGAATATGCACCCGGAACCCCGGATGTACGTCCATTTCTTGCCGAGACCAGCGTCTACGTTCTTCCCTCCTACCACGAGGGGATGCCAAGAACTGTGCTGGAGGCGATGTCCATGGGTCGCCCCATCGTTACCACCGATTCGCCGGGATGCCGGGAGACGGTCGTCGAGGGCAAGAACGGGTATTTGGTTCCCGTCAAGGATTCCAAGGCTCTTTCTGAAGCGATGAAAAGATTCCTGATCGATCCGTCGTTGATCCCCGCGATGGGACATCAGAGCCGGCGGCTTGCGGAAGAACGTTTCGACGTGCGGAAGGTCAATTCGGTAATCTTGTCTCGTCTGGGAATTCTCTGACGGTCGATGCGGGGCGAGTGGATAGGTATCCGATCCTGAAACGGTTCTTGGATGTCCTGTTTTCGGGGACGTTGATCGTCCCGCTGTTGCCTGTCGGAATCGTGTTGACCCTTTTGGTTCGGTGGAAGACGGGGTCTCCTGTTCTGTTCTTTCAGGACCGCCCCGGTTTGAACGGGTATCTCTTCCGGATGTACAAGTTTCGGACGATGCGCGACGTGACAGATGCCGGCGGGAAGCACCTGACGGATGCGGAACGGCTGACGCCGTTGGGGCACTGGATGCGGAAATGGAGCATGGACGAGTTGCCGGAACTGTTCAACATCTTGAAGGGGGACATGAGCCTGGTAGGCCCCCGCCCGCTGCTTCCGCAGTACTTGGGGCGATATACCCCGGAGCAGGCACGTCGCCATGAAGTAAAACCCGGCCTGACAGGGTGGGCCCAGGTCAACGGCCGGAACGCGATCACCTGGGAGGAGAAATTCGCCCTGGATATTTGGTATGTAGACAATCGATCTTTCCGGCTGGACCTGAAAATTCTGTTCCTGACCGTATGGAAGGTGCTGAAGCGGGAAGGGATCAGCGCCGAGGGAGAGGCCACGATGCCGGAGTTCATGGGAACCGCCTCCACGGGCGGGAAATCCGGGAATGCTTGAGCGATTCGCGATCGTCGGCGCCGGGGGCCACGCCAAGGTGGTGGTGGACGCGTTGCTCACTTCCGGGCATGAAGTATTGGGCTTTTATGATGACAATCCGACCTTGCTGGGGGCGGAGCCGATACCGGGCGTGAAGGTGCTGGGTGACACGGAGCATTTACCTGGGAACCTGCAACATGGGAATGGCGCGGTCATCCTTGCGGTCGGCGCAAACCGTGTGCGTTTCAGGTTGTCGCGGCGGCTTTCCGTTCCGTATGGTGTCGCGTACGCTCCCTCCGCGGTGCTCGGCCGCGGCGTCCGGATCGGGAAGGGAAGCATGATCCTTCCGTCTGCGACGGTGAACATCGACACTGTCATCGGGGAACATGTGATCCTGAATACGTCCAGTTCCGTCGACCACGACTGCGCGATCGGGGATTTCGTTCACATCGGGCCGGGGGCTCATTTGGGAGGGGGAGTAGTTGTGGGGGAGGGGACTTTCCTCGGGCTTGGGTCGAGCGTGATCCCGGGAATCCGGATCGGCCGTTGGTCCGTGATCGGTGCCGGGGCGGTTGTAACGAAAGATATCCCCGACGATTGCACCGCCGTAGGCGTCCCCGCGAAGGTCATCAAGACCCGCGAGGAAGGATGGCACCTGCCATGACGGGCCCGATACCGAAGCGGATCTACCTCTCACCGCCGCACATGGGGTTGGCCGAGCGGGATCTGCTGCTCGATGCCTTCGACTCCAATTGGATCGCCCCGCTGGGCCCCCACGTGGATGCCTTCGAGCGGGAGTTCTGCGAAACCATCGGGGTACCCTACGCCGCGGCCCTCTCCAGCGGGACGGCGGCTCTCCACCTGGCGCTTCTGATGCTGGGCGTCGGCCCGGGGGACGACGTCATCGTCTCCTCGTTCACATTCGCCGCGACGCCGAACGCAGTGAGGTACGTGGGGGCGACCCCGGTCTTCATCGACAGCGATTCGAGCAACTGGAACATGGATCCCGGTCTGCTGAGGGAGGAACTTGAATCCGCCGCGAAACGGGGAAAGCTTCCCAAAGCGGTGGTCGTGGTCGACCTGTATGGCCAGTGCGCGGATTTCGGCCCGATCCTTGAGGCGTGCGAGAGGTACGGGGTACCGGTTGTGGAGGATGCCGCCGAGGCTCTCGGCGCAAGCTACCGGGGAAAGCCGGCGGGGTCGTTCGGGGAGATCGCCGTTTTCTCCTTCAACGGGAACAAAATCATCACGACGTCCGGTGGCGGGATGCTCGTCTCGGCGGATCGTTCACTGGTCGAGCGGGCCCGGCACCTGGCGACGCAAGCGAGGGATCAGGCCCCTCACTACCAGCACAGTGAGATCGGGTACAACTACCGGATGAGCAATCTGCTTGCCGCCGTGGGCCGGGGACAGTTGCGGGTGCTTCGGGACAGGGTGGCGAGGAAGCGGAACATCTTCCATTTCTATCGGCGCGTCCTCGGTGCCCTGCCCGGCGTCTCCTTTATGCCGATCGCAGGGTACGGGGAACCGAATTATTGGTTGACCTGCATCCTGGTCGATCCGGGCCCCTTCGGCGCGACGAGGGAAGACATCCGCCTCGCGCTGGAAAAGGAGAACATTGAGTCCCGACCCGTCTGGAAGCCAATGCACTGGCAGCCGGTCTTCAAGGATTGCAGGGTGAGAGGCGGATCGGTTTCAGAAATGATCTTTCGGGATGGCTTGTGCCTTCCCAGTGGAACAGCGTTGATCGATGTGGAACTTGAGCGAGTTGCCGGGAACATTCGGGCCGCCTGCAGGGGAGATCGAATGAATATTGTTTCTTGTCCTTCCGATACTCCTCGAACAGGATAAACTTGTACGAATGGTGAAAGCCGTATAGGAGCCTTATGACCCCACGTGAAAGAATCATTCGGCTGTTGTCCCCGCTCCTGGATGCCGCGCTCCGGAGCCGGACGACGTTGAAATTCTTCCTGACCCTCGGGATCTTCATCTCCGCGAACCACATCGCCTACCTGATCCGGTTCGAATTCAATGTGCCGCCGGAGATGGTCGGCGTGATGCGGCAGACGATCCCGGTCCTGGTGATCGCGAAGGCGCTCGGGTTCCTCGCGTCCGGGCAGTTCCGCGGCTGGTGGCGGTACGTGTCGATCAAGGACGTGCTGCCGATCGCGGCCGGTTCCGCGCTCGGGTCGGTCCTCTTCGCGGCGGCCGTCTGGGGAGTGTGGGGGCCGACCCATGTGCCGAGGTCGATCTACCTGCTGGATTGGTTGAACACGCTGGCGCTGGTCCTCGGCGCCCGGTATCTCATCCGCATGGGAAGGGAAACGCTGGGAAGGAGGGGGCAGGTGACGGAGCGGCGCGTCCTGATCGTCGGGGCGGGCGCGGCCGGGCAGATGATCGCAAGGGAGATCGCCGAGAACGCCTCCCTGGGGATGGAACAGGTCGGGTTCATCGACGACGACCGGGCGAAGATCGGCGCG
>Ga0209212_1002246_pt1 | contig 28103 bp, 17 predicted proteins | sample RifGroC2_FD_183996 | JGI IMG/M metagenome (GOLD analysis project Ga0209212, IMG submission 183996) | Groundwater microbial communities from Rifle, Colorado, USA - Groundwater C2 (SPAdes) (version 2) | ecosystem: Environmental > Aquatic > Deep subsurface > Groundwater | place: Rifle, Colorado... | reverse complement strand
GTTAAAGTTGAAATAGAAAAGTAAAGAACCAAGTGCTTGTTGTTGGTTCCGCATTGCTTTTTTCTGTAAACCGTTGTCCAAAGGACTCCTTCGGAGAAACGGTTGATACATTTCGGGGTTAGGCTTAACCCACGACTTAGTCGTGGGTTAACAAGAGAAAAAGAAATCGAAAACACTTTTAACAGTTTTAAAACTTACTTAAACGTATCTTCCGAATTTATAATCTTAACAGAATTAACATTGAGCTTGTAGTTCGCAACTTCCTCATCTTCTGTCAAAACATCTTCGGGAAGATTCTCCTTGACCAAATTGGAATAACTCATAGGAGAGTATTCATTATTTCTTAAAGCTTCGGCAAGCGATTCTGCTTCACTTACATCTGTCACAATTGCTATGTTCATATTATCCACCTGCAGATATTTTTTAACTGTATTGTTCACATCTTCAAGTGTAAGCTTTGACAGAAGTTTATCCATCTCATTTATGTAATCTTTTCTTCCATAAAACCGAGAATCCATCAGGTAACCGAGCTGGGTAGAGGGAGTACTGATGTAAAGTTTCATATAGCTTTTAAGAAAATCTCTTGTAGCCTCAAAATCTTCCTGCGACATTCCTTCATTCACAATCTTATCGACCTCACGTATCGCCATCTTAAGTGCAAACAGAGCATGCCCGATCTTAACATCTTTTAATTCTTCATATTGCATCTTTAATTGCTTTGCTATCTGAACAGGTCTTATCCATAAGGAAAAATAATTTGAATGCCTCGGAACTCCCGGCGGAGGAAGCATATTGCCGCCGCCGTTATCGTACCATTCTATATATGAATAATCGCCATAGTTCATTGAACGAATTTCTCTTATCTTCTGATAAAGTTGTCCGTAAGATTTCCTGTGCTCACCGAGATATGAATTAGCAACCATCAGTGCAGCAAATTCATCATTCGATCTTGTAATATCGATCGGGAAACCTGTAAAGATCGCAGATCCGAATGCGCCATCTTTGGAAATAATTTCAACGTTAACTCCTTTTGGCATTTCAATCCTTGGTGCATTTGGAATATCCGGTTGCGTACCCGGAAGTATTGCCATATCTTTCTTCAACATTTCAAGAAATTCAGCCGCATAATTCCCGGCAATTCCAATCATCAGGTTATTTTTAGTAAAGAAATTTTTATAATGATTTTTAACGTCATCCGGCGTAATGGATTTTACTGACCCTGACCTTCCATTTACCATATGTTGATAGTTTATTCCCCTGAAAAGCAAATCTTCCAAAGTCATTTTGCTGTACTCTTCATCAGAGGAAGCTTTTACTACCTGGTCGACATAGTTCTGCTGGTTTGCTTTTACTCTCTCGAAGTCGGATTCGGCAAAAGAAGGATTAAGAATCAATCCTTGTAAGATAGGATAGAATTCATCAAGCCAGTCCTCGTGAACACTAAAAGTAAAGATTGTCACTTCCTTATCAACTGAAGAAGAATAGCTTGCCGCCATAGGGTAGATTTTATCCTGTATATCAGAAAAAGAAAGTTCACCTGTTCCTCCTTGTGTAATAAGAGAGGAAGTTAATTGGGTCAACCCTTCCCTCCCTGCCGGGTCGCTAATCGAACCATTAGTAAACATTAATTTGATAACTACTTTATTTGAATTGGGAAGGTTTAACTCTACGACTTCCTGTGAGAAAGAAAATGTCAGCATAATTAAACTCAAAAATATAGATTTTACTGCAAAGTGAAATTTTTCATTAAGAACGGCACAAATTCTTTTACTAAACATTAATTTACCCCTCCTTCCGCATCCTGCGATATTGTTGCGATTGTTAAACCGGTAGAAACATAATATTTCTTTACAACCTTCATAATATCATCAACAGTAATCTTATCATAAAGATCATACAATTTGTTAATTGATTCCGGGTCACCGGTTAAAGCGATATAATGTGAAAGAGAGTTTGCAATTGTGGAAGGATTATCAATCCCCATTGCAAAACTATATTTAAGATGGGATTTGGTTTCAGATAAAAGATTTTCATCAACTCCCCTGGTTTTAACGTTTTCAACTGCTTTCATTATTTCATCCTTTATATACTGCATATCTTCTTTCTTATAAAGAGATGCCTGGATTGAAATCAGGTTTGGATCACGCGAATCAAATGCCCCTCCCCCGATGAAACGGGCTTTTTGTTCATCTATAACAAGCTTTTTAAACAGCTCAGAGCTCTCCGAGAAAAGTATTGTGTTCAAGATATCAATTGCAGGCATATCAATTTGAGCATCGTTGAAAGCAGTTCCTTTAAAATTTAAACTGAGGTAAGGCGGAATATTCCCGTTCTGAAGATGAACTTTTTTAGTCTCGGTTTGAAGAGGTTCCGCAGGCACTTCGCTTACATAATCTCCATGTTTCCAGTCTCCGAAATATTTTTCCGCAAGTTTATTTACTTTTTCAGGAGTTACATCTCCAACTACAATCACTGTTGAATACTCGGGACGGTAATAACGATTAAAAAATTCTTTTGAATACTCAAACTGGTTTGGCATATCAACTATATCTTCAAAGAAACCCATTGTGGTATGCTTATAAGTATGTTTTTCAAAAGCCGTATTTAAGAGCGCTTCATATATCTGGGAATATGGACTCGCATAATTTTTTGTGTATTCACCTTTAACTGCGCCTGCTTCAACCTTAAAATCATGTTCGGAATAGTTCAGATTTTTGAACCTGTCTGATTCCAGAGCAAACATCTTTTCAAGTTCTTCAGCATTTCCCGTCATATGATAAACTGTCCGGTCATTAGATGTATTTGCATTAGCTCCGGCTCCAACCGATTTAAGAACTTTGTTATACTCTTCACGCGGGTATTTGTCAGTTCCCCTGAACATCATGTGCTCAAAGAAATGCGCAAAGCCGGTAACACCCTTTTCAACTTCATTCCTTGAACCAACTCTTACAACAATGTAAAATGCTGCAAGACCGGGACTATCAAAAGATACGGTTACAACATTCAGCCAGTTATCCAGTTTGGTCTGGTTAATTGGATATGGAAGGATTTTCTTTTCATCTGTATTGCTTCCTCGTTTAGCAAAGGTAATCATACCTGTAAAAATAAGAGAAGAAATAATCAGAAATTGCAATAATACTTTCACAATTTTACTCCTTGTTATTTTTCAATGACAACTAAATAGTTATTTTATATTCAAACTTCAATTAATTTATTATAAACGGGCGTAATATTATTTAGAAAAAATAATGTCCAATATACCTATCCCCAGAGTAAAAATTTGCTGTGTTTCCAGCGTTGAAGAAGCAATGTTAGCCATTAAATATGGAGCTTCGGCAGTTGGTTTAGTTTCAGAAATGCCGGGCGGACCCGGACCAATTCCTGAAAAATTGATTGAAGAAATTGCCGCAATTATTCCTCCAGGTATTTCATCTTTTCTTTTAACAAGCAAACAGGATGTCAACTCTATAATTGAACAACAGAAAAGAACAAAAGTAAACACAATACAAATAGTTGATAAATTACTTTATGGTTCACACACCGATCTTAAAAGAGCTTTACCCGGAATTTCAATTGTACAGGTTATTCATGTTCAGGGAGAAGAATCAATCAGGGAAGCACTAGATGTTTCGCCTTTTGTAAACGCTATACTTCTGGATTCCGGGAACCAATCACTAAAAATAAAAGAGCTTGGGGGAACGGGGAGAATTCATAATTGGGAAATAAGCAAACGAATAGTTGAAAATGTAAACATACCGGTTTTTCTTGCGGGGGGTTTGAAACCAGGAAATGTAATTGATGCTGTTAAAAAAGTAAAACCATTTGGAGTTGATGTTTGCAGTGGGGTAAGAACAAATGGAAATCTTGATGAAGAAAAACTACAGTCATTTTTCGAAAACCTCAGGAAGTTAAATTAGGAATGATTGCCCTCCGGCAAGATTACACTTTACTTCCCTCTTAAATAGAGCTATTTGCTTCTTCAAATATTTTAATTTGCATATGACTCAATTCATCCTTTAAATTTGGCAATCAAAAAAAATGGAAAAAATTGGAATTTAAAGTTCATCCTGATGTAAAAATCGGGCACATACATTTAACTGTCTCGGATCTGCAGAAATCCCTGGCTTTTTACAGAGACCTCCTTGGCTTTGAAATAACTGCTTATTACAGTGATTCTGCTGTTTTTCTTTCTGCGGGAGGTTATCATCATCATATCGGTTTAAATACATGGAACGGGAAAGGAGCGGCTCCTCCTCCTCAAGGTCATACGGGCTTATATCATTTTGCTATTCTTTATCCGGGCAGGAAAGAGCTTGCACGTGTTTTAAAAAGACTTTATGAAAAAAATTATCCTATCGAAGGTGCTTCCGATCATGGAGTTTCAGAAGCAATTTATCTGAAAGACCCTGACGGAAATGGCGTTGAACTTTATACCGACCGGGCTCTTGAAGAATGGCCAATTGATTCTGAGGGTCATCTGCAAATGACTACGAATCATCTTGATGTGCTCGGTCTCTTGTCCGAATTAGATGAAGAAGAAAATTTGTAATCCAGGGAGTAAACACATATTAAGGTATCCAACTATGAAAAATTTAAAAAATAAAATATTTGTTTTAATGCTATTAGTTCTTCCTTTTCAATTGTCGCTATCACAAGACCAGGAAAAAATTAAAGGCAAATGGCTCGGAACTTTAGAGCTTCCCTCTTTAGAGCTAAGAATCGTATTCAATGTTTCTGAAAATGAAGATGGTTCTTTAAAAACTACTCTGGATAGTCCTGATCAGAACGCCTATGGCATCCCGGTTGATTCAACTATTTTTGACAATCCCAATATCAGGTTCGTTGTTCAATCAGCCAACGGTTTTTATGATGGAAAGTTTGAACAAGACAGTATTGTGGGAACATGGACGCAAGGTGGATCACTTCCTCTTAATCTTAAAAGAACGGAAACAGTTGAGGTTCCTAAAAGACCACAGGAACCTAAACCTCCTTATCTATATAATGAGGAGGAAGTCTCTTATCCTAATAAGAAAGCAAGCCTGACTTTAGCAGGAACCTTTACATATCCCAAAGAAGGCGATTCATTCCCGGCAGTAATTCTCATATCCGGTTCGGGTCCGCAAAACAGGAATGAAGAATTATTAGGTCATAAACCGTTTCTCGTGCTTGCAGACTATTTAACCAAAAATGGAATTGCCGTTTTAAGATTTGATGACCGTGGCATTGGAGAATCGACCGGTGATTTTTTATCTGCTACAACCAAAGATTTTGCTTCAGATGTTATGGCGGGAATTCAATACTTAAAATTACGCAAAGAGGTTAATAAAGATAAAATCGGATTAATAGGACACAGTGAAGGAGGACTTATCGCACCTTTTGCAGCAGTTGAGTCTCCAGATGTAAATTTTATCGTCCTGATGGCAGGACCGGGGATGACGGGAAAAGAAATCCTAAAATTGCAGACTGCTCTAATATTACGTGCAAACGATTATGGTGAAGAGAAAATTGAAAGGGATGTTAACGTAATCTCAAAAATGTATGAAATACTTGTTAATGAGAAAGATACTTCTGCTGCTAAAGAAAAGCTGAAGGAAGAGTTTGATAAAAATTATATGGAACTATCGGAAGAAGAGAAAAAAGAAATAGGGGATCGTGATGCATTCTTTAACCAACAGGTAAATGTTTTGTTAAGCCCCTGGTTCAGGTTCTTCCTTGAATATGATCCATATCCAACTTTAACAAAAGTCCGGGTTCCGGTTCTTGCAATTAACGGCGAAAAAGATTTGCAGGTTCCACCCGGGGAAAATCTCGCACTAATTGAAAAGGCATTAAAGGAAAGCGGAAATAAAAATTACAAGGTTGTTGAGCTTCCGGGTTTGAACCATTTATTCCAGCAAGCAAAAACCGGTTCGCCAATGGAATATTCAAAAATTGAAGAGACAATGTCGCCCGTTGTTCTGGAAATGATAACCGGCTGGATAAAAGAAACGATAAAATAATAAACTCAATTTGAAATTTGAATAAACCAAATTAGTGTGGTTCCTACGTCTAAGAAAGGAAATTGCAGCTTACACTTTTTCTTTGATGGAGTGTTTTTCTTCAGATTGTTTTCTTTGAATATGGCTTTCAACTAAAGCTCTAACCAGTTCTTCCAGTTTAAACGGTTTAACAATATAATCATCCATTCCTATCGATAGATATCTATCCCTATCTGTACTTAGAGCGTTGGCAGTAACGGCTATTATCCGGGGCTGTTTTCCTGCCTGCAAATGTTTCCGGATTTCAAGAGTACATTGCTCCCCGTCCATTTCAGGCATTTGTACATCCATTAAAACAACATCATAAGATTGACGCTTTAACGCTTCCAGCGCTTCAATACCGTTGAACGCAACATCGGCGCGGTATCCGATCTTTTCAAGAAAACGGAGAGCTACCTTCTGATTTATTTTGTTATCCTCTGCAAGAAGTATACGCAATGGATATTGATGTCCTATTTCACTATCAAAGTGGACAGGGGTTGCATGTTCTTTAACTGCGGTCGTAGTGGTCTTACTGAGAACTGTTACAAGGGCATTATACAAATGTGCTAATTTAATGGGTTTTGTCAGAGTTGCCGCGAAGTGGGAAAATCCGATTTTCTTTTCACGGTAGCCATAAGAAGAAAGAAGAATCAATGGTAATTTCTTTCCGGAAGTCAATTTTCGAATTTCCTCTGCAAGTGTCACCCCGTCCATTTGGGGCATATGATAATCTAGAATTGCCAGGTCGAATATAGCTCCCTGTTGAAGAATATTGAGTGCTTCATTACCTGATGCAGCAACCGTAGGAGTCATTTGGAATGATTCGGTTTGCCGGTCAAGAATATTTCTATTGGTTTGATTATCATCTACAATCAGAACTTTCTTTCCTATAAGAGCCGACATGTCACTCTCTGACCGTTTTTCAACAGACAACTCGGTAAGTATTGAAAAATGGAACGTTGTACCTTCTCCGGGTATGCCGGCACTTTCTACCCACATTGCCCCCCCCATCAACTCACTTAATTTTTTACTAATAGTAAGACCAAGCCCCGTACCACCAAACTTGCGAGTGGTGGAAGCATCTACCTGTGTAAATGATTGGAAAACTTTATCCTGGCGGTCAACGGGTATTCCTATTCCAGTATCTCTGACAGAGAAATGAAGCTGATAAATATAATGGTCACGTAATTGTCCCGATACCGAAACTTCAACTTCCCCTTTTTCTGTAAACTTAATAGAATTGCTAAGAAGATTAACCAGAATTTGACGGACACGGGTAACATCTCCAACAACATTAGTAAGCAATCCGTCATCGATCGAGTAAACCAACTCTATGTCTTTATCGGCAGCTTTAGAAGCAATTAAATCCAAAGCTTCTTCAACACAGTGTCTTACATCAAATGGTTGTTTCTCAAGTTCTATTTTTTGTGCTTCTATCTTTGAAAAATCAAGAATATCATTTATAAGAGCCAGCAGAATATCGCCGCTGTTGTATATTGTTTCTGCAAAATCCCTCTGTTCCGAATTCAATTGAGTATCCATCAGCAAGCCTGTCATCCCAATTATAGCATTGAGCGGTGTACGGATTTCATGGCTCATATTCGCAAGGAATTGACCTTTTACTTTGTTTGCCTTTTTTAGATCTGTATTTGTTTTTTCAAGTTCTTCATAAGCTTTTTTAATAGCCTCATCAGCTTTTTTCCTGTTTGTAATATTATGGCTTACCCCTACAATACCTATTATTTCCCCCTCATTGTCTTTTATCGGAATCTTATTAGTTAAATGGCAGAGTCTCTCTCCTAATTCCGGATAAAGAATCATTTCTTCCTTTTCAACTAAAGGATTTCCATTCTGGATGATTTTCATTTCTTCCTGGAAATATTGTTCGGCAATTTCAATAGGATTAAAGTCGAATGTGGTTTTGCCTAAAACCTCTTCCTGGCTCTTTGCTCCAAGATACTTTAAATGGGCACTATTGTTAAGCATGTAGTGACCCTTGGTATCTTTGAAAAATATTAAATCGGGTAAGTTGTCTATTAACGTCCGAAGGAGATTTTTTTCCTTTTGAAGAACTTCGTGGGTCTGAACCATCTCGGTAATATCCCGCCCAATACCTAAGAGACCTGTAATGTCGCCGTTTTCATCTCTGAGTGGAAGTTTTGTAGTTAGAAGCCACTTTTTCTCTCCGTTAGAATCTATAAAATATTCTTCCCTGTTTAATACGGGTTTACCTGTTTTAATAACTTGTTGGTCATCTTCGATGAATTTCCTTGCTATTTCCTCCGGGAAGATCTCAAAATCATTTTTACCCAAAACTTCTGCTTCGGATTGTTTCCCCATATTTCGTAAATCTGCAACATTAGCTAAAACCTTACAGCCTTCTAAGTCCTTGACGTAAATTCCATCCGGCAAATTGTCTATCAATGTCCTTAAAACAATTTTTTCATGCTGCAAAGCCTCGTTTATACCTACTTTCTCGGTAACCTCCCGATCAATTCCAATTGTTAAAGTCTTCCCATTTACTTTTATAGGTACGGCAGCGTATTCGACGATATTTTCACGTTTATCGGGGCGCTTCCATGTAAAAGACCCACGGAATTTAATTCCTTTATTAATATACACATCATTTTTATTGGTAAGATTCTCTGTTAACCCCGCTCCTTCTATATCCCCAATCTTTAACAACTCTTCCCGGCTTCTTCCGGATAATTCGGCATAACGTTCATTACATTCTATAAGTCTGCGTTTACCGGGCTCATAGTTTTCCTCGAATATACTAATACCGTCAAATGCATTTTCAAATATGAGGTGAAATTTTTCCGCATCTTCCCGCAGGCTGGCTTCGGTGTTTTCCAATTCTTTAACACGCTGACGTAATTGGGTTAGTTCTTTCAGAAGTTCTGGCGAGTTTTTTTCTTTATCGTCCATTTTAACTCTTGATTTTTTTACTTAATAGAATTACCATAAGAACACCTCTTATATTCTACAAAATGAGTTTTCCCTTATAAAGGGGCACTCGAAAGACACAATTTTGGTGCCATTTAGAGGCTGGGCATAATCATAAGATTTATTGCAAAACCCTTCTATTATGAAAGAATACTTAGGATTAATAATTGTAAAACTTAGTTAAGGTTGGAAAGACTGTGGAAAACTACCGTTCATTAAAGAGAAAATTACAGTTGGCTTCTTCTATGTAAATTCCATTTTTCAATTAAAAAAAGTATCAATTTTACTTTTTAAAAATACTGATAAGATACACCGCCCATCCGGTTGCTCTGCAATTTGATTGAGATATTTTACTTTTGTTACTAAACAAAAAAAAGAGGAAAGACAGAAGCCTTTCCTCTTATGCAAACAAAATTTTCAGATGAATTATTTACTTCAATAACATCATCTTTTTTGTTTCTGAAAACAAACCGGCTCCATCAAGAGATCTTGCTTCTATTTTATAGAAGTAAACACCACTGGATAAATTAATTGCACTGAAATTAACCGAATGTAGTCCGCTTTCTATTTCTCCATTAATTAATGTGGCTACTTCTTTACCAAGGATATTATATATCTTTAATGTAACCGTGCTTTTTTGAGGAACAGAAAATTCTATTTTGGTTGATGGGTTAAACGGGTTTGGATAGTTATTATAGAGACGATATTGGTTAACTGTTATCTCGTCTTCAACTCCTGTTACCAATTCGTAAGTAAAGGTGTATCTGTAACTATTATTCCATAAAGTTCCATCCCAGGTTTGATAAGTCTCTCTTGTATTCAAACCATTTTCGTCATATTCATCTAAATATCGATAAACATCTACCCAGCTATCCATAACATAATCTTCGTACTTAGAAACTGTATTATTACCATTCGAATCATATTCATAAGTATACCTGTAATCATTAACCCAAACGGCACCATCCCAATCCTGATTCAGATATTCTATCGTTTTACCTTCTTCATTATAAGTGTAAACAATTCTGCTAACATTAATCCAGGCAGCACCATCCCACGTCTGGTAGGTATAACCCAAATATTTGTTATTGCTGTCATAATTATAAGAGTACCGGTAATAATTTACCCAGTCAGTGCCGTCCCAATATTCTCCCGTGTAATTGTAAGAAGATGTGGATTCATCATAGGTATATGTTGTCCTGCTGCTATACTCCCAGGCAGAACCGCTATAAGTATATCCTGTTGAGACAGATGTTCTTCCTTCCGAATCATAGGTATATAGAGTTTTACTGTAATTCTCCCAGGCGGATACACTCCAGAGTTGTATTACAACACTATCTGTTTCATGATCAACATCATTACGATAATAAAGATACCGATAATAATTAACCCAGGTAAGGCTATCGCCTTCTTGATACGTATATAAAGTATAATAACCAAAACTATCGTACTGATAAGAATACCTGTAATAATTTAGCCATTCAGATCCATTCCACAGGTAATATGAATAAGCAATTATATTACCGTTATCATAGGTATAGACTACCTTATAGTCGTTTACCCAATCGGAACCATCCCATTCAACTCCCAGGTATCCCGTAGTATTTCCTTCTTCATCATATTCATAAGTATACCTGTAATCCTTAACCCAAACAGCGCCGTCCCACATCTCATCAAGTTCCTCAATGGTTCTATAGTAATCCGCTGCTTCGCCAGGATTCTGAGTTACTGAATTGTCCCCTAATTCGTGAGGCAGTTTCAAATCATTTTCAGCAACCTTTGGATTTAATGCCAGTGGAGGTTCCTTTTTCTGAATTTTTTCCTGGGATATTACCTGGGTTGAGAAAAAAGAAAAGAAAAAAAGAATTACAAAAAGTAATCTCTTGCACATGATGCATCTCCTTTTTTGTTTTTGTTGACGAACCTATTTATAAAAAATTCTTTACGGGTGAACGATGCTATATTATGCTATATCGGTAATGAAAAAGACGAACGCGAATAACCACTATCGGCAATTCTTGTACCACTAAAAAGCAGGTGTCTTGGAATCTGCATCTGAATTAATATTTTAACTTTATATTCTTCAAACACCTAAATAATAATGCACTTTTCAACAGATACTTTTTTGAAACAACTTTGAAAACGATTAAATCCTATCTCAGCACCTGCCAATAAAATATGTATAAATGTTCCCCAGGTGGAAAATTTTTCTCTGTTATAATTTAAACTAATAAATTAAATAATCATATAGGGGTAATCATGATTTTATCTTCAGCCATCTCCTCACTTCGGACCATTTGGGCTTTTTACCGGTCACCATTATACCGACTCTATAAATTTTACCTGCAAGAGGAAAGATTGCAAATAGGACCGCTAAATTAATAACTACAGATGCAATCACCTCCAGCGTAGGAACCTGCACAAGTGTTAATCTTGCCGGCATAACCAACAAAGATGTAAACGGGAGAAGTGAAGTTATTTTTGCAACGCTGCTCTGGGGGTTAGACTGCAAACTTATGGCAATTAAAAACGGGAATATCACCAAAATCATTAATGGCCATACACCGGACTGTGCATCCTGTGGATTATCGAATATTGCACCGACAGTTGCGAACAATCCTACAAATGTAAAAAGAGCTATAGTATAGTTGAAAAGAAAATATAAAATAAAGTTCAGGTCCAGCTTAAAAATAATATCTGCGGGCAGCACAAACCAGGAAGTTGTAATTAGCAATATGACTGGCAGGAGCCAGATAATCATTTGCACGACTTCTGTTATTACAACTCCTATTATTTTCCCTGCCATCAGTTCCGTGCTTGATACAGACGAAAGGAGAACTTCAACTATCCTGCTGCTTTTTTCTTCAACTACTGAGTGCATTGTGGTCTGCCCGGAAAATATAAGAGCCATATAAAGTAGAAAACTAAAAAGAAACAACGCGACCAGGTTCCCTACACCTTCTTCCTCCACTTTCTGATCTTTTGTAATGCGGTAGCCGGTTATGTCAACATTGTTACGCGCATAGTCAACTTCCTCCCTCGTAAGCTTCTTATCCTCAAAATAAATATTGATTAGTGCTTTATTTATTCCCGGTTTTATTTTGTTGAACAAAGCCTGGTTTGAAGGATTTGGTGAATAATACTTTACGTTTTTATTTGCTAAAGCTGCTTCGGGTACATAAACAACCCCGGTTAAAGTTTCACTAAGCAGATCGGCTTTGAGACCTTTCAATCGCTCGGCAAATGCAGATGTGTCCAGAGTTTCATAACTAATCCTGTAGTTTCCCGATTTGACTTCACTATATTCATCAAACTCATTTTTCAATCTCCGGGAAATATTTTCTGTTTCAGATACGATAAGAAGATTAGGATTTTCCTCTTCCGAAACAGAATAAATAAATATCTGTATCCCGAATAGTCCGAATATAAAAACAGGCACAAGCAATGTCATTATTATAAAAGTTTTACTGAAAAGCTTTGCTTTCAACTCTCGTTTGACTATAGTAATAGTTCGCCTGTTAAACATTTGCTGCCTCCTTTCCCGCAAGGGAGACAAATATTTCATGCAGGGATATTTCATCCGCATTGAATTTTTTAATGATAACGTTATGCTCGACAAGCGATCTTAAAAGTTCCTGCACCTGTTCCGACTTTTTTACTTTAATGCCGGTCGTGTTCCCGAAGTCTTCCATATTTTCGATAATAGGATTTCCCCTGAGAAAAGAAATATCTCCTTCGTAGTTTATGCTTACATTCCTGTTTGCAAATTTCTTTTTGATCTCATCGAGTTTCCCATTCAGGATAATTTTGCCCTGGTCAATCATAGCAATATTATCACACATCTTTTCCGCAAAATCCATTAAGTGAGTCGAAAAGATTATAACTTTTCCTTCATCCTTCATTTCAAGGATTATTTGCTTGAGAAGATTTGTATTTATCGGATCGAGCCCTGCAAAAGGCTCATCTAAAATCAGGAATTCCGGATCGTGGAGAATGGTTGAAATAAACTGAACTTTTTGCTGATTACCTTTTGAAAGATCTTCAACTTTAGAATTTTTCCTGTCGGCAAGTTCAAATCTCTCCAGGTAATCTTCGGCTTTTATAGTGATTTCTCTCCCACTTTTCCCCTTCAACTCAGAAAGGAAAATAAGTGTATCAATAACTTTCATTTTTTTGTAAAGACCACGCTCTTCGGGCAAATATCCTACAGAGTCCTTAAAATCCTGCCCTACTTTCTCGCCCTTAAAAACTATTTCTCCAGAATCGGGCTGATAAATATTCATCATCATTCTTAAGGTTGTAGTTTTCCCCGCGCCGTTTCTTCCAATCAGTCCAAACACAGAACCTTCGGGTACATTGAAAGAAGCATTATCAACCGCAATTACTTTTTCAAAAGTCTTGGTAAGGTTAGTTACTTCGAGTGCATTCATAGTAAAGAGATTTTTTTGTCGGCATCAAATTTATAAAATAATAAAAGGAATGTGAAGATACTTTGCTGATCTAAATTCTACCCCAACTCCCAAAACTTCTTTGCAAACTCAGGTCCTTTGCCTTCATCTTCATGCTTAAAGAAAATATAAGCTTCATTCCATTTCATCTCGGCAATTTTTTTATGCCAGTCGGTGAGGTTTTTCTTTGTGTAGTTTGTTCTTCTTAAGCGGAGGTAGCTCCAGTCAGCAGTGTTAATTAACTGTTTACCTCGGCTCGCCGAAGGCGAGACGGGTTCATCTGTATCGGAAAGGCAGAGAGCAAAATTTCTTTTCCTTAAAAGATTATACACGTCATCAACAAACCATTCTTCGTGTCGGAATTCAAAAGCAGCTTTAATTTCTTTGGGAACTATGTTTATAAACTCTTCAAGTCTTTCAAGGTTAAGCTTAAAGTTCGGCGGAAGCTGGAAAAGCACCACTCCCCTTTTCTCCCCAAGCTCAGATGAAACTTTTGCAAAGTATTCGACCGTGTCTTTTGTGTCTGCTTTCAATCTTTTAATATGCGTAATCAGTTGCGGAGCTTTTAATATAAATCTAAACTTTGCAGGAACCTGTTCTTCCCACGATTCAAAAACTTCTTTCTTGGGTATCCTGTAAAATGTATTGTTAATCTCAACCGTAGAAAAATGTTTTGCATAATAACCCAGCATATCTTTGGATTTAATATCTTCAGGGTAAAAATTCCCCTTCCATTCATTGTAACTGTAGCCGCTTGTACCAACGTAGAGTTTCATAGATATAAAATTAGTAAAATAAAAACAATGGAACACGGATAACACTGATGACGCGGATTTTCACTGTTCTGAATCCGTGCTAATCCGTTTAACCCGCGTCATCCGTGTTCTATCACTTCTTAAACACATCGTTCACATCTTTACAAAATTTAACAAGATATTCCATAAGTTCTTCCGGGGATTTTGGTTTTCCATCCCTTTGGGAGAAATCGTTTATTACAACAAGCTTCAAAGTTTCCTTCTGCTGGCTGAACTTAATTTTGTTCCTGTACCCGCCTAACGGCGAGGCAGGTTCGCTCATAATAAATTCCATGAGTTTGTTGAACTTAGTTCGGTAATAATCTTCTTTTTCTCCTTTGGGAAGAATGAGAAAGGTATTTTTTTTCTGAATGATAACTCTTTCGAACAAAGCATAGGAAGCAAAGAATTTAAGTGTTGCTAAGCCGATTAATCTTTTTACAATTTCCGGCAGATCACCAAACCTGTCTCTCATTTCTTCATTAAGTTCCTCTATTTCATTAAGAGAGGAAACTGAATAAAGCGCGGTATAAAAATTAAGCCTATCTGCCTGTTCAGGCATATAAGTTTGTGGAATACCAACTTCAAAATATGAATCGATTGTCGGGTCGGTTCTATCTTCATGTTTTGGCAGTTCTTTAAATACCTCTTTGAATTCCTGGTACTTCAGTTCTTCGACGGCTTCGTTAATTAGTTTTATGTAGAGATCGAAGCCGACATCATTTATAAAACCTGTTTGCTCAGTACCGAGTAAATTTCCTGCCCCTCTTATTTCCAAATCTCTCATAGAAATATTAAAGCCGGAGCCTATTTCTGTAAACTCCTCGATTACCTGCAGCCTTCTTAAAGCTTTTTTAGTAACTCCATTAAGTGATGGAACAATAAAATAAGCATACGCTTGCCGGTTTGATCTTCCGACTCTTCCCCTTAGCTGGTGAAGCTCTGCAAGCCCGAACCTGTCAGCACGGTTTACAATTATCGTATTCACATTCGGAATATCTATTCCCGATTCAATAATTTTTGTTGAAAGAAGAACATCATACTTCCTGTTTAGAAAACCATGAATGACTTCTTCAAGCTGAGAGGGTTTCATTTGCCCGTGTGCAACTGCCAGCTTAACATCCGGAAGGTATTTTTTAAGATAGCCAGCCAGCTTATCGATTGACTGGACACGATCGTGAACAAAATAGACCTGTCCGTTTCTTCTCAACTCGTTCAAAATCCATTCTTTAATTTTGAAGATATCGAAGATAGAGACCGTCGTATAAATCGGCTGCCTGTTTGGCGGCGGAGTTGCAATTATTGATAAATCTCTTGCACCAAGCAGAGAAAGATTTAGCGTTCTCGGGATTGGAGTTGCAGTAAGCGAAAGTGTATCAACATTAACCTTTAAAGATCTCAGCTTTTCTTTTGATGCAACACCGAAACGATGCTCTTCATCAATAATAAGAAGTCCCAGATCTTTAAACAAAACATCTTTTGAAAGAAGGCGGTGAGTGCCGACAACCACATCCATTGTTCCTTTATTAAGCTCTTTTAGAATTTCTGTTTGTTCTTTCTTAGTTTGAAAGCGGGACAATGCAGCTACTTTAACCGGAAATTGTGTAAGCCTGTCCTTAAAAGTATTATAATGTTGTTCAGCTAAAATTGTTGTTGGAACAAGAACAGCAGTTTGTTTTCCATCCTGTGCGGCTTTAAATGCCGCACGGACAGCAACTTCAGTTTTACCAAAACCGACATCCCCACAAATAAGCCTGTCCATCGGGTTTTCGGCTTCCATATCATTTTTAACCTCTTCAGTAACCTTAACCTGGTCGGGAGTATCTTCATAAAAGAATGAGGCTTCAAGTTCTTTTTGCCAAACTGTATCCATATTAAAAGGAAAACCTTTGCTTGCTTTTCTTTTAGCATAAAGCTCAATCAGCTCTCGTGCAGCTTCTTTTATTTTTCTTTTTGCTTTTGCTTTTGTGTTTGTCCAATCGGCTGTGCCAAGCGTGTTCAGGGTCGGGGTGATTGTTTCACCCGATGAATATTTTTTTACAAGATTTAAGTAATTAAGATTTACGTAAACCACTCCCCCTTCATTGTAAAGGATCTTCATGGACTCTTGTTCTGCTTCTCCGATCTTAATATTTTCCAATCCCACATACTTCCCTATTCCATAATTTTCGTGAACTACAAAATCCCCTCTGTGAATCGAAGCAAACTCTTTGGAACGTGATTTCTTTTTCTTCAGCCTGGAAGAAATTTTTGTTCTGTAAGGTTTATTAAAGATCTGGTAATCGGTCAAGACAAGAATCTTTTCTTCCCTGTGAAGGAATCCACTTTTGATTGGAAGAGTAAAGAGTTTAACTTTTCCCGTCGCAATTAATTCCGAAATCTCTTCCTTGAAATCAACTAAAAGATCATGCAGCCTTGTTGTTTGAAATTCATTTTCACTTGTAATAATTATGCTGAAGTTATTATCAGAATATTCCTTGAGAGTATTAAAAAGAATTTCAAAATTACCATTGATTGCGGGAGGTTCGGAAAAGCCCAGTTCTGTTTTATCTGTGCCGATAATCTTTTCAATCAACCATGTTGTACCCGGAATAGAGAAGAAAGTATCGGGATTAATTTTTTCTTCAACTTCATTTTCGTTTCTGTTTTCAATTACTACTTCTGGAAATTCATCACCATCCGGTTCATCTGCAGGAGTTAAAATCAAATCTTCTTTCTCTTCCCGAACCATTTTTATTTTTTCATTTTTCAATTTTTCAAGCTCAAAAGAAGAAGCTAAAATCAATGGGTTTGAGAGATACTCAAAAATCGTGGTGAGATTTCCACCATTGAAATGATCACCTGCCGAGCCTGCAAGAGTTATGGTTTCAACTATCTGAACCGAGCGTTGGCTGTCCGGTTCAAAATAGCGGATAGATTCTATAAAATCTCCATTAAACTCAAGTCTTACCGGGTTTGGTTCGCTGAAAGACCAAAAATCAATTATAGAACCTCTCTGAGAATATTCTCCCGGGGCTTCAACAAATTTATCTTTCTGGTAATTAAGTAGATTTAGATATTCGATGAGCTCATCATATTTAATTCCGGCATCCGAATTTATTTTGGTCGTCTGCTGTTCGAGTTTTCCCTTCTCAGGAAATTCATAATTAAGAAGCTTGTAAGAAGAAATAAGAATAAAACTTTTTCGATTGATTATATCAGTTAGTTTTTCCTGGAGAGATTCCGGTCTGAATTCTATTATAGAAATTAATTTATCGGATAATCCAAGAATGCTTAGCTCAACAAAAACCTCTTCAACAAGCTTTATTTCAGGAAGCAGAATAAGAATCTGTTTTTCCTTTTCGATCAACTTAGATAGAAGCAAGCTTTTAAATGAGCCTGTAAGCTGTGAAATATAAAATTGATTCCCCCCTGAATCTTTGATAAGGTTTAGAATTCTGTCTATCTGTTTGTTAAGTATATTTTCGATCGGTTTAATCATATTTTAATCTGTTTAAAATGCCAAAAGGGTTCTGATCGAACCCGATAATATCCTTTAGAAATTTATTCTTTCATATTCGGCAAATAAATATATTTATTTCAACCATTGAACAAAAGAAAAGTATTTTTTAACTTAATATATATTACTATAACACTCCCCTAATTATATCCTTTATCCGGCGGGGAAATAAGACGATAGTTTGATAAGCGGGAAGAGAACCGGATGTATAATAATGCGATCATTTTCTATCAGATTGATTGTGCAACAGACTAACAATAAAAAATAAATCGAAAGAAAAAACAATGAATGAAACAAGACCAACAACCGTGGTTGTTACTACAACTAAAAAAGTGGAGTAGCTATAGTATTGGCTGTTCTTTTTGGCCCATTAGGAATGTTTTATTCAACAGTACTAGGTGCTGTAATTATGTTGTTTATTAATCTTATTATAGGATTAGTAACATTAGGTATGGGGTTAATAGTTACTGGGGCCTATCTGTATTATATGGGCAGGTATAGCAGCAAATTCATATAATAAAAAATTATTAAGTGGAGTTAAACAGTATTAAAAAAATATAACAGTATCAAAAGGAGGGTAAAATGAAGCCTAAAATATATTTACTGATAATTGCTGTGATAATTCTCTTTTTCACAGTTTATTTTTTATTCCTAAAAGGAGATTCAGAAATAGAAAAAGTTATTAAAAGCTTAAATGCACAAAATTATGAAATGGCCGTTGCTAAATTAAAAGAGCTTTTATATGAAGACGAAGAAAATAATGAAGCAAAAGCTTTATTGTTATATGCTCAAGTAAGGAAAACTTTTGATGAAGAGGGAGTGAAGACATTTAAAAAAGCTTTAAATATCGCTTTACCAAATTTAATTAAAATCCGAAATTTAATATACCAGAATAAATTAAATGAGGTGGGGTATCTTAATAAAAAAGATAAGGAACAATTTTTAAGAGATTCAAAAGACTATAGACAACAGTTAGCTAAACATGGAATTACAACACAAGATATGAATGAATTAGAAGAATTACTTAAGAATTTATGTCAGATTGGTGTAAGCAATCTAAAACTTTCTCAGGGTGATGAGGTAGATCAGACTCTATATGCAATTCTCCTCGCAGGAAATTCATTCTTTGGTAACAAAGAAAGTGGCACTAATTTATTAAAATTAGCTAAACTCAATGAAGATGCGGTACCATTATTTGTTTTTTGTGGTGAAGAGTTTAATAATGATCTCCAGAAAGAACTGGAAAATGATGAAACACTCTTTGGAGATATAGCTAAACATTTGGTAATTAAGTTTCTCGTTCAAAATGAAATAAAGAAACTATTTAATGAATATCCCAAAATGCAAAGTGCAAAAGATAATCTAAGCGAGACCAATTATAGTTTATCTTCATATCTTTATGTCGATTATAAAAATAACCAAATATTCTATGATAAAAATATTTTTTCATCTTACTTAGACATTTTGGAACAAAATAGCAAAGCGGGTATTGATGTTAAAGTAAATCTTTATGAGAATAACAACATTGTATGTCTTTACTTTTATGATATTAAGGGTAAACGTTATGTTTCAAAATTCTATAGTTTTTTAGATAATAATCTAACTTCAATTGACTTTAACGAAACAGGCTCTACTAAAAAAGAATTTTTCAATGAAAAATCATCTGTAAGATTTGCATCATATAATAAAGAAAATAGTCAAATAACAATTGTGACTGATAAAGTTATAAAGAAAACTGGTTATCGAAGTGAACAAAGATGGAATCCGCAAAAATATTATTCTTCCTACAATAGATCATATCAGGGGGGCTATGATTATGTGAATGTACCTTATGAATATGATGATATAAGCAACTCAGGTAAGATTTATCTATTGAATAAAGATAAGGCAGACTTTGTATCTGAATATGGAAATACTAACGAAACATCTGAAGATAAATTTATGGGGGATTAACATGAATATCATGAAATACAATCTGGTACAATTTCTTAAATACTCCGTCGTTTTTTCTTTAATATTAATTATTGCTCAAATAGACCTACTCGCTCAGTTCAACTATAGTGATTTCTCTTCTACCAAGGGTTTGAAACTGGTACGAGATGCTTCCCAGGTAGTTTCAGTATTGCGTCTTACACCAGCACAGCGAAACCAAGAAGGTGCTGCATATTATTTAACTAAGCAACAGATCGATGCTGGTTTCCAAACCACATTTCAATTTCAAATAACAGCATTAGGAGGAATTGGACCGGGTGCTGACGGCTTCGCTTTCATAATCCAGAACAGTTCCGTTTCCCCGTTAGGAAATGAGGGAAGTGGGTTGGGCTACGACGGCATTCCAAACAGTATTATAGTCGAATTTGATACATTTGGAAATGATCCAAGTGATAATTCCATTAGTGTACATACCAGAGGAAAGTTGCCTAATAGCTGGAACGAAAGCTATTCACTTGGTTCTACATCAAATATACCGAATATGTCAGACGGATCAGTTCATGTTGGAAAAATTACTTATTCCCCAAATAGCTTCCACGTGTATCTGGATGATCTTACAAGTCCTGTTTTTAGTGTTTCAATCGACATAAGTTCCATTCTTAATCTGGATGCTGGAAAAGCTTGGGTTGGATTCACATCAACTACTGGAAATGGTTATGAAAACCACGATTTACTTAGTTGGTCTTTTACATCTGCGGGTACTTCATTTTCCCCTTTACCGCTGAATGAAGAAGGGGACGACACAACTTTGAGTGAAGGCTATGAAAGAAAAAAGCTTATACAATTAAGATTGCAAATATCCGAAACTTCTGAAAACAAATTGATTGCTTTGATTGATAGCCTCACAAAAGAATACAATGCTTTTTCTACTTTACTCTCTGATTATAAGCAACAAGATTTGGAGAAAGAAAAGCTTCTACGTTCCAAACAAAAAGAGAGAGGTAATATAAATCCCAACATTTCTTATATAGAAGTTAGAGGCATTGTGGAATCAAGAGTGAACGAATATGCTATTGTATTAGCCAATGGAACGTATTATGCCATTAAATCTAGTTATAAACCTGGAGATAGTTTTAGTGGTTCGATAAAACAAGACGGAGGTAACATACAATACACCCGACCTTCTGGAATAGCAATATTACTGGGAACATACACAACTGGGTCTGGCGAAAATTCGCAGAAGAATTATCAAAGATTAACTTCTGAAATTAATTCTTTAATGGAAGAAAGGACAAAATTACTTAATGAATTAAAATTGGCAACATTAAACATCATTGATGCTGAGATAAAAACTAAAAACGAAAAAATTATTGATTACCATTATACATTAGGGGAAGAATATCTCAACAAAAAAGAGTATGATCAGGCGTTCAAAGAATTCAGTTATGTACAAAATATTGATGCAAATTATAAAGATATTAGTACAAAACTAGATTTAGCAAATAACAAAAATCATATGGTAAAAAAATCAAATGTCTATCAAATTGTGAGTAACGAAAGAGATCATTTTTTAATAGGAACATCTAATGGCATTTTCGAATCCTTAAATGGTGGTAAAACATGGAAGTTGCTTAAAGATTTTAATGGTAGAAGTGTTTTATCAATTGATTTAGCAAAAAATAAAATACTTACGGCACTAGAAAATGATGGAGTAATGTACAGTAATGATAATGGCAAAGAATGGACAGAATTAAATATTAGTTATACTGCTCTATATAATTCATACTGGGATGAAAGAGCACAAAAAATAAAGTATAAAAGCAAACTTCAAGTATATCAACCTAAATTCAAGGTGAAAGAATTGAAGCTAGTACCATATGCTCGTAAAGATCTAATATTTATAAAATTTACTGGACAAAAAGGTACATATAATAATGGCAAAAATAAATTAGATATAAAGAAAGATCCATTTACTGATAATCTTTATACTATGGTGGGAAAAGAAGATGTTGTTATTCCAGAATCTTTTATATCATCAGATGGTGGGAAAACTTGGATAGCTTTTTGGCGAAATCTAATGGGATTAAATTATTATGCCGAAGAAAGTACTGAACAAGAACTCGAAGAAATGGTTGATAATTCAAGTGAATACGTAGAATCTCCTGAAGAAGCAATAGATATGATCATAGAAAATATTTCAGAGAAAAAAAATATAGATGAGGATAAAATAAAGATTTATTCTTATTCATTTATTAAAAACATTGAAAAACGTTCTGAGGATATTATTTTAATATTAACTAATTATGGTCTTTTCAAAACTTGTTGGGATTGCGATCAAATAGAAGAAATCAAAACACCAACTGAATATCAAAAACCTATTTCTGTTTTCTATGATGATAGAAATCCTAAAACGATAATACTTGGCTTCGAAAGAAAGGGCTTAATTATCAGTAGAGATAACGGGAAAACATGGGAAGAAATATAATTACAATAAACTTTTGGGAATTTTATAGATCAAATTCTTTCAAGTTCTTTAGAATTAATTTACTCCATCTTGAAGAATTAACAGAGCATAAATATTTATAAATAACTGACAATTATATTCAATCCTTATGGCATTATTAAAAAATATTAGTACTCTAATTTTCTTTTTGCAAATAATAAATTTTGCACAAAAATTTGAGGCTGATGTTATTGATACAAAAATCTATATTGATGATAGCTTTGAATTATCATTCACTTTCTCTGCTAGTAATTTAAATGGATTAAAAAAATTCTCACCCCCTGACCTGAGTAATTTGTATCTTATAAAGGAACCACTGCAAACAAGATATATGCAGATTAGAAATGGTGTTACCATAAATTTTGAAACATACTTGTATCATTTAAAGGGCAAGTATCTGGGGAAAACATTTATTTCAAGTGCATCAATTGAATTTGAGGGAAAGATATATGAATCTGAGCCCATTGTCGTTGAATTTGTTAAGGATTCTTCACTACGCTTGGATAAAAGTCTATTAGAAGATGAGGAGATTTCAAAAAATCTTTTTATTAAAGCAATAGCAGATAAGCACATAGTCTACATTGGAGAAAAGATAACAGTAACTTATAAGCTTTATGCTAGGCTTGGTATTGCGCCAGGAATGTCCATCCACAAGTTTCCGCAATACAATGGTTTTAAGGCAGAAGAGTTAAATGCAGATACTGATTTCACTGCTGAGGTTATAGATGGCAAAAAATATCGTGTTGGTATATTAAAGCAAGTTGCTTTATTTCCAACTCAGTTTGGAGAATTAACTGTAACACCTATCGAAATCAATCTTCAAGTTCAGTTTCGGAAAAAGAAAAGTGGCAATAGTTTTAAGGATGATTTTTTCACTGATCCTTCCAGCAGAATAGAATTAGTGGATTACCTTGCTAAGTCAAATACTTTAAGAATAAATGTACTGCCACTGTCTGGTAAAAAGTAAATATTAGTATAATTCACCGAAGTAAAAAGATTTATGAAATTAATTATTAAACCTTAATGTTTGAAGATTTAGTATAATGAAAAATTGTAAACCGATTGCTCTAATTGTTTTCCTATCCTTCTTTACGTCCTATGCACAACAAAATCTGGAAGAAGCTGAACGACTCATTAATGAGAATCAATATCTGAAAGCTGCAGAGTATCTGGAAAAATTTATTCCCAGTGATCCAGAAAATCAAGAAGCTCATTACTTCTTGGGCGAAGCTTATAATAAGTTACATTGCCCAGATGGTTCTACGTTAAATTACGCAAATCTTTTTTTTGCATTTAAAGCAACCGAACATTTCAAAAAAGTAATAGCTATATCTCCGTACTATAAAGGCAAAACTTATGTACAAGGATCCTTCTCGAAAATTACTTCAATCTGGGCTACAATGGCTTGTACTTATGCTTACAGAGGCGATTTGGATTCTGCAAAATGGGCATTCAAGTATGGTCAAGAACAAGGAGGTTTTTATCCAGAGATTTTAGAATACAATAAAAACGTTTTGACAACCTGTGCCCCCAATGCTATTCTTTTTACTAACGGTGATAATGATACTTTCCCAGTGTGGTTTTTACAACTGATTGAGAATTATAGAAAAGACGTTACAATCATTAATTACAGTTTATTAAATACTATATGGTATATCAAGCAATTAAAGCATAATGATCTTTTTGGTGGTGACTTTATCAGGATAGGATTTTCAGATGATCAAATCGATCAACTATACCCAATTCAATGGGACAAACAGACGACTTCGATTTCTGTACCTTTTACAATAAAACAATACGAAGCATCCTCAGATCTGAGACAACAATATAATCTCACAGACTTTTCTGTTCTTAAGAAAGGGATAGTATCCTGGACTTTGGATCCTACAATAAGTACCGATGACTTTACAGGGTTGCAAATTCAAGATTTAATAGTTAAAGAAATTATTGAAGCAAATAACTGGGAAAGGCCTATCTACTTTGCTATCACTTGTTCGGAAGATAGCAAAATTGGTCTTCAAGATTATTTGAGGATGGATGGTTTAGCATATCATTTAATACCACAAAAAAGAGAGATAGATAAGGAATTTGTTAATGAGAAAGTTTTAAAAAGCAAATTAGGTATTTTGACTTTTAATTGGTTGAACAGCGACCATTATAAGTATTTAGACGAATTTAAATTGAGCTTAAATAACTACCGCAATATATTTCTCAGACTTACTCTATACTATCTTAATAACGAGCAAAACAATTTGGCTGTTAAAATTCTTGATGAAATGGAAAATAAAATACCTAATAAACTTGTACCTATGGGGCTTGGTTTGCTTTATGAAACAAGCAATCTATATCTAAATGCAGGTGCAATAGAAAAATGCAATAAACTCTCCAGAGAGGTCGAAATACTTGCATTAGAAAAATTAGAAAAAGATCCTTCAGATATACAATCATATTATAATCCATATAGAATTTTAATAGATATTTACGAGAGACAAGAAAAAAATGATAAGTTGCTCGATATTTGGAAAAGAATTGAAATTTTGTATCCCAACGAACCATCCATAAAGGAAAATGTAAAAAAGTATCAAAAACTTCAGGGAAATTCAGACAAATGATGTTGAACCAAATAATTGTTCCATAATTTTTCGAAATCTATTCCTTCAAATCTTTTTCTTTGATGTTGTTTTAAGAAATCCAGAATTTCTTTTCTGTCTGTTGAGATATTGAAAACAAATCTTGCCAGGAAGTAATTCAACCGGTTAAATCTCTGATCTGGTATAACCTTCCCTATCCATATTTCTTTACAATAATTAAAACTAAATTCACTAATGGCATTATTAATTTCATCAATATCACCATATTTAATTAGGTGCTCGATCTTAACTGAAAGTGGTACGTCTTCCTTTTTATAACTCCAGGTGTAATCTTTCATCTTTTTCAGATTTTTCAGATTTTTTTCTTTTTCATCAGCAAATATCTGCGTGCAACTTTTTCTCGCAGATTTCGCAGAATTTTCGTAGACTATAATTCAATTGCTTTTCTTACAAAACCTTCGGCTTTTTCTAACCGTTTTCTTGCTTCTTCCAAATCAACTCCAGCTTTAATCATAACCAAAGCTGTTTTAACATGTCCATTTGCTTTCTTAAGATAATCTTCAGCTTCCTCATAAGATATACCGGTAATTGTCATTACAATATTTTTAGATCTTTCAACAAGTTTTTTATTTGTCATTTGAAGATCAATCATCATATTTTCATAAACTTTGCCAAGTTTTATCATCGTCGTTGTGGTGAGCATATTCAAAACAAGTTTTTGTGCGGTTCCGCTTTTCATTCGAGTTGAACCCATTATAACTTCTGGTCCAACAGAAGGACAAATAGCAATATCAACTTCCTTAATATCAAAATTTTCTCTCGGATTTGTTGTAACATAAATTGTTTTTGCCCCAATTTCTTTAGCTTTCTTTACAGCACCAATCACATAGGGGGTTCTTCTACTGGCAGCAATTCCACAAACGACATCCTTATTGGTCACATTAGCAGCTATTACATCTTTCGCACCATTCTCCTCATAATCTTCAACGCCTTCCTGCGCCCGAAACATAGCTTCCTTACCTCCGGCAATAAACCCCTCGATTAAACCAAAAGGGGTTCCAAAAGTCGGTGGACATTCTGACGCATCAACAACTCCCAGACGCCCGCTTGTCCCGGCACCAAAATAAAGAAGCCTGCCCCCTTTCTTAATGGCATTAACAATAATCTCAACTGCCTGTTCAATATATTTTAACTCCTTTTCAACAGATGTAGAAACGGTTTTATCTTCATCATTAATGATTTTTAGAATTTCCATTGTTGACCTGGAATCAATGCCCATTGATTTGGGATTTCTTTGTTCTGTGGTGAGCTTGTTTAATTCTTCAAAGATCGACTTTTTGTCTTCAGAAGAATTCATTTAGTTAACTCTAAAAGAACAAGCTTTTTCCCCTTCTGATTTCGTACATTGTTTGGTTTATAGTAAAGTTCGAATATCGTGGACTTTTTAATATGAGCTTTGTATTTCATCTCGGCTTTTTTAAACTCTTCATCAAGATCACCGCCTTTAAGTGCCATGAGAAATGCTTTTTCTTTTATAAGCGGAAGCGCATACCTGAAAAGAATTATCAGAGGAACGGTAGCGCGGCTCACAATTAAATCAAAATAATCCGAGTATCTCGCAATAAACTCGGGACTCTCCACTCTATCATTTTCAACTGTACAGTTACTCAACTTTAATCTATCGATAAACTCGCTGACAGCATCAACTTTCTTCTTAGTTGAGTCAACAAGAACCCCTTTCATATTGGGTCTCAGGATAGAGATTGGGATTCCGGGAAATCCTCCCCCTGTTCCTATATCGAGAAAATTACTACATTTTTCGGGAATGTATTTGGTAATGTAGGCAGATATAAAAATATGCTTTTCGATTATTCCATCAATATCTCTTCGCGAAATAAGATTTACAGAATCATTCTTTTCACTAACCAGTTCGGCAAAATAAGCAAGACGCTCTACTTCCATTGAATCGGGACTAAATCCGTTTTCCCAGCAAAATGTATGAAGTTCTTTAAGATATTGTTCCTGCACGTCTACCATAAAAACCTTCTTAAATTAGTTCTTTAAATATACCAATAAAACAGAAATATCTGAAGGCGTTACGCCGGAGATACGCGAAGCCTGTCCTATTGATCGGGGTTTCATTTTGTTTAATTTTTCTCTTGCTTCATGGGATAAAGACTTTAAATTAAAATAATTTAAACTTAAAGGGATTGGCGTCGTTTCATATCTTTCAAGTTTCCCTGCAGTTTCCTGCTGACGTTTTAAATATCCTTCATATTTAAGTTCGATCTCTACCTGTTCTAAAGATTTATCGTCATTCAAAAGTCGATTTACAATTTCAATATTTGTTGTCCCGTTAAGATTAAGTATTTCCTTCAAAGACAATCCCGGGCGTTTGCATAGTTTTGAAATTGTTTCTGCAGATTCTATAACAGGCAATTTTTTAGACCCAAAATATTTATTAACATCTCTCGCGTGGAGTTTTAGTGAGTCAAAAAGATTTAAGCATTCTGAGATTAGTTTTTCCTTTTCATTAACTTTTTCAAAATCATTTTCCTTGATCAATCCTAATTCACAACTATATTTCATTAATCTTCTGTCGGCATTATCTTGCCTGAGCAATAGTCTATGTTCGGCTCTTGAGGTAAAAATTCTATAAGGTTCCTCCGTTGATTTTGTTACAAGATCATCAATTAAAACTCCGATATAGGCTTCGCTTCTTTTGAGAACAAATTCTTTTCGCCCCTGAATCTTAGAAGATGCATTAATTCCCGCAATTAAGCCTTGAGCTGCCGCTTCTTCATAACCCGAAGTTCCATTTATCTGACCAGCAAAGTACAGTCCTTCAACTAATTTTGTTTCAAGAGTTAAATCAACCTGGTGAGGTGGAAAAAAATCATATTCAACAGCATAACCGGGACGAACCATTTCAGCTTTCTCAAGACCTTTTATTTTATGAATTGCTTCAAGTTGAATTTCTGCAGGCAGGGAGGTAGAGAATCCATTAAGATAGATTAAATCACTATCTAATCCTTCGGGCTCAAGAAAAAGATGGTGTTGAGTTTTATCTTTAAACCTTACAATTTTATCTTCAATCGAGGGACAATACCTTGGCCCTACAGCTTTAATTCTTCCTGTAAACATTGGAGATTCGTTAAATCCTTTTTCAAGAATTTTATGAACGCCCTCATCTGTGTGAGTAATATGACAGCTTAATTGTGGAAGAATAGGGAAGTGGCTCAATTCTGTAAAATGAGAAAACGGCTGGGGAATTAAATCTCCAGGTTGTTCTTCAAGAATATCAAAATTAATAGAATTTTTAGCAAGCCGTGGAGGTGTTCCGGTCTTTAAACGTCCTGTTTCAAATCCT
>Ga0209212_1002244_pt1 | contig 28133 bp, 28 predicted proteins | sample RifGroC2_FD_183996 | JGI IMG/M metagenome (GOLD analysis project Ga0209212, IMG submission 183996) | Groundwater microbial communities from Rifle, Colorado, USA - Groundwater C2 (SPAdes) (version 2) | ecosystem: Environmental > Aquatic > Deep subsurface > Groundwater | place: Rifle, Colorado... | reverse complement strand
TACGTTATATTCTAAAAACTTAATATTTGCGTTTTTAAACCTTTCGGCGGCCGAATATCTTCCGAGAAGTTTTACGTATTCACGGTATTGTTTATTTTTAAAATACTTTCTGAGCGGCAGCCATGTGAAACATTCTTTAAAAAGGGTTATCATCCGTTCTCCCTTCGCTAGATGAGTTGTTATAATCGTTTTGCTCCGAGAATTTTTGAATTCTGTGTTATCGCTGTCGTCGGCAAAAACATTTCCGGGTTTATCAAGCAATATCCCTTAAGAAACATTGCAATTTTCGTTGCCGAAAATCATCCCCGCAATTTATTTTCTTCAAGAAAGCCAGCTTTAAAAATGTGCGGTTAAAACGACTGAAATATAACATAATTTATATGTGTTGTCAATCTAAGAAAGTAAAGGCATCACAATAAATAACGGATAAAATTTTATTGAATATATGAAAACTTCTGGACGCGGTTGTTGGTGTTGTCAGTAACATATACATTACCAGACGCATCTACAATAATGTGAAACGGACCGTATAATTCGCCATTGGCAGTTCCATAAGATCCGTCGCCGCCATTTTTACCCCATTTTGTAATAAAATATCCGGTTGAATCAAGTTTTTGAATGCGATTGTTGAATGAATCCGCGACATAAATATTATTTTCGCCATCTATAACTATGCCGCAAGGCTTGTTATATTGACCATTGCCGGTCCCGCTCGAACCGAATTTAGATAAAAATGTGCCGTTTGAATCAAATTTTTGAACACAATCGTTATAAGTATCTGCGACATAAATATTTTCAGATGAATCGACAGCGATGCCATTGGCATTATTAATCTTGCCGCTTTCCGTGCCCCAGGTTCCCCATTTTGCTATAAAATTGCCGGATAAATCAAATTTTTGAATACGATTATTAAATCTATCCAATACATATAAAGTGCTCGAATAAATCTTCACGTCTATAGGGTGATTAAATTGGCCATCACCGGTCCCTGAAGTAGTACTGCCTATAGTCAAGAGCCATGTTCCGCCGGAATTAAATTTTTGAACACGGTTGTTATTATAATCAGCAACGTAAACGTTTCCTTCCGAATCGGTAGCGACGCCTTGAGGCGCGTTAAATTTACCGTTGCTCGTTCCCGAGCCGCCCCACTGCAGTATCAAATTCCCATTTAAATCATACTTTTTAATCAAATGATTGCCGGTTTCCACGATATAAACATAATTGTTCGAGTTATCAAATGCAATTCCATTAGGATCCGGGTCTGCCGAAGAAGTAAACTTCCACTGAGAATTGTAAACATAATATTGAATCGGAGTTGTGTTTCCCGTAAACTGCGCATAAGAATTCGACATAATAGTATTATTCGCGGAATCAACGGCGATGCCCGTCGGCGCGGAAACCGCCCAAAACTTTTCCGGACTATTATTTACTTTTTGAAAATCGATACGGGGCTTTTCTTCAAAATTTATTATTTTTTCAAGCGGCCGATAGTAGTTCGAGTTTTCATCTCTGGAATAAACCTTCACAACATACGATCCGGCGCTATCTGGCTTTATAAGCCATGAATAAGCCCAGCGGTTTTTGCCGTATGGCGACATAACCGCATAATCGATAATTTTCCTGCGGATATAACGCCGGGAGAGGTCAGCTGCATAAATATTTATCACCGGCGGCAAACTTTCGCTTATATGATAATGATCAGTGAAGACCGCAATCAAAGTTAACGATTCCATATCGTTCGGCGCGCTTTTGCGGCTCGCAATAGTTATGCACGGCGCCATGTCGTCTGACGCAGAATGACTGGAAATTTCAGCAGCGGGCCAAATATTATCAGCACCGTAAGAAATGCCGGCCGAAAAGAAAAAAAACGAAATTAATGTTAAACATCCTGCCCAAAAAAGTTTAATACTCATTTATCACCTTCACGGGATATTTCTTTTCAACCAAAGAGCCGTCTTATAGGATTTCAGTCGAAACGGTTGAAATATAACATAATTCAGAAGTGTTGTCAATCTATGTAAAAAGTCACATCGCGCCGAATAAAAACAGAAATAAAATTGTTTTTTGAAAAAACTCTTGCCTTTAAGACATAATGAATTCGTTTTACTACCGCTTAACGGCCCTGACGGATATTATCACCTGATAGTCGGGATCTTTGTGGTCGAGTTCTTTTTCTGTAAGTTCTTCGAGCGATATGCCTTCGAGAAGCGCCACGGCGGAAAGAACATTGCCGTAACTATCTGCCACGGCCGCGCTTTCGCCGAAAACTTCGCCGAAGGAACGCCCGGCCGAGGCCGTCGTGAAACGCCAGTAGTCGCCCCAGCGGTCCATGTCGTGGCGCGATATCTGCGAAACGCCGGCGAGCGTCGCAAGCAACACGCCGCCGGGTTTGAGCATTTTGTACGCTCCAGCTATGGCCGATTTAAAATCATATATAAAATTGAAGGTCTGCGTGCAGATAAAACAGTCGATAACGCCTTCGGGAAGGGTTTCGGGCCGGCTCAGATCGCCGACGATAGTGGCTTCGGGGTTGGTTTTATCGACGAATAAAACCTCGTATTTCGTGACGCCTGCGCCGAATTTCTTCGAGTAGTGGCTTTCAGCCACTTCGAGCACGGCCCCCCTGATGTCGGAACGATTATCGTTCAGAAATTTTTCGATGTAATATCTGTCGGCGGGCGTGCCACGGTCGCAACCGAAGTAGCGCGAAACCGGCTCGACCGAGCGGAGTTGCCGCCAGTCGACCTTATCGGTGACGTTTCTTTTGAGCAGCCTTTTGATCTTGTTTATAATACTCATTATTTCATCGCTTCTTTTATTAAACCGTCGAGCGTTCTCGCGCGTACGGCGAAAGTATGGTCCTTAAGACAGCGCTTCATTCCGGCCGCCGAGATCTTATCGAGCTCCGCGGGATTGTCCGCAAGCCACTTCGCCCGTTCGGCGCATTCTTCAGGCGTTTTATACGTGATGACCTCACGCTCCGGTTCAAACATTTCGGCGAGGTTATCGCGCCAGTCCGTCAGAAGGCAGCACCCGACGCCGGTGGCTTCGAAAAGCCTCATATTCGATGCGTAGCGGGGCGACGAATCGGCGTGGATATTCAGCGTCAGCCTCGACTCCTGAAGGATTCGATACATTTGAATTCCGAAAACGCCGGGCCTGATATATTTTTTCAGCGCCGGGTTCACCCGCTCGACGGGCGGTTTTTTCCACAGTGCGGCTTTTCCGACCTTGGGTATCTTCGAAAGCATGTCTTTTGAAATTCCCGCTTTTTTAAGGGCGCTCATCAATTTATATGAATATTTCCTGACGATGAAATCGATATCGTCCGCGAATGAATATGAATCCATGCTCGGCGAGAATATGCTCATATCGACGCTTTTTATCAATCTTTCAAGAAGCGCGTCGCGGTACAGATGAAATTCGTTCTGACGCGTGAGCTGTCCGACGAATGAAAGCCCGTAGAGCTTTACCGCGGGGCCCATTTTCAAAAGCCTTTCGTTGATGACCGGATCGAAGCCGTGGTTAAGGTGGAATGAATTTTTATGCCCGGCGGTCCTGAAATATTCGACGGTCTCGGGCGCGCAGCTCAATATTATGTCGATATCTTTCCAGACCCCGCTTTTAGGAATCGCACTTCCGACCCAGCATAAAACGAGACGGACCGAGGGGACTTCTTTTTTTATCGCCGAAAGAAGCGCCTCGTCGTAATGGTTATATAAAATTATATCCGGCTTTATGGCCTTCACCTGTTCGAGTCCTATGGCATCGCACTCGAAATTATCCGCCAGAGGAGCGAACCCGTTCTCGCGCGCCCAGACTTTCTGCATAGGAACGGCGTTAAGTATTATTTTACTCGCCTCGTAACCAAGAGGCTCCAGCGCGCGATGCCAGAAATCGGACCAGCCGGCGGAATCGAAGTTCAAAGCCGCCATCTGTTCCGCAAACGGCTTATTTCCCACCGCTGGATTGGACGCGTAAAATTTCTTTATATACAAGGGATAATAAGCAACAATTTCAATAATTTTCATTATTATAACCAATTCGCCTAGCGTTTTTTTATATACTTAACAACGCAATTATATAATATTATCTTAATGCTTTCAAGCCATATCTTAATTAAATTAAGAGGCTGCAGGTGCAAAGGACATGCCATGACGATAAACATGGTCCGTGTTAAGGGATTAAGCACGGATTTTTTTGAAAAAAAACGGCCGAGAAATTTCAGGAACGTATCGTTGCCAAACTCTGTATATCCTTTAGTTTCTTCGTCCACAGTAAGTTTGATTTCCGGAACCGTTAAAAGTTTGATTCCCTTATTGTATGCCCTTATAGTGAATTCGTAATCGGATGCGTAGTGCGGAATCAGGCGCGGATAAAACCCGCCGGTTTTAATAAAATCGCGGTATCTGAAAAAAAGGCCGCGCGTCGAAAGGCAGTTTATCTCTTCGCCCGCGGCGGCGCAGCGGAACGTATAATTATTCCAGTCGACTATGGTCCCCGTATCGATCAGCGCGCCGCTCTGGCGGCTGTAACACCTGGACTGGACCATGACGCCGCCTTCGATATTTTTGAAATAAGATACGGCCCTGTCTAAAAAATCCGGCATAAATTCAGTATCGTCGTTTACGAGCATGATAAGGTCTTCGGCCGAAACGCCGTTCGCGGCGAGCCATTCGTAGCCTTTCTGAAGCGAGCCGGCCCACCAGAGGTTTCCGTCGCCCCTGACCACGCTCAGGTTTTTGATTTTCGACGCCACCATTTCAGCCGTCCCGTCGGTCGAGCCGTCGTCGATTAAAACAAGGTGATAATTTTGATACGTCTGCGAAACCAGGCAGTTTATAAACCGTTCAGTGACGTTTTTACGGTTATGGGCGGGTAAAATAATATAAAGTTTTTGCATAGATCACGCTTTCCTCAAAAAGAATAAAAAATTGTCTCCCGCGCCGGCGGCGTCGACGGCCCTTGTAAATAAATGGTTTATTCTGGTCTTATGAAAATACGGCAGCAGCTTCAGCGCTATTTTAGCGATAACGCCGCATCGTCCGCGTTCGCTCCAGTAAGCGGCCGGCCGGCCCTCTTCGGGCCTGACGAAAAGATGAAGCTGCTGATAATAGATCCATTCCGAAGGCGTTAAGGTAAACGCCCGCTCGAGCTCGAGGCCGCACTTCCCGGCCGCGGCCGCCATCGATTCCCGCGAAAAATGGTGGAGGTGATACGGCGCGTGCCAGTGAAGCCATTTTTTTCCGAAAATCCTTGCCAGCAAGCCGTTCGAGTTGGGCGTGCTGATTATGGCCGCGCCGCCCGGTTTCAAAATTTTCGAAACGCCCGAAAGCATTTCCAGCGGGTCGGCGGCGTGCTCTATCACCTGATCGAGCGTCACGTAATCGAAAAAACCGGCCTCGTATATCCGCGGATCGAAGAGACCGATATGCACTTTAAACCCGTATTTTTCGGCCACCCGGGCGGCGTTGGCGTCCGCCTCGACTCCATAAACGTCGCAGCCGCGCGCGGCGTGATAACCGAGGGTGTCACAGAAACCGCAGCCGATGTCGAGCACCCTGACGCCGGCCGGCACGTGATAAAACGCGGAGCGCATGGCGCCGTCGAGCCAGGCGCTAAAACCGGAGACGGGCCGTGCGGGCCTGTAGTCTTCTATTTTAAAACCCGAGCGCGGGTAAAAATCGGTATATAATTTTTCGAGCTCACCGGATGTAAATTTGGCGTCAAGCCAGCCGTGACGGCAGCTCCGGCATTTCAGAAGCGAATAAAAGCCTCGATAGCCGTACCTATCGTCGTATAAAGCGTTTTCATATTTAACGATCACTTCGACGCCCGAGCATAAGGGGCAAATCTTTTTTCCGGCGGCATCAAACATTCAATATTCCTGATATATATTTATTCGCGGCGAAATTCTTCCGCCCATTTTACCTCGTCAACTCCTGCGCAAAAATTCGCGCCAGTGATCGAGCATGGATCTCAGGGTCAGCCCGATATCGAAACGCGGCGAATATCCGCAAAGCGATAAAAGCCTGGCGTTGTCGCCGTAGATGACCTTCAAATCTGAAGGCCTGAATTTGAGCGGATCTATCTCTACTTCAATTTTAACTTTCGAATGACCTATGAGAATGTCCAGCAGGTCTTTCATGTTGAATTTATTGCCGGAGCATAAATTGTAAACTTCGCCGGCTTCGCCCTTTTCGGCCAGTTCGATATAATAACCTCGGCCAGTTCGATATAATACCCCGCCGCGTCTCTTACGTCAGTGTAGTCTCTTATGACGTCGAGGTTTCCGACTTTTATGGTTCCGGCGCCCGCACCCGAAGCCTCGATCTCGGCTATCTGCCTTGCGAAGGAACTCAGCACGTATTTCGAATGCTGCCCCGGGCCGCATAAATTAAAGCAGCGCACCCTGAGTATATTCATGTTATAACTTTTGAAATACTGAAACGCCATCATGTCCTGGGCGACCTTGCTCACCGCGTAGGCGCTCAGCGGCCTGAAGTGGCATTGCTCGTTCACGGGCAGCATGCCGGGGGCCACTTCGCCGTATTCCTCGGAAGAGCCGGCCACCACGACCCTGGCCCCCGTCATATTCAATTTCAAAAGGGACTCCAGCAGGTTGATCTGAGAGTTGACGTTGTTGGATATCATAAACGAAGGCGAGTGCCAGCTCGAAGCCACTGAACTTTCGGCCGCCAGATGGAATATCACTTCGGGCGAATATTTCTTCACTATCTCGAACACGTTCGCGAAGTCGGCGAAATTGCATTCTTCGACGGTAACGTCTTTATTTTTGTTCGCGTCGACGGATTTATCCACGCCGGTAACGAGCGCGCCGGGATATTTACTCAATATTTCACGCGCGAGATAATCTCCGACGAATCCGTTATAACCTGTAATTAAAACTTTTTTCATAATAACCGCCTGAATTCATTAACAATTTGATCAATATTCCAGTCAACCGATATTCGTTTTATAACATTCGAATAAATTAATATTTGCGAACTATATTTATATTTTTCATGTTTTTTCAGCGTAAAATTTCTTCGTAAATTTTTTTCGTTTTTTCAGCCGTAATTTCCCACGAAAATTTTTTCAACTGTTCGTATCCCTTCGCTATCAGCTGCGAACGAAGCTGCGCGCTGCCGATGACCTTTTCGACGGCGCCCGCGATCGACGCCCCGTCGGCGGAATCGATATATACGCACGCGTCGCCGGCGACCTCGGGCAGCGAACTGGAATCGCTGACGATAAGCGGACAGCCGGCCGCGAAAGATTCGAGAACGGGGATCCCGAAGCCCTCGTAAAGCGACGGAAAAACGAATGCCAGCGACTTTTTGTAAAGATGCGCAAGCGTGCCGTCGTCGAGAGAGTACTGCGAAAATCTTCCGCCGAGACCGAGTTTGTTGAAAAAAGCGAGTTCGGTCTCAGAAAACGCCCCGCCGCCGGCGCACACGATTTTCAATTCGGGATCGCGCTTTAGAATCGACACGACCGACTCCACGAAAAAAATAAAGTTTTTATACTTCGACCGGCTGCCTACGAACAGCAGGTACTTTTCGGGCGTTTTTAATCCGCCGGTTTCAGCGTTCGAAGCGTCCAGCGAATTGCCGAGATATACGACATCGATCTTCTCCTCGAATTTGCCGCCGTACAGCCTCACTATATCCCTTTTAGTACTCTCGGATATGGCAATCACTCTGGCCGCTTTTTCAATCATCAACTTCTTAAGCTCGAGAAACTTATCGCCGCCGGGATACTCCGCCGGAAACAGTTCGTGTATCATGTCATAAACGGTCAGCACGAAAGGCTTTTGGCCGATATGCTCGAGAAAATATGAACTGTAATAAGTCGGATGGAAAATATCGAAATCCTGTTTTTTAATTGATTCGACGCTCAACGCTTTGTTTATCCCGGTATAATTTTTAACGTAGCCGATCTTTTGAGCCAGCTGATATAATTTCCACTTGCCTTTGAAGTTGAAATCGACTATGAAATTATCAAAATGAATGATCCTTTTACATTTTCGTTTCAAAAAAGGCGCGTCTTTAATATAATGGTTGTTGGAACAGGCGAGCGGCAGGTCGAATTCAATGTCTTGACGGCCGCCGGCGTGAAAGCATCTCATCAGTTCGTAAAAATAGCGCGAAACCCCGCCATAAACCTGCGCTTCGAATATCTGGTGGTCGTAGAGTATTTTCATATCATACTCCTGCTTTGCCGAAGAGGGACTTCAAGATTTTTTTTATATAAACCGCCGAGTTGACCAGCATGGGGTTTTGATTTGTAAACCATGGCATGAAAGTTCTTTTGTAAAAAATGAGGCCTGATATTTTCAGCGCAGTGAATAATCTCGCCGATAAATTAATTTTGCCATAAACCGCGTCGTTGAACACAATGTCAGAAAAGGCGTTTAACGCAATCATAAAATACGGGAAGCGGCTGTTGGCTGATGAAATGCCGAGAGTCTTCGATATTTTTTCGAAACTGGCCGTGGCGCCGCCGCACTTTCTTTTAAAAGAGATATCCGACAGCAGGCCTATCCTGCCATTGAACGCAGCGCCCGCCAGAAAAAGCCAGTCGCCGGCCAAAATGTTTTTCATAAAGGCGCCGGCTATTTTACTTTTATTGAAAAGACCGTAGAACGTGGAATTATCTTCGACGCACAGGTAATATTCGAGCACTCTTTGAAAAGGGTCGACGCTTTCGAGTTCTATTTTAACCCCGGCGCGGAGGTATATTTCGTTTTCGTAATATTTAGCGACGCCGCAGACAAGCGAATGCCCGGCATTATCGGATAAAAATCCGGCGCATTTCGATATATAATTCTTTTCAGGCCATTCATCGTCGTCGCCGGCCCACATAAAGTAATCGCCGCATGATTTTTGAAGCGCAAAATTAAAATTATATACGGGGCCCATGTTCCGCGCATGGCGGTAATACCTTATTCTTTTGTCCTTTTTGATGAACTCGCAAACGATTTGCCTTACTTCTTCTTTGTCGGAACAGTTATCCGCGACTATTATCTGAAGGTTTTCATAGTCCTGGCCGGTTATGCATTCGAGCACGCGCCGCAGCCCCGACGGCCTGTTATAGGTTGGAATTCCAACGCTTATAAGTGGAAGATTTTTCATTATTTAAAACCGTAATCCGTTTTAATATTTTTTAAAGCGGATCATCTTATCCTTTTCAACCAAGCTTTTGGCCAGTAAGTAAGATCTTTCGAACATAAACTTTCGTTAAAGCCGCGCGCCGGTTTTTCAAGAATGAATTCCGGATGGCCCTTCAAAAATTCCTCTACCGCCGAAACGGGATTGTCTTCTATCCACGAGGCTTCTCCGCGCGGAACGTCGTGCAGGTCCTGCATGATGCCGTCGGTAGCCACAATATAGGAGCCCACCGTTACGAATTTATGATATGCTTCGAGTTCTTTTAAAACATGGCCCTTTAAATGGCACGAATCGAGGACGACCATTACCGTGTCGCCTTTTTTTATATTGCTTTGTACTCTGGCGATTATATCTTCGCCGGCGGAATCGCCTTCGATAAGCGTTATATACGGGAAAAATTCGTGCTTTTCGATCTTTTCGCGGTTGTGGAGCCTTATGTCGATATCGACTCCGACGACTCTGCCGCGGCCCATCGCTTTCAACAGGCTCGCGTAAAATATAAGCGAGCCGCCGTGGGCGATGCCCGTTTCAACGACGACATCCGGCTTTATCGAATAAACGGCCTCCTGGGTCCTCAGGACGTCTTCGGGAAGCTGTATCATCGGCAGGCCGAACCATGTGTAGGAATATGAATATTTCTGGTTCCAGCCTATCTTGAGCCACTGATTCGAAACGATGTCGAAAGCCTCTTCGCTGTACAGATCGAATGTATCGGTCCTGGACGAGGTTTCGCATGAAATTTTTTTTAGTTCGGTATCGATTACTATTTTCATTTTTTCAGATACTCCGTTATATCAATTATTTTTGCTTTAATATTTTGCTCATCGAGAGTTTTTTGAATCTCCGGGCGGTAATTCGGGTTCATTAAAATGATATTTTGAATATTATAATATGGAATTTTTTTAAAGTCAATTATTAACTGCGCGCTGCCTGGAATATAATTTCCCTGCTTGTTGGCGTTTATATCGATCACATATTCGATAAGCTCTTTTCCGGGATCGATCAGGTTTAAAAATGTCACGCCCTTGGCGCCCGCGCCCCATACGGCCGTTTTCGCGCCTCCGGCCGAAAGGCCGCAAAGAAGGTCTTCGCACTTCCGCCGGAACGAGAATTCCGCCGCGCGGTATTCTTCTATCAAGACGTTCATGTTCCTTCGAATTTTCTCGGGACCGTTTTTAAACTTGTCCGGCTTCGAAGAAGCCTCTACCCACATGTACTGTTCCTCAAATACGGCGCGGATTTTATCGACGGCGATCCCCGCCGATTCGAAGGCGTTCCCGATCGAAGTTTCGCTGAAATAAGAGCAGTGCTCGTAAAAAAAATCGAAAATGACTTTCTTTTCAAGTATCCATTCAATGCGGGGAGTTTCAAAAAAATATCTGAGCGCGGGTCCGCAGCCGGCCGCTTCTTTTATGCTTTTTAAAAATTCGACCGGCTTTTCTATATGCTCGATCACATGCCTGCAGACGATCACATCGGGCGTGAAATCGACGTTTTCTTTTGAAAAATATTTTTTCTTGAATTTAAGAGCGCCGTCGAAAAACGAAAGATCGCCCTCGTAGGTGGTATCGAAACCCATGCCTCTGCAGCCGGCGGCGCCGCCGCCTCCGCCGATGAGTTTTTTGATAAAATCGCCCTTGCCGCAGCCGACCTCGACAACGAAAGAATTATTGACGCCGCCAACGCCGGTCAGACGGTCGATTATATCGCCGATATAATCGTTAAAACAATTCGAATGGGTCTGGTTGTTGTCGTACTCTCCGCCATAGAAGGTCAAATCCGGGTCGAATGCGCCGTTGAAAACAAAATCACAGCCGGCGCAATAACATATGAACAGATCGCCACGGGCGACGCCGCGGGCTGCAGATTCTGTTTTTACGATCAGATTCTGCATGAAAGGCACATTTTTACGTTCGAGAAAATTTACGACGTTTCCGCCGCCGCAAAGTTTGCATTTCATTTCAATTCACCGCTTCCGGCGAGTTCGTCTTTCCACCACTGAATGCTCTGTGCCAGAGCCTCTTTCAATTCGGTCCGGACGCGCCAGCCCGTTTCGCGTATCAGCCTGGAATTGTCGCCGGTCAGGCAGAGCGGCTGGTCGGAAGCCTCCGCTCCGACGGTATAATCTATCAGTTCTTTACCGCCGGTTATTTCGGCTATGGCTTCGACGATGTCGCCGAGCTTCAGCCCGACGGCCGACGAAATGTTGAACGGCCCCTGCGCTTCGCTGTCCAGAAGAGCCCGAAAGGCCGCGGCGGCGTCTTTCACGTACAGAAAATCGCGGACCATTTCCGGATTTTCGCACCGTGCGCGCTTCTTCTTCAACAGGGAACATATGAAATGAGGTATGAGTCTCGCGCGCTTCTCGTAAGGGCCGAACAGGAAGAACAGTCTGGCCCATGAAAAACTTAGGCCTTTTAATTTTGAATAGGACTCCAGCAGCTGAAAAAGGGCGTTTTTACAGATGCCATAAGGGGTCTTCGGGTTCCTCGGCGTCGTGAATTCAGACATAAAGTTATAATTCCAGTCGTATTCGGCGCATGTTCCGGCCGCGACCAGGCGCCTGCCGCCGTTTTTATGAAAGCTGGCGGCCAGTTCGACGCTAGCCTGAAGCCAGCGGAAATTTTCATCGGATGTCCAATATTTACCGTGCGTAGTGTCCCAGGCGAGATGGAGCAGGTATTCCGGCCTGACGCTGCCGAAGAACTTCGCCACGGCCGCGTAATCGAAAAGATCGATATCCGCGCTCACGGCGTTGGCGACCGCGGGAACGCCGGTTTCGCCTTTCGAAAGCATATAGACTTCGTAGCCGGCGCCTGAAAGCTCTTCTGCGACATGGCGGCCGATGAACCCTGACGCCCCGCTCAAAACGACTTTTTTCATTTTATGAAATCACCGTAACTTTTATCGCGCGCTGAAATTATCCGCTCGCCGCAGACCGGCCATTCGATGCCGAACGCGCCGTCATCCCACCTTATGCCGCGTGCGGAATCGGACCTGTAAAAATTTCCCATCTGATAATATACCGTGACGCGGTCTTCCAGCGTTTGAAACCCGTGTGCGAACCCTTCCGGGATGAAGAGCATATCGTTCTCCGATGAATCGATGATAAACGACTGCCATGCGTAACGGGTGGGCGAATCCGGGCGCAGGTCGACGACCGCGTCGAATATGGAGCCCGACGCGCAGCTGACGATTTTGGACTCACCGTAAGGAGCCTGCTGGTAGTGCATTCCGCGCAAAGTGCCGCGCTTTTCGTTAAACGATATGTTGCACTGGACCGGTTCGAATTCGATCCCCGCGGCCGCGAACTCGTTTTTACAATACGAGCGGGCGAAATAACCCCTGTTATCGATGTTTTTTTCGACCCGTATCAGGTAAAGGCCGGCCAGCGAAGTCTTTTGGAATATCAATTACACTACCTCCAGCCGGGGTATCGGGATCACGAATTTTCCGCCCCAGTCGCGTATCCCGGACATCTGTTCCATTATTTCGTTCTTTATGTTCCAGGGAAGTATGACCAGAAAGTCGGGCTTGTCTTCGAATATGCGATCAGGGCTGAATATCGGGATGTGGGTTCCGGGCAGATATTTCCCCTGCTTGTGCGGGCTCAGATCGACCGTATAATCTATAAAGTCGGTTCTCACGCCGCAATAATTAAGCAGTGTGTTGCCTTTTGCGGGCGCGCCGTAAGCCGCTATTTTTTTACCTTCGTTCCTGGCACCTATCAAAAATTCAAGGAACTGCCGTTTTACGCGTTTCACGCTTTCTGAAAAATCGAAATAGGTTTTTTTGTCCAGAAGCCCGAATTTCTTTTCTTCGTCGATAAGCGCGGCCACGTTGCCGGAAATTCTATGCGCTCCGGAAGAAGTTTTGCGGGCGTATATCCTCAAAGACCCGCCATGAGTCGGTATTTTTTCGACGTCGAAAACGGTGAGGCCGTGACGGCGGAGCAGGTCGGACGCGCTGTAGCAGCTGAAATAAGAAAAATGCTCGTGATATATCGTGTCAAACTGGTTTTCGCGAATCAGGTTCAAAAGGTGCGGAAACTCTATAGTGACGACGCCGTCAGGCTTGAGCGCCTTTTCAAAGCCGCCGGCGAAATTTATCAGATCAGGATTGTGAGCCAGGACGTTGTTGGCGATTATAAGGTCGGCCGCGCGGCCGGAGGATGCCATTTTCAGCGCGAAATCTACGTCAAAAAAAGCCACTTCGGTATCGACGCCTTTCGCCATGGCGGCTTTTGCGGTGTTGGAGGCGGGCTCGATCCCGAGGACTTTAATGCCGGCATTTTTGAAATATTGAAGAAGATAGCCGTCGTTGCTGGCGACTTCGGCGACGAACGAATCGCCGTTCAGTTCGAAGCGTTTTATCATCATTTCGACGTATGCGCGGCAATGGGCCAGCCAGCTTTCGGAATAAGACGAAAAATACGCGTAATCGCCGCCGAATATGTTCGACGCTTTCTCGAATTCGTCGAGCTGGACCAGGAAACAGTTATCACATACGTAGACCGACAGGGGATAAAAAGGTTCCATATCGTTCAGCTGCGATTCTTTAAGGTACGAGTTCGAAAGCGGCGAATTTGCCAGAGAAAGAAAATAACCGCCGAGTTCCGCTTCACAGTTTCTGCATTTCATATTGACACTCCAGACAGATCGGTGTATTTTTTTATGTGACTGACGCGCCGGGCGAACGTTTCGTGCTTATCGCCGGTTATGTTGAAATACTCATCGACGCTCAGCCCGACGGCTTCTTCGAGGCTGAATACAGGGGCCCAGCCGAGATAATTCAGCGCTTTGGCGACGTCGAGATAAAGCAGTCCGGCCTCTTTCGGACGGGCCGAAGTGGGGGATTCGAATATGGCTCTGCCGCGTCCCGCCGATTTGATGATATTTTCCACCAGCGCTTTAACCGGCCTGATATTGTTGTATTGCGGGCCGAAATTCCACGCCCCGCCGAAAGTTTTTTTATCTTTGTAAACGGCTTCCGCGAGAGCCAGATAGCCGCCGAGCGGCTCGAGAACATGCTGCCACGGCCTGACCGCGGAAGGGTTCCTGACTATGATGTCCCTGCCTTCCGAAATGGCTTTTATGCAGTCGGGAAAGATCCTGTTGGGCGCCCAGTCGCCTCCGCCGAAAACGTTTCCCGCGCGAGCGCTGGCGACGCCCGCCCGGCCGTCCGCCTCGAAAAAAGAAAGCGCGTAGGACGCCGTTATTATTTCGGCGGCGCCTTTAGACGCGCTGTACGGATCTTTGCCGCCCAGGGGGTCTATTTCGCGGTAGGCGTATATGGTTTCCCTGTTATCATAACATTTATCGCTTGTGACGATAACGACCGATCTTACGCAATCCGTTTTCCTGGCGGCTTCGAGAACGTTGACGGTGCCCATGACATTAGTGTCGAAAGTTTCCCGCGGCGTTTCATAAGAATCCAGCACCAGCGGCTGGGCGGCCAGATGAAAGATGAATTCCGGCCGGAATTTTTTTACGGCCGAACTTAATTTTTCAAAATCCCTTATGTCGGCGTTAACGCGCTCGTATTTAGCGTCGAGCCCGCAAACGCAGTAATTGTCCGCGGAAGTCCTGGGCTCGAGCGAATAGCCCATAACCTCGGCGCCGAGCGTCAAAAGCCAAATCGCGAGCCATGAACCCTTAAAACCGCTGTCGCCGGTTATAAAAACTTTTTTTGATTTATAAACGTCGAATTTCATATTAATTCCAGACTTTCCAGAACGCCTTGTTCTCGTTCCATAATTTATTGAGGTAATCCATGTCCCTTATGTTATCCATGCAGGCCCATGATTTTTCGTGTTTATAAACCATAAGCTGGCCTTCATGAGCGATCTTTTCCATCGCACCGACCTCGAAATCGCACTGCTCGTCGCAAGTCACGTAATCGAAGACTTTTTTATTCAACACCATGTAACCGCCGTTGATAAGGCCGGAGCTTTTTTCGGGCTTTTCATTGAAAGCGGTAACGCTGTCGCCCGCGACAACGAGTTCGCCGAAACGGGAAGCGGGATTGATACCCGTGACCGTGGCCATTTTTTTATGCTTTTGATGAAACTCCAGAAGCGATTGTATATTGACGTTAGCCAGGCCGTCGCCGTATGTCAGAAAGAATTCGTCTGAATCGACGTATTTTTCGATCAATTTAAGACGGCCGCCCTTGAGGGTTTTTTCGCCGGTATCCACGAGAGTTATTTTCCAGCCGATCTCTTCGTGTCCCCTGTGTATGTCGATCCTGTCCTTGCAGCCGAGTTCGATCGTGACGTCGCTGTTGAGCAGTTCGTAATTATAAAAATATTCGCGGATCATATCGCCCTTATAGCCGAGGCAGAGAACGAAATCTTTATAGCCGTAATGCGAAAACGTCTTCATAATATGCCATAAAATAGGTTTGTTGCCGATCTTGACCATCGGCTTCGGCTTGAATTCCGTTTCTTCTTTAAGGCGGGTGCCTATGCCTCCGCAGAAAATGACAACTTTCATAATTTAACTTCCTTTCGTTAAATTAAACGATGACTTTATAACTCTCTCGCTTCAAATTGCGTCGACCATTTTAAAATAGGCCTGACCACCCCGGGCATCGGTCCGGCGTAATCGCCGCGGGCCGTTTCGCCCGACATATTATCGATCACCTGAAAAGCGATGGCGTCTCTTTCGTAAAAATGCACCGTCAGCGGCGTCAGCGTGCTTAACGCCGCGCCGACGACATAACTGCCCTCGCTTAAAAAATTAGGCGGAATGACGGCCTGGCATTTATAGTATCCAGCCGGCCGTTTCCTGTCCTGCCATTTCTCGTCGAGCTCGCGGACCACGAATGCGCAGGTCCCCTCACCGTTGTAGAAATGAAAATTAGGCGTCAGAATCTGGTCTGGCTTTTTTACCAGGTATTCCATCTGAATTATAACGCTTTTATTTATTTCAACCGAGCCGGATGTTTCGCCGTTCCCGCCGATCGCCGCGATGCTGATCAGAGCGGCCACTTCGTTGCCGGGCGCCTTCGAAATTTCAGGCCATTTGCGAACAGCCGAACTCCCTACGCCCGATTTCAGATAATCGTCTACCACGTCGTTCGCGGAACCGAATTTTATAAGTGAGCCCTCTCCAAGAAGCGCGACTTTTTCGCATAATCTGGTTATGGCACCCATATTGTGACTGACGAAAAGAACTGTGCGCCCTTCTTTGCCGACCTCTTCCATCTTGCCAAGGCATTTTTTCTGAAACGCCGCGTCACCGACCGCGAGGACCTCGTCGACGACGAGTATCTCGGGCTCAAGATGCGCCGCCACGGCGAACGCCAGACGAACGTACATCCCGGAGGAATACCGCTTAACGGGCGTATCGAGAAATTTTTCGACCTCGGAAAACGCCACTATTTCGTCGAACTTGCGTTTTATTTCAGCCTTGCCCATTCCGAGCACCGCGCCGTTCAGAAAAATATTTTCGCGGCCGGTGAGCTCGGGATGAAAACCGGTGCCGACCTCGAGAAGGCTCGCCACCCTGCCGTTTATCCATATATCGCCTTTCGTCGGCTCGGTTATGCGGCTCAATATTTTAAGCAGCGTCGATTTTCCGGCGCCGTTGCGGCCTATTATGCCGATGCGATCGCCGCTTTTAATTTCAATGTTAATATCTTTAAGCGCCCAGAATTCTTCAGAGCCGGCATCGGCGGATCTATCCGAAAACGGCCGGAAAATAAAACCGGCATAACTTTTCATGCCTTCGACGATGGCGTCGCGCAGGGTCTTATAGCCGGCCTGTGTTTCATGGCCTATTATATATTTTTTGCCGAGATTTTCTATTTTGATCGAATAGTCGGACATAAATCACTACTTTACCATTAAATAACGTCGGCGAAATCCTTTTCGGTGCTCCTGAAATATTTGAAACCGAGCAGGAAAAGGATCGATGAGACCGCGAACGAAACTGCGACGCCCGGCCACCACAGGGGCTGCGAAGCGCCAAGAATGGCCCATCTGAAACCGTCTATGACGCCAACGACCGGATTGAGCGAGTATAGCAGCCGCCATTTTTCGGGCACGATCGAACTCATGAAGCCGACCGGAGAAACGTAGAGGCCGAACTGTACGATAAACGGAACTATATAGCGGAAATCGCGGTATTTGACGGTGAGCGCCGACACGAAAAATCCGAGGCCGAGCGACGCGAGAAAAGCGAGCGCGAGAAACGGAATAATAAGCACAATGCTCATCGGCGGAACGAACGAATACCAAAGGATCATAATCGCCAGCATTATTATAAACGCTATCAGGAAGTCGATAAGGCTCACGATGACCGAAGACGTCGGAATTATGATGCGCGGAAAATATACTTTTGAAATGAGATGCGAATTGCCGATCAGGCTGTTGCCGCTGTCCGAAAGTGAGTTCGAGAAGAACTGCCACGGAAGGATGCCGGCGAAGACCATTATACCGTAGGGCACTCCGTTGGAAGGAAGATTGGCGAGTTTGCTGAAAACGACCGTGAAAATGATCATCGTTATCAGCGGCCTTAAAACGCTCCACAGCACGCCTATGATCGTCTGCTTGTAGCGCACCAGAACGTCGCGCCACGCCAGGAAAAGAAAAAGTTCGCGGTAGCGCCACAGGTCTTTGAAGTAATTTAATTCGGCCTTTCCGGGGCTTATATGAAGAGTGTATTTTTTTTCGCCGTTTCCGCCCGCGTCCATATCGCCTTCCATTAATTATTGACTATAATAACACGAAGATAATTATACTCTGAACGGCCCTTTGAAGTCAATATAATTTTTGAATACACGCGGAGCGCGAATATTATCTACGCCATATACTTTTCGTACCACAGCTCGAATACGAACAAGAACCACAGTTTATAAGGATTCACTCCGCGCCCGTTCATATATGCGTCCAGCAGGCCCGCTACGGCCGCCGCGTCGAAAACGCCCTCGCGCTTTATTTTATCCGGTGCGAGATGATCGTAATAACAGCCTTTCAGCTCGTCCCTGAACCATTCGTAGACCGGCACGCCGAAACCCTGCTTGGGCCTGTCGACGAGTTCGCGCGGAACATGCCTGTATAGTATCTTTTTAAGAATATACTTCGATACCCCGCCTCTGTATTTTAAATCGAGCGGCAGCGCGGCGGCAAATTCGGTTATCTTATGGTCCAGGAAAGGATCGCGTCCGCGCGGCGGCAAATTCGGTTATCTTATGGTCCAGGAAAGGATCGCGCCCTTCGAGCGCCACGCTCATGCCGGCCCTGTCGACCTTCACCAGAATGTCGTCAGGAAGATAGGTCTTGATGTCGTAATACATCATCTGATCGAGTATATTCATATTTTCGAACTCGCGGCCGAACTTGACGAGCTGGCTTGAAACTCGCTCCAGCCCGAGCGATCTCACATCCTCGTCGATGAAGTATTTATTCGAAAGATCGTACTGCGCGATCCTGTTCTTCGTTTTCAGAACCTTTTTCAGCTTGGCGAATTTATCGTAAAAGTTGTTCCAGCGCGGCAGGATCGGCGACAGCTTTTCGTAAATGGCATAGGCCATATCGGTGCTCACATAATCGAGCGCGCCTGAAACAAGCGACAGGAAAGGATTCGTAGCGAACCTGCGGATGCGCTCGTTCATCATGAAGTAGCGGTTGTAGCCGCAGAACTGTTCGTCGCCGCCGTCGGCGGAAAGCGATACCTTGACCTTCGTGCGGGCGAGTTTGGATACGAGGTAAGTCGGCACCGCTGACGCGTCGCCGAGCGGCTCGTCGTAAATATCCGGCAGCTTCGCTATGATGTCGAAGGCGTCCGAAGGCCTGCAGTAAAGTTCGGTGTGCTCCGTCCCCAGGTGTTCGGCGACCTTTTTCGCCCAGGACGCCTCGTTGTATTCACTTTCGTCGAAACCTATCGTAAAAGTTTTAAGCGCCGCGCCGCCCGATTCTTTCGCCAGAAGCGCCGTCAGAAGCGACGAATCGACTCCGCCGCTCAAAAACATCCCGACCGGAACGTCCGAAACCATCCTCAACTTGAAACTTTCAAGAAGCAATGCTTCGAGTTCGTCCGCGGCGGCCTGTTCGTCCCGCGCTTTCGCGCGGCCGGGAGCGCCTTCCAGAAAGGCTTTTTCGGCGCTCCAATATTCGGCCTTTTTAATATTGCGGTGCTCGTCGATCGTCAGAAAAAAACCGGGCTCGAGTTTATGCGTATTATGGAATATAGTCTTCGGCGCCGTTATATATCCGTATTGCAGGTATAGCGAAAGCGAGTCGTAATCGAGTTTTTTATCGAAGCCCGGATGCGCGTGGAACGCCTTGAGCTCAGACGAGAACATGAAAAGCCCGTCCTTGTAATACCAGTAGAGCGGTTTTACGCCCAGGCGGTCGCGCGAAAGCGTGAGCGTCTTTTCTTTTTTATCCCACAGCGCGAACGCCCACATGCCGCGGAATTTATCGACCGAGGCGCGGCCCCACTCGCGCCAGGCCTTAAGTATAACTTCAGTGTCGCTGGTCGATGCGAATTTATGGCCTTTTTTAACCAGCTCCGCCTTCACTTCGGCGAAATTATAAATTTCGCCGTTGAAGACTATTGCATAATCTTCGAATACCATCGGCTGATGGCCGGAAGGCGACAGATCTATTATCGAAAGTCGCCTGTGGCCGAGCGCCACGCGCCCGCGGCATACGTCGTTATATGATCCGGCGTCGTCCGGACCGCCGTGGGTCATCGTGTCGCGCATTTTATCCAAAACATTTCCGGTGTCGTATCCGGCGCCTTCGTGAAAATCCCAGAAACCCGCTATCCTGCACATAAATTTCTCCGCATATTCAATGCATTTAATATTTTTTTATTTCTGCTTTTCTTTAACTTAATTATCAATAAACCTTTTATCGAATTTATTTCTTATCTTCTTCAAAAGCGGCATGAGGCTGGTCAGACCGAGCACGGCGAGCGTTTTTTTGAACGCGGCCGCCGCGGCGAAATACGCGTAGCGCCCGAGGTAATATGCGTAAGCCTTAAAAACGCCTATGCCGTTGGCTGTTTTAATTAAATATTCTTCACGGATCATCCGGCGCCAGCTCTGGTCCGATGTTCCGCCGGCGCGCATGTTGGCGTATATTTTATCGTCTTTCGCGATCTTAACGCCCTTCATACTGAAGCGCAGCAGAAGGTCGTAATCCATGCCGGATATGTATTTCAGCTCGAACGCGCCCGCGCTCTTATAAATCCCGGCGCGCACGAACACCGTCGGATGCCACACGCTCATCGTCTTATCGAGCGAATCCGGATCGGAGCGCCCTATGAAATAGGCCACGCCGTCCTTGTGGTAGCGAAGATCGGCGCACACGACGCCCGCGCCCGTTTCGGCAAAAGTTTTCACCGCGTTTTCTACGGCGTCCGGTTCGTACCAGTCGTCGGCGTGGATCATGCCGACTATTGCGCCTGTAGCGAGTTCGACGCCCTTATTCATGGCATCGCTTATGCCGCGGTCTTTTTCGCTCACCCAGTAGTCGATCCTGTCTTCGTATTTTTTGATTATATCGAGCGTGCCGTCGGTCGAACCGCCGTCCACTACGATATATTCGATATTTTTATAACTTTGCGCCAGCACGCTTTTTATGGTGTGCTCGATATGCGCCGCGCCGTTATAAGTTATGGTTATGACGCTCGCGAGCATATCGCCGGCACCTTTCAGGACTGCGGCATCATTTTTTTTATACGAAGCGCCCATTTTCACGCGCAGGCCGCCTTCGAGTTTTTTATCTTTATTGACATCCGTCACTTCAGGCCGCCCCCTTCTTCTGAAATGCCGCATGCCGCGAGGTACTTCTCCGCTATCTTCACGCAGTCGAGCTCCGCCAGCTTCGTTTTGTAAAAACCTAACATATCTGAATTGTTCCTGTTAAAGAAGGTTATCATTTTAGAAGCCATAGCGGCGTGATCGCCCGGTTCGAAAAGGTTGGCGAATTTTGCGCCGGCGAATATCTCGGCCGGGCCAGACGGGCACCTTGAAGAGATAAGCGGCGTCCGGCATATCATGGCCTCGACGATCGAATTCGGAAACCCTTCATAGAGGCTCGAAAGCACGAACAGGCGGCTCGCCGCGATATATTTATAAGGGTTCTTCTGAAATCCCAGAAAATGCACCCTGTCGGAAATTTTCAGATCGCCCGCGAGTTTTTTCAGGTCGTTCTCGAGTTCGCCCCTGCCGAGCAGCACCAGCTGCGCGCCCGGAAGATGAGGAAGCCCGAGATGGAAGGCCCTTATCAGAGAAGCATGGTTTTTCTGATCGTTCATCCGCCCGCAGGTGATTATGGCCTTTCCGCCGGCGAATATATCTTTGTGTTCATCATCTATCGGTTCGGGCGCGAGTTTTTCAACTTCGCCGACGCCCGCCGGATTATAAATAACGCTTATCTTTTCGCCGCTGACGCCGAAATTCGCGATCAGGTCTTTTTTTATCTCTTCCGAAACGGATATCACTTTTCCGGCGAGGCTGTAAGCGCGCACTATCATCCTGTTGAAAAAATCGTTTTTATAATTGATCGAGGTGTGCGCCCTCACGCTGACCACGGCGCGGCCTGGATTGCACAATATGTTGAGCAGATTGGAGCTTTCCATAAAGCTGACCACGGCGTCGGGTTTTTCGGCGGCGATGACTTTTTTCAGTTTGAGATATCTTTTTATTATATTGACGATTTTTTTAAAAGTCCCTTCTTCGGACTTCAGATCAAGCGATATAACGCGGCCGTTATGGTCGTATTCGACGCGGTTTTCGAAAATCGTAAAAACGGTTTCGACATCCGCCGGGAAATACTTCGACAGGGAGGCCGCCACGTGTTCCGCGCCGCCGCCCATCAGATGGGGTATAATAAAGAGTATCTTTTTCATTTATAATTATTGACCGCCGCTCTTTTTGAATACGAATTCATTGCAGCCGTGTGAGCCCGCGCATGTTTTCATCCGGCAAAGCTCGAAACCATCCGCCCTGTAAAGGTCGAATATCTCCTCGGGTCTGGCGACCTCGAACGGATATCCGCCGACCCAGTCGATAAGGTCGCGCCAGATCGACATGCCGCGCGCGTTTTTCAATTTGGCCTTTTCCATTTTTTTAAATGTCGATGGAAGCTCCCCCTGAAGCATCTTTACGATGATCGCGCGGCCGTAAAGGAAGATGCCCACCGCTATGACCATCATAAGCTGAAGAGGCGCCGGAACTTTATTGTAGATCTTTTTCACCAGCGTCCAGAGTTTGCTGGCGAAACCCTGATCGTTATATATCGCTATGTATAACTTCCCCCCCGGTTTGACCAGAGGCGCCATGTTACCGAGCGCAGACCACATATCTCCGGTATGATGCAGCACGCCCCACGAGTAAACGATATCGAACGAACCCAGGCCGCCAAGGTAATCGCGGTCCAGGACGCTGCCCTGCTCTACCTTCCATTCGGCGTCGCCTTCGAAGTAGCGCCTTTTGAGCTCAGTCGTGCATTCGACCGACTGCGGATCGTAATCGAACGATGCGACGGATGCGCCGAGCCTTCTGGCCGCGAGTGAAAACAGACCGCTGCCTGAGCCGGCGTCCAGAAAGGTCAGCTTATTTAAATTTTTGATCTCGAGCATGTTAAGCAAAGACGCTTCCGCGCTCTGGATCCTTTCTTCGTTGAGCGATCTCAAAAAGAAACTCCAGTTTTTGCCGAACCTGAAACGCGCTCCGCGTTTGAACTCTTTGTAAATATCTTTATTGGCGTTCATAGTGCCGGCCTCATTCGTTCCGCCGTTGTTATTATTCATTATTTTACCCCGCGCTAGTTAATTTTATGATACCTTTAAATTAATGAAGTTTATTATACAACATCAGGCTGATAAATTCAAGTGTCCTTTATTTTATCTTGATAATTACGGCGTTATGTGCTATATTATAATTGAGGTGAATTATTTATGAATACAAAAAGCGAAGCCGTAAAAACAAACAATAGAGGGTTTACCCTCATCGAACTGATGGTCGCCCTGGTCATTCTTACGATCCTCATGGGATTTGCCATCCCCGAAGTCATTAACCAGATCAACCTTTCTAAATTCGAAACCCAGAAATCCAACCTGAAAGAGATCAAAAAGGCCATCGACCAGTATTACGCCGACCGCGGCCGCTATCCTAAAAGGTTAAAGGATTTAACCGAAACCACGCATCCCTACTTTTCCGAAATACCCGTCGACCCCGTATCCGGCGCCGCCGACTGGGAAATCGCTGAAAAAGACAATAAAAGCAAGTGGTACCGCACCTCGACCATCAACTATCCCGGCGCGCCCGCCCTGTGGGCTCCCGAAGCCGAAAGCTGCGTCTATCACGTAAGGCCGAGGCCCATAACCAATTAACTGCGGCTCACGATACTCGACAGAAAAACTCAAATATCCAAAAACCGCCTTCGAAGCGGTTGAAATCCATAGATCCGAAAACATCGAAAAAACGTGCATTAACGCGCGTTTTTTTTTGCGTTTATATTGCCTTAAATTTTGTTTGACTTATAATATAATTTTATGATACTATTTCAGCAAAAATTAAAAATTTAATTTTGTATATGGGGGTGGGATACTTAACTAATGAGTAGATTAAAGTATAATCACAAGAGATCCAATTATTTGTTGATGTTCGTATTGCTGGCGTTTTCGCTGTTGTTCGCCGCGGGTGCCGCCCGCGCGACCGGTGAAGCCGCCCTTGAAAACCCGCAGACGGCCGAAGTGACGGCCGCGGCGGCGGCTCCGGCCGAACCGGACATAGAAGCGCCGGCGGAGCTTAAGATCGACTACAACGGCAGTCCGGAACAGATCAAAACGCTCTGCGAGCATGTTTTAAAAGCCCGCGCGCTGGCGTCTAAAGACCTCGAAGAAACCGAAGCACGCGCGCTCGTAATGGACAGCCTCGCGCAGCTTCCGATTGAAAAGCTCACGCTCGCGCAGGTTTACGTTCACGCCGTAGCGCTTGGCGAAAAGCGCTTCGACATGTCGCATAATTATTTCAATCCCAAGCGCTCTAACGTTCTGATCGCGGGGATCCTGCTTTTGAGCTTCATAGGCTACTTTACATATCACGCCCGTCAGGGAAAAGATATGTTCATCAGAAAGATCGCCGGCTTATCGGCTATCGACGAGGCCGTCGGCCGCGCTACCGAAATGGGAAAACCCGTTCTGTTCGTGCCCGGCATCTATGACATGGACGATATCCAGACCATCGCCGGCGTGTCAATCCTCGGCCACGTCGCCAAAAAGACGGCCGAATACGAAACCAACCTTCTGGTGCCCTGCACGCGCTCGCTGGTTATGTCCACCTCGCAGGAAGTCGTCCGCGAGGCTTATTTAAAGGCCGGACGCATCGACTCGTTCAAAGCCGAGAACATCCGCTACCTGACCGACGACCAGTTCGGCTACGTAGCCGGCGTCGACGGCATAATGATGCGCGAAAAACCCGCCGCCAACTTCTACCTCGGCGTCTTCTTCGCCGAATCGCTCATATTGGCCGAAACAGGCCACCACGTAGGCGCCATTCAAATCGCCGGCACCGCGATGGTCCACCAGATACCGTTCTTCGTAGCGGCTTGCGACTACACGCTCATAGGCGAAGAGCTCTTCGCCGCCTCTGCGTATCTTACCCGCGAACCGATGCAGCTTGGCACGCTGAAAGGCCAGGACGTCGGAAAATTCCTCATAATAATAGTGATAGTGCTCGGAATAGTACTCGAAACCTGCGGAATAACCTTTTTCAGCAACTGGTTTATCACGCATTAATTCGTCACGATTATTATTTGAAAGGAATGATCACGAGTGGATAAAATGGCTTTATTTAACGGTTTTCTAATAGTCTTTTTCATAGTCCTGTTCGCGGCCTTAATATTTGTGGGCCAGACGCTGCGCACCTCGCAGTTCCTCAGGCGCAAGCTGCCCCTGGCTTTCTGCTTTTTCATGGGCGTAATCATAATTTTTCAGTTTTTCATACCGCCCGAAAATCCTCTGTACAAAGAGATCGAAGACCTGTCTACCAAATGGATACAGATCATATCTTCGTTCGCTCTGGTTATCGGCTTAATAAGCCTTGTCACAATGAACTTCAATAAGATCTCCAGAAAATACGAAGACTGGCAGTACGCCGTCGTACTGCTTCTCGGCTTTTTCGTGACGACCTTTTACGGTCTGCGCGACGGTTTCGAGGGCAAGGAATTCGACTTCATATTCAACTATATGTACGTGCCGATGCAGTCCACGATGTTTTCGATACTCGCCTTCTTCGTGGCTTCGGCCGCTTTCCGCGCTTTCCGCGCCCGCTCCCGCGAAGCGACCCTCCTTCTTACTGCCGCCGTCATAGTCATGCTCGGCCGCGTCGAACTGGGTTCGGTCCTGTGGAGTTATATACCGTTTATCGGCAATTATTTCGACGTATCCGACCTCGCCCAGTGGATCAATAAAGTGTTCACCACGGCCGGCCAGCGCGCGATACTGCTCGGAGCCTCGCTCGGTTATATAGCGGCTTCGTTCAAAATATTGCTCGGGATCGAAAGATCATACTTTGGAAGCGAGGAATAATCGATGAAAGCATTTTTTACGATAATAAACAATCTCGACAGAAGAATAATATTTTTAGCCATGGTCGTCGCGGTAATATGGCCGCTGGTGACCCCTCTGGCCCTGCCCGTGCAGATAACGCCCAACACTCAGAGTTCGTACGATGTCATCGAAAAATTGAATCCCGGCGACAGGATCATCCTTTCTTTCGACTACGATCCGGCTTCCTCACCCGAACTCCAGCCCATGGCTAAAGCCGTAATGACCCACTGCTACAGAAAAGACGTCAAGATGATCGCCGTCGCTCTATGGCCGCAGGGCCCCATGATGGCTAAAAAAGCCTTTGAAAGCCTCGCGGGCGAAGCCGAATTCAGCGGCAAAAAATACGGCGTCGATTTCGTCAACCTCGGCGTTCAGCCCTCTTACGTGGCCGTCGTCAAAGGCATGGGCGATTCGATCCCTGGCGTTTTCCCAACAGATTTCTTCGGCAGCAAAACCACCGATTTCGCAATAATGAAAGGCATTAAAAACTACCGCGATGTAGCGGCTATATTCAGCCTGACCACCGGCTCGGCCGGTATCGGCACCTACGTGACCATCGCCAACGCGCAGTATAAAACGACCGTAACCGGCGGCTGCACGGCGATATCGTCGCTCGAGTATTACCCGTACCTCCAGTCGAAACAGCTCTCCGGCCTCGTCGAAGGTCTCAAAGGGGCTTCCGAGTACGAACGCCTGGTTAAAAAACCCGGACTCGCTACGGCGGGCATGGACGTTCAGGCCGTCGTTCATATGATGCTGATCTTCTTCATACTGCTTGCGAACCTTTCGCAGGCGATAGCGGGCAAACAGAAATAATTTCGTAATCAAGAAATGGAGAGTGAATATAGATGCCATTATTCGCGTTAGGATTCAATTTCAGACCGGTTTTCGAAGCCGGCGGCGGCGTATCGACCGAAGGGATCGGTATCTGGATAGCCGCGATACTAACCCTCGGCATATACAGTTTCTTATATAAAGACAATTTCTTCTATAAATTCAGCGAGTATTTATTTGTCGGCGTATCGGCCGGCTACACGCTGGTGCTCACGTTCCACAAATATTTAAAACCGTCGCTGATCGAGCCTCTTCAAGAGTACAGCCGCGATTTTTATCACATAATAACCGGCGCGTCCGTCCCTATAGTCAATCCCTGGATGCTCAGCTGGCAGACGCACCTTGTCGGAAATCAATTCGGAAGCCAGTTCTCGTTCATCTTCTGGTTCGCGGTCAAAGTATTCCTGTTCTACATCTTCCCCGCTATACTCGGCCTGATGATGATATCGCGCGTGTTCCCCAACGCCGCGTGGCTTTCGAGGTTCCCGCTGGCGACCATCGTCGGATACGGCTCGGGCATTATGATAGTGACCACGCTCCACGCGTCGGTACTCGAACAGATTAAGGCCAGTTTCGTTTCATTCGCGCCTCTTTTCCACATGAAAGGCGTCGACTGGAGCATAATAGCGCAATCGGCCAACGACTTTCTGCTCGTGCTGGGGCTCTGCTGCGCGATCATTTACTTTTATTTCTCAGCGGAACATAAGGGCGTCATACTCGGGCCGGCTTCGAACTTCGGGATATGGGTTCTGATGATAACCTTCGGCGCGTCCTTCGGCTACACGGTCATGGCGCGTATAAGCCTTCTGATAGGACGGTTCCAGTTCCTGCTGGGCGACTGGATGCAGCTGGTTAAATAATGGACGAAGGCGTTTGTTACAGCTGGAAAGTGCATCCCATGGCTAAAAGCCCGGCTAAAACCGCGCTGGTACTTCTCGTTTGCGCGGCCTGCGGAATATTGTCATACGAATACACGCAAAGCGGCTTTATGAGCGCAGTCGCGGTTTTACTCCTCGCGGGATCTTTGATACAGTTTTTCGCGCCCACGCATTACCGCGTCGACCGCGAAAAAGTAGAGATAAAACTTTTATTCAAAACCAGGACAGAACCATTATCGAAGTTTAAAAAGTTTATACTCGACGATAACGGCGTATTTTTATCGTCCGAACCCGATTCTAAAGTACTGGACCAGTTCAGGGGACTTTTTCTGCTGGCGGGCCCGGGCGACCGCGAAAAAATAGCGGAAATACTGAAAGGCGTATTCGATAAATGAGCGAAGAATTCAACGAAAAAGACCAGGCGCTGTTCGACAGACTGGCGGATTTCGTCATAAGGCGTAAAATGACGGCGCCCGCGATCCTGTTCCTTGAATCTACGAAACCTCTGAACTTCATCGGTTCGCAGTTTTTAGTAGTGATGGGCCCGCTGATAAAGATCTTTTTCAATATAGCCGAATACGACAGGATCGTAGAATTAATGGAAAAGCGCGAAAACGTGGAACGGCTGATATGCTCCATAGAAAAGCGCGCGGAACAGTAAATAAAGTGGAGAGCGG
>Ga0209212_1002241_pt1 | contig 28141 bp, 27 predicted proteins | sample RifGroC2_FD_183996 | JGI IMG/M metagenome (GOLD analysis project Ga0209212, IMG submission 183996) | Groundwater microbial communities from Rifle, Colorado, USA - Groundwater C2 (SPAdes) (version 2) | ecosystem: Environmental > Aquatic > Deep subsurface > Groundwater | place: Rifle, Colorado... | reverse complement strand
TCCCACGAGACTTCTATTTCCTTCAGGAAACCCCGGCTGCGCTTGTTGATTATCGGGCAGAAGCCGGGCTGCAGGTAGTGAGCCCACGGGGAATATATCCCTTCTGTAACCTGGGGGATCCCGGCCGCCGTATAAACCTCCACAGCCTTGCGCACTGCGGCAAAGGACGCGGCTTCATAAAGACTTTTAAAGAACTCACGGACCTTTGACACCTCTTGAGGAGAAAGCCCGACAATGCCGCCTTTGCCCACGCCAGTATAACCGACAACCTCGCCTTTTTGCTGGAGAGTGCGGAACTCGTCCAGGATCTTGTTATGTATCTCCGTGGAGAAACCCAGCTTATCCAGATTCCGTTCAAAACGCCGGCCAACAAATTTATCTACATCCTTGGGGCACTTGAAAACCGCGATCAAAGCCGTCAGGTCACGCTCTTCCCAAACAGGCCGCTCCCGCAGCAGATGCCCAAGCACCACCCGCGCAAATGCGCAGAAGTTCGTCTGCACCAGGCGCTCCCTGTAAGCGGAGCTGTCTTTAAAAGCCGCTACCGCTGCGGCCAAGCGCTTACTATCCAGAATTTCTACAGTCATATTCCCCTAAAATCCGAGATGATTTATGATCATAGTATAGCAGAACAACCCGACAAGGGCGTGTCGTGTTGAGAATGACTATTTCGGAGAAGTTTATGACGATTCAAATCTAGCACGTACATTTGGCTGGCTTGGGCTGAAAAGAAGTAGTAATCTATGTTTACTTGGGAGGTTAAATGAACAACTCGGATCTTGCCGAAGGCGACATTGTTAAAAACCGCTCGTCGGGCGAATTGCTCAAAATTACTAATGTCGGTGCGCGGCATATAAAAGTCGTAAAACTGGATGGTATGTTTGCGGAATATCAACGTGAATTCCTGATTCCCGCCTCAGAAGAAGATATAAACAACACTAAAGATAAATTTCCTAAACCCAGCTTGAGGCTTCACGGCCCGGCAGTAAAGACTGCAGACGTCCAGGAAACAATTGCAATGTTTTCTTCCTACTCTGAAGAGTTAAAAGCCAAATACCCCAAATCACATCCCGCCTTCTTAGAATTCTGGGCGGACTTGCTTTCCATAGCCGGCAATCATCCAGGCGGCAGCTGGGCTATGCGCAAAGCCGGCTCGAAGCATAACTGCCCGGTGCTTAAAACTTACAATACAAAAACCGGCCGATGGAACCAGTTCTTTTACGTCCTATGGTGGAACAAAGTGCGCCTGGAAATAGCCAAAGGATATTTGCCCCCGGAATTCGAGCCGCTATTTCCTGAGAAAGCCACCATGTACGGCACCTGCCATGCAGTAGAAATGGCGCTGCCAGAGTTTCAATCAAAAAAGCAAGACTACTTAAACTGTCTTAAAGAGGTTTACCGCAGGTATCCGAATCCATCCGGATTTTAAAAAGTGCACCAGTAAGTGCGCCGCTATTCAGCCGTTCAGGGGGATCAATGTCTATCAAGAATAGTGCAAAACAGCTTAAGTCCATAGAGAAGATAATTATCGCCGCAATGCGGCTCAAGTTCCCTTTGGATTTCCCGAACAATAGCGCGGCGAACAAACGTCTTTGGGAAGAACTTCTGCATTACAAGACCTTGGCCGGAAGGATAAACACGACCGAGAAGCTTTACCGGCACCTGCTTAAGACGCTGGTAAACCGCAACATGCTGCCCAGCGTAATCAAGCTCGATAAAAAAGAAACGGAATACATAAAATTGCTCCATAACTGGAACCCCTGGGAAACCTTAAAATCCTGGGGGAACCGGCAGGAAGAACTCGCAAATAAAATATTCAAGATATCCGGGGGCAAAGGTAATACTCCGGGGCGGCTATGTATAGGCTTCGCGAAAGGCGTAATTGAAGGTGCGGAATTAATGAGCAGGTATGGGACGATCAAGGATTTCTGGGATGAAGCGGAAGAGGCAGGGGCTGACAAAGAGTTTAAGGGCGGTCTTAAGTTCTTCAAGAACAATCCCATAACCGGCATGGGACCCGCATTGTCGCTTCATTTCTTCCAGCGGCTTGGGTTGCCGTTCTATGCCAAACCGGATACTCATGTAAAAGATGTTATGAAGAATTTCGCCTGGATCGCCGATTCCGAAAATGACGACACCGTCATAATGCAGACGATATCCGATATTCACGCAAAAGCAGGCGATCCGTACGTCCCATATGTTATAGACAAATTATTGTGGATAACGGGTTCCGGAACATTATGCGACACGAAACCGGCTTATGAGCTTGGGACACTAAAAAAGGATCTCAAAAACATTTAACTGGAAAGCTACCGTAAGTGATCATCCTGGCCTGCGGGGTCTTCAGTCATAGTCTCGTCCGGTACAGTTAATCGTTCAGTACGTATCCCATAGCCGTTCGAAATACAGTTCCTTGCATCGCTGCGCCCGGCGTCAAACCACTTGGCCTCGATTTCGGTACTAAACTTATATTCTGTCCCTGGAGGGTCCTGTACCGACGTCGTCCCACGCGCAAACGCAGCAGCTTCCCCCTCGGTCGCAAAAGGCAAAGTCCCCATGTCTACGTCACCATCAGACATCCCAGTCATAAACCAGCGTATATGTATCATATTCCCTCCTAACCTATTGTCCGTCTTTCCTTTTACAGGCGGTTTCCAACTCAAGCTGCTCTTCGGGCTCAAGCTCCGGATGCCAATATCTCAGTGCCTGGCAGGCGCAGGAGTTGTACCACCGTAAAATCCTTGCTTCGGGGAACCTTTCCTTTATCTTTTCCATAACCCGATCCCAGATCTCTGGTTTAATAGCGCGTTTCCTACCGTCTGGCGCCGTCCGGTAGCCCCAGCGCAGATAAAGCTCGGCGATAATATAGTCGGTGTCCTCTTTTTTCCATCTGGGCAGTTCCTCTGTAAGGACTTTCTGTATGCTCCAGCAGATCGGGCCCTCTGCGGGCTTGATTACCGGTGGCAGTGGGCGACCGGCCTGTAGCGCGCGGATTTCTGCGGCCACTCTTTTCTCCCAGGGATATTTTGTATCAGCACCGCATTTCCGAACACAAGTCAGCGCTTCATCAAGAAATCCGGCCTCCATCAAATCTTTTATGTGCTGCTGGTTATATCGCTGACTGTAAGTCCAACCCAGAGTCCAGACCCCGCCTTGGATTGCGCTGAAGAAATAATCCAGTTCGGGACCGGTTCCGCTTGGGTCGCTACCCCTATCAAGCAGTAGTCGTGAAGTTTTAAGGCTGTGCCTGGGGATAAACCGTAAGGTAAGTCTTTCTTCTATCCAATTAAACAATGGATCGGTCACGATTTGCAGCACAGGTCGCACAAGATGATAAAGGCCCCATTCAGCAACCCAATAATAGCAGGCTTCCGCTGAGGGCAGAAATATCAGTTTTGTTTTCATACAAGTATCTCCTCTGTTCGGATTACCAACAGATAAAATCAAAACCTTACTACCCTACCCTTCTGTGTCAGAGTTCTCCCAGTCTTGCCACGCAGCAAATACCCGCATTGCATCAGATACGGCTCATATACTTTCGCTATCCAGTTCGGGTCCTCGCCGAGAAGAGAGGCAAGAGTATCAAGGCCGAGAGTCTCATGCTGCTGCAAGGCCTCTATAATCTTGCGGTCCGTCCCATCCAACCCATCGTCGGTAACGCCATTGCGGTCCATAACTTCTTTCACAAATGGAGCGTCGATTATTTTAACCGCATTAGCCAGCGCGCTGTCGTTGACCTGGAAGATCAGGTTACCGGCAATGCGGGGCACATTCTTACTGCGCCGGGCGATCGCAGATATGGCGTCGGGGGTATACCAGCCCGAACCCATCTTGTTGACCATGCCCTGTACAATGCTGTTCATCTGGGGCTCCGTGTATGCGGGTATGGTGAACTTAAGGGTGAATCTGTCCAATAGCGGTTTTTCCAGACTTCCAGGTTCCGTAGTGGCTCCGACAACCAGTAAAGGGTTTAAGTAAAGTGTAAGAGTCGGGTCTGTGGGCGAGGACATCTGCCTGTCCTCCATTACGGGGTAAAGCAGCTCCGTGATCTCCTTGCCGATGGAGTGTATCTCGTCGATAAACAGCATAGCGCCGCAGTCCGGGGTCTTTAGCAATTCCTTTAGCTGGGAAGCTTTCTTTAGCTCATATCCTATAAACCTGAACACCGGCAGGTTCAAGGTTTTTGCCAGGATCATGGCTATGGTGGTTTTGCCAGTGCCTGGCTGCCCGCTGAATAGCATATGCGGCGGTAGTATCCCCTTAACCCTGGCTGCCTGGATATGTTCCTGTAAGCGGATCTTAAGTTTGAGGTCACAAGTGTAGCCTTCGAAGCTCGAAGGCCGCGGGACAGCGTTTTCCATTTCTTTCATATAGCCTCCTATATCTTGCGGATTATCTCCCTGCCAACCTTTGCTACCTTCACCGCGCCGTAAACCTGGCCAGCGAAGCACCACGCCCGCACCGCCCAGGACAGCCCTTGGCTCGGCTCTATGCCGAAGTATTCGTCTACCATAGGCAGCAACTTCAATGTGGCCCATAGACCTGTCCCAAAGCCAACTAACCCCATGAAGCCGATGTTGCCGCGCTGCCCCTCAGTAATATTGATGATGTCCCCGAAGTACATCATCACGGTCATGACCGGCCACGCCATGAATGCCATGGTGCCCATTATTGAGAACAGGATAAACTGATAGAAATACATGATCAACTCGAAGCCTTCGGCGCCATCACCGGCCGGCGGGTGGACGAGAGCATGGACCGCACCTGCCAACCCTGTCGAGCTGGCCCCGAATATCCCGGCCACGATCATGAGCGGATAACCGCATGCCATCACCGTCGCATTCAACCACGCAAGATACCATTCCATATAGCCTCCTCACAGGCCGTTAGCCTGCTTGTACTCGGCCCATGCCCGCTGCAGATTCTGCTGCTTGTAGGTCACTACCTGCCCGATGTACACCACAAAATTGCACCACCGTGAGGCCTCGTGCTTGATCGGAACGCTGGGGCCAGGTTTCCCATGAGGCCTGCGCACGAAGTTGGCCGGCGGTTCGAAATAGATGTCTGAGCCGCAGCCCTCACCTAGCTTCAAGGCCCCGGTTGGCACTGCGTCTGGCGTTTCTGGTTCTTGGTTCTTTAGTAAAGCCCCTAACGATATAGGTGTAGTATTGATCTGCTCGGGCGGCGGTTTCGGGGTCACCCAGTTGCGTCTAACCTGTCCAGTCGTGCCCGCTATGATCTGCCCGGATGCCACGTCGACGGCCCGGAGATTGAGCTCCAGGCGTTTTTCAGGCATGTCAGTGAGTGTTCCGACTATTACCACATTGGCGCCCAGCAGCATGCCTATGTCACTGACCGACTCCGGGTCCACCGCACCGCTCCTCTGGATCTTGAGCTCTGCCAGCACCTGCTCGATCTTGCTGCGTTCAATCGTCTTGATCACCTTGAGACGGGAAAACTCCGTGGTCAGACGCTCGGCTATCACGCGCCCATCGGCCGACTGCCGTCCATCGGTGTAGGTCAGTTCCGATACCGCTACTACCTTGCCGTGCAGTCCGGCCCCTAACAGCAGGTCGGTCACCAACGGCTTATACTCGCTAGGGCCGGCCGCCCAGGAGGGGGCCGCGCACAGCATCAATGTGATCCATTTCAGCATATAGCCTCCTCATCTTAAGCTGTTGGGCAGCTTTGTCCTGCTGGCCTTACAGTCGGCGACATATATCTCATGCATTACTTCCATAAGCACGAATTGCTCGGCCAGTTCGCGGAACTTGGCCGTCTCCAGCGAGTTTTTCACCGGGCTATGTTCGATGTTGTAACGGAGCTGGCTCAAAGTGAATACCTTGAGATCCTCTATCTCTTCAGGATACGCCTGCCGGTGCTTCTTGATGTCCAGCAGCAACTTACGGACGTTACTCATTACCTGGTTGAACGCGCCGACCTTGCCCTCGTCCTTAAGGGTCTGTATGAACTCATACACTGTGCGGCTTTCCAGCACAGCCGGCACCGACGACAGTGAGAACATCGAAAGCTTCCGCTCACGCGGCCCTTTGAGGATGCCTATCACCATAAAGGGGAGCCCCATCCAGACAAATGCCATGAACGTGACCAACGCGAAGCCGAAACCTATTAACAATAGTTCCATGACTATCCCCTCCTTTCTTATCCACAGGCTAATCTTTAAAGACGCCTATCAGCTTACTGGGCTGCATGCGCCCGGCAACCGGTTTTACCTCATAAATTCTGACCCGGTGCCCGGCTGGTCCGTGCCCATTGAATACTAAAGCCTCCCTTTTCTGCGTTTGTTTAACGCCCACTATCTGCCCGCTGCTGACGTAAACAACCCCGCAGAGCAGATAACGTTCCTTTAACGACCGGATGATCTTTTTAACTTCTAGCGCGTTCTGTGTGCATCCGTGGGCCTCGGTAACCATATAGGGCCGACAGACCCAATCCCCCAGTTTAGTCAACACATACACTTCGCTGATCAGGGTTGTTACGCCCTGGGAAAGCTTTCTCAAAACCAGTTTCTCAACATCGGTCAGCAGTTTCTCCGTAGGAATTCTGTTTATTGCATCCGGCAATTTGTCGAAATAAAACTTCTGGGCGACTTTTTCATCACTATAAACTCGGGCCCAGAACACCTGCTTTGTCCCGCATGATATTACCAGGTTCACTTCGCCGTCTACCCAGCAACGCACCTCAACGGTGAACCTGCGATCGGAATATTCCGCGCTTCCCTGGCATTGGGCAAACACTATCAGGTTGGGCAACGCTTTAGTGGCAGCAACAGGTCCCTCAAAGGCAAACCCCGCTGCTTTAGCCCTGCGTAATAGCTTATTGGTCCGGTCCGACATCGTTTTGGCAGGGGCCCGCATCAGGTGACCACGCTCCGCCTCAAGCAATTTATCCGCTACACACTGCATTAAAGTGTTTTCCATAAAATTTCCTCCATCCTTTGTTATTTAACCGCTTTGGCATTTTTTACGACTAAGACTGAGCTTTATAAAAAAAGAACGCACCGCTTAAAAGCGATGCGTTCTTCAACTGTCTGATACACCCTAAGGCAGCTAACTATCCTGTTAGTAACTGCTTAACTTGGTGCTCCTACCATAATGCAACCTGCTTAGCTGTTAGCAACTGCTTCACTTGGCTCCTACCATAAGGCAACCTGCTTAACTGTTAGTAACTGCTTCACCTGGCTCCTGCTATAAGGCAACCTGCCTAATTGTTTGTAGTTGTGGAGTATGTCACACTACAAGGCAACTAACGGCAACCGCCTTATTTGTTAGTCACTAGCTCACCTACCACCACAATATAAGGCAACCGCCTAACCTGTTCACTATAAAGCTACTAAGCCGGTGAGTTTCCCCGCCCTCTGGACAGTCCAATTGGCGGCATAATGAAATAGGTCAGAGAATTGCGCTTAGCGAGTTCCTGATGGAGGTTGGTGTATATGTCCACTGTGATGCCCGTGATGAGGAAAAACTGTGAGCGGGCTATCATTCACAACACTTTTGACCCAAAAGTGGAGTTGCGGATCAGTAAAACGTTCGATTACTCTAACTTTAATACTACCGGAATGCACTATTGCACCTATAATCCAATGCTGCCACTTTTCATCATGATTCGGATTTAACGCATTATTATCTTTACCCACGCGGCCCGCTTGCTCGTTTCGCTCTGTATTCAAATTGAAGCTGATTTTAGAAATTATTGGCCGCCTAGATACTTCCGCCGGCCCATCATTTTCTGAAGGAATGAGAATGATCACAAGCAAGATCAGAATGACCAAAGAAATAATTATTGTTATAGCCATTTATAACGTTGTTACACCAGACTTTTTCCCTCTATTTCAATATTGTTGGGATTAGTTATTTTATTGGCATAGTTCCTCGTGATAGATCAAGCGTCGGCCATTTCCGCGTCATCCACGGTCTTTATCCTGGCACGAAGGGCGGTCACAATATTGCCGATCTCATGCGGGGCCAACGTCTGCTGCGCTTTAGGAAGATGTTCGTACACAAATCTTTTAGGATTCAACACCATCAGGTCCGGCTCTATGTGGTCTTCCACCAGGAACCTGGGGAACAGAACCACCGATCTTACGCATTGCACCCTGCGGCCAAGCACATCCGACAGATAGCGCGTCAACCACTCACCGCCACGGCGGGCCTGCTTTATTGGGTCTTTTGCGCGCAGCGGTATGGACCGCCCTGCCTTCTTAGACTTTATATACAGCGATCCTGCCTCGTAGACTATCCAATCCTCTGCGGCGAACTTGCTGGGATTCTTGACCTCAATGGCATATACGCCAGAGGGGCCCACTACCACAAAGTCTATATCGAACTTATCTCCCGGGAAGGCGTTAATAATGTGATAACCATCACGGATGATAGGTTCCAGTTCGTCATGGACGAGTTTTTCCCCCTCGAGGCCCTGAAGATATTTCATTCCGAACCGGGAAGATATAATGATCCCCGCAAAAGAACCTGTTAAAAATATCCAAAATAAGGATTTGAAATAGAGGCTATGCCCGGCAAAGAACGCGTAAGGGATGGACATTAGCATCGTGCCGGCAAAGAATCCCATTCCTACCGCAGACCAGCCAATTTTAGGTTGATTCGAGCCCCCAGGCCTTCTTAGAAAAGCTCTAGCGGAGTAAGTCTTAATGGATTTAAATATCATCATAGCTCCTGAAAGATAATAGACGAGCGCATGTCGTCCTTGCCGGCCAATTAACGGCTACTCCAGCTTTGCAATATATGGTCGAAGCGCTTTTTCGAAGCGCACCATGGTTTTAACAAGGGCTTTATGGACCTTCGCCCATTTATCATGGTCTGCGATCCCATTATCACATGCTTTTACCTTAATACGACAAGCGCGTTTTTCCGGCAACAGCTGCCACTCTATTCCCCCATTAAATTCCGAATTGATGGCATTCTTGTATTTCTCCAGGCTCTTGAAGATGTCTTTGTTCTCGCCATCGTCCTGTTTGCCGCTATCGATGTATAATTCTACGGAAGCTTCGTGTTTTAGGACAACATAGTTGTAAACCAAGCCCCGTTTACCGGCATTGACCCCTATCCAATGATTAGCTCCGGGCGAGATATTTGAATGCAGGGGTGTGACCTTGTTCGCTTCGGACAGCAATTGGGACCAAAACTGTTTCCGAATAACTCTTTCATCCTGATCAATGGTTTCGATATCTCTTCGAGGCAGGACTTGGTCAAGATAAGGCTTTAAAGTTCTTATGTACGCCTTTACACGGGCGGCGACCTCAATAGGGTTATCACCTACCCACTCGCCAAGGCACTCGTACCGGCTTTGATCCCACAAAACTCCCTTTCCCAAAGCGGCTTCTATCGCCAGCTTGTCTTTCTCTAGCAGTGGCAACAGCAAGTTCTTATGTTTGCCCTCCATGTTAGTGTGAAGGTAGTTCTTTTTGGCTTTCGGGTCATAATAAAGGCTGATCCCTTCCCAGTTCACCCGCCAGCACGAAAACACAGCCTGCACGAATTGCTTGCTTTCGTGCAGGCGCCAGCCTTCGGATGAGCTGCAGACTTCGGCCTCAATGAGTCGATAGACACTTTGCGCCAGGTCGTAAAACTTCTCGCGAGTCTCGCTTGGAACCTGCGAGTACTCGGTATTTGTACGCTCGCCGCTTCTGTCCTGTCGAGCATCGGATAGTTCCACTGAATCGTATATCGGATTGATCAGCAAGTACTCTTCCTGTCGCTTATCGACAAAATTTGAAAACTGGAGCGCGCGGCAACCGTATTTAAGCCCACCGAGCTGTGTCGCGAAATCGGCCTCATAGTCCTCGGCCACGACTATGCCCACCTGCTCGGCATTCAACTCCGGGCAGGTATCGCATTTAAAGTGCTCCTTGAACTTTTTTATGAGGTTATTGGTTTCTCTGCTAAAGGGGATAAGATTCGCGTTCTGGAGAAGATCGTGCTCGTTCCATTGCTCAACTATGGTGAGATAGCTATTCAACTGTGCGATCACTTCCCGTGGTGCTCTTCCTCGCTTTAGCTCAATCACCAGAGTGTTCCCGCTCGGGTCCAAAGCCAGCAGATCTATTATCCCGTGCCTGGTTTTGACTTGTCTGCCGATCAGGAGGATGTTATCGCCCAATATCTGTGGGTTAGCGCCTAGCCAGTCCTCGAGGGTCTTTTCCAAACTTTCCCTTCCAAAGTCCTTTTTAAACATTGGATGGAAAACGTTCTCTCTGGTTTTGTTGAATAGTCGCATACCCATGTTGAGCCCCTTAAAACCCGGATCTTAAAGTAATTTTACTCTTTTGAGATACGATAGTGGCGAGAATGTCGCCTATAAAGCGCTCCTGCATAGTCATGATCCTCGTATTAAGTATAATTTAATCGTGATCACCTACGATTTTGATGATAGCAGTATCGATTCCATAAAACGCCAAGCTGAGAAGGTCCTGCACAAGTCCTTGAACCAGGTCCTCGATGAGGCGCAGCTTTCAGAGATAAGAAAGACCATCGATATCAACCGCAAAGGGCTTCTGGGGAACGTTGTAGAGAAATACATCTTCAATAAAGAACCGGATATCGCCCCTGAACCGGATTTCCCTAAAGCCAAACTCGAACTCAAGACCACGCCCATAAAAACATCCACCAGAAAAGGTTTTTCCGCAAAGGAACGCCTTGTCCTGGGGATGATAGACTATGACAATATAATCGGTGAGAGATGGGAAACCAGCGGATTCCTCAGAAAGAACGCGAACCTGCTGATACTCTTTTACCTTTTTAAAAAACATCTCTCGATACTGGACTCCAAATTCACCCTGATCAAACTGCTCAAGCTACTATCGGACCTCCCACCCGCGGATATACTTCAGCTCAAGAACGATTGGGAGGCCATTGCCGCAAAGATCCGCGGAGGCAAAGCCCATGAGCTCTCAGAAGGGGACACTTTCTATCTTGGCGCCTGTACCAAGGGTGCGACCTATGCTACGAATTTCCGCGCACAGCCCAGGTCCGAGGAGAAAGCACAGAGACGCGCTTTCTCCCTGAAACCGAAGTACCTTAATTTCATCATAGCCGAGAACCGCGCGGCCATAGCCCAGGACCATGAGGACATGATCAAGGGCGATAAGCCCAAAAGCATCGAGGAGTTCGTACATGAAAAGCTAGACGCATACCTCAATATGCCGGCAGACGAGATCCCCGACCGCACCGGCATTTACTTCGCTCCTGGCTCAAAGGGGTACTATGCCGACCTGGCCAGGGCCATGCTGGGCGCCAAGAGCAAGAAAATAACCGAATTCGAGAAGGCGGACGTCACAATGAAGACCATCCGCCTGCAGAAGTCCGGCACACCTAAAGAATCCATGTCCTTCCCGGCAATGGACTACATGGAGATAGTGAAAGAGAACTGGGAAGACTCAACCCTTCGCGATATGCTTTCCAGTAAAAAGTTCCTTTTCCTGGTCTACCAATACGACAGCAAAGGAATACTACGCTTCACCAAGCACATGTTCTGGAACATACCTTACTCCGACCTAGAAGGCCATGTAAAGAAGGTCTGGGAAAAGACCGTCGAGCTGGTAAAGACCGGCCATGCGGATAAGCTCCCAGGCATTAAGAACGACCCAGTGTGCCATGTGCGCCCTCACGGCAAGAACAAGAACGATAAAGCAATGACCCCTTACGGCATCCCGGTCACCAAGAAGTGCTTCTGGCTTAACGCCTCCTATATAGCTGAACAGATAAAAAACGCAAAAAACTAACGCGACACGCCCTTGTCGGGTTCGTCTGCTAGACTATACCGCTTGATCGAAATTCATTAAGGTGGTATAATTATGTCTGACATAGAAGAATTCATGAACCGCATCACGCCCAAAACACCACTTAAAGTAGCAGAACTCTTCGCCGGGGTAGGCGGTTTCCGCCTCGGCCTGGAAAGCACAAAGGGATTCAAGGTGGTCTGGAGCAACCAGTGGGAGCCTGGCACAAATAAGCAGCATGCTTCTGACACTTACTCGGAACGGTTCAAGACCGGAAAACATATCAACGAGGATATCTCTACCGTACTTACTAAAAATATCGAAGACCACGACCTGCTAGTGGGCGGTTTCCCCTGCCAGGATTACTCGGTAGCGCGCACCCTTAGCCATGCAAACGGAATTCTGGGCAAAAAAGGCGTGCTTTGGTGGCAGATATACCGGATAATTAAAGAGAAGGCAGCCAAGAACAAGCAGCCTCTCTACCTGATGCTTGAGAACGTGGACCGTCTGTTAAAATCCCCCGCGCAGCAGCGCGGCAGGGATTTTGCGCTTATGCTCTCCTCGCTTGCGGAACAGGGATATATAGTTGAATGGCGCGTGATAAATGCTGCCGACTACGGCATGCCCCAACGTCGCCGCCGCGTGTTCATAATGGGCTACAAGAAAGGCACGCCGATCCACACCCAGATATCCAAACTGAAGGACCCGTTCGAATGGATCTTGGACTCCGGAACTATGGCGAACGCCTTCCCCGTGACTTACGACAAGAACTATCTTTTCCCGGATGAGCACACTATAAAGATAGAAGGCGAACTCGCAGACATCTCCGAGAAGTTCCACGGCAAGGGCAATAATTCCCCCTTCGAGAACACCGGCCTGATAATAGACGAAAAAGTCTACACCCTGCCCACCAAAGCCGACTACGACGACGATCGCACTGTGCTAGGCGACATGCTTATAGATGAAAAAGATGTCCCCAAGGAATATTTTATAAACCCCAAGGACCTGCCACGCTGGAAGTATCTGAAAGGCGCCAAGAAAGAACCGCGCAAGTCCAAGTCCGGGCACGTCTACAACTATTCGGAAGGGTCAATGGCCTTCCCCGACCCGCTGAACAAACCGGCCAGGACCATAGTCACCGGCGAAGGCGGCAGCACGCCGTCACGCTTTAAACATGTGATCCAGACAAAAGACGGAAGATACCGCAGGCTCACCCCTTTAGAGCTTGAGCGGATAAACATGTTCCCGGACGACCACACGGCCACCAAGACAGTAACCGATACCCGGCGCGCTTTCTTTATGGGGAACGCTTTAGTTGTAGGAGTTGTAAGGAAACTAGGCAAGGCGCTTCTAGCGCAGATCAAGGACCCGGCCAGGCCGGTCAAAAAGCAGTTGTCTTCAGTTTAGCCACCAGCTTCTGCACGTTCTTCTTTATCTGGCACTCCCAGAACACAACGGACCTTATGCCCTTCTTTTTGAGCAAGGTCCGTTTTGCTTTGTCCCGGGCGACATTAGCAGCGAACTTCTTTGACCAGAACGCCTTATGCGTCTTAGGCATGCTCAGCTTGCAATAAGGACACCGGTGCCAGAAGCAGCCGTTAATGAATATCGCGAGCTTTTTGGAGGGGAAGTAAATGTCTGGGCGTCCAGGCAGCGTTTTGGGGTGCAATCGGTATTCTTTTAATCCCTGGGCACGAAGCTCTTTCCGAAACAGTATCTCGGGCTTTGTGTTTTTGGCCCCAACCTGACTCATTAACCGTGAGGTGAATTCCTGCTTAGGGATAGGCGCTCTACCATCACGCAAGTATTTCGCGCTTTTAGCCATACGGTGGAATTATTTTCGTAACTTGTTTAAGCGGGAACCCTTCGTGAAGCAAGAGTAAAGCTGCAAAGAATTTGGCACGACCGGACCCACCTTTAACAGATTGTCCCGCATCATTCTCCTGAGAATACTTAATTGGTGAATTAACATCAACGCTGCTATATCTATAATTTAAATCTTCCTGAATCCAGATCCATTTAACGGTTAAAAGAAACCGCATAGATTCTATACCATTCAATTGTGGCGGATTTCCGATAATTGAATTATTTTTATACAAACATTGCAGCATGTTCCAAAATTGCTGATCACCTTTTTTATGAGCGTCAAAATCCCCTAAAAGGTCCGCGAAAGAAAAATCTCTTGCACCAAGTGCTACCCCATTCTCAAAAGGTATTACTGCAAAGTCGAATAGATTTTTCCACAACGCAGAAGTTTTTAGAGGCCTTATTAATTTCCGCCGTTTAACCTTTTTCCCTGGATACTCAATCCCTATTATCGGGCTAGTCAAAGTACCTTCTACGATATACATACTCGGAGGAAGCATCGCAGTTGCAGCCCCTGATAATTGCGAAACCACGGCACGACACGTATCGATATCGGACAGCCCCTGTGATACAGAAAGTTGAGATATATTCAATGCCATTATCTAGATATTCTCCCTGAAGCCTTATTCCGCACTCAAACCAGGTCTGGATACACAAGAACTCATCCTATACTGTATTGGAGTAGCATCAAAAGTTTTACTAACGTCACCTCTAACGATAAATAACTCCCCGTAATGGGAAGCCTCCTCCAAATCATATATACGATATAAATAGTATTCCTGGCGATGTGCCCGACTAAACTCCATTTCATTGCTGCTCATGTAAAAAGGTGTCTGATCACCACCACGCGTGGCCTTAACCTCAATAAATTTTATTTGACCATCCAAAGTAATAGACTCAATATCATAACCAGCAGAATCACCCTGTAGCTTTGATACGTGCCGGACTTTATCAGTTAGTTCTGGATGTCCAGCATTGATCAGTAGTTCTTTCTCGTATTCTATCGCCAAAAACTCTCCCATGTCCCCAATTCTCTTGTTCTTTGCATCTATTTCGGAATAATCTGGCTTTTTATTTCTCTGGTACGTTTTGGTCGGAGCCCCTTTTCTCGGGATGCTCCTAGGCTGATCGCGTAAAATTAATTTATTTATTAAATTGGCGACTTTAGGGGGCTCGTATATGTTCTCCGGATTTGTTAATACTAGGCCTATTCTTTTAAGCTGAACCTGGTCTGGCTCCCAATCGAGTACTTGCCACTGGAAATACACAGGATGTTCCCGCTCCTGATCATGCGATAAATACTTCAATTTGCCAATATATGTATAAGCCTCCCCTTTTTTTGTACGTAAAAATAAATGAATAGAGTTCTTCAGCTCATCATGCGATATCAGCTTTTGGATTTTCTTATCTTTTAGCCCTTGCCCAGGCTGAGATTGCCAAGATAGCACGCCATCCGTAGTAATTCCCTCGTCAAAAGAGTGGAGGCCGATATCCATCCCTATGGTTACAAAGAAAATAAAATTACCACGTGCATGTGTTAGCTCAATATAGCCATGCATTCCCCAAACCCCGCAACTAGGCCTAAATGGACTGTTCAAGTCAAAGATATCATGCACCTCTTTCCGTGAATAGTCCTGATATTTAGATAGCTCTCTCATATTAGTTTTGAGTCTGATGGCGGTTTACTTACTAAAGAGGTCTCGAGGGCTTATCCCTAAGGCTTTTGCAATCTTGACTATGTTCTTCAAGGCAACATTCCTGTTACCAGCTTCTATCTGGCTAATATAGGTCCTGTGTAAATCAGCCACAAAAGACAGCTCTTCTTGTGAAAGCCCTTTCTTTTTGCGATAAAGCTGCACTTTTTTACCAAAATCTTTAAGTATTTTCATATTGATATCCCCGGCTAGCCGCTTAAGTAAATTTATCCCTTATGTTGACTATGTATCTACAGAATCCGAGTAACATACAAATCAGCAAACAAAAAGCCGGAGGCCTTAGCCTCCGGCTTTAAACAACGAAATATCTCAGATATTACTGCTTGTCTTCTTTTCCGTTACGCACTTAATTAAATATTCCCCTCCGCAGGGATAGTATGCCGGCAGGCCGGGTAGTTGGGACAACCCCAAAATTTGGAGCCAGGAGCTCCGGCGTTGTGAACCACTCGCAAAACCATTGGTTTCTTGCACTGAGGGCAGATCGGGTTAACGTCGCTAAATGGCTTATCTTTGGCAGCCAAGTCGGCGCGCACGGCTGGCGGCATGTATTTGCGGTCTCTTTCTTCTTTTGTCAGAGGCGGAGGTTCTGTAGGAATAAGTATCGCCTGGCGCTTATACGGCTGCGCAGGCAATGGGCCCTCCCCGGAACCCTGCACTATAGACAATTCTCTTTTAAGCCTGGAATTAAGACCGGGAAACAATACGCGGACAAGTGAAATCAGGGTTCGAACAAGATCGTATCTCTTGCGCAAAGAGTAGCCGTCCATATTGATACCTGTGGTCACAGCCACTTTATTTACAAGCCGCTTTCTGAACAGGGACTTCAGGTAAATAATAATAGAGAGAACAACCAAGAAAACGCCAAAGCTAAACAGGGCCACCGCAAAAATGCCTTCAAAATGAAAATATCCGCCGATATGAACACCTTTGACGTAGTAGCCGGCGATAAAGAATATTATGGACAGGAAAATAATTCCCTTCAATGGAGCTGCCCTCTCTCTCTTCCGCACAAGAAGCACATCAGCGAATTTACTTATCCCACCGAATCGGTCCAGCGAGCCTACATGATGGCCAAGAAACTGCTTCAATTCCGAAAACAGCTCCGGCTTCAGTTCTTTCTCTTTAAAAGAGGCGATATAACCGACAAGTTCCTCAACTCGGAGAACTTTAATTTTTGCATCCGACGGTTTTTGAGGAAGAGGCCCGGCACAAGCGATAATGCTCCGCACATGGAGCTTGCCGAACTGTTTTAACGTGTCATAACACAAATAGGAGGCACGCTGCACCTGGTCGAAAGGATCGTGGTAAGCTCCGGATTCAACAAAGTTTTTGCTCCACGACTTTGTTTCGATCACAAATATACCGGTAGGTGACAGGACCAAGTGGTCGATTTGCGCGCTCTGCAGCGCCCCGCCGGTGAAATGAATATAGCGTGTTGCGCGCAGGCGGATGTCATTGAATACAACATACTCAGCAGGCAGTTTATACAGCTGCGCAATCACAGAAAGTTCAGCCTGGGCGCCTGCTAACTCGGGAGAATTCTGAAGGCCTTCCAGCCTTGAGATGTTCGCCATCAGCGCCTCTATTTGGCGGTCCTTCTCTACCGTTATTCGATAAATGGCAATTCTACACTTCAGGATCTCTAACCAATTCCAGATAGCTGCCCAGAAGCCTTCCTCATTGCGCAGCCACACTATCTTATCTTCCAATAATTTGTTGCGGCCGGCAGCCTCAGCCTTTAGTTTTTCAGTAGAAGTCTTAAAGGTTTCATTGAGGTGGCTTAGAAGAGGCGCAATTTCGCGCGGCTCTCCAACTTTCATCCCATGGCGCAGAAGATCCCCGGCAATCTCCCCCCACGCGCCGCTAATACCTATAATTTCAGCCATATTTCTGATTGAACCAAACAACTAGTCACCTAGTCATCAGCGTCCCCTATGCTCTATTTTAGAAATATCAATCTAACGGCCTAAGGGACGTTGCCTCCGATCTTCCCAATCACAATCCCCAAGCTAAACCTACGAGTCAGGAAACTATTTCTTCCAGTCTTTGATATACAGGAGATGCTGTGCATCGAGCTGTATTACTTTATGCATCAGGAGATAATCACTCGTTTGCTTTCCATATTTTCCAATTTCATCAATAGCAATAAACGCCTGTTTACCCTTTTTTTCATAGCTTCTTACGAGATTACTAACGGCGTCATTTTCAATGTTCTTGAAAAGAAGCGAATCGTGAATTAAAAAGGGTAGTATTGTTGAATCAAATATTGCCAGATCGAAAATTATAAGATTTGAGTAAGCTGTTCCCGTTCCTGTGTCCTCAGGGACTAAAAATGTATAACTTTGGCCATTAGTTATTTCTAGCTTTGGACATTTCCTGCTTTCCGAATATATTGCCGTAGTAATCGTCCGCATCTTATCGTTCAGGACATCCGATATGAACTTCGCAATATTAGTGCGCTTTTCCTTCAATTGTGCTCTGAATGTCTTAGCTTTGTCATCATATGTATCTTTAGTTTCAAAGTAATAATTTTCCGTAGTAACTTTGTCTTTAAGACTTGAAAGTTCCACAACGCGATCGATTATTGTCCCCGGGTTATCTATTGCTGAAAATGTTTTTTTAAGTCTATCATCAATATTGTTAATTGCGACATCAATCTCTTCAAGCTGCGAAGTCAAATTGCGCGCAGCAGATGCTAATTCCTTTGTTAATATACGGCACAATCCAATATGGAAGGCTTCTATTTCACCAATTCTTTCCATGTTTGCTTCAGGGAAAAACTCTTTTAGCTTTAATAAACTGTGATTTTCAAGATGTGCTTTTTCTGGCGAATTCCTCTGTATCCTTTGAAGCTTACTCTCCAAGTCGCGCCTAATAATCAATAAATCATCTTTTTGTTTTTTTAGCTCTAATGTTTGTTTATTTGTTATCTTTGCAATATTGTATGCAAACAAAGCCAGGCTTCCTTTAATCGTGTCAACCTCCTTATTGATTTCGATTATAGCTTTCGTGTTGTCCACAAAGCGGCGCTTATTTATCATCGGGACAATTCCCTGCTTTACTGCGGAGTCTAATGCAACTTTTGAGTTGCTTGCTTTTTCTACCTCATTGGCAACTTTATATATATCATCGTATTGATTGAACAATCTAATTAGAGAATCTATACAATCAGAAGCGCTTTGGTTTTTGAAGTTATGTATTGGACGGTGGACATCTAAATTCTCTTTTCCCCATACCCTAGAATACAAGCCAATCATCCCTCTAAATGAACCATACAGTCCCTCCAACCCATATGCCTCTTTTAACCAAGAAGTGTATTCCGTCAATGGCATAGGTATCCCATCTTTATAGTCGGCATTACACTTATAAACCACATCAGGGGAGGTAGTGGTCCTCCGAAAATAATACGCTTGTTTATTAATTACCATCGAAAAATTGTATTCATGGTCACCCAGTTCGCTGACAACATCTTTATTGTGGGCTAAAAAAGTTTCACCACCAAATACGAAATCAAGAACCATCAACAAAGCCGACTTTCCAATAGAATTTGTAGCCTTTTCATCTCCTAATACAACATTTAATCCAGGGTGAAACAGGATTTTCTTTTCGCGGAACTTTTCACAGACTATTTCAGTTAGCATATTCGATTACTCCTTTAGAAAGATTGACATTAATGTATCCAAGAGCATATAGCACATCAAGAGAATAAATATACTCGTCAATATTTGAAAACTCGTCTTCGAGATCACTATATAATTCCAGAACACCAATAGTATTGTGCGTTCTTTCTACAATGTTAAGCATCTTACATATAACAGAATCCTTAAAAGGTGTAAATTTTGATGGGAGTATCATGAAAACACCTCACAATTCTGAACGAAAAATGAAACAACAATTTCACACGCATCACGAGAAAAATTCTTGCACTTGGAGTTTATCCAGTTGACCAAATTAGAGTAGATAGTTTGTTGATTAAGTCCTTTTCTTTTCTGCACCAAATAGAACGTTTTTATTTGGCTCGCGATTATGTCAGACGTGCCAGGACGCAGGCTGTCCAACGAACTCAGTTCAAACTTTACAATTGAAAAATACATGTTAACCTGTTGTTTAATTTTGTTTTTCGTAACTTGAGTCATTGTAGTATCTGTTTTTTTATCAATTGTCATTGGATCATAGGACAATGGTGATCTTTCCACTTCCAGTGAGCAGCTTGAAAGAGTGGCTATCAGATTCCGCACTTCAGATTCGAGGTTATATGTATGGCGATCCTCCAATTCCTTTGATTGTTCCATTAGGGACTCTTTTATGCAAAGCAGCTCTCTATACTCCTCACTTGTTCTTGGTTTATCAAATCGACCATGACAAGATTCACAAAGAGGTATTAAGTTCCTCTTATCATTAATATCGGAACTTAATCTTTTTTCATCTTTTAATAAATTAATTTCGCTCACTGTAGGATTTACTGGGTATATATGGGCTATTTCGTAGCCTTTATAGTTACGGCCTTTTTTCTCGTACATTAATTGTTTGCCGCATACCTGGCAAATACCAAAAGACTCTTTTACTAAAATTATTTCGATATTATCGCCAAATGACTGCCTTTTGTTGCCCATACGTATTCTCCGGATAACTTGTAATTCAGCAATGACTGGCAGCGCCGGATACCGGGGACGCTGATGACTATTTGACCAATTCAGTCCGTAGTGAATAAATAGTCATAAAGCCCCCTATATCCACTGACCGATCTTATCGTGACCGTGCGCGATAAAGCTGAAAGCGCACCATGTTAATAAACTCGTCGTATGTAAAAAATGTAACATCCCGATCGTTTTTCACAATCTGCCGTTCTTCGGCGGTAAATTCTGTGCTTTGCCCACCTATAATTATTTTCTGAGGCGCCAAGACATTGATTGACTTTGTTTTCTTAAGCCACTTCCTATTTACTTCCTGCTCACACCAGCGTCTATACTGATTTACTTGAGCCACAGCTGAATCTATCTCGAAAGACGGTTGGCGTCTGGCAAGGATGCCGACGACAGGCTTTGATTTATAATGAGGCAGCTTGAAGTCCAGAATATCCACATACCCGTCCATTCTTGTTGGCATAAAGTCTGGCTTTAAATCTTTTTCGGTGGTTGCGTATTGCCAAACAAGTTCTGTTTGAGGATTAAGATCATGCGCGCCTAAAGCTAATTGGAGCAGCGTTGGATGTTCCTGTATGAACTTGGTAATTTCCTGTTCCGAAGTCCCCTCCACAGAAACCAGCTGGATAAAATTGTTTAGTTGGCAATGCGCCTCGCGATGATAAGGGACACTTTGGTGACTTAATGTAACAATGCACCGCATCAAGGCCGCGAATGATGCCTCATTTCCATGATACACCAATCCTTCATCATTGGCAGGAAAAATCTCCATAAAGTCGACATGGCGTACTTTTAGTCCACCCTGCTTATCTGACCACAAAAAGGTTACATTGTAGAGCAGTACTGGTTCCTTGATTTCCGAAAAGTCAGGCAAGCCGTTTAGGACAAAGTCATTTCCGACTGAAGTAAAATCATAGAAGTAATCACAGAGTCGGTCGACACTGTCGCCGATTAGGAATGAAATATTATTGATAGGGGATGGTATAGACAAAAATTTGAGGTCTTTTACGTCAGATATATCCATCCCTAGAAAATCCCAGAATTCTTTACCCGCACGCAACAACTCAATCCCAGAAACCTTAAATCCCGGATCCTCCTCCACACTTGGCCCGACATATTCGACAAACAAGAAAGGGCTCGACGCACCAATCCGAAGCTCTTTGGGAAAAGGAAAAGCGGGGTTTAAAGTATCGCGAAGCCTATAATCCACTTCACATAACCGAGCTAATTGAGGGAAAACATTGTCATTCAGACGGCTGGCAATTCCATTAATTAGCTTTTCGAAATCAGTTTGCGATATTTCAAGACTCATCTCGTGTTTCCTTATATAAAAAACGACTCCTATCTTTTAGACAACATCCCAAGCCGAAGTGGATAAATAGTCATAAAGTCCACTATCCCATAATCTTGCCGATTTTAGAACATCTGTAACGCTTACCTGTCAGTCTTGTTAAGTGGTGCACCAAACCGCTGCCATAAGCATGTGGCCGACTTCCATGAAACCCGAAACTACCAAACACCTCATCATTTGTATTAAATACGTCAATTAAATCTTTTTCCTGCTTTGGGGTAATTCTTTCTAAAGCGGGCAATATTTCGGCAAGTTTGTTGCCGCTATCGAAACTACAACAATGACTAACAGCTGCGACAAAGGAATCAACCATTTTTTCATGTTTAGAAAGAATCTTCGCAATTTCCTTTGCAGCTGTCTCCCATGTACAAGAGAGGGCTTGATATTTACCGATAAATCCGTATGGGTCTTCCCCGAGCTTAACAGGGACTATTGGGACAGACCGCCCAAACGCAAAACCGACTTCCTGGTCGGTCCAATCGCTATTATGGAAATTCTTGACCAGTAACGCTGCAAGTGCGTCCATGGAGTTGAGAGCATTTTCAATTTCTATTTGCCACTCTTTCGTTGGACGTATGTCTCTGTGTGCAACAAAACAAGAAATTCCATAGAACTCTAATTCCTCTTTAAGTTTGGCAACCTTCGATTTGATTTCCGACTTATGGCTTAAAAAGACTCTATATCCTGTATCTCCCCAGATCCGTTTTTCCGCGTCGGGCAGAATAAAGCGTTTACCTGACAACTGCAGTCCAGATTCTCTCCGCCAGTTCTGATCCCCAACCTCTTCGAATTCTAAAAATACCGTATCGATATACTCACTCTTGAGATTATGAAGATTATTTATATCTTTGTTTATTCGTGTCTGTATTTTGTCTTTTACTTTAACAATTCTTAGATAAATAGGTTCTGGCACTATTAAATAAATAGCATGGCCATATATTTCGCTCCCCCAATCATCTCTGGCAGTCCAAGCCTCATGTACCCTGATTTGAGCATTAACCAAAACTTCCTGCAGAATAATTTCCCTATCAGCTGCATATATTTTTGAAAGTGCAGCTAAATAACTCTCAACCTTCTTGGGAAGTAAAAAACCGGGGCCTTGATTGATCATATTTTAATCTAAAGCATCCTAAGATTCCATGCACAGCACATTTGAAGATCCAGAGAAAGACCAAGCTGCCAAGTTCATTATTACGCTGGTATAGGTTAAGCCAACCCGACCCTTCTTTTGTATTCAGTAACATTCCCGCAGCCAGGGAGTTGCTTCTCATTCTGCTTCAGCAGATAGCTAATCGCCTGCAGAACAACATCGTTTGCGGTTTTCCCCTTTAGTTTAGATAACAATGCCCTAAACCTTTCTTGACAACTTTGGAATTGAAGGCGTGAGGCGAAGTCCTCATCCGCTAGTAAGCGCACCAAACTGTAAATCTCTTTATCCTGAAACTTAGACACCAATTCTTCGTAATATGGATATGCTGATCCAGAAACCCCATAGCCATTACCGATATAACACATTGACACTGTTTTCACATATATATAACGAACTGCTTCGGGAACTGTCCCGCTGGCAGGGATAAACTTAGCTAGCGCTTTAGCATGTGGTGGCTCATTGTAAAAGTTATTAAACCCCATATGTGCCAATTGCAGGGCTTGAATTGCCTCATTAATTTCTACTGTTAAAGTGTCTTTGGGCAAGAACGTAAGCCCGTCAACAATCTGCAAAAAGTTCTTTGCTGAATCTCGCCTAACAACATCTGCATTTGCCGCATAATTTGCGTATTTTACACCTACTTCACGTCTTGACTGATCCGAGGCCCGATTCCATGTAGCTGGTGCGATAAGCCGAATATTATCTTTCACAGAAACAGCCGCTCCTGAATCGCAAAACATCCCAAAAATAGTTCTAAGTAAAGATGTAACAAGGTCATCCGGCAATAGTGCTATATTTTCAGCAATTAGCTGGATATCCGTAGGCACAAGAGCGTGTGTTCTTATATTATTCAGTAGACGTTGTATGGTAATCGCAGGGGTAGATGGATCCCTTGCAATAACCTCCCGTATACAAGTCTCCAACCAAGACACAAGTTGAAGCCCCGTTATTTGATTCTGATTCGGATGAGCAGCACTTGCCCAATTTCTCATATTACGGATATAGTCAAGATGCCTAAACCCGAGAGCCGAAAGAATTCCCGTAAGATGACATCCACGCACCAACTCCCAATCATCGAGGTTTTTTAAGTCTTCTTCTGTAGTGAATTTGTGCCTGCGGTCTTGATCAGTCACAACACTGTTATAAAAATACTCAAGGTCAAATTTTGCAGCCTTTTGACGAAGATTAGAGACCGTTTCATCCCAAACAAAATTTAGTGCTGCATCAAACAAACCAGCACCACAAGCCGCCACGAATTTTGAAATATATAAAGATTCCCCCAGAACACCTTTAGGGAGAACACTAAGTACTTCTGGAAGATTTACAATAACTTTACTACGCTCTCGCGTATCAACAAGAATGTTTTTTGTCGGCAACCCAAGATCACCCAAATAGGAGACTAATCCACACTGGAAAGTATTTAGAGTAGTAGAAAGTTCGTTGGCATTAACTGCAACCACTTCCCTGGGAGCATTTTCTTTCATAATTACCTCGTTTTCGTATTGCTAACAATTTCCGACATGCTGTTCTATCTCTGAACACTTCCCCACCACCTCCGCCACTACCACGAACTCTTCATCTTCCGCGTTCGGGATCACTATGTCGCTGTATTCAGGGTTCAGCGGCTTCAGGGTTATCTCTTCGTGCTCCCAGGTTCCGTCTTCGGCTTGTTTTATCTTGCTGGTGTATTTCTTCACGGTGTAGCTGCCGCCGGTGTCGGGGTCGGAGATGGAGCTGTGCTGCACCAGGACCACTTTATCTTTGCGGGTTCCGCCCACGCTCAGGCGGAAAACGCAGTAGTCGCCGTCTTCTATTCTGGGCTCCATGGAACGCCCGGCGACCCTTGCCACGAACTTGTTATGGTCGGGCTTTATGCCGGGAGGGCATTTTATCCAGCCTTGCGGCTCTACGGCCATGCCGCGGCCGAACTTGCCGCAGGCGGCTTCCAGGCTGAACACGGGGAGGTAATCCACGTACCGCAGGGCGGGGGCCACGTCGGGTTCTATTGTAAAAAGTTTTTTCAGCTTTGCGGCCACGGCGGCTGCGGCAACGGCCGCGGCGGGCGCGGGCCGGGGCGCCAGCCTGGCTTTGAAGTGGTCGGCGGTCTCTTTATCGGTAAAGTGAACGTAGCAGCCCTTAAGGCCCCTGGTCATCAGGGTGCGGTAAGTGTTCTTGATCAGGGCGTCCAGCCGGAGTTTTGCGGCGGCGGGGTCTTTCCTGGCCAGGGCTTTCCAGCCGTTTATGGACCTGTCGCCGCTGGCCCGCGCTTCGGGCACGGTCAGCACGGCGCCGCCGCGCACCACCAGGTCGGGCCCCACTATCACGCCCACGTAGTCCAGCTCCAGGCCCTGGCAGGTGTGGATGCAGCCCACTTCGCTCACCGAATCCGGCTTTATTATCCAGGCCTGCCCGTCCACGTCCAGGTTCCAGGCGGCTTTGTAGCCGGGCAGCACAATGTCTTTAAGCGCCGGCGCCCGCTTGCTTATCCATTTCCAGCAGTAGCCGGCCACCATGCGGGCTTTGTTGCCGGGCTTGTTCTTTTCGCGGATAAGGGCGTGCAGTTCGGCCGGGCTGTCCATTATGCGGAAGTCGTATTCCCGGGCGTCCAGCAGCTCGTTGGCGGTTTCGCCCAGCTGCAGGGTATTGTCCAGCCAGGCCAGGTAGCCGTCCGAGCCGTTGCAGCGGAACTGGGATTCCAGCTTTAGCTCGGTGACGGCGGCGTTCTGCTGGCGCGCCCAGCGGCGGATCTCTTCTTTGTCGCCTATGTCTTTCAGCGTCACTTTCTGGTCTTCGTCCACAAAGAACACGCTGAACCTGGCGGCGCGGATCAGTTCTTTCACCTGGTTCTCGCCCAGGTGGCTGAACATGCCGGACTTGGCGTTCAGGCGGTGGGCTTCGTCCACTATAAGGCAGTCGTAATCGTTGGGCCTGGCGGCATGGTACGAGCCGGCGCCGCTGAACATATTGGTTATATGGGACTTTTTGAAGGAGCCGGTGAGTTTGGCTTCGTAAACCATGCGCGGGGCCGAGTTGCGGGTGACGTACTGCGCCACCAGGCCGCGGTCGGTGAGGGCGACCAGCAGGTTTATGGCCACCACGGACTTGCCGGTGCCGGGGCCGCCTTCCACTATCAGCACGTGCTTTGCGCCGCTGCCGGCCCTGGCCGCCCGGGCCAGGGCGGTTTCGTAGACCACTTTCTGGTCGTCTATCATTACGAATTCCCGGTTGCCTTTCAGCATGGACGCGAGCTGGTCGGCCAGGTTTTTGGACGGCCTGATGCGCCCCTGGTCGATGCGGTACATCAGCCGCTTCCTGTCGCCGTATTTTATATTGGCTTTTATGAACTCCTGCAGCTTCAGCGCGTCGGCCTTGTAATAGACGGGGGCCTGCCGGGTGTACTCGCCGTAGAACTTGTTGCCTATCACGTCGTCCTGCTCGTAATTGTGCAGGTAGGCGCAGGGGTAAAGGCGGACGTTCTCTTCCTGCACGGTGGCGTTGTAGTCTTCGAGCAGGCGCTTGTAGGACCAGACCTGGTAGGACGGGTGCGTGGTTTCGCGGGGCTGGCCCATGAACTCGGTGATCACGATGGAGTCTTTGTCGGTAAGGGCGGCGTGCTGCCACTGCTTGAGCTCCACCAGAATGGCGGTTTCCAGGTTGCCGGCGTCGGCGCCGGTGAGGATGAAGTCTATGCGCTTGTTGGACTTGGGGATGTGGTATTCGATGGCCACGCCGGCGTCGCCGGGGATGGCGGGGTCGTTCAGGATGCGGTCCATGTACTGGAGGGAATTGACCCAGGAATTTATTTCGGACTTCTGGGTGCTTTTGCCCGTTGCGCCTTTGAAGGCGCCGAGGATGATATTGCCGATGTCATTGCTCATGACATCCTGGCGGAATTTGGCCTTGTCGGCGCTGTAGACTATCACAGGGGGTCCCGGCCAGGGAAAGCAATAGTTTTGCCAGAGGTGTTAGCCATGTTGTTATACTAGTATAGAGCCGCCCACCTGACCCGCTAGCCAGATTCTACATCTTTTCCCCTATAACGACATATACCATGAAATAGGTAGGGCGGGAAGGGGTGAAAACCCTTCTGGTTATCAGTGACCTTTTCAGCGACCTTTTTCTCCCAAGTCTTCTCCCTAGTCCCTCCCCCATATGAACTGGGCTAACTAAATATCTCCCAGTGGCCGCCTCTGTCCGGACCTATTCTTTTTATTGTTCCTACCCTGCGAAGTTTTCGCAATTGTTTCTTTATTCCGGCCTCGCTCAAACCGGTTGCCACTGAAAGTTCTTTCCGCGTAATATACACATTCTGCCTGACAAGCTCAATAATTTTCTGGGTACTTTTCTGGGTACTTTTCTGGGTACTTTTCTGGGTACTTTTTCCGGAAGTTGCGCTTGCGGAAACGGCGATCGACGTGCGCTTAAACACAGCGATAAAGTGGCTGCCTATTTCCTTGAAGATCGTCCCGGGCTCTTTTGAAAGGATCAGTTTTATGCCGCGGCCCCACTTTTCCGTGAGGCGCACGTGTTGCAGCATTTCGGCCAGCAGCTCGTTGCGCCGCTCGGAAACCATTTCGGTGGTGATCCTGGCTATCGTCAGCCCGTTGTAAAGCAGGCCGGGGCTGCGTATTTCAACCCTGTCGCCGAAGACGGCCACGTTCACGGAATCGTACTCCCGCCAATCCCTGTGGCAGAAAGCGTTTATTACGGCCTCCCTGAACGCCTCCCGGGCTATCTCCGGCACGTCTACGCGCCTCAGGCCTTCCACCCGCATCCCCAGGTAGATATGTTCAAGAATGTAGGCCTCGGCTTTATCGATCAGGTAGAAAACGTCCCCTTCGAATTCTTTGCGGTCAAGGATGACCGCGGTGTCGACGCCGCTGAAAACGGCGCAGCGCAGTTTTGCGTTGGGATAAAATTTCTGCGGGCTCCTGGCGAACAGGACGACAGCGGCGTTAAGCGGGCGGGCCTGCCGCAGCAGCTTCAGTTTCAGCAGGGCGTTCCTGGCATTGTCGTACTTAAGGCCGGCGTTTTTCAAGAAATTCCGGAGCTTTTGCGCGCTGATGTCGGCGACTTTCGCCTCGGGGCAGGGCTCGGTATCCCAGCGCAGCGCCTCTTTATGCTCGTTCAGGATCAGGCTCTTTATTTCGGCGGGAGAAAGCTTCCTGTCTTCATCCGCAACGCGCAGGTAAACCCGCCCGTAAGCGTAATATGGTTTTTCGTGCCCGCGGAACAGCACCCTGACGCAATCTTTTCCGTTAAGTTTAACCTGATTTATCTCCGGGCTTATTTTCGGCTCTATATGGGCGGCGATAGCCCGCGAAATATCCCTCACGGTATTTTTACCCAGTTGCTGGCCCACAACAAGCCCGCCATCTTCAACGCCGAAGTAAATTTCCCCGCGCCCGTGCTTGTTAAGCATGGCGCTTACGGAGACCACCGCCTCTTTAAGTTCGGAAGTGGACTTCTTCAGCCCCAGGGTTTCGCTTTCGACAAATTTCATAAATCCCCCTTGCGATATAAATAGCATAGCAGGGGAACCCGACAAGGGGCTGTCGCTCATTAGAGGGTCATTTTTCAAGAAAAAAAGGCCCCTTCCACAGTTTTGTGGCATATTTTTATCTAAAATCCGTTACGACATCCCTCCATTCAAGGCTA
>Ga0209212_1002240_pt1 | contig 28188 bp, 22 predicted proteins | sample RifGroC2_FD_183996 | JGI IMG/M metagenome (GOLD analysis project Ga0209212, IMG submission 183996) | Groundwater microbial communities from Rifle, Colorado, USA - Groundwater C2 (SPAdes) (version 2) | ecosystem: Environmental > Aquatic > Deep subsurface > Groundwater | place: Rifle, Colorado... | reverse complement strand
TTCATATCGGGCGTTGATTGAGTCTTTAGAACCTTGATCTTGCCAGCAATGGCCGCCCACTTCCACCTATTTTTGCCCTTTATCCGGCAATTAATTCCGCTCAGACGCTGGATTTTGCAAGAGCCTCAATTATCAGATTATTATTTTAAGCCGCAGCCAGCTCGACCAGATCCATGTCGCGGCTGGTCATCAGTTTTTCGATATCCATCACGATGATCATGCGCTCATCCACCGTGCCCAGACCCATGATGTACTGCATGTCCAGCGAGGAGCTGAATTCCGGCGCGGGCTTGAGCTGGTCGGCGGTCAGCGCGATCACGTCGGATACGCCATCCACCACGATGCCCATCACGCGCTTGGCGACGTTGAGGATGATGACCACGGTGAGTTCGTTATACGTCACGTTGCCCAGCTTGAATTTGATACGCATGTCCACGATCGGCACGATGATGCCGCGCAGGTTGATCACGCCCTTGATGAACTCCGGGGAATTGGCGATCGTGGTGACGGCATCGTAGCCGCGGATTTCCTGAACCTTGAGGATGTCGATGCCGTATTCCTCGCTGCCCAGGGTAAAAGTTAACAGCTCGCGGCTACTACCATCTGCCGCCTGGCCTTCGTTTGCTTGCATGGTGCCCTCCTTTTGTTTATTTGCTTAGTCCGTGGAATCAGTGGGTAATTTTCATCGTTCCCACGCTCCGCGTGGGAATGCAGCCTGTGACGCTCCGCGTCACGATTAAAACAAAGGTCAGACTATGCCCCAACTCACCGCAGAGCGGTGAGGAATGCATTCCCACGCTCCGCGTGGGAACGATCCCGGCCACTACGCCTGCGCAAACTTGACCAGCGCGCCGACGTCCATGATCATCGCCACCCGCCCGTCGCCCATGATCGTGGCGCCCGACACGCCAACCACTTTGCGGTAATTGGTTTCCAGGCTCTTGATCACCACCTGATGCTGGCTGACCAGATCGTCCACGAACAACGCGACTTTTTTACCTTCTGCTTCCAGCAATATCAAAATACCTTCAGCCGGGTTGGTGATTTTGGTCTGGATGTTGAATATTTTATGCAATGCGATCACCGGCAGATATTCGCCGCGCACATGGATCACCTGCCCCTGGCCGCTGATTTCCTTGATGTCGGCGGGGTCAGGCTGCAACGATTCGATGATGAAGCTGAGCGGGACGATGTAAATCTGATCGCCCACCGCGATGGACAAGCCGTCCAGTATCGCCAGGGTAAGCGGCAAACGGATCGTGATGGTGCTGCCCTCTCCCGTCCTGGAGGCGATTTCGACGCGTCCGCCGATCCCCTCGATGTTCCGCTTGACCACGTCCATGCCGACGCCGCGCCCGGAAACATCCGTAACCACGGCGGCGGTAGAAAAACCGGGCGCGAAGATCATCAGCCAGACATCGGTATCGCTGATGTTGTCGCCGAAAGGGATGCCCTTTTCTCTGGCTTTGGCGAGTATCCGTTCGCGGTTCAGCCCGGCACCGTCATCCATCACCTGAATGACGATGTTGCCGCCCTGATGCGCGGCGCGCAGCGTGATAGTGCCTTGCGGGTCTTTGCCCCTGGCGATGCGCTCCTCCGGCATTTCGATGCCGTGATCCAGACTGTTGCGCACCAGATGGGTGAGCGGGTCGCTGATTTTTTCGATCAGACCCTTGTCCAGCTCGGTGCCTTCGCCGATCATTTTGAGTTGCACTTTTTTGTCGAGCTTGCCGGCCAGATCGCGCACCAGACGCGGGAAGCGGCTGAACACGAAATTGATCGGCATCATGCGCACCGACATGACGGATTCTTGCAGTTCGCGGGAATTGCGCTCGAGCAGCGCCAACCCGTTGAGCAGTGATTCGTTCAATACCGGATCAAGATGGGAAGCGATTTCCGCCAGCATGGACTGGGTAATCACCAGCTCGCCGACCAGATTGATCATCTGATCGACTTTTTCCACACTGACGCGGATCGAGGTTTCGGCAGCGGCGACCGCAGCGGTCGGTGCTCTATCCGTGGCACGGCGGTGTGGCTCCTCCGGCTGAACATCCGTTGCAGCGGATGCTGGCGGCTCTGTCTTTTTTTCCACATCGACGAAGAAGCCGTAACCCTGCGCATTTTCGACTTCCGACTTGACCGCCTCCGGCTCTACAAAGAAACCGTAGCCTTGTGCATTTTCCGCCTCCGACTTAAGCGCCTCCGGCTCTATGAAAAAACCATAGCCCTGCGCATCTTCACTGGCTGCCTTGCTTTGCTCCGGCTCTACAAAAAAACCATAGCCCGCGTCATCTTCGCTGCTGGCATTGCTACCGGGGGTGCTGTCGCCAATTGCGGTAATAGTGAGTTGCTCCGGTTCCAGAAAAAACGCAAAAGTATCACGCAATTCGGCTTCATCCACGTAGGTGGTCAGCGACAGCGTCACCGATTTGGCAGCGATTTTCTGGTTTTCAATTTTGCCGATATTGCTCAGGTCTTCCAGCAGGTTACTGAGGTCGGTTTTATTGGGAAAGATAGCGGACGATTTGGCGAACTTGATCTGGTAAATATATTGCACCGAAGAAAATGGTGCTTCTGCCGCTGCGGCTTCTGCCTTCTGATTCCCTTTCGCGACACCCGCAAGGGGTACGCCGGTGGATGCCCCGCCGCTGCGCGGCGACCCTTCCGCGGTCAACTGCTCCAGCCTGGCACGAATTTCAATGGATGGCGCGGGATCGGCGATGGTTCCATTCTGATGCGCTTCCAGCAAGCCTTTCAGCACATCGCCCGCTTGCAGGAAGGCATCCACCATATCGGCGGTAATGGTGATTTCATTCTTGCGTATGCCGTCCAGCAGGGTTTCCAGAATATGCGTCACCTCGGTCATGTCGTTAAAACCGAATGTGCCGCTACCGCCTTTAATGGAATGGGCTGCACGGAAAATGGCGTTTAGCTGGTCCGGATCAGGCGCATCGAGATCCAACGCGAGCAGCAGACTTTCCATGCTATCGAGATGCTCGGCGGATTCCTCAAAGAACACCTGATAAAACTGGCTCATGTCGATGGACATTGGCTTTTCCCTGGGGTGATATATGGAAAATTCTGGCTGAAATTTGATGTGTGTCGGAATTTACCACGACGCTGTAATGATTCCATTCGTGTGCCCGGCGCAGGGGCACACGAAACTTTTGTTCGGGCGCCCGTACGGCGCGCCGTGCCCGTACAGCCCCCGCGTTTTAGCCGATCACTTTTTTGACAACCTCCAGCAATTTCTGCGGGTCGAACGGCTTGACCAGCCAGCCGGTTGCGCCCGCCGCCTTGCCTTGCGATTTCATGGCATCGCTGGATTCGGTGGTCAACATCAGGATCGGCGTCGCCTTGTATTGCGGCAAGCCGCGCAGCGCCTTAATCAAGGTCAAACCATCCATCCTGGGCATGTTCTGATCGGTCAGCACCAGATTAACCGCATTGGCTTTGGCCTTGTCCAGTCCCTCCTGCCCATCAGCCGCCTCGATAACGGTGTAGCCCGCAGATTTGAGGGTAAAAGCCACCATCTGGCGGATGGAGGCAGAATCATCAACAGTTAATACGGCTTTGGCCATTTTATTGCGCTCATCAGATTATTGAATATTTTGTCAGCTTATACTATTTTTTAAAAAAATGCAGTGCGGGTGCAAAGTAGGGGCACGGCGCGGCGCGCCCCTGCACACGGAACTGACACGGTCGCAGGTGTTGCGATAAAAATTCCTAAAACAATTCGATGTCGCCGGTAGCGAAGTTGTCCTGCGCGACCGGGTTGGATTTCTTCTCGTCCAGCAACACGACATGTTCATGCAGCGAGCGATTATAAGACGCGATTTGCTCAAGGTATTCGCCGCGATCCGGGCGGTCCGTGCCCTTACGCATTTCGTTGGCAACTTCCTGCAACGCGGTCAGGCGCATCTGCGCATGCGCGAGCAACTGCGAGCTCATGTCCTGGAATTGCAATGTGGATACCGCCACCGCCACATTTTGCTCGACTTTGGCGTTGATCAGGTTTAATTCGACGGCATTCCCGGCAATGGTTTCATTCAACGCGGTGAGGTCTGTCATCATGATCTGCACCCGTTGCTTCGAGTCCATCACAAAAGTCATATCGGTTGCCGCAAGCTTATTGATGGATTGCTCCGCGGAAATCAGCGAATCGCTGACATTGCCCACCAGTGCGCGGATCTGTTTGCTGAATTTATTGGTGTTTTCGGAAAGGTTGCGCACTTCATCCGCCACCACGGCAAACCCGCGCCCGGCTTCGCCCGCGCGCGCCGCTTCAATCGCCGCGTTGAGCGCCAGCAGATTGGTCTGCTTGGCGATGCTTTCCACTTCGCTCAGGATGCCGAGAATGCCGGAAACCTGCGCGTTGATGGCGTCCATTTTTTCCACCAGCTCCATCGCGTGCTTGCTGTTCTGGACGGTCGAATCGACAAATTCGTTCATTGCGTCGGAGGTGGATTGAACGAAATGCTCAAACTTTTGCTTCGCACTTTGGCCTTCGTTGCCCGTTCCGCCCTCCGTAATAAACAGCGTCAAGGCCTGCTGCGCGCGCACCTCTTCGGCCATCGCGGTAAAGTTGTCGATCAGCTTGGCGATGGCATCGCCGAGGATAGCCTGGGTGTTGCCGAGCTCGGTATGCGCCGAGGCAAGCTGATTGGAAAGCTCATTGCCCAATTGCACATGGAATGCGTTGCTTTCATGAATAAGGGGCATATCGCCCTGCACGGACAAATCGGCGCGACCCGGCGACGCTTCACCGCCGACAACCCGCTTGAGCAGATAGCTCCAAACAGACACGATAACCAGAAACAGCAGCGCATCGGCCAGGGCAATGCTCGCGCCGCCAAAATACAGCGCGTGCCCCCCCCAGCAGGATTCCGCTGGCTAATGCGCCGGCGAAAGTAAGACGAGAAAAATTTGTCATCGTTTGTAGGGATACGGTACGCCACACCCATTTTGGCTATCAAAAACCAGTTCTAATTCGGCGAATGGCATAACAGGCTGCTGTCGCCTTCCCCGGCTACTGCAATTCTTTCCAGCGCGGCAAGCACTTCCATGCTGTCGGCTTCCATTTGCCCGACCAGTTCGATGCCGCGCAAGGATTCTCCGGAGCGGGATGCCGTAACGGCCTCCCGTCCATGCTGATGAAAAGCCTGATGCGGGTTCGCCACGGCAACGTAACCGTCCAGTTTGGAAAAACACTCCTTGCCCTCGCCCTCGAAATACCACTTGCCCAACCGGCAATCGGTATGCGGCGCAAAACTAGCCGCATCACGATCCGATATGCCCATGAACACTTTGTAAATTTCAAATTTATAAAGTATGTGATCGATCTTGGCGACTTCGACAAAGCTGCGCAGCGCCGCCGCCGAAATCGTGCCCTCCATCTGGTGCGACAATTCCAGCAAATGCTTCATGTTGTCCATCACGCCCGCGACATCCTTGCTGAACACCTGCGACTTCGCCGCCAAGCCTTCCATCTGCGTCTTGGTGCGGTCGGTTTCACCCTGGATGGCGGTCACGATCGTCGAAATTTCGCTGGTCGCCTTCGCGGTACGTTCGGCCAGCTTGCGCACTTCGTCCGCGACCACCGCAAACCCCCGCCCCTGCTCGCCGGCGCGCGCCGCCTCGATCGCCGCATTGAGCGCCAGCAGGTTGGTCTGGTCGGCAATTTCCTTGATCAACTGGACGATGCTGCCGATCTGCGCCGCATTCTGGGTCAGGTTTTGTATGTTCTGCGAAGCCTGTGTGGTATCCCCGGACAGCGCATCCAGGCTCTGTGCAATCTGCAACACGGCTTCACGGTTACTTGCCGAAATACTGGCGGCTTCAATGGCATGCTGTTTTTCTTCGCGCAACGCCAGCGCCGCAGCGGCCTGGGATTTTTGCAACACGATAAAGGAATCGCCGAATCCCTGCATATTGGCATACAGCCGCACCGAAGTCTGATGCTCGGCATGAATCCCTTCAAGCTCGGCACGCACCTCATTCCGCTCGCTTTCCAGCCTGGATAAATTATTGCGCAGCGCGGCAATCTCCTGGTCTGTCTGTGCCAGCCTCGCCTGCAATTCCTGGTGTTCCTGCCTTAATTTTCCACCAAACATGATTTCTCCTGTATTTTGTGCCCACGCGAAAATAATCCTCGCTGGCCGCGTGGGCACAAAAAACGTGCCCACCCTACTTTAATGGCCCCGCACGTCGCTGAGCAATTCCTTGATGTCGAGAATCAGCACGATGTCGCCTTCGCTGGACATGGTCACGCCCGCCACGCCTTTGGGGCGGAAGGTATCCAGCGACTTGATCACCACATCGTCGTGCCCGGCAAAGCCGTCCGCCGACAGGATGAAACTGTTGTTGCCGAACTGCATCAGCACGCCCACTTCCGGATTGACGCTCTGCTCCCAACCGATCAACTGCGCCAGCGACAGCACCGGCAGCACTTCGCCGCGCACCACCATGGTCGCCCTGCCTGAGACCCGCTGCAACTGATCGGGCGTGATGGACAGGATTTCCCGCACCATCGACAGCGGCACGGCGAAAGACTGTTCACCGAGGCGCAAAATCAGCACCGGCAGAATCGCCAGCGTGAGCGGCAAGGAAATGGTCAGCACGGTTCCCTTGCCCGGCTCGGACTGGATGTTGACGACGCCGTTCAGTTTCTGGATGTTGGTTTTCACCACGTCCATGCCGACCCCGCGCCCGGAGACACTGGAGATTTCGTCCTTGGTCGAAAAACCCGGCAGGAAAATCAATTCCAGGCACTGGTTTTCATCCAGCGTGTTTGCTATCTCGTTGGTGATCAGCCCCTTCTCGATTGCCTTGTTGCGGATCACCTCGGGACGCATGCCGCGCCCGTCGTCCGCGATGGTAATCAGGATATGGTCGCCTTCCTGGCGCGCGCTCAACTCCACGATACTTTTTTCCGGCTTGCCGGCGGCGATGCGCCCTTCGATGGTCTCCACGCCATGATCCACCGCATTGCGCACCAGGTGTACCAGCGGGTCGTTCAAGTCCTCGATCATGGTTTTATCCATCTCGGTTTCTTCGCCGATCAACAACAGCTCTACATCCTTGCCCAGGGATCGCGCCAGATCGCGCGCCAGGCGGGGATATTTCTTGAACAGGCGGCCGATCGGCTGCATCCGCGTCTTCATCACCGCGTTTTGCAGATTCACCACCAGCATATCCAGTTGCGTGACGGATTGATCCAGTTCGCGCAAGGTGTCCGCATCGTTGCGTCCCTGCAAAATATCGGAACGCAAATGCGTCAGCCGGTTTTTGGTCAAGCCGATTTCACCGGAAAGATTGAGTACCTGGTCGAGACGGACGGTGTCCACGCGGATGGTCGATTCCTTGGCTTCCTTTGCCGGCACATCGCCGTCGCGCCGACCGACCGTCGCGCCCGGCACATCGCTGGTGCGGCGGCCAAATGCCTTGTTGGTCGCCTCCTCTTCGGAAATGGCTTCGGCGATCTTTTCCGGATCGCGCGCCACGCCCACGGTGGTGGCGATGTCCGTGCCGCCGGTCAATGCGTTATACAGCGCATCCCAATCCACTCCGTCTATCGCCGGCGTAGTCGGCGACTGTGCGCCAGGCGCACCCGCTGCCGAAACGGCTGGCTGGTTTTTTGCCGAAACGACAACCGCCTTTCCGCTCAATGCCGCCTTCAAGTTATCAAGCATTTCGGCGGGGGCCGCGCCCGGTTGCAGGTTTTGCTGCAACGCGCCAAACATCCTGCGCACTTCGGCAGTCGCCGCAAAAATCACATCCATGAGTTCGGCGCTCAACGTCAACTCATGGTTGCGCAGTTTGTCGAACAGATTTTCGGTCAGGTGGCACAGCGTCACCAGCTCGCCGGCATTGAGAAATCCCGCACCGCCCTTGATCGTATGGAAGCCACGAAATATCTCATTGAGCAATTTGCTGTCATTGGGATATTTTTCCAGTTCCATCAATTTGCTGTCCACATCCGACAGCATTTCGCCCGCCTCCAGCAAAAAGTCGCTCAATAACTCTTCCATGCCAGCAAAGTCGTTCATTTCATTCTCCTAATCTGTAGGGGCAATTCACGAATTGCCCTTGCCCAACGTGGGCGATTCGTGAATCGCCCCTACCAATTAAAACCCCAGGCTTTCCAGCAAGTCATCCACCTGATCCTGGCTGGTCACCACGTCCGTGCGCCCCGCTGCATTAATAACCGGACCGTTCAACAGCCCCGCATCGAACTCCGCCTTGACCGAAGCCGGTGCGTTCTCCAGCAACAGCGACACCAGTTGCTGTTCCATTTGTTTCGTCACCTCGATGATTTTCTTGATGACCTGGCCGGTCAGGTCCTGAAAGTCCTGCGCCATCATGATTTCCATCAGATGTCCGTTGGTCGCCTTGGTTTGCTTGGGCACTTCATGGAGGAAGGCCTGTGTTTGCATGACCAGATTCTTGAATTGCGCCACATCCAGTTTTTTCTCGAACAGTAACTGCCACTGCCCGGCCAGGCGATGCGATTCGACTTCCACCTTTTCCAGAATCGGTTGCGCCGCATCGGTTGCATTCAACACCTTCTCTGCGGCTTGTTGCGTCAAGGTCGCCACATAATTCAGACGGTCGCGCGCATCGGGGATGGAAGACGCCGCCTTCTCGATTTCCTTGTTCAGCCCCAGTTCGCGCAAGGTGTCATGCAGCGTTCGCGCCATATGGCCGATCTGATTGATCACTTTCCCCGAGTCGGCTTCATTGCCGGCAACCGCGCTGCTTGCGGCGGAAGGGGGATTGTTTTCGGCGACATTGGCCGCCACGATGCTATCGAACAACGATTCGAGATCGTCTGAATCCCCCGTATTTGTAGTCATCACATCACTCACTTTTGTAGATTTGGAAAGTTTTGAAAGATTTTTTTCAGTTTTTCATCCAGCGTGGCGGCCGTGAACGGCTTCACCACATATCCGCTCGCGCCCGCCTGCGCCGCCGCAATGATGTTTTCCTTCTTCGCCTCCGCCGTCACCATCAGCACCGGCAAGTGCTTGAGTTTGGCGTCCGCGCGAATTTCCCGCAGCAGATCAATTCCCGTCATGTTGGGCATGTTCCAGTCAGATACGACAAAATCGAACTCGTCCGCGCGCAGCTTGGCCAATGCATCCACACCGTCTTCCGCCTCCTGGACGTTCAAAAAGCCCAGCTCCTTGAGCAGGTTGCGCACGATACGCCGCATCGTGGAAAAATCGTCCACCACTAAAAATCTTGTATTTTCTATTCCCATAACAATCCCCTAATCTAGAAAGTGGAAAACCCACTCCCCACTCCCCACTACTCACTACTCACTACTTCCCACCCACTATCACGTCAACAGCGGCCGCAGCGTTGATGACAAAATGATCGAATCAAATTTAGGCACATAATAATCCACCCCGACACGATGCCCCATTGCGCGGTTCGCGTCCGAAGACAGCGACGAATGCATGACCACCGGTATGCCGTCAAAACGCCGATCCGATTTGATGTGCTGGGTCAACACATAACCATCCATCTCCGGCATTTCCGCATCGGTCAAAATCACCTGAATCTGATCGTGCAGATTTGCTCCCGTGCTCTGCGCCGTATCCGCCATCGCCTTGAGCCTTTCCCACGCCTCGTCGCCATTGGCTGCCTGAATGTGCTTGACGCCCATTTTATCGAGCACTTCGGCGATTTTTCTGCGTGCCACCATCGAGTCGTCGGCAAAGAAAATGCACAGATCATGCTCCGATTGTACGCGTTCGACATTTCCGACGACGTCATCGCCAAACGCATTGGCTAAAATCTGCTCCACGTCCAGAATCGAAATCAGCGACCCATCCGGCAACTCGGTAATCGCCGTAATCAGCGCTCCCTTGTCGGAGAGCATCCCCTCGGTCGCGCGCACCTTGTCCCAATCCACCCGGATGATGCGATCCACCCCTTGCACCAGAAAACCCAGGACGTGATTGCTGTATTCCGCCACCATCATGGTCTGGTGTTTTTCGGTCGGTTGTATCCCCATGAAGCTCGCCAGGCTCAGCACCGGCATCACATGCCCGCGCAACGACACGATCCCTTCCACCCCGGCCGGCATGTTCGGCGTGCGCGTGACCTTGCCGGCCTGGCAGACCTCCTTGACCTTGAACACATTGATGCCAAATTTTTCACCGCTGCCCAGGCTAAATAACAGGATCTCCATCTTGTTGGTGCCAGCCAGGCTGGTGCGTGCGCCAACCTGATCCATCAAGCTGTCCTGGTTATTGCCCGTCATTTCTTCCGTGTAACTCATTTTTCCTCCCGTAGGGGCACGTAAAACTTTTGTTCGGGCACCCGCACGGCGTGCCGTGCTCTATCAAGCCAACAACCGCGCCAATGTCTGCGACAGCTTCTGCGGTTCAAACTTCGGCACATACTCATCCACACCAACCGTCTTGCCGAGCTGCTGGTTGGACGAGCTGCTCAACGACGAGTGCATCAGCACCGGTATGCCGATAAACCGCTTATCCGACTTGATCTTGCGCGTCAGCATATAACCATCCATTTCCGGCATTTCTACATCGGTCAAAATCACCTGTATCATTTCCTTGAGCGGCGTGTGCGAGGCTTCGGCGTAATCCGCCATCTTCGCCAATTCGATCCACGCCTGGCGACCATTGATTGCCGAGATATGCTTCACCTGCATCGCATCCAGCGTGCGCGCAATCTGGTTGCGCGCCACCGAAGAGTCGTCGGCGAAAAATACCGTGCGATCCTTGCCCAGCGGCTTCACACTCTTGAGAATCAAATCATCGGTATCAAAATGGCCCGTTTCGGAAAGCACTTTTTCCACGTCCAGCATCATCACCAGACGACCATCCTGCAACTCGGTAATCGCCGTGACCAGCCCGCCCATTTCGGCGACCAGCATCGCCGGCGGAACGCGCATGGCCGCCCAATCCAGGCGCAGAATGTTGTCTACCGCCTTGACCAGAAAGCCTTGGGTGTGGCCGTTGTACTCGGTGACAATCATGATCTCCGCCTTATCGTCGGTCTCGATCCCTGTATATTTGGCCAGATCGATCACCGGCACCAGCGCCCCGCGCAAACTCACCATGCCTTCCACCGAGGGCGGCATTTCCGGCGCACGGGTAATTTTCGGAATGCGCATCACCTCGCGCACCTTGAACACGTTAATGCCAAAGGTTTCCTCACGCCCGGTGCGATTATCCAACCCAAGCGCAAACATCAGGATTTCCAGCTTATTGGTTCCCGCCAGCTTGGTGCGGGCATCAATATTTTTTAACAGGTCCGACATTTTTTTCTCCTAAATCTGGAGTAGGGGCGATTCACGAATCGCCCTACCGCGCAATTGCCACAAAAGGGCGATTCGTGAATCGCCCCTACATCGCGCACTTGGTCAACGGATACCCGGCCTTTTTCAGCTCATTGGCCGACTCGGCCAGCTCTTCCGCAGCCGATTTGGCATCCTTGGCGGAGTGCGCATTGTTATCCACCAGACTGGTGACGCGCTCCAGGCTGTTTGCCACACTCTCGCTCGCCGCCGACTGCTCTCTCGCTGCGGTGGCAATATGCTCCATGCGTTCATCCACTTTGACCATTGCGACTCTGATTTTTTTGAGTCCTTCACTGTTCAGGTGCACCAGAGCAACCCCGGTTTCAACATCGGTCATCGCGCCCTGCATGGATTTTACGGCAGCCTCCGAGGTTGCGTTAATCTCGGCGATGGTGCTGGCAATATCCTTGGTGCTGGTTGCGGTGCGCTCCGCCAGTTTGCGCACTTCATCCGCCACCACCGCGAAACCGCGCCCCTGTTCGCCGGCGCGCGCCGCTTCAATCGCCGCATTCAACGCCAGCAGGTTGGTCTGTTCGGCAATGTCCTTGATGGCATTCGCGATCACGCCGATCTTCTGGATGGCCGCACTGAGATCGGCAATCGTCTTGCCGGAAGACTGCACGGTATCCACGGCTTTGCTCATGGCGGGGTTGATCTGGCCTTGCATCCGGTCGGCGTTGGTATTGATGATTCCCTGCATCGCCCGCGCATCGGTGAGCGAATCCGCCGCCATGCTCGCCACTTCGGCGATCGACTGGCTGAATTCCTCCATGGTGCTGGCGATCTGCTGGATATGGTCCTGCTCGTCAACCGCATTGTTCGCCACGCTGGACACCCTGGCGTCCATATCCACGATGCGCTGCTGCATCTTCCCCACCGGCGTGGCAATCTCATCCACCATGGTGCGCAAATAACATTGCATGGTCTGGATCTCGCACAGCAGCGACCCCATTTCATCCCGGATGGAAATATCCAGTTCGGTATCGAGATTGCCCTCCATGATATTCCTGAACTCATTTCTTACGGCACGAACCGGGCGGCGCACATACCTGTCGACACAGTAGCCGATAAAGAAGAACAGGAACACCTGCAGCGCAAGCTGCCCGCCCAGCATCATCATTTCCATGCGCTCAACTTTGGCACTGTCCGATGCCATGCCGATCACCACATCCGAAGCGCCGAGCACCGTGCCTTCCTGCGTCACATGGCACCCTGTGCAATCGGTGCCATGAAAATCCTTGCTCGCCAGATAGGGCGTTATCACGCGCAACACCGTCGCGCCGCTCCCGTCGGTCATGAAGGTAATGCTTTGCTTCTTGCTTTCGATCACCTGCCGCTGCGCGTCGTCCTTGATCTGCTCTTCCGGCAGGCCGGGGCCATACAAATCCACCACTGTCTTGGTGCGAACTATCTGCGCGGACTTGACCCCGGCTGACGCACCGGCCTTATGCATTAACAGCTTGCGGTTGCCCGGCTCGCTGTATTGCCCGACCACCATCAGCATGTTCGCGCCGTCGATGATTTCATTGGCAAGCTGCTTGCCCTTTTCAATCGCCAGTTTTTTCGGCTCCTCGCGAAGATCTGCGGAAACAAAAAATTGTGCGGTAGCCAGAACCACGATGAGCGTGACTTGAATCATGAACTGCAATTTGGCCTTCAGCGACCAGTTCTGAAACTTGAACCGCTCGTATTTCGACACGACCTGCGCGCCGGACTGGTTCAGCTCCTTATACAGCGCGTCCGCCTCGACAATCTGATTGCGTGTCGGCGCCTTGCGTACCGATACATAGCCGGTAATTTTGCCGTTTTCGACAATCGGCGCGACGGTGGCGCGCACCCAATAGTAATCACCGCTCTTGCAGCGATTTTTGACCATGCCGCGCCACGGACGCTCTTCTTTCAGCGTATCCCATAGCCACTTGAAGGCCGAAGGCGGCATATCGGGATGGCGCACGATGTTGTGGCTTGTGCCGACCAGCTCTTCGCGCGAATAGCCCGAGATCGCCACAAATGCGTCGTTCGCGTAAGTAATGATGCCCTTGGTGTCGGTTTTTGAGACCAGCACCGCACCAGCCGGGAATGGCACTTCCTTTTGTGACACGTAAGCGTTCTTATTTTGCATGACTGGCTTTCTCCCGAAAAACTTTAATCTGGAATCGGTAGGAGCGCGATTTATCGCGCCCTAATCTATTCACGCACCAAAGAAGGGCGCGATAAATCGCGCCCCCTACAATCTACACCTTGAACCGGCTCACCGCAGCCTGCAACTCATGAGCCAACTGTTCCAGGCGCACAATGTCGCGGGTATTTGATTCCACAGCCGCATGATTTTCTTCCGACATTTGCGCGATTTGCTCCACATGGCGCGCGATCTCGCTGCTCGCCACGCTCTGCTCGCCCACCGAGGCGGCGATGTCGCTCACGCCGTGGCTGGATTTCGTGACCGCCTCGCCCGCCTCGGTCAACACGACCGAGACCCGCTCGATATGCTCCTGAGTCGCCTGCAACGAACGCAATCCCGCTTGCACCGTCTCCTCGACGTGGGTGGATTTCTGGTTCAGCGAGTTGGTCACCCGGTCAATTTCATTGGCCGACTGCGCGGATTTCTCCGCCAGCTTGCGCACTTCGTCCGCCACCACCGCGAAACCGCGCCCCTGCTCGCCAGCGCGCGCCGCCTCGATCGCCGCATTCAACGCCAACAGGTTGGTCTGGTCGGCGATTTCCTTCACCTGCTGGGTCATACCGGCGATGGCACGGGTGCTGTCGACAAACTCCTTCACCGACCCGGCAATCTGGTTGACCGCCTCCTGCACGCTATGAATTTCGCCGATCATTTCGGTCACGTTACGGTTGCCCTGTTGCGTTTGGCTCAGGCTCTTCTCGGACAGCTTGCGCACATCCTCGGTGTTGGCGGCGACCGAATTGATGCTGACGGTGATCTGCTCCACCGCCGCCGCCGTGGACGCGGCCGCCTCGCTCTGCGCCTGGGAGCCTTGTGCGATTTGCGCCAAGGATACGTGCAATTGCTCGGCCGTGCCGGATACCGTGCCGGCATGGCCGATCACCTGCCGGATGATGCCGGCGAAACCGTCGATCAGCGCGTTGAACGCCGTCGCCGCCTGGCCGATTTCATCCTGTCCGTACACCCTGGCACGCGCGCTCAAGTCGCCATCCGCCGACATTTTCACCATCACGTTGCGTAGCTCATCCACCGAGCGGTGCACGCTGCGGATAATGGAAAACCCCAATACGACGCCCAATACCGCACCGATCAGGATCAGCGCGATGGACAGCGTGCGCACGGTTTTGTAAGTAGTAGCCGATTCCTCATGCAGCTCCTCGGTATCGCGTTTTTCCATTTCCATCAAGGCATCCAGCGACTCGTCGACCTTGGCATACAAGGCGGGAAGGTGTTCGAGCCGCAAGCGCATCAACCCAGCGGTATCGCTCGCGCGCATTGCGGCCAGAGCCGGATCAATACCCTCCTCGACCAAACGCTTGCGCGCCTCGATAAATTTCGCCGCCAGCGCCTCGTCTTCCTCATCGGTCAGCGAGGTCACAAAAGCCCCCCACTGCTTGTCGATGATTGCCTTATTCCCGGTTATCTCCTCGACATATTGGGGCATGTTTCCGGACTGGATGACCGCATTGGCAATCGCGACCCGGTTGCGCAGATTTGCCCTGAAGATGGAATCCAGCTGCATGACGGGAATCAGCTTTTCATCAAATGCCGACTCCAATGCGTCATTCGCTTTGCCGGACGCATATAGCCCAACCACGCCGACTGCCACGAGTCCTGCCATGAAGAAGGCCAGCAGAATCACCAACCGCGTACTGATTTTCATATCGATCAACATCGGCAACTCCCATGCACCGAAAATTATTGCTTATGCTTCCGCCGCAGCACTGATGCCATATATCCGCAGCGTCACTTTTCAATTCATGTTGAGTTAGCGGCTTTACGCGTAACCCAACAAACCCAACCCAATCTTCAACACCAACAAATGTGAAAAACGCACCCATCAACACTGGTTTGGTTGGGTTACGGCGCAAAAAAACGCGCCGAGCCCAACCTGCACGCCATGCAAAGCGCCGGACTGCCATTATGAAATAGTCCCGCCACAATTGGCACTTTAAATGGCAAGCGACAATTTTCTTTGGCAGAACAGCGAAACAAACACCCGCCAATTCGCGGGATTAAGGCTGATGCGCTGCCGGTGCGTCAGGCGTTGTGCCGGCGTCTTGCGGCGTTCCTGCCTGCTCTTCTCCCGCGTCGGCATCACCGGATTCTTCGTCATCCGCAGCAATGTTCTCACCGACCGTACCACCGTCATGACTGGCCGCCTCTTCGGCCTTCTTGTTCATCACGATCATGCTGATGCGGCGGTTAACCGGATTTAACGGATCCTCTTTTTTGAACAGCACCGCAGAAGACAAGCCCACCACACGGACGATTTTTTCCTCCGTCATGCCGCCCGTGATCAGTTCGCGACGCGAGGCATTGGCACGGTCTGCGGATAACTCCCAGTTACTGTATCCCTTGCCGCCACCACCATAAAGAGCCGCGTCGGTGTGGCCGGAGATACTCACCTTATTGGGTACTTCGTTCAGCATCTTGCCGATTTCATGCAAAATTTCTTTGGTATAAGACTCCAGCTGGGCACTGCCAATCTGAAACATCGGACGATTTTTCTCATCCACGATCTGGATGCGCAAGCCTTCGCTGGTGATGTCCAACAGGATTTGATTTTTGAATTGCTGTAACTTTGGGCTGCTCTCGATAGCTTTTTCGATGCCGGCTTTCAGTTGCTTGAGCTTTGCCATTTCCTCATTGCGCTGGATGCGCGCGAGCTCCTGTTGGGCTGCCTTGATGCTGATGACCTTCTTTACGACAGGCACATCGCCCTGCTTTACTTGCCCCTCAACGCGCGTGAGGTCTTTGCCGCCGCCCTTGAGAATGCTGGTGGTATCGCCGGAAGTCGTGCCGCCGGATAATGCGACCGCAAGCGGCGTCTTGAAGTACTCGGCGATCCCATCCAGCTCGCCTTTGGTCGTCGAGCCGAGCAGCCACATCAGCAGGAAAAACGCCATCATCGCCGTGACGAAGTCGGCGTAGGCAATCTTCCACGCGCCGCCGTGAGCCATGCCCACCACTTTCTTGATGCGCTTTACGACAATGGTTTTTTTGTTTTTGTCCTCTGCCATGATCAGGAACCAGAAGACAGATGGCAAGTAGTGATTGAAAAGTAGGAAGCAAGAAGCGGGATCCCGCTTTCTACTTCCCGCTCACCGCCCCCCCGCTCCCGATCAGCGTTTTGTTTTGACATGTTCTTCCAGCTCGGCAAAACGTGGGCGCTCGGTGGAATTCAGCACCTTGCGGCCAAACTCGACCGCCATCGCCGGCGCGTAGCCGTTAAGGTTGGCCAGCAGCGTCACCTTGATGACATTAAATATCTTGGTACCTTCTTCGGCTTTTTGTTCCAGCAGTGTCGCCAGCGGGCCGACAAACCCGTATGCAAGCAGGATACCCAGGAAAGTACCCACCAAGGCGTGGGCAATCAATATCCCCAGTTCGGCAGGCGGGAGGCCGACTGACTCCATGGTATGCACCACCCCCATCACCGCCGCGACAATACCGAAAGCCGGCATCCCATCACCCAGTTTGGCAATCACATGGGAAGGCACCATCTCCTCGTGATGATGTGTGTCGATTTCCACGTCCATCAGGTTTTCGATTTCCATGGCGTTCAGATTGCCGCTGACCATGATGCGCAAGTAGTCGGTCATGAATTCGATCACATGATGATCTGCAACTGCTTTGGGATATTTGGCGAAAAGCGCGCTCTCCCCCGGCTCCTCCACATCGCCTTCGATAGACATCAAGCCCTCTTTGCGCACCTTGTTCAGCAATTCATACAACAGGGCCATCAACTCCATATAGACTTCCTTGTTGTACTTGGGTCCTTTCAGCGTCTTCGGCAAGCTCTTGAGCGTCGCCTTCATCACCTTGCCGGTATTGCCCACAAAAAAGGCGCCCAGCGCGGCGCCCCCGATCATCAACAGCTCAATCGGCTGAAGCAATGCAGCCAAGTGCCCGCCAGCCAAGGCAAAGCCGCCGAATACCGATAAGCACACCACCACATAACCGACGATTACCCACATGCTCGCATTCCCTGTTGTTGTTTAGCACCACAAGGTGAACTCATCCAATTCGCAATAGAAATAACGCAGGTGGGCATAGAACGCACCCTACGAATTATTGTTGTTTGCGGCTCAAATAGAACATACCTTCGACTTCGCGCTTGTGCGCTCCGCGTTGCGGCCGACAAAGCCATGTACGCATTCTAGATTAATTCGGCAGGATTGGAAGCAGATGAATGCGCATTTGCGCAGTTTTTGGCCGGATTTGACCCTAAGACCGTCTCAATCCGCCGGCCTTATTGGTCTTGGCCAATCAATAAACGGCTTGCAGAGCGGCAATCGATGCCTGTTTGGCGGCCTTGGTCTTGCCGGCGCGCGCGGGAGGATGACAGATGCCACACACATAATTGCCGTGCAACTCATTCGCATGAGCCACAAAGTATCCGCCGCATTCCCTGCATGGGGAGAGCTGCATCATCCCCGCCCTGAAAAAGCGGATCAAAAACCATGCGCGGGTAATGCTCAGCGCAGGTTCGGCATCTTCGATGCCTTGCACCTGGTCGAGGTATAAACGATATGCGGTAATCAGCGCCTGCACGCCATCAATTCCGGCGTTAATGATCAGAAACCGGTAAATATCCATAAACAGGGATGAGTGGATATTGGGTTGCCAGCTTATGAACCAGTCGGTCGAGTAAGGCAACATTCCCTTGGAAGGCGACTCGCCCTTGATCTCCTTGTAGAGCCTGAGCAAACGCTCACGGCTCAGCGAGGTTTCTTCCTGTAACAACTGCAAGCGCGCGCCCAACTCGATCAAGTCAATCGCAATCTTGACTTGCCTGGCCTCGCCCGCCACGGTCTTGACAGTCAGATCAACCGCCTTTCTACACCAGTTCTTCAACGGGTTGCGCCGACATCAGAATCGCCGCATGCGCCTGAGACATCATGCGATCCTTGCTGTAGCCGGTCACCATATTGAGCAACAGATTTTCGTCAAAACGAAAACGGCACAGCAACATGTTGGAAGCCGCCATCTTGATGATCTGCGCTGGCGTCAGACCGGCGATGATATCCACCAGATCCTGGCCGATCCCCAAGCGGAAAATTGCGGCAGGCCGATCCTCCTTGATCATTTGCTGCGCCAGCATCAGATAAGTCAGATTGATGTCACGAATACCTTCTTGCAATTGCATGGTGCTCATGTAACCCCCTTGTAGGCCAGTGTAGTGGACAATCTGAAACTGGTACGCATTCGATTTGCATTGCAAACCCTGCCTGCCGAGCTTCAGCGATTGCATTATCACAGGCAACGCGCGAGGATAAAATTGGAAATCCGCCGATTTTTTTGTAAGCATCCAAAGACCAACCCTGTAGGATTTATTCTTACAAAAACAAGCCCTCCGACTTTGGGTAAGTACGGAGGGCTGATTGATTGAGCAAATGATTCGTGCCTGCCTACAGCTTTTTCTCAGGATCGGGTCGTTGTAATTTCGGGCGGATTATTTTTTGACAACTGTCCGGTTTCGCCCGCCCTGCTTGGCCGCATACAGGCATTCATCGGCACGGCTCAGCAACTCCTCGACCGAAGCGACGCCTTCTTTTTTCTCCGCCACACCGATGCTGATTGTCAGCCTGATGCCCGCTTCCTGATCTTTGAATTTTAGCGCGGCCACATTCAGGCGCAACCGCTCGGCGCACTGGTAAGCCTCGTCGATGCGGGTATCCGGACAAATCACCACAAACTCTTCCCCGCCATAGCGGCACACCACATCCTGCGTGCGCGCCGACTGGCGCAAAGTGTTGGCGACACATTTCAGCGCCTCATCGCCCGCCTGGTGGCCGAACTTGTCATTGATCGGTTTAAAGTAGTCGATATCCACCATCATGCATGACAAGGTGCGGTCACCGCGCCTGGACAACGCCCACTCCTGCTCGAAGCGTTCCATCGCAAAACGGCGGTTGGGTAATTCGGTCAGCGCGTCGGTCAATGCCAGCCGCTGCAAGCGTTCATTGGATGCCGCCAGATCTTTGGAAAAACGCAGTAACTGCTCGCGATCAAAAGCCAATTCTTCCTGCAATTGCACCACCCGCTGCGCGGCGCGCAGGCGTGCGAAAAAAATCTTCTGCGCGACCGGCTTGCCCAGGTAATCGTCCGCGCCCGCCTCGAATGCCTCGACCAGCCTGTCCACGCTCTCCTGTACGGTGAGAATAATCACATACACATCGCGCCGTTTCGGGTTTTCGCGCAGCTTGCGGCACAGCGTAATGCCATCCATCTGCTGCATCGTCCATCCGGTAATCACCAGTTGCGGATGGTGTTGTTCGATCATCCGCAGCGCCTCCACGCCGTTGCGCGCGACCAGCACGTCGTGGCCGGCCACCTTCAGCATGGCTTCCAGCAACACCAGCGTGGCGCGGTCCTCTTCGGCCACCAGCACCCTCATCCGGTAATTGGCCTGATCGGCATGCGCCCATTGCGGCATCTCGACCGAAGCATCCGCCACGTCCGACTGGTTCAATAATTCCGCAAACGGCGGAATATGAACCATCTTCATGTGCAATAATTCCAGCCACTCCAGCCAGTCCCGCACACACGCGTCGCCGACCTCGGTGAGATGACCCGTCTCGATTGCCACGCGCGCGGCATGCAGCCTCAGTTTCGCCACCCGTTTGCCGCGCTCTGCGGGACTTGCCAGGCACGCATCCGCCAGCAGCGACGCCACGTGCAACAAATGCAGCAACCGCCACTCGCGCGAACTCTCGGCCATTTTGCTGCATTCGGGCTGACGGAAATCATGTGCCAGCACCTGAAAAATTTTGGGGAAGTGCATATCGGCGAGTATCGCCTCGCTCAACTCCGCCTGATCGCAGCCGAATTTATCGTGCTCCTGCCGGCATAGCTCATCCGGCGCCTGACCCTTTGCCTGTTCGAGCATATCGCCATATTCTTCGGGATATGCCGTGGCCAAAGCCAGCTGCCCGATATTGCCGAGCAGACCCAGCACAAAAATCTCCTCGGCAACCGCCAGCCGCGCGCGCTCCGCCAAGTGTTTTGCGGCAATACCGGTCAGCAGCGAATGCGCCCAGTAATGCGGATAGTCGAACTGTTTGCAGGGACCGTGGCGGTAATCCACGATCAGCGCAATACCCAGCACCAACTGGCGCAACACGCGCATCCCCAGCACCGTCACGGCATCGGTGATGGTGGTAACCGGCCTGGAAGGGTTGGTCAGCAACACATTGGCCGCCTTGATGACCCGCGCGCTCAACGCCGGATCGGCGCTGATCAGCCGGACAATATCATGATTGGAAGCATCCTCGCGCTGCGTCAGGTTAATTACCTCCAGCGCCACCCCTTTCGGGGTAGGCAGGCGATTGCCAATTTTCAGGCGGGACAGTATTGGGTTTTCGGCGACATCCATCAAATGACTCCATGATTTTCCTGGTAGTCTACCGCAAGTGAGCGCAAACGATGCAATGGAAAATAGGGGTGGAAAACAGGAGCAAGGCCAGATCGGGCAGCCATGAAAATGCCAGCCGCAAAAAATCCAAGGATTCGCAGGGCGGTGCTTACCCCCCCCATACTGGACATGGATAAAAACTCTTGGTCATTCAACCTGAAAACAGCGATTAGCCACGGATATACACGGATATACATGGATTACCACTGATAAAATAGAACATTGCAAAAAACCCACCGTACGGACGGTTCATGAATCGCCCGTATTCATTAATAATCTGTCAACGCTAAATAGAAATGCCCCTCGCCTGCAAAGTAGAAATGTCCCATTTTCCCTTCGTCATCGGTTTTATTGGACAACGGTTTTGCTATCGGTGGCGGACTTGCCGATGTGCATTTTTCTCCAAGAGTGACTGGCTGCTGGTTTGCGTCCCTTGCTGTTTTTTTGTACAACGTTTTGCGGTCGCTTCTTCTACCCACCTCGCGATTGGCAATCGCATGACTCGGGGTCAAGACGGTTTGCTACTCCTTTCTTGTATTGGGCTTTCACCAACTATCGCTTGCCAGTTTGTGCTGGCGCACCTTTTTCCATGTTTATGTTCAAGCCACGGTTTGACTGGAACGCGGGCTTCCAGCCCGCAGGCGGACAGGATGTCCGCGCTCCCGGTATCCATTCTTGAACTCGCCCAAAAGGTGAATCGCATCAACAGCGATAAAGTTAATCATCACGTGGGTTTCAACTGAAATAGAAGCGTTCAACTGAGGTTTTTAGGATAATAGGTTTATCATCAAACCCCGCTGTGACATTGTGGTTTCCTGAAAATACTTTATAGCTGAGGAGAAAAATTATGCGCACACAAAATATCTTGCTGGTGTTGTTGGTTGTCTCGCTGTATGGCTGCCAACCGGAAGTGCCCGCATCAAAGGCTACCGCTCCCGTTGCGGCGGAACCATCCGCTTCGCCAGCCCGTACAGAACAGGTTGCACAACCGGTGGTCAATGAAGCGGCTGCGCCTGCCCCTGTTCAGCAGATTGAACCTGACTACGCAGAAAAAGCCGCGCAACCTGCGGTCAAAGAAAAAATAACCGTTGCGGTGAAAGAAAAAGCGCCGCAGCCGACACCCGCTCCGGCGACTGTCGCACCGGTTGCGAAGGTCGAACCCGCACCGGTTGTCGCCGAGGCTGCGCCGGGGGTGAAATCCGAACCAGCGATATCAGAAGCGGATGCCATGCAATTGGCAAAAAAGAGCAGCTGCCTCGCCTGCCATGCCATTGACAAGAAATTAGTGGGCCCCTCTTTCAAGGACGTGGCGGCGAAATACCGGGGCGATGCGGGAGCCGAAGCCCGGTTGGCAGACATGATCGGCAGGGGCAGCCGCGGTGTGTGGGGCATGATGGCGATGCCACCCAGCCCGCAGGTTAGCGAGGCGGATCGCAAGATATTGGCAAGATTTGTGCTGTCCTTGAAATAAGCTGTCAACGCTGCGGAGCGGGATTGCGTTACTCCCTTGCCGCCTAAAAGTTGATTGGCAAAATGGGCGGAGTTGTTTAGAATCGACGGCGAAGGCAACACCTTCACATTGTTTAAGATTTTTTAATCACAAAACGGAGAGAACATGAAATCTATTATCGTAAGCATGGTTGCAGCAGCAGGTTTGATGGTTGCAGGCAGCGCGCTGGCAGCGGATATGCCGGACCTCGCCAAGAAGAACAACTGCACCGCTTGTCATGCTATTGACAAAAAGGTGGTTGGCCCGGCTTTTGCAGACATCGCCAAGAAATACAAGGGTGACGCTGGCGCGAAGGCCAAGCTGGTTCCCAAGATGATCAAGGGTGGTGGTGGCGTATGGGGTGCGATGCCGATGCCGGCCAGCCCGAAGCTTAGCGAAGCCGATTCGGCTGCACTGGTGGACTTCGTTCTGGGTCTGTAATAGAAAACAGCAGCAGTTCTTGAAAAAGCCGGCGCGAGCCGGCTTTTTTGTTGTGCATTAACCAATGACTTGGTTGGCGTAGTTTGCCAATTTAGCCAGATGGCTATGCAAAGCCAAATTGACAAGCAGCGCACCCGCTCCGCATAATCAGCTGGAGCTTTTCAGGAGTGCGCTCAAACTCCAAGCACAACATTCTCCCCGAGAAATGGAAAACACCCTCTCACTCGTCCTTATCCTGCTTGCCACCGCCGTATTGGTGGTGGTGCTGTGCCGCATCCTGCATTTGCCGGTGATGCTGGGCTATCTGGTGGTCGGCATCCTGATCGGCCCGCATGCCTTGGCGTGGATGCCCGATGCGGCGGGAACGCAGCATCTGGCCGAATTTGGCGTGGTGTTCCTGATGTTCAGCATCGGCCTGGAATTCAGCTTGACGCGCTTGACGGCGATGAAGCGCACGGTGTTCGGTTTGGGCGGCGCGCAGGTGCTCGCCACCATACTGCTGGTGATGGCGGTCGCGGCCATGTTCGGGCTGGACTGGCGCGCGGGACTGGCCTTGGGCGGCGTGTTGGCGATGTCTTCCACAGCGATTGTCAGCAAGATGCTGGTCGAGCGCGCCGAGCTGAATCTGCCATACGGCCAGCAGATGATGGGCGTGCTGCTGTTTCAGGACCTCGCCGTGGTTCCGCTGCTGATCATCATTCCCGCGCTGGCCTCGAACCCCGATGATCTTTCCGCCGTACTGGCCTTTGCGACGCTCAAGGCAATCGCGGTATTGCTGGTGCTGCTGGTATTCGGGCAGCACGTCATGCGGCCATGGTTTCACGTCGTGGCGCGGCAGAAATCCTCGGAATTGTTCATGCTCAACGTGCTGCTCATCACGCTGGGGCTGGCTTATTTCACCGAGTTGGCGGGCTTGTCGCTGGCGCTGGGCGCGTTTGTCGCGGGCATGCTGATTTCCGAGACCGAATACCGCTATCAGGTGGAAGAGGACATCAAACCGTTCCGCGACGTGCTGCTCGGTTTGTTTTTCGTCACCATCGGCATGAAGCTCGATCTCGGCAGCGTTGTGGCGGATTTTGGCTGGGTAATGCTGGCCTTGCTGGCGCTGATCCTGTTCAAAATATTAATTGTGTCATTGCTGGCGCGTGCCTTCGAGGGGGATTGGGGGGTGGCGCTGCGCAGCGCGATCGGCCTGGCGCAGGCCGGTGAATTCGGCTTCGTGCTGCTGACGCTGGCGGATGGTACGCATTTGCTCAATGACTCAACCATGCAAATCACGCTGGCGGCGATGCTGCTTTCCATGCTGGCGGCACCCTTCCTGATTCAGCACGGCGAGGCGATTGCGCGGCGTTTTTCCGCCGCCGAATGGACCAACCGCGCGATGCAGATGCACCAGATCGCCATTCAAAGCATGGGCAGCAGCGGGCACATCATCATTTGCGGCTATGGGCGCAGCGGGCATACGCTGGCCAGTTTTCTGGAGAAAGAAAAGCTGAGCTTCATCGCGCTGGATCTCGATTCGCGCCGCGTGCGTGAAGCCGCTGCCGCAAAGAAAAACGTGGTATACGGCGACGCCGCCAAGCGCGAAGTCCTGATGGCCGCCGGGCTGATGCGCGCCAAGGCTTTGGTCATCTCCTACAAAGACAAGCATTCCGCGCTGGCGATCTTGCGCCATGTCAAGGAGCTGCGCCCGGATTTGCCGGTCGTGGTGCGCACCAACGACGACACTCATGTAGAAGCGTTGAAGGAAGCAGGTGCGGCGGAAGTGGTCGCCGAAGTGCTGGAGGGCAGCGTGATGCTCGCCTCGCAAACCTTGCTGATGGCGGGTGTGCCGCTGAACCGCGTGATCCGCCGCGTCCAGGAAAACCGCGCGCACCGCTATGCGGCGTTCAGCGGCTATTTGCGTAGCGCCCAACACGAGGCCAGTGAGGCAACAGACCGTTTGCAGCAGCGCTTTTTAAGTGTGCTGCTCAAGGAAGATTCCACCGCAGCGAACAAACCATTGCGCGAAATTGGCCTGGATGCCCTGAACGTCGAGGTAAATGCTGTGCGCCGCCACGGTGTGCGCGGCGCACAGCCGAGCGAAGAAATGCGGCTGCAGGCAGGCGACGTGCTGGTGCTGCTGGGGTTGCCGGAAGCGTTGCAGCAAGCAGAAGAAAAGCTGCATAAAGGGTAAGCAGAAAGCAAGGCGCACCAACCCTGTATCGCCGGAAGAATGGCCATAAAAAACCCGCCAAAGCGGGCTTGAATATCACGCTGGATGATTCGATTAAATTCCCATGCACACCGTGTAGCTGGTCGCATCTTCAATGGCGGCGGTTGCCGTTGCAGCCGCGCCCGGAACATAACCGGTAGTTGGTGTGGCCAGCATCGAACCGGTGGCCGTGTTGCCGTCATCCAGGGTGGTGTCCATTTGCTTGGCAAATTTTCCGGGAATGCCTTCCGAGCAAACAATGTACGCCCCCCTGATAGCAACGCCGTTGGCATCCTTGACGGGTGTAGAGGCCAGGGTGGCTGTACCGCCCTGTATCCCGATCTTGCCGCTTACGGCATTCTTTGGGATGTAATCGGGATCGGTCACTCCTGTTGGCCCCTGGGCGAGCCCGGCCAGACGCACATGCTGCCAAAACAGGAAGGATTCATCCGTATTGATCGTGGTGTTCCAGTTGCCGTTAATTACCCCGTTGCCTTGTGTGCCTGCCGGTGTTGTGGCATTGGTCGCGGGTGCGGGGAGATGTGTTGCGGCTGCGCTGTCATCCCCCGGCAACGCCTTGAACTTATCCTGATAACCATAAATGAATACAGGAATGTTCTTAAAATCGGTGGCCAGATTTTTCACCTTGGCGCTGTTGATCAACTCCTGACCCTTCAGCACGCCGCCAAGCAACAAACCGATAATAACCAGCACGATGGCAATTTCGATCAAGGTAAAGCCGGATTGATTATGCTTCATAACAATACCCTCCTGATGAGATTTCGGATGTTACGCCAAGGTTGCCGCAAATGTCGGGCCGATGTCGTCGCGGGGGTGCGATTTTGCCACTCTCATGCAGCTGCGCCTCTATCCCGCCTGTGGGGTGGTAGCTGCAAGGGTGCTGTAGCGATACTCAGCCCAGTTGCTGCCCATGTTCGCGCGTGGCGTGGAACTGCACCTTTGGCCAGCGCTCCTGGGCGAGACGCAAGTTTACACCGGTGTCGGCAAGGTAGGCGTAGTTACCATCCACATCCTTGGCCAGGCGTCCCTGATTGGCTTTGACGAACTCGTTGAGATGCACCGCATCAGGGCAGGTCACCCAGCGTGCGGTATGGATGCCGGCGCGCTCGAATACCGCATCCACGCCGTATTCGGATTTCAGGCGATGCTCGACCACTTCAAACTGCAACTGCCCCACCGCGCCGATCAGCGGCGTGTTGTCCACCAGAGGCGAAAATACTTGCACCGCACCTTCTTCGCCGAGCTGGCGCAATCCTTTTTCCAGTTGCTTCGCCTTCATCGGGTCGCGCAGGCGCGCGCGGCTGAACAGCTCCGGCGCAAAATAGGGAATGCCCTTAAAGGTCAGCGCCTCGCCCTCGGTGAGCACGTCGCCGATCTGCAACTGGCCGTGGTTGTGTACGCCGATGATGTCGCCCGCGTAGGCCTCGTCCATGCGCGTGCGCTCGTTGGCCATAAAGGTCACCGCATTGGCGAGTTTCATTTCCTTGCCGGTGCGGCGGTGCTTGACCTTCATGCCGGAGCTGTAGCGGCCGGAACACACGCGCAGGAAGGCGATGCGATCGCGGTGGTTCGGATCCATGTTGGCCTGGATCTTGAACACGAAACCGGTGAAGGCGGGCTCGGTCGGTTGCACCATGCGCACATCGGTGGCGCGTGGCAACGGCGCGGGAGCCCAGTCCACCAGCGCGCGCAGTATTTCGCGCACGCCGAAGTTATTCACGCCGGAGCCGAAAAATACCGGCGATTGCTGGCCCCGCAGAAACTCTTGCAGATCGAACGACGCGCCCGCGCCCATCACCAGTTCGGTCTCGTCGCGCATGGTCTGCATTTCGCTCGGGCATTGCTGCGCCATCTGGTCGATTTGCGCGCCTTTCAACACCTCCACTTCCTGATTGGCCTTCGCCTCGCCCGGCGCAAAGCGCAGCACTTCATCGTTCAGCAGGTGGTACACACCCAGAAAGCGTTTGCCCATGCCGATCGGCCAGGTCACCGGCGCGCATTTGATCTTCAGCACCGACTCGATCTCGTCCAGCACTTCCAGCGGCTCGCGCACTTCGCGATCCATCTTGTTGATGAAAGTGATGATCGGTGTGTTGCGCAGGCGGCACACTTCGAGCAACTTGATGGTCTGCGCTTCCACGCCCTTGGCCGCATCCACCACCATCACCGCCGCGTCCACGGCGGTCAGCACCCGGTAGGTGTCCTCGGAAAAATCCTGGTGGCCCGGCGTATCGAGCAGATTGATCACGCAATCGTCATAAGTGAACTGCATCACCGAACTGGCCACGGAAATGCCGCGCTGTTTTTCGATCTCCAGCCAGTCCGAGGTCGCATGGCGGCTGCTCTTGCGCGCTTTCACCGTGCCCGCCATCTGAATCGCGCCGCCGAACAGCAGCAGCTTTTCGGTGAGCGTGGTCTTGCCCGCATCGGGGTGAGAGATGATCGCAAAGGTGCGGCGACGCTTGACCTCGCGCACAATCGCAGCATCGGCTGTTGCCGCATCTGGAGTGCCTATCAAATCGTCACCTGCGAGTTCGCTCATGGGTGTTTATCTGCCGTGAAAAACAAATGCCCGAACGGATCGGGCATTTGTTATTAATATTTAGTGGTCCGGGGCGGAATCGAACCACCGACACAAAGATTTTCAAGCCTAGCCAGAAAACCATAAAATCAAGTAGTTGCCCTGCCGTGCCTCTACAAAGGCGCGCATTCTAGCATAGTTGAAACCAAGTGACAGCGCGGCCATGCTACTAATTGTAGAAACAAAGCCTTCTAATTACCCGATAAAACTATACTAACTATTCTACCAATATCTGCTAATTTAATAACAAATTAGCAGATATTCAAATCCTTACTAGCCATACTGCTAATGGCTGCTAATTTAGCGCTAAATTAGTAGCTATCTAAATCCTTACTAGCTATACTGCTAATAATTGCTAATTTAGTACTAAATTAGCAGCTGCTAGCAATGGCTTATTAATCATTGCTAATTTACCGAAGATAGAGAAGGTGAATAACAACATTATGAAACTACCACTTACGCCACCCGACCTAAATACGCTGTTATCTAATGTAACGGGGCGAGATATAGCCAATGCAATTCAAAATC
>Ga0209212_1002239_pt1 | contig 28190 bp, 24 predicted proteins | sample RifGroC2_FD_183996 | JGI IMG/M metagenome (GOLD analysis project Ga0209212, IMG submission 183996) | Groundwater microbial communities from Rifle, Colorado, USA - Groundwater C2 (SPAdes) (version 2) | ecosystem: Environmental > Aquatic > Deep subsurface > Groundwater | place: Rifle, Colorado... | reverse complement strand
GAAGGAATTATCACATACAGGATTATTTAAGAATCCTTTGTAAATTTATTTATGTCAGTAATGGGAAGTTCTTAAATTGGGTTTGTCTTTCTATCTTAATTTTGGGTGTCTTTCGCACAAAACAGGAGGAAACTGATTGAATCAAGCGAAAAGGGGGAAAGATTGTTTTGAAGGATTTTCCTGCTGATCACGCAGATGAGGGGGCTATTTTGCGGGAACACCAAACCGTTCTACCAGTATGCAGCACACTCATCCCGCATCCTTGATTTTGAATAGCGTGATCTGTTTGACCCTCCTTTTTCATTATCATCACATTTAAAGAAAAGATTGAGGCCAAACCGCAGACAGATCATTCTTGCATTATAGGGCCAGATAAGAGAAGTTGAGACATCTTTTGTAAATCTGACCGGTATATTATCAGTGAGTATATAGAATTGAGCACCGCGGTTCCCGAAAGCCAGGCCAGTGCCAATCTGATTGATCTTATTATTCATAATTGTATAGCTCAGTGTGGCAGCAAAAGCGTCGAATGGTGTAAAATTCAGAGAGAGTGTAAGGGATGGTCTCACATGCATACTGTTGATCTCAATCCATGTCATTGCACCTGCTTTAAGATTCGGCAGTATTTCTCTTGTAATTCCTCCATAGAGGTTAAATGGCAGAGCAGTAAAATAACTGTTTGTGGCAGTTGAGGCATGGAAAGCATTCAGAAGTGAGTCCTGCAGTGCGTCAAGAAGATCATTCTGACCCGGGTTATTCATATACTGATCGAGATCAATACCCTGGAAAACAAACTTCCCTTCTCCTGTGAAATTATTAACATTACCTCTCCACCAAATAAAACCAAGATCGGTAAAGCTTGCAGAGATTTGTGTCGCTTCATCAAGATCATATACAACTCCTCCGTCTATTGCCAATCCACGATTTCCGTTGAATATATAATTACCGATAAGATTATGCATGGCCGGTTCAAAATTGACACTGTTGACCAGTCCGTTTGATCCATAACCGAGGGTAACCGGAAGGGAGCTGTTAACTTTGTAATTAACTTCTGCGTCGAGAGTTATCGGGTCTGATGCAGTATTCAGCGATATCGCCGATTTACGGGTATTGACATTTGCCATGCCGTTAATATATTTCACCCTGGCACCTATTCTTAGTCCATCCATAAACTCTTTGGAAGCGCTTACTCCGATAGAATTCCAGAGGGTGGAATTCACCCCGATTCTGTTCAGGTTAACTGGTAGTGCAGTGCCTGCATTTACGTCCCAGTTCCCGTCTTTCAATGATACAATATCGTGAGGATAAGCCACTTGTATGGAAGTATGATTGGAAATACCAAGAGTGAAATACCATTCCCCGAATTCAAGTCCAAGTCCGGCCAGGTCTATATTGGCATTACCCAGCAGGTAATTCATCCCCCGGAGTTTTTTATCAAGCTGATCAATGTCGAGGTAATATGTATCAGACTGAGCTCCTGTTCCGGTATGTATGGCATCGTGGAATCCGAATCCTGTGTTACGTGTGTTTAGTCTGATTGATGATATAACAGGAAGCCCAATATAAACTTTGCACGGATGTCGCACTGCAGGATTCAGCTGGTTTACCTGGGGGATTGAATGCATAAGATACAGAGTATTATTCTGGGCTGAAGTTACGGATACAGCAGGCAGAATTATCAGAGTGAAAAATATCTGTGAAATAAGTTTTTTCCTCAAGGCTATCAGGGAGTGTAGTTCAGAAGAGATATTCATTACTGCCCGGTATTTATTTTTAACTGGGCTATAACCCCTACATAATAATCAAGATAATATGATGAATATAGCTTCACATCCAGTGCCGGATAATCAGTGGTCATGATCCTTCCTTTTGCCAGAAGGAACCTGGCGTTTAACAGGTTGTCAATTCTTGATCGTGGAAGATCAATGTCGATCGGAGGCTGTTTATGCGGATCAGCAATTCCATCACCGTTGGTATCGGTTGCTCCTTCTATCTTTTCCAATCCGGTAAAAAGACTGTCAAGCATCACATAGTTCTCGTCGAGAAGATAGATCTGAGGATAGACTGTAACAGGGAATGAATTTATTATGCTTGTCCGCACAATCAGCCTATCAACCTCTTCGGGCGGAGGGATAGCTGAGCTGAGGTCATCAAATTCTATAGTATCAAGGAGTATCAGGAAATCAGCCTTACCCCACAGAGGCAGTTCAATGGCTGCTGATACTTTGTACTTTGAATCATGGTTTATAAATGAAGTGGAAGAAGGCGTTAGTGAAGTAATTTCTGAGGAGGCGTTTATTGTTATTGAATCGGGTGTGGTGGATAGAAACTCAGAAAGATTTGAGTTATTACTGTCGATAACAAGGCTGTCGCTGATAGTCTGTCCTTCCTGATTCAGTGCAGGATATGCGATTATTTTGGGACTGGCAGCTGATGGTATCCCCGGACCAGTAAGCGGATAGCCGGCATTGTTTCCGTCGATAGCATCTATCCGGCTAAAGTATATCCCGAAAGGGACCCCTGCCGAGTTTTGAAAGAAGAGCTTTATTTCAGGATCTGCAAAAAGGATCTCTCCGTCTGTCATCTTACTGAAAAACGGAGTTGCAATGGTCTGTGCCGGAAAATCGATCGTATATCCTCCGAAATCGCCATAAATAGTCTCATAATCCATACCGGAAAGGTCAGCCCTGATATCCACTATTGTACCTCCCGGATTGACCGGTCCGGAAGGAGACTGAAAATTAATCGCCATTTCACATTTTAACAGGTTGTTGCCTGCAATGTCGTGTTCCGGTATTATTGTATAACCTGCAAGGGAAATGGTAAAATCCGGATCTGCAAGGTCTCTTGTTACAGTGAATGGTACCCCGTTCTGAATCAGTCCATCTATCTTAAAGGTTATTGTTCCGGTGAGGTTAACAGAAGTGAGGTTTAGCTGAAGTGTTCCTGAAAGCAGGGTTATACTGTCAATCCGGGCATCAGCCTGAGTAGCTATAACAGGGATCCGTATTGAATCGGCAAGATCGAAAGTGATTCCGGGAATATTCAGAAAAATATCAGAGCCGGTCTGGTTTACAATTGCCTGGTTGACACTGGCATCATTGATTGAGAAGATATCCTCCATCACTCCTGAATCAATTTCTGCAGTGTAATAAATGCTCACAAACCCATCATTTGAGATACGAATTATATCATTCAGAGTTGAATCTGCAAGATATTTTTCAACTCCAAGATGTGAGAATCCGATAGGGATTGCCAGTCCGGGGGTGAGGTCAAGAGATGCATCAAAATCTGAAGGATCGAACTTCTCCTTTATACACCCTGTAAATGAAATCAACAGAATAAAGAAGATTATACTCCGGCGACCTGTTCTCATCCCTGCATTTTTCTTAATAACGCAATTCAGTGAAGAATAGTTGCATTAAATGAAAATAAAAAACCTGACACCTTTGAGCCCTTGTGCCTTACACCAGATCACATGCCTGTGGAGGCATCCAATGGGCATCCTTCCCATCCCATTTGACATTGCAACCGATAGGATTTGTAACCGGTACAGATACCTGTTTTCCTGATGTGAGTTCATCAAGAGCTCTGTCGAGGTCATTAACAGTCATACGCGATGTATCCCTCGGGCTGTCGACACCGCGACCGGTATAAACAAGCTCTCTTTTCTCATCGAATACATAGAAATGTGGAGTACGCAGGGCCCCATAGGCCATGGCAACCGATTGACCCTTATCATAAAGGTACACCCAGGGAAACTTATATTTCTCCATCCTTTTTACCATGTTCGGAAAGCTGTCTTCAGCATAGGTCTTTTCACTGTTTGAGTTGATCCCGACAAAGCCGACACCCTTTTTGATATACTTTTCTGCGGTTTCCCTGGTAACCTCGTCGGAACCGATCACATAGGGACAATGGTTGCATGTAAAGAAAACAACCAGGTATTTATATTTCTCAAAATCAGAGAGTTTATTTCTCTTTCCGTCTGTGGAAGGCAGATCAAAACCGATGATCTTCCCGCCAGGTTGTAATGTGAATGACATAGTTATTAAGTATGTTTAGTTTTATATACAAACAAAGTTAGCAAGGATTTGGTTTAAAAAATAAAAATCAATTGTCTGATGTCTTGCAGGTCTTGCATGTCGTAAAGCATTGATCTGAGAACTTAAATGAGATAATATTGTTTAATATATATACGAGACATTTTATTATGAAAACAAAGGAAGATGCTGAACAGCATCGCAAAGTTGTGGTTGTAGGCGCCGGGTCGGTGGGTGCAACATACTGTTATGCCCTGGCACAGAGTGGTCTGGCCAGTGAAATAGTACTTATTGACAGAAATAAGGACCTTGTAAAGGGACAGGTGCTCGATCTGGTACACGGACAGCCGTTTTTCCCTCCTGTAATAATACGGCCGGGTACCGAATCGGATTATGCCGGAGCACAGCTGGTGGTGATAACTGCCGGAGCTGCTCAGAAACCAGGCGAGTCGCGTCTGCAGCTCCTGAAAAAGAATGCTGAAATTGTCGGAGGGATTGCTGAAACTGTAACAAAACAGGATTGTAAAGGGGTAATGCTTATTGTAAGCAACCCGGTTGATGTTCTTACATATGTTGCACTTAAGAGGAGTGGCTGGGAGAGGGGGCGGGTCATCGGTTCAGGCACTGTGCTCGACAGTGCACGATTCAGGCATCTGATTGGCAAACACTGTGATGTGGATGTTCATAATGTGCATGCCTATTTCCTGGGTGAGCATGGCGACAGTGAGTTTGCAGCATGGTCGATGACTCACATTGCAGGCATCCCTGTCAGCGAATACTGCAAGGTATGCGGAAAATGCCCGGGATGGAAGGAAGAGAGAGAGGATATAGAACAACAGGTACGTGATTCGGCAGCACATATTATCAATTCGAAAGGTTCGACATATTTTGCTGTTGGACTCGCACTGGTAAAGATAACAGGCTCAATACTAAGGAATCAGAACAGTATTCTTACAGTCTCGACTTACCTTAACGGAGAGTATGGGATAAAAGATGTCTGTCTGAGTGTTCCATGTGTTGTTTCCCATAATGGAATCGGGAAGATCATCGATACGCCACTGGCTTCCGGTGAGCAGGTTTCACTGATGCATTCGGCTGATATACTGCGTAAGGCAATCGATTCATTGAAATAGAAATTCCTGATGTCCACCGGTTGGACTGTATACCAGATCACCCCTTATTCCTTTATAGATTCGATCCTGATTTGATTTCTGGCACCGATTGCATGTAACTGTTATCATCCTGTGTCTTAAAATCACTATTTTTGGATAATTCACCTCAATCACGAAACATGTCCCAACCCTACGTATGTCCTGCAACATTTTCCGGCAGTCTTGATAACTTTCTGAGACGGCTGGTGCATAAACCTGAGATAATACTGAAACCGTACATAAAGGAGGGGATGGTGGTCCTTGATATGGGGTGCGGTCCCGGGTATTTTACTACTGAAATTGCAAAGCTGGTTGGAAAAGAAGGTAAAGTCATTGCAGCTGATCTGCAGCAGGGCATGCTTGATAAGATGATCAGGAAAGTAAGAAATTACGGTTTTGAGAAGAGGGTAGAGGCTCACCGGTGCGAGTCAGAAAGAACAGGGATTGAAAAGACAGTGGATTTTATCCTCACATTCTGGATGGTACATGAAGTACCTGATCAGCATAAATTTTTTGAAAAGATGAAGTCTTTATTGAATCCCGGAGGCAGAATACTGATAACGGAGCCTAAGATCCATGTAACGAAGAGAGACTTTTCTTCGATGATCAGCAGGTTGGAATCAGCAGGATTGCTGATAATTGACTATCCGCATATTGTTCTGAGCAGGAGCCTGCTGCTTACTGTCAGATAATGTAAAGAATTTACCTCTGTCAGCCAGCGGACTTTCTTTACGCCCTGACGCCTGTCGCCTTTTTCATATTTGTTATATCGAAAAAATATCATATCTTTGCATGAGATATCATTCATTAAATGATAAAATCAAGTATTATGACTGATATATCATACAAAAACTGGAGTTCAATGAGCGATAAAGCCCTTGCGGAACATATAGGTGTATTTATAAAGCACCATCGTATGGAGCAAAACAAAACACAGGATGTATTGGCAAATTCTGCCGGCATCAGTCGTTCTACACTTAGTTTACTGGAGCGGGGCGAAAAGGTAACACTGGCCACATTAATTCAGGTACTCAGAATATTGGATCAATTGCATGTTATGGAAGCGTTTTCGGTTCAGGAAGTCATAAGTCCATTGATATTGGCGAAAATTGAAAAAAATAAAAAGAAAAGAGCCGGTGGGAAAAAGGAGGAAATTAAAAACCAAAATAATTGGTAATTATGGAGGTTGCAGAAGTTAAAGTATGGGGAAAGCTGGCAGGAGCCGTTGCCTGGAATGAAAAAACCGGGTTAGCGGCATTTGAGTATGACCCTGAATTCAGGCGACTAAACTGGGATCTGTCTCCTCTGAAGATGCCAGTCAGTTCATCCGGAAGAGTAATAACATTTCCTGAATTAAGGCAAGACAAAAACGCTGAATTCGATACATTTAAAGGATTACCGGGTTTACTGGCAGATGTTCTTCCGGACAAATATGGTAATCAGCTCATTAATATGTGGCTGACTCAGCAGGGCCGACCACCGGACAGCATGAATCCGGTTGAAATGCTTTGCTTTATGGGCACCAGAGGTATGGGTGCTTTAGAATTTGAACCGCCGACATTAAGGGAGAGCTACAGAACATTTTCTGTTGAAATGGAAAGTCTCGTTGATATCGCCCGGAAAATCCTGTCAAAAAGAGAAGCATTTGTCACCAGCCTGCAAAAGGATGAAGAAAAAGCCATGACAGAGATTTTAAAGATCGGGACATCAGCAGGGGGTGCAAGACCTAAAGCAGTAATCGCTTACAACACGAAAACCGGAGAGGTTAAATCGGGGCAAACCAGGGTTCCCAACGGGTTTGAGCACTGGCTGATTAAATTGGATGGTGTAAGTGATGTCCAGCTGGGAGCAACCAAAGGGTATGGCCGTGTAGAGATGGCATATTATAATATGGCAATAGCCTGTGGCATTGAGATGATGTCATCAGGACTTCTGGAAGAAAACGGCAGGGCACATTTTATGACCAGAAGATTCGACCGCGAAGCAGGAGACATTAAACACCACATACAGACATTTTGTGCCATGAAAAACTTCGATTTTAATGAAGTTACCAGTTTTAGTTACGAGCAGCTCTTTCAAACCATGCGTGAATTAAGATTAACCTATCCCGATGCAGAACAAATGTTCAGAAGGATGGTGTTCAATGTTATTGCGAGGAATTGTGATGATCATACCAAAAACTTCTCCTTCAGATTAAAAAAAGGAGGCAGATGGGAACTGGCTCCGGCTTATGATGTCTGTCATGCATATAAACCTGATCACAGATGGGTGAGCCAGCATGCCTTAAGCATTAATGGGAAACGGAAAGATATTGACAGGGAAGACCTTTTAACTATTGGCAAATCCATAAATAATAAAAAGGCAGCAGACATTATCGAAGAAATAAGCGAAACCCTGAGCAAGTGGAAGAAATTCGCTAATGATGTTAATGTCCAGCCTGAACTCCGCGATGAAATTGCCAAAACCCTGAAACTGATGTAGTTCACACACTCCTCACTCCTCACTCCTCATCTCATACCCGCCCACATTTCGATTTTTTCGTAAATTCCCTTTTTCAAACCTTAAAACCTACACTATGTACCGCGGAAACATTATCCTGTTAGTACTCTGCCTGATTGGCATAGCCATCTGCACGGCAATTTATCTTGAAGCATCGGCATTTCAGAAAACAGCTAAAGTTACTGAGGGCACTGTTGTCAGCACTGAGATCAGCTACTATTATGTTAAGTTCATTTCTGACGACGGAGCTGAAAGAACTTATAAGGGAAGGCAAAGAAAGGGTAAAAAGTTTTATACAGGTGATAAGATGAGGCTTATATACCAGCCGGATAATCCCGACAAACCACGATTAACCGATGGTAAAAAGACCGGGAAGAATGTAATAGTTATTATAATGCTCATGCTTATTCTTGATCTCTATCTTATCTATACAAACAAAAAGAGGAGCAAGTCGGCAAATATCTTTAGCCTGAATTATTCATAAAAAGGGGGTTTTTGTTCTTCATTTACAACTTAATTAGTTATATTTGAAGTGCAATCTTCATCTCCTTTGCATCATTCTCCGGATTTGCAAGTTCACTCGATATATATGTTCCATTGCCAATAACTAAAGCAACTTTCCTTTGCGGTTGATTTGTGTTCGTTACTTGCGAATAACTAATTGACACAGATAATATTAAGATAATCAATACTACAATCAAAATGATTTTCATAATGCATGATTAATAATGATGGTCAAATCTACAAATTATCTATGGCCTGTATCTAACTTCTTTCAGTATTAATCTTTATTGTAAAAACCAGAGGCCCAGAGTATCCCGTGCCGGATAGTATTGACCACTAAAATCCGGAGTTAAATCTTTGTTGTCTACCTGTGTATGTTAAGTGTTATCTGACCGGATTTTGAAGTGGTCAAGAAGTGCGACTATTACAATTAATGAATAATAGATTATATTACAATGAATTACTAAGCTCATCTTTTAACTGATTGATGAGTGTTTTTACTGAAACAATTTCTGCACACCTGTATGCATTAGATCCGGCAAACACAAATGAGTTTAGTAACATGCCTTTAGACGCATCGGCTAATACCTGGGCTATACAATAAGGAGCGGTCCGTGGATTACACGATCTTAAACAATGAAACGGACATTTGAAAGGTATAGTTTCTCCTTTCATAACTCTCCGCGTAAAATCATTGCGGATTACCCTGCCAGGAAGTCCGACAGGACTGTTGATAATGGCAATATCTTCCTTTTTTGAAGTAATATAAGCTTGCTTAAAATCATCATGAACATCACATTCGATAGTACAAACAAATCTTGTTGCCATTTGAACACCCGATGCACCTATCTTTAAAAATTTAGCTATATCATTTCCATCAAATATTCCACCGGCGGCAATAACCGGAATAGTTTCTTCAAGTGATTCTACAAATTCGACCAGTTCTTTTACCAGTTGCTCCAGAGGCAGAGCTTTTTCATTTATGATTTCATCGTAAGAGAAGCCGAGATGTCCGCCAGCCATAGGTCCTTCAAGGATTACAGCATCCGGTACTTTATTATAATTTTGTTTCCACTTTCGGTAAATGATATTAAAAGCTCTGGCTGATGAAACTATTGGAATGAGCTTAATATTTGAACCTTCTGTTTTTTTTGGCAGGTCTAAAGGAAGACCAGATCCACAAATGATAATATCTACTTTTTCTTCAACACAAACCTTCACAAGTTCTTCGTAGTTCGACAATACTACCATCACATTCACTCCTATCACACCATTTGAGAGTGACCTGGCTTTTCTTATTTCTGATCTCAGTGCATCGTTGTTTAACTCAACAAATTTCGATCCTGATGCATCCTCAAAAGGACCTAAGCCAACACTCGCAATTATACCTGCACAGCCTTCATTTGCCACTGCAGATGCCAGACCTGATCTTGATACTCTTACTCCCATTCCTCCCTGAATGATGGGAGGATTAATTACCAGATCGCCTATTTTTAGAGTTGGTAGTATTTTCGCTGTCATAGTTTTTCGTTTTAATGGTAAAGATGTCCGGCTTTTGCAGTCCGGCATAATACACGGGATTTTAGCTGTTCATTATGAGTAAAGTTATGTATACGCCTACTGTGAACCAAATAACACTAACTTAGATTAAGCCATATAAAAATCAATTATATTTTACCCTTCCCAGAACCCCAGGGATACAATCTTAAAGAAACATTAAATTTTGATTTTATCCCTTGAAAAGGTTCATCTTGGGTGGTGACAATTATCACCATAATTATAGGTCCTGTCCCCTTCCCCTCTTACAGTCAAGTTTCAAGTAAATCAATCAGGACCTAATCGAAAAATCTTGCCAGGTTTCATGCTAGGTTTTGGGGATAACAGGTATTAAATAATGGAAATGTAATGATTTGTCTTTATACATCAATCTTAATAATCAATGTGTTAAGTTAAGAATATTCCGCCTTTTTTTCATCCGGATGATCTGCCCCTTCGCTCATCTCCTCAATAAAAGTACGATACGGCGTTTCGGCGGAACTGATAGAATAAACCTGTTCTCCCTCGCTGCCGGAAACCACAATAGCATCCACCTCCCCGTTCCGGATTGCATTAAGCGCTTCCTCTGTTTCAGCCAGGCGGGAACGTAATTCTTCATTTTCAATAATGAGTTGTTCTCTTGTTTTGGCAATTAACATTTTTGTCATAAATCAAATGTGCTAAAAAACCTGAATAATTTACATCTCTTTTACCTTTACCAGATCTAATCCAATCAGTACTTTATCTTTGTCTGACATATCGCCAATAATTCGCCGGAATGGAAGCGGAAGTTTCTTGATCAATGTTGGTGCCGCAATTATCTGTTCATCTTTTGCTAAAACAGGGTGTTGAAACAGGTCGATCACCTCCAGTTCGTATCTCCCCTGAAGATATTCTTCACAGATCTTTTTCAGATTTTCAATAGCTAAGGCTGACCGACTCGATGCACCGCTTATGTATAAACGTAAAATATATTTGCCCTTTTTCAATTGAGACATTCTCAGATCAAACTCATCTGTCGAACTTATTGCTTTTGTTTTTTTCTCTTTCATAATTCCGGCTTTTAAAAATTGTACTTGTCAATCAGCTATCCGGTAATAAATCCAATCCGACAAGGACACGCTCTGTATTTGAGAGATCACCGATTATTTTACGAACAGGCACCGGCAATTTTCTTACTAATGTTGGTAAAGCAAGAATCTGATCTTCGTTACCTAACTGCGGATTTACCAAAAGGTCAATTACTTCGATAGAATATTTACCATCTAACTGTTCCTCACAAATCTTTTTCAGATTTGTAAAAGCTGTAAGGGCTTTTGGTGTTTGTCCTGCAACATATAAACGAAGAACCCACTTATCAGTTGCTTCTCTTACCTGTTTTTCTTCTTTGGTCCCCATAATAGAAATTCCCTTCATTTGGTTTCATTGAATTCTCTCCCTTTAACTCTTTTTTTCAAGTTCTTCTTTGTTTTTTTATATCTGCCTTCCGGCTGACTGCCATCTCAATCTTATCCTGCTCCAGTCGTTTAATCATCTCTTTTTCTGTCTCCAGTATTTTAACAGCTTCGGATTCTTCCGACTCAAAATCAGCCCGTAAAGTTGAAATCCGGGCTTCCAATGCTTTTCGTTTCCGTTCTATTTCACGTTTTATCCGTTCAATATCATTCTTCCGGGTTAAAACCTCGGCAGTTTCAAAGGCTTCCTGCGCAATCCGGGCAGAACCTGTCAGAACTCCACGTTTACCGATATACACCTCGCGTAATTCTACACCGTGGTCCGTTAAGATGAATTCGCGGATCTGGTTGGAATTAGCCATCCCGCGCGATTTAAGAACATACATTCCCCTGTTTCGTTCACCGTTTAATTCAATATCACGCAGCAATAACCAGGTATCTATCAATGATGATATTCCGACATCAGAACTCTCTATTGCACTTTCGCCTGAAGTCAGACTGGTAAACAATGCTGTGATCAGATTAGCTTTAAGAAAATCAACGATCCTCATTAACATTGTTTTAACTTCGAACTCTTTATCACCAATAACGAAAGTATTTATCGGATCAAGAATAACAATATCAGGTTTGAACGTATTTACAGCTTTGTGAGTTACAGCCAGATGCATTTCCAGTCCGTAAAATGTCGGCCGTGTTGCCTGGAATTGTAAAAGTCCTTTCCGCACCCAGGGCTCTAATTTTATACCTATTGATAGCATATTACGCATCAACTGGTTCGGAGATTCTTCGAAACAGAAATAAAGAACACGTTCACCTCTTTTACAGGCAGCTTCGGCAAAGTGAGCTGCAATACTGGTTTTTCCTACTCCGGAAGTGCCGGAAACAAGTACAGTGCTGCCACGGTAATAGCCTTTTCCTTCAAGCATATTATCAAGTACAGGGATTCCGCTTGAGATCCTTTCATTTGATACGATATGTTTTAATCCCAGGGATGTTACAGGCAATACTGAAAAACCACTTTCATCAATCAGAAAAGGATATTCATTCGTACCATGTATTGAACCACGATACTTTACAACCCGCAAGCGACGCGTAGAAGTCTGTTCCGTAACCCTGTGATCAAGCAAAATAACACAATCAGAGACATATTCTTCCAGCCCTTGCCTGGTTAATGTCTCATCTCCGCGTTCTCCTGTTATGATTGCAGTAACTTCTTTTTCTTTCAGCCAGCGGAATAAACGCCGCAGTTCAGCGCGTAAGATCAGCTGGTTTGGCAATCCGGCAAACAGTGATTCAATTGTGTCTAATACAACACGTTTGGCTCCAATGGAATCAATTGCATAACCAAGTCGTATGAATAAACCTTCCAGATCATATTCACCGGTCTCTTCTATTTCGCTCCGCTCAATATGAACGTGGTCAAGTGCAATTTTTTTCTGTATAATCAGACCCTCCAGATCAAAGCCGAGTGAAGAAACATTTTTGATCAATTCCTCATTGGTCTCCTCGAATGACATAAATACACCCGGTTCGTTAAACTGAGTAGCACCACGTACAAGAAACTCCATTCCAAAAAGTGTTTTTCCGCAGCCCGCACCACCACAGACGAGGGTTGGTCTGCCTGCAGGTAATCCTCCGTTGGTTAATTCATCAAAACCCTGAATCCCGGTTTGAGTCTTGAGAAGATTTTTATTTATATTTTTTTGTTCTGCCTTTTTCATTGATTTTCATATATACAGTAATAAAAAGTATGATGGTAACCGGTTGAAATTTTATTCAAATACTATTTTCATGAATGTCGGTGGCTAAGTTTTAAATAATCTGACAGTAATATGTTACATAATTACTTCTAAATGTTACATAATTCACACATTCTTTAAAGAATGTTAGTTTTACCTGGCCTTCAGAAGGTTTCCCACGATATATTTCCTTTACTTCATGACCAGGACGGGTAGTACGGATCTCAGTTACAGGCATTCCCAATAATTCCGCCCATAGTAGGGTCATGCCATGGCAAGACCCTACATGAATAAATATGGATGATGTAGGGACACGCCATGGCGTGTCCCTACAAAGCCGGCAATTACTCCGATTACCGAAACGACAATCCCGCTGCAAATTATTATCCCCATTGATGTTGTCCGGAAGGAATCATCAAAGCTGTTATTCGTTAAACATCGATGAGTTCTTTCTTCTTCCTATGACGGGATCAGATGCATCAGAAAAGCAGCTGCGTTTTGCCACAATGTACGATTGGGAGAAAATGAATCCATTGCAAGTTACAAACTGAATGGGTCAATGTCAATTTTATTTTGGAGCCTTTATAAAAATCCATTACCTTGGTGACCTGGTCACAATTAAATCAATCAAATGAAATACAGGAAACTTGGAAGGACGAACTGGGAGATCAGTGAAATAGGTTATGGAATGTGGGGTATGGCCGGATGGAAAGGCTCGGAGGATAAGGAATCAATGGAGTCGCTTCAGCTGGCAGTTGACCTGGGATGTAATTTCTTCGATACAGCATGGGGATACGGCAGAGGAAAAAGTGAAGGCTTTCTGGGAGAACTGGTGAGAGTCAATAAGGGTAAAAAGCTGTACACTGCTACAAAAATGCCTCCTAAAAACTTCCAGTGGCCAAGCAGACGAGAATATTCAGCTGACGATTGCTTCCCTCCTGATCATATTGAAGAATATGTTGAAAAGAGTCTGAAAAATGCAGGACTCGGCTCATTCGACCTTATGCAGTTCCATACATGGGAAGACAGCTGGCTGGAGAATGAAAAGGTAATGAAGAAGATGATTGACCTAAAAAAGCAAGGACTGTTCCATGCAACAGGCATCAGCCTGAACAGGTGGGAACCGTGGAACGGGGTTAAAGCTGTTAGGAGCGGACTCGTTGATGTTGTACAGGTTATCTACAATATCTTCGACCAGAATCCTAAGGATGAACTCTTCCCGGCATGCAGGGAAATGAACGTTGGGGTAATTGCCAGGGTTCCTTTTGATGAAGGCACTCTGACAGGTACTCTTACAAAAGAGACCAGGTGGCCGGAAGGCGACTGGAGAAATACATATTTTGTACCTGAAAACCTTATTCCCAGTGTCGAACGGGCTGATAATCTTAAGCCTTTCGTTCCCAATGGTGTTACAATGCCGGAGATGGCTCTCAGGTTCATATTGGGTGAACCAACGGTAAGCACAATTATACCGGGAATGAGAAAGCCTGGGCATGTCAGGTCCAATTTAGGTGCCAGCGACGCCGGACTTCTCCCATCGGCTTTGATGAAAGAACTAGAAAAACACCGCTGGGACAGGCAGCCCAGTGAGTGGTCACAATAGAGATCATTTTTTCGGGAATTTGATTAAGAGAACTTTTCTCACAAACTATATCTGATGTCGAGGGACCACCATTATGATCTTGTCAGCAAGTTAAAACCGGGAAAGATAATCCTACCTGTTCTTCTTGGGCTGGCTATTGTAGGGTGGTTCATTATCAGTGAGCTGAATACTGATGTTCTGAGCAAGCTCCAATTTACCTGGAAATCTGTTTTCTGGATCATGGTAGCCTGGCTGTGCATGATAGGCCGTGATCTTGGATATATAATCAGGATCAGGATATTAACTGACAAGCACCTCACATGGCGTCAGGCATTCAGAGTGATAATGCTCTGGGAATTCACTTCATCAATAACCCCTTCGACCGTTGGTGGAACAGCCATAGCTGTAGTTTTTATCCATAAGGAAGGTCTGTCTGTCGGCCGAAGTACTGCTGTAGTACTTGCTACATCATTCCTTGATGAGCTGTACTTTGTTATAATGCTTCCGGTCATTCTTCTTTTTGTAGGGAAAGATGCTCTGTTCATAACTTCCCTGCATGGAACAGGAATGGGCTTTCTTAACCAGCTATTGTTATTTACTGCAATCGGTTACGGTTTAATACTGTTATGGGTTCTTCTTGTTGGTTATGGCCTGTTTTTCAATCCCGAAGGGATAAGAAAACTTATAACCTGGGTATTCAGACTTCCGCTTATAAACAGATGGCATTCAGCTGCAGTCAGAGCAGGAGATGATATAGTTGAAAGCTCGCATGAACTCAGGACCAAAAGCCTCCTCTTCTGGGGAAAGGCATTGACAGCTACTTTTCTTTCATGGTCATCAAGATACTGGGTGGTTAATGCCATACTTGTTGCATTTTTCGCAATAAACGAACACTTTCTGATATTTGCCAGGCAGCTGGCAACATGGATCATGATGATAATAAGTCCTTCCCCGGGGGGTAGCGGATTTGCCGAGCTGATACTTAGCCGGTATATCTCTGATGCCATACCTGCCGATGCTCTGATTGCCGGCAGCATTGCCCTGGCTATCGCTATAATCTGGAGAATAATAAGTTATTATCCTTACCTGATAATAGGGTCATTCCTTGTACCGGGATGGATTGAAAGAAATTTTATTAAGCCTGTTAAAGAAAAGAAATAGTTTTCCTAAATTCGATGTTCAGGAGCATGATTAGATCACAGCTAAATAATGAGTGAGGAAATTCTAAAGGCACTGATGGAATTATTCGCCCTGATCGTAAAGCAGGACGGAGGTATGACTGCGAATGAACGCAAATACATTTCCGCATTTCTCACCAAACAGCTCTCAAGGGAATCAGTGAACGAATATCTCGCTCTTTTCGAAGAACATGCTGGTCCCGTTACTTCAAGATTAACGGTAAAAGAACCAGCTGCTCTGTCAGTAAAAGACTCCGTCAAGATCTTTGCCATTTGTAAGAAAATTAACAAAACCCTTAACCAGGTCCAGAAAGTTGTGGTTCTTATGAGGTTGTATGAACTGGTAAATGCTGACCGCCAGTTCACGCCTCAGCGCATGAATATTATAAATACTGTTGCAGAAGTATTCAGGATCTCTTCAGTTGAATTCGCTGCAATTGAACAATTTGTAAAGAATGATGATCCTGAAAACCTGATAAATCCTTCAATCCTGATGCTGGTCCCCGAAGATGAGGAGTGTGACCACTGTAAAAAGATGCTCTCAGGATATACGAACACCAGGATATTTCTGCTCAGGATAGCCAGTGTTGACCTCTATTTTGTGAAATATTACTCGCCGGAACAACTTTTTCTTAACGGGCTTCCGATAACTGCAGGTCAGGTATATACATTTGCCAAGGGCGGTTCAATAAGATCACAGCATGGTAAACCCATATATTACAGTGATGTAAGCTCCCATTTCCTTTCGGATATTATAATACACAAGATCTCTTTCACTGTGGAAAATCTGACCTACAGATTCACTGAAAATCAACCTGCCATAGACAATATCAGTTTCTCTGTTGAGGAGGGTAAACTTATTGGAATAATGGGTTCCAGTGGTTCAGGAAAGACAACTCTGCTAAACCTTATGTGTGGCATAATAAAACCCTCTTCCGGAAGTATAAAGATCAACGGACTGGACATCAACAGGAGCAGTGGCGCGGTTGAAGGAGTATTTGGATATGTGCCCCAGGATGATCTCCTTATTGAAGATCTCACTGTATTTGAAAACCTCTATTATGCAGCTTGCCAGTGTTTCAGGGATAAGAACAGGGAAGAGATCACCAGATTGGTTAACCTCACACTCGGGAACCTTGGTCTGCTTGAGAAGCGAGATCTGAAAGTAGGTTCCCCGTTCAACAAAGTGATCAGCGGCGGCCAGAGAAAACGGCTTAATATAGCTCTTGAGCTGATCAGGGAGCCACTCGTGCTTTTCCTTGATGAGCCAACTTCAGGTCTCTCATCACGCGATTCTGAAAACCTGATGGACCTTCTCCGCGATCTTACATTAAAAGGTAAACTTATTTTCAATGTAATACATCAGCCTTCTTCCGAAATTTTCAAGATGTTCGACAAGGTTATTATACTTGACCGCGGAGGACATATGGCATGGTTTGGCAATCCTGTCGATTCGGTGGTTTACTTTAAAACAACAGACTTACAGATAAATTCAACCAGGGCAGAATGTCCGTCATGCGGTAATGTAAACCCGGAAACAATTTTCAATATAATTGAGACCCAGGTTGTTGATGAATTTGGAAGATATACTGAGAAGCGGAAAGTAAAACCTGAAGAGTGGTCACAGTTCTTTGATTCAAAATATCCCTTCAGACAGGTTCCTGAAATTAAAGAACCCCCGCACAATAATCTGAACAGACCAGGCACTTTCCGTCAATTTGCGATCTATTTTTCAAGAGACATAAAAAGCAAAATTGCCAACCGGCAGTATATTTTGTTAACCTTACTGGAAGCTCCTATTCTTGGATTTGTTTTATCATTCATAATCAGGTATATCCCTGATCCGAAATCGGATGTATATATCTTCTCTGAAAATGAGAACATCCCTATTTATATTTTCATGAGCCTGATTGTAGCTCTTTTCCTTGGACTGACAATCAGCGCCGAAGAAATATTCCGCGACAGGAAGATTCTTAAGAGGGAAAGGTTTCTCAACCTCAGCAGGGCAAGCTATCTCCTTTCCAAAGTAGCTATTCTTATTATCATTTCAGCATTTCAGGCCTTTCTTTTTATTATTATAGGAAACCCGATTCTCGGAATAAAGGGATTGTATTTCAATTACTGGCTTGCTCTGTTCTCTACTGCCTTTTGTGCGAATATGCTGGGATTGAATATTTCAGCCTCTTTCAATTCGGCAATCACAATCTATATTGTAATCCCGCTGCTTATAATTCCCATGATGGTATTAAGCGGTGCTATGTTTCCGTTTGACAAGCTGAACAGAATAATAGGGAATGTAGACAAAGTGCCATTAATAGCTGAGATAATGCCAACAAGGTGGACCTACGAAGCTTTGATCGTTACTCAGTTTAAGGATAACAGGTATAGCAAAGTCATGTATACCAGAGAAGGTAAGACATACTTTGATCTGCAGATGGACATAAGTAAAGCCGAATTCAATAAAGTGCACAGGATTAAAATACTAAGTGACGCTCACGATATTACTCTGTCCGAGTACAGAACCTTCTTACGGTATACCGGAGTTAATTCCGATCAGGCATTAAAGAGAAATACACCTTACTACACCAGGCTCGACCTTCTCAGAAACGAAATACAAAAGCTGGCCTCGCATAATGGGGTTCTTCAATTCGCTTACACAGATAAACTGACTCCTGAATCATTTGATCAGGAGGTTTCTGATTCACTTTCAACATACCTTGACAGGCTTGACAGACATTTCAGCAGAATCTCAAATATTTCCAGAGACATAAAAGACAGGTTTTACACGCTTAATTCAGCCAATCTTAAGGACCTTGAGAATGATTACTTTAATTACAAACTCCAGGAAATTGTTACAAAACCATATGAACGCAAGAAAATTCTTGAATATAACAATACCCTGATCCAGAATACAGATCCTATCTACCTTGAACCTGCTAAGAGAGGTCTGTTAGGATTCAGAACACATTTTTATACACCTTCGAAATATATTTTTGGAATAAAAACCGACACCTTTGTTTTCAACATCTTAGTTGTACTGCTGAGTACGCTTTTTCTTTATGTAACACTTTACTTCGAATTACTTGGTAAGGCTATCCGGTTGATTGAAAATTTAAAGTTCCGAAAAATGCCTTCATAACGTTTTGAGTTAGTTTTTTTTATACTTTTGCATTAAATATGGCTATGAAGGGAAATATAACTTTATTGACTATTTTATTTATTCTCTGTTTTTCGTGCAGGAACAGTAGCACAAAAGAGACTGAATTCGTATTCCCTGAGGCAGACTCAATCCCACAATCAGAAGCAGAAAAACTTAGCCCTGAAGCAATTGAAGACATCTCCAGAAATATTTCATCGCCTGTTGAAATTGCGAACCTCCTTCAAATGCTTGAAGTTCCGTTTTCATCGCAATACCTTGCCTCATCAATTGATGCAAACAAGGAGAATACTACTTTCGACAAAGCATTGAAGCTGGGCATACTGGGAGCTGACCTTGGATATCTGAACATGTATGAAAAGACAGGATCATCACTGGATCTGCTGTCCTCGATAAGAAAGCTGGCTGAGGATATCAGGGTTGGTCAGTTCTTCGATTTCGAAATGATAAAACGACTTTCACAAAACAGATCAAGCCTCGATTCCCTGCTTTACATTTCCATTGACTCCTATGAACAGATTGACTCATACCTGAGGACTAATGGCCGTGGTCAGCTTTCTGCCCTGATGATAATAGGAGTCTGGATTGAAGGTCAGTACCTGGCAACCCAGGTCGTGGATAAATATCCGGATAAGATATTAAGCGACAGAATCGGAGAACAAAAGATCATTCTTAATGACCTGCTGCTGCTGATAACTCCATTTTGCAATAATAGTCCCGAATTCAGTTCCCTTTGCAAAGACTTATATGCACTGAAAGATAATTACCGGGATATTAGAATTATATATACACAAGGAGAACCGGTTGCTTCTGAAAAAGAAGGAGGGCTGGTAATCACCCAGACTGAAACAAGTATAGTTGAAATGTCTGAAGCACAACTGAAAGGACTTATTGAAATTACCAGTGAAATCAGGAACAGGCTGATATTAAACGATTAGTATGAAAAGATTTTTAACTATTATTTCACTGCTGCTGTACACAGGATTTATCCTGACCGGACAGTCATCGGATCCTTTTGTCAGTAAATGCGTGATGAATACAGGAAATGAGGCCAAGTATCTAAAGGATTTCAGGATTCAGCTGGGCAAAGCTGCTGAACAGAATGACTTAAGGTACAAGGCAAACATGTCACTCTGGAAAAATACCAAGTACAGATTTACGATGTGCAGTGCCGAGGACTCGAAAGGGCAGCTGATCCTAAGCATCAAGGATGATGCAAACAAAGTGATATTGTCATCTTACGATAAGAAGACTGGAAAAACTTATCCCTTTGTAGATTTCGTATGTAATAAAAGCGGAATTTACAAGTTGAATTATGACTTTACAGATGGTCAGCAGGGATCCGGCGTAGGGGTTGTATCAATGGTCAAATAAAATCACTTCACAGGAATATATACAGAACCTGTATAAGCAGGATAAGTACAAGCAGTATTGTAAAGAATATCTCTGAAACGAGCTTCTTTTTGCTTAAAATAAAATAATGCGAAAGGAAGTAACTTACAGGTATCGCTGTTATCCATATCATTTCGGTTGATACTGAAGGCACACCTGAGTAGACAGCCAGCGATATCACAAAAACCCAGGTCAGAAGTGAGAATGTCTTTCGCGATTTAATCTTTTTTGTATTCTGAAGCATCATAATGAAGCCAACACTTAAAAGCACAATTATCGCTTCAAATATCAGCGTTACAATTGTCAGCCTGGGGAACAAATAATCCCTTGAATCACTAAAAATATTGTTATATATCAGAGACGCTAAAGCATCGAGGTCGTATCCGAGTACGTAATATAATCCGAATGTAATAAGATACGGCGTTACCAGTCCAAGCAAAGATATTACCAGTTCGAAAACAGTAACGGTCCTGAGTAAAACTATCCCTATAATAATTATAACTCCAAACCAAAGCAAATTAGCATAAAACAGGCTTCCGGTACTTATCAGTATCCCGGCATCAAAAAAATTATAAGCAATCCCCTGCTGATGGTAACCGGCCATGATCCTCTTAAGAGCAATTATAAATAACAGTGATGCCGGAATTGCCGGGTTCAACTTCTGATATTCAGGGAAAACTCCGATAATCAGAATAAATAGCAGTGCAGGAAGAAATGTCCGCTCATTAATGAAAAAAATGGTCGTGTTGAAATTAACAATAAGGAACAGCAGAAATGCAGCAATTAAGAATGAGAGCATATCAGGCAGAAACCGGCCGGAACCCAGAATATCCATAAGAAGTCCGTAAAGAGGCATCTGATATACAGAATAAGAGTACTGAATACCGGGGGCATGGTGAATAAAAGAACTCAACGATACTGTTATAAAAATAACAGATATCAGTAATATAACTCCGGGAGATGTCCCTTTAAAGAATCTTAACAGCATAGATCCTATAAATCAAATCCAATATCGTTTCTATAGTAAGCCCCCTTAAACCTGATTAATAACAGATTCCGGTAAGAGGTAAGCAGTGCTTCTTTCATTGTATCCCCCCACGATGTTACTGCCAGTACGCGACCCCCGCATGTAACTATGTCATCATCATTGATTTTGGTGCCGGCATGAAAAACAACGCTATCCCTTACCTCTTTTAATCCGTAAACCGGATATCCCTTGGAATATTCACCCGGATATCCTCCGGAGACAGCCATCACAGTGGTAACAAACCTGTCGTCAAATTCAATTTTTCTTTTCTCCAGATTACCTTCTGCAACACCTTCAATAAGATCGAAAAGATCCGATTTTATCCTTGGAATAATAACTTCCGATTCAGGGTCACCAAGGCGGGCATTGTATTCGATAACATAAGGTTCACCATCAACGTTAATAAGCCCGAAGAAAATGAATCCTTTGTATCTGATACCCTCATCAGCCAGACCATTCATTGTAGGGTCTATAATCCTCACTTTAACCTTATCCATAAAGGCCTTCCCTGCAAACGGCACAGGTGATACGGCTCCCATTCCGCCGGTATTGAGTCCGGTATCACCTTCCCCTGCTCTCTTGTAATCCTTGGCCTCAGGTAACAATTTATAGCTGGTACCGTCAGTGATAATAAACACCGATAATTCAATTCCTTTCAGAAACTGTTCAATAACAACCCTGCTCCCGGCTTTCCCGAATTTTCCGTTCAGAATTGACACTACCTCCTTTTCAGCTTCAATGATATCATCAATTATAAGCACGCCTTTACCGGCAGCTAATCCGTCAGCTTTAATAACGTATGGAGGTGCCATTGTCTTTAGAAAGGAAAATACCCCGCTTGCTGTTGTTTTATCAAAGCTTCGGTAAGTAGCTGTCGGAATCCCATACTTTGTCATGAATTCCTTGGCAAAGTCTTTACTTCCTTCAAGGCGCGCAGCTGACTTATCGGGGCCAATAACCGGTATATTTTTTAAATCACTATCTGCCAGGAAGAAATCATGGATACCTTCAACAAGAGGAGCCTCAGGACCAACAATTACTATATTGATTTTATTTTCCAGAACAGCCTTTTTTACTTCAGGAAAGTTCCCGGGATCAACATTCAGGTTAGTACCTGAAGCAGAGGTGCCTGCATTGCCGGGCGCTATGAATATCCTGTCGACTTTTGTGCTTTGGGCCAGTTTCCATGACAGGGCATGCTCTCTGCCTCCTGATCCAAGAATAAGAAGATTCATACTGAGGATTTATTTTGTATTCCAAATGTAATATTTCAATCTGACTAAAATTGATCCGGAAGAACAAATCTATACCCCTTCCGAATTGCAGATTCGATAAACTGATTTACATAGTTCGAAATATCCGGCCGGTAACGGTCATGCAATACAATAACTGATCCCGGCCTTATTTTCTTCAACAGAATTCTCAGGGAATCCTCCGGGGGAAAAGAATCATCAAAATCATACGGCATGACGTCCCAGAAGAGAATTTTGTACTTCTGTTTTAACCTGTAATACTGCAGTAACCTTAATCGCCCGAATGGTGGCCGGAACCATTTGCCTGATGTTAAAGCTGAAGCCTTCTCAACATCCCGTGTATAGCTTTTCACTGAAGTACTCCATCCATTAAGATGAGAATAAGTGTGATTACCCATAATGTGCCCTTCTTCGATAATCCGCTTGACCAGGTCAGGATATTTTTCTGCTCTGCTGCCAATACAGAAGAAAAGAGCTTTTATTTTATACCTGTCAAGAATTTCAAGCAAAACCGGGGTGGATGATGGATCAGGTCCGTCATCAAATGTAAGGCAGATGATCTTATCGGTTGTCTTTATCCTGAATAAAGCTTCAGGATAAAAATACCCTGCAATGATGCATGGCCTGAAAATCCTCATGCAAAATCAGTTTGTGGAATATAGCCTGCTGTAATAGTTACTTATCACAGGTTCAATAACAGCAGTCAACGAATCAAGCTTCAGCCTGACTGACATATTGTAAATATCAAGTAAACACTGCATGTTTATACCCGTGGCATAATCAAGTCCATATCTTTCAGTGGCTCTTAGGGTTAAAGCATAGTCAAGATATGATCCGGAATAGCTGATGATCTCATTCACCAGTTTTTCAGCCTCCTCATTTTTCCCAGCCAGGTAAAATATTTCAGCAATACCAATTGAGAAGAAATCATTCGGAAGCTTTTCTGCCGGAACAATCTCAAGCGCTCGATGTGCTACTTCAAGAGCTTTGACAGTGTCGCCCTTTGCCAGAAGCTCTCTGGAAAGAGAGGCAAAGACCCTTCTGAAATTACTGAACATCCTCCTGTTGTTTTCATCGAGATAGACTCCGGGATCATCTGCATTTCCCCATTTGAATTTATTCATAAAGTTATCATACATAACCTCAGGATCTATCATTCCGAATTCTCCTTTTTCACTTTGATCAGTTTTGACAGGCACCACCCTGTAAGCAAGACCTTCCTGAACGAAATATTTCTCGAGTCCTTTATACTGGGTCGATGGAACAGTTGTTGAATAGTATACCGGACGCTCCCAGTTATTTATCGAGAGCATGTCCATTATTGCCAGGTCGCCTTTGAATGCATCTGATTCAGTATATTCCCATAACATGGGAGAAACCATCAACTTTCTGAAGTATGGTTTTACGGTGCCATTTGCTATAACGGCAGAAGTATCGACCTCAATTATAAACTTGTTTGCAGGAAGATAATTCATATAATCACCTCTCCCGCTATAATCTATCTTATATTTATTATCATCCATGCCGGCAAACTGAACTACCTGCCTGAGATCAACAGGTTTATCCACCCTGTTGTTAACGGGAAGCTGTTCCCTCCTTCCTTCAATATATTTTTCAGGACCCAGGGTAAGAGGCAGCGGATCTGAATCGAATGCCTTCTGTCGCATCATTTCAATGTACCATCCGGCCTGTATATAACTAAGGTTTGCAACCCGTACGTCGGTCCTGACCTGTTCTACATCCTGCACATACCATACCGGGAAGGAATCATTATCACCATAAGTGAAAAGAATACTGTTCCGGGCTGTAGAATTGAGATAATTAGCACCTATATCCCTTGCTGTATAACGTCCTGAACGGTCATGATCATCCCAGTTCTGAAAAGCCATGAGAACCGGGGCTGTCAGCAGAAGTGTAATGAAAGTAACAGAAAGTGATAATTTATCACCAGCATACTTCTGAAGCTTCTCATAGAAGAACATGAACCCCATTCCGATCCATATTGTAAATGCATAGAATGAACCGGCGTATGCATAATCCCTCTCTCTCGGTTGATTCGGATATTGATTAAGGTAGAAAATAATTGCCAGACCGGTCATAAGAAAAAATGCCATTACAAGCCAGAATCCTGAATTATTTTTCCTGTATTGCCAATAAAGACCTGCCAGACCAAAAATAAGAGGTAACAGAAAATATCTGTTGTGCCCCGGATTTGTCTCCAGGTCGGGAGGTAATTTCGCCAGAGTGCCAAGACGTGCCTCATCAATGAACCGTATGCCACTTATCCAGTTGCCATGTATAGAATTACCGTTCCCCTGAATATCATTCTGGCGTCCGGCAAAATTCCACATGAAATATCTCAGGTACATGAATCCTACCTGATACCTGAAAAAATATCTCAGGTTCTCACCGAAGGTAGGACATACGATAGTTTCTGATCCTACTGTATACTTCCTGCCTTTCACCCGGCCCCAGTATTCATATGCCTCCCTGTGATCGGAGTCAGAGCTGTACATCCTGGGAAAGACAGTTTCAAACTTCTCACTGTATTCATATTCAGGCCTGTAGTAGGGCTCATATTTACCATCAACTTTGTTATAACCTGCAATAACCTTTTGCACACCAACAACAGGGGCACTGTAATAATTCCCGAAAAACTTCGGAGAGCTTCCGTATTGTTTCATATTAATATAATATGACAGTGAGAAGATGTCCGCAGGATTATTCTGATTCATCGGGGGACGGGCAGATGATCTGATCATGATCATGGCGTATGATGAATATCCTATCATTACCACCAGTATAGCAGTGAACACATAATTTAGGAGTTTATGATTCTTTATTTCAGAGTAGTATATACCGGATGCCAGGCCCCCAAACAAGAGCACTACAAACAGAAGAAGCCCGGTGTTATAGGGTAGCCCGACAGTATTGACAAAGAATAGCTCAAACCAGCCAGCAACATGAGGCACTCCCGGGATCAGAACAAACACCATCAGCCACAGGAGCAACACTGAAATAATCATAGTTTTGATAATTCCTGCTGTGGTAACATCATATTTTCTGAAATAATATACAAATACGAGTACGGGTAGAACCAGGAGGTTGAGCCGGTGTATGCCCAGTCCGAGACCCATTATATACGCTATCAGTATTATCCACCTTCCCGACTGTGGCTGATCGGCCTCTTCTTCCCACTTAAGCATAGCCCAGAAAACAAGTCCTGTAACAAGGGAGGAGAGTGCATAAAGTTCGCCTTCGACAGCTGAGAACCAGAATGTATCTGAAAATGTGTAAGTAAGTGCTCCAATAACTCCGCTGGCAATTATGGCAGGTATCTGCCTTGCCTCAAGTGGCTTTCCGTTTTCAAAAACTCTCCTTACCAGGTGAGTGATGGTCCAGAACAGGAATAATATGGCGAATGCACTACAGAGAGCCGACAGGGCATTCATCATCAGCGCCACTTTCGAGGTATCCCCCCCTGCAAAGAGAGTGGCAATTCTCCCCATCATAATGAACAGCGGTGCTCCCGGAGGATGTCCTACCTGAAGTTTAAATGCTGAAAGGATGAATTCTCCGCAATCCCAGAAACTTACGGTGGGTTCAATGGTAAGAAGGTAAACTGAAAAGGAGACCAGGAAGAGTATCCATCCGGTAATATTGTTCAGGCGACGGTAATTGCCCCAAATTGAATCCATAAATAAATGTTCTTGATACAATCAGAGAACAAATAACGCAAAAATAAATTATACCTCCTCATTTATGATTCTATTTTATATCATTCTAACTTAGGAGAAAAATGATGCAACTAACTGATGATTGCCGATACTCATATTTATTAAATTCTCTGTTTTGGTCTGAACAAGATATAATAATGTAGATAAAAAGAACATAATATAATTGGAAAATTGGTTAAATTGGGAATTGAAATATTTTTAACGGGTTCCGGCATGTCGGTGGAAGGAGCATAATATCTTTATCAAAACTTTATTATAATGGACTACCGGGAGAAATCCAGGGATGAACTCATCAAAGAGTTGCTGAATTTACGGAAGGAGCATGATTCATTAAAAACATCATACGAAAAAGACATCACTCAGAATAAGCAGGTAGAAGAGGCGCTGCGCCTGGAGAAAGAAAACTTCCGCCATTCGCTCGATGATTCCCCTCTCGGAGTGCGTATTGCCACTATAGAGAGAAATACGATTTATGCTAATAAGGCTCTTCTGGATTTCTACGGATACGATAGTCTCGGGGAACTTCAAAGAACACCTTTAAAGGATCGCTATACACCGGCAAGCTATGTTCAGGCTCAAAAAAGAAAGCACCAGAGAGAACGCGGTGATTTAAGTGCCTCCAATTATGAAATCAGCATTGTCAGGAAAAATGGGGAAATTCGCCATCTCCAGGTTTTCCGCAAGGAAGTTTTGTGGGATGGAGTCAGGCAGTTTCAGGTCATCTGCAACGACATCACCGAACGCAAACAGGCAGAAGAAGAGGTAATAAAATCAAAGAAACTACTGGAGGATCTCCACAAGCATCTCAATGAGATAAGGGAGAATGAAAGAGCGTCAATTTCACGGGAAATCCACGATCAGATTGGACAATCAATGACTGTATTAAAGCTCGATTTGAACCGGATGCATAAGTATATTAATACCAATCCGGAAGCTTTAGCAAAACTCGAAGGTATGATTGAACTTGTATCAGATATAATTAAAGATGTGCAGCGCATTTCGTCGGACCTGCGTCCCGGTATTCTTGATGAACTTGGTCTGGTTCCGGCGATTGAATGGTATTGCGATGAGTTTGAAAAAAGAACCGGCATCAAATGCATCCTGAAACTGGATGACTCAGACTATAGTGATTCTCAGATTAACCTTGTTTTCTTCAGAGTCCTTCAGGAGACTCTCACTAATGTAATCCGTCATGCAAAGGCTTCATCTGTAAGTATTAAGCTCCATCGACTAAATAAAGGTGCAACCATGACCATACAGGACAATGGAATTGGTATAACTAAGGAACAGAATGAATCAACCAAATCCCTGGGTATAATCAGTATGCGTGAAAGGGTAAAACAATTCAATGGAACGATTGATATTTCATCAAAAAAAGACAATGGAACAAAACTGATTATCTTTATTCCTTATAAGTAAATTAGTTTGCAATGAAAATTCTTATTGCCGACGACCATTCAATAGTCCGCGAAGGACTTAAACAATATGTAAAGACTCTCGATGAAGTTAAATTGATTGATGAAGCTGTCAATGGGGATGAGGCATGGGCAAAGATCAAAGCTGCCAATTATGATCTTGTGATCCTTGATGTTGCCATGCCCGGGATGAGCGGTCTGGATGTACTTCAGAAAATTAAAAACAGGAATTTGAATACCCGGGTTCTGATTCTAAGCGTTTACCCTCAGGAGCAATTTGCAATTCGTGCAATTAAATTGGGCGCTATGGGGTATATTTCAAAGGACAGTGCTTACGAAGAGTTGATTCTCGCTATCAAAAAAATTACAGCAGGAGAGAGGTATATTTCATCAGCTTTTGCAGAAAAACTGGCTTTGAATGGATTTGATTCAACTTCACTAAAACGTCACGAAAAACTATCGGAAAGAGAATTACAGGTAATGTTGATGTTAGCAAAGGGTAAATCAGTAACTGAAATAGCAA
>Ga0209212_1002237_pt1 | contig 28218 bp, 17 predicted proteins | sample RifGroC2_FD_183996 | JGI IMG/M metagenome (GOLD analysis project Ga0209212, IMG submission 183996) | Groundwater microbial communities from Rifle, Colorado, USA - Groundwater C2 (SPAdes) (version 2) | ecosystem: Environmental > Aquatic > Deep subsurface > Groundwater | place: Rifle, Colorado... | reverse complement strand
GGGCCGGTAACGTAATCGGTGGCGGAGACTGGGCCGTCGACCGGCTGGTACCCGACTGCATCCGGGCTCTGCTCAATGACGAAGAGATCGTCATCCGCAGCCCGAGGTCGATACGACCTTGGCAGCACGTGTTGGAGCCGCTGATGGGATACCTTCTTTTGGCCCAACGGCTTGTTGAGGAGGGGCCGGGCTTTGCGGATGCCTGGAACTTCGGACCGCGTGATGAAGATGCCCAGCCAGTGGAATGGATCGTCCGTCGGATGTGCGCGTTGTGGGGCAATGATGCTAACTATCTAGTTGATGACCAGCAACATCCACACGAGGCTGCCTACCTGAAACTGGATTGTTCCAAATCCACTGCCCTGCTTGGCTGGCAGCCCCGCTGGTCGCTCGACATGGCGCTCGAATCCATTGTCGCCTGGGCCAGGGCACATCGAGACGGAAATGATATGCGCTCAGTTTGTATAGAGCAAATCGGTTTGTACACATCTACCAAGGGAGGCAACGGTGAGTAACAAGGAAGAAAGCCTGCGTCGGCAGGCAATAGAGGCGGCTGTCCGTTACTATGAGTTTCAGCATGCAGGGAAAAAGGAATTTAGCCCCGGTGATCGCGTTCCGTACGCCGGCAGGGTTTTTGACGAACGGGAGATTGAGAATCTCATCGATTCGTCACTTGATTTCTGGTTGACCACCGGCCGTTACGCCGACAGGTTCGAAAAGGAATTTTCAAAATTTCAGGGTGTGCGTCATTGCTCCCTGGTCAATTCGGGATCATCCGCCAACCTGCTTGCGTTGATGGCGCTCACCTCGCCCAAGCTGGGGGAGAGACGGATAAACAGAGGAGACGAAATTATCACCGTCGCCGCAGGTTTCCCCACAACGGTGGCCCCCATTATTCAGTACGGCGCTGTGCCGGTTTTTGTCGATGTGACTCTTCCCACCTACAACATCGATTGTTCCATGTTGGAGGAAGCTCTCTCGCAAAGGACCAAGGCGGTCATGGTGGCTCACACCCTCGGCAACCCCTTTGACCTGGCAAAGGTGAAGGCTTTCTGTGACCGCCACAACCTGTGGCTGATCGAGGATAATTGCGATGCGCTCGGTTCGCGCTTCCGGTTGAACGGAGAGTGGAAGTACACCGGCACGATCGGCCATCTCGGTACCTCCAGCTTTTACCCGCCTCACCATATGACGATGGGGGAGGGGGGGGCGGTCTATACCGATGACGTCACCCTGAAGTGTCTGGTTGAGTCCTTCCGCGACTGGGGGCGCGATTGCTGGTGCCCTTCGGGACGGGACAACACCTGCGATAACCGTTTTTCCAGGCAGTTCGGCGCACTGCCCATTGGCTACGACCATAAGTATGTCTATTCCCACTTCGGCTATAACCTGAAGGTAACCGATATGCAGGCCGCCATCGGCTGCGCTCAACTCGAGAAGCTGCCGGGGTTCATCGAGAAGCGCAAGCAAAACTGGAAGCTGTTGCGCGACGGCTTGGCTGGGCTGGAGGACAGCTTTGTGCTGCCTGAGGCCACCGAAAATTCTGACCCTTCTTGGTTCGGTTTCCTGCTCACCGTACGTGAGGGGGTCCGCTTCACCCGTGACCAGATCGTTAACCACCTGGAAGAGAAGGCGATTCAGACCCGCATGCTTTTTGCCGGCAACCTGATCAAACATCCCTGTTTTGATGAGATGCGTAATGAAGGTAAGGGGTATCGGGCAATCGGTGGACTGGCCACAACCGACCGCATTATGCACGACACCTTTTGGGTAGGAGTCTATCCCGGCATGAGTGAAGGGGCTACCCAGTACATGCTTGACACCATTAAAGGGTTTGTCAAAAAACATGACTAAAACAATCCTTCTTACCGGAGCAACGGGATTTATCGGCAGTCATCTCTTGGGAGCATTGCTGCATAATGGATACCAGGCAGTCATCGTCAAGCGCAGCAACTCCGACACCTGGCGTATAAACCATTTGCTCGATAAAGTCCAAAGCTATGATGCCGACAAGGATCCTCTGGAAAAGATATTCGAAGAACAGAGGATCGATACAGTTGTTCACTTGGCGACACTTTATCGCAAGTTTGATAGTGGTAAGGAAGTTCCGGAAATGATTGCTTCAAATGTGATGTTTCCGGGCGAGATCCTGGAAATGGGTATCCGGCATGGTTTGCGATCCTTTATCAATACCGGGACCTTTTTTGAATGCGATTGTTCAGTTCTGCCAGTGCCTGAGCAAGCTCCAACCAAGGCTTTCAATTTTTACGCAAAGACGAAGATTGTTTTCGAAGCGCTATGCAGGACCTATAGCGATCAACTGAACATTAAAACACTGCGGTTGTTTTCGCCCTACGGGCCAAAGGATAATGAGAAGTTAATCCCGGTCCTGATAAAAAAGGCCCTGAATGGAGAAGAAATCACTCTTTCCGAAGGATTACAGAAGCTTGACTTTACCTACGTAGATGACATCGTTAGAGCCTTTTTGATGGCGATAGGGCAGGACGACGAACAAAAGGTTGGTTACAGATTATACAATATCGGTTCCGGCGTTGGCATAAGTGTTCGTGAAATCGTATCTGTCATTGAACAGCAACTGGGAAGGCCAATAAATAAGGTTTGGGGCCTCCCCTCCACGGTGGATATTCCGGTTGCGTTTGCAGATATTCGTCAGGCAAAGTCAGGTTTGAACTGGGCTCCTGTACATTCCATTCATCAGGGAATCGAGAAAACTATCAGGTATTATAGTCAAGAGGCATAAAATGATAATTAAACCAACTGGTTTAGACGGTGCGTTTGTAATTGAGAACAAACAGTTTCAGGACCATCGTGGGTTGTTTGTAAAAACATTTCACAAAGAGATATTCACGAACCATGGATTGGAAACCGATTTCAAGGAAAGTTTTTACAGTGTTTCAAAAAATAACGTCCTGCGCGGGATGCATTTCCAGTTACCCCCGCAGGATCACGTCAAACTCGTCTATGTAGTTAATGGTGAAATTCTTGATGTTGCAGTTGATATCCGCAAAAACTCCAAGACGTTTGGCCAGTATGTATCAGTCGAGCTTTCGGCCGGCAATGGCAAGTCCATTTACTTGGCAAAAGGATTTGCTCACGGTTTCATTACCTTAAGCGGAGATGCTACTGTTGTATATATGACGACAACGGTACATTCTCCGGAGCACGATGCCGGTATCAGGTGGGATTGCTTCGGATTTGATTGGGGAACCAAGGTGCCTATTATTTCTGATCGGGATTCAAAGTTTAAAGATCTAGACAGTATCCTGAAGTAGAGGTTGAGATTATGACAGAACAGCCGTTAATCACCATTGGTATTCCGACCTATAATCGGTCCGCCTGGCTGCAACAATCCATTGCATCGTGTTTGCAACAAACCTATCGCAATATTGAAGTGGTGGTGAGCGATAACGCTTCGACGGACGATACCGCTGAGATGATACAGCGGTTGACCGATCCCCGAATAAGATATGTCCGCCATGAGAATCCGTTGCCGCCCTACGTTAATTGGAACACCTGTTGGCAGCACGCCCGCGGCGAGTACATGACTTACCTGTCGGACGACGATCTGCTTGACCAAACCTTTCTGGAGACACTGCTGGAGGAAGTGCTGCGGCATCCCAAGGCCTCACTGTATCGCACTGGTCTGCGCTGCATCGATGCAGAGGGAAATGTCAAATGGGAACACCTCACCTACCCGTATCTCGAGACGCCTGAGCAATTCATGTCCGAGCGCATACGCAACCGGCGGCGCCAGTTCCTGCCAGGATTTCTCTTCAAGACCGCCGATATGCGGGCGGTTGAGGGATTCGTCGACAACGGCCTGCCGGCCATGCTCTATTTGGACGACTACCTCTGGTTCCGCTTGGTTTTCAAGGGTGCCGCCGTCGTGTCGGTGAGCAAGGCACTGTGGAGTTATCGCCAGCACGACATGCAATACGGCGGAGAGGCATTGAATCTCGGGCTCTTTGCCAGGGGGGTCCCGCACTACATCGCGCTACTCAGCACTTTGACCCGCGCAGTCGGTTGTTCGGAAGCGACAACGTCATTTGTAGAGACGCAGTACGGTCGCAATATGATAGAATCGCGCATCTATCATGAGATGGCACGGGAAAGAGCCAGATCGAAAAGCTCGTTCGCTCAAAAAAAACGGTGGAATGGCGATGTGGATAAACGCACCCTGGTGCTGGTGGGGAACGGGCCGTCACTCAGGGAATTCGATTTAGCCAGTATGGAAGGCGTCCACACCCTGGGTATGAACGGGGCCTACCGGTATTGGGCCGAGACCGGTTGGTATCCTTCGTATTATGCCGCACTCGATACCGTGTTTATTGAGTCTCATAAACTGCACCTTTACTGGCTTATCCGGAACAGGGAGAAAAACGGGATCAGGTTTTTTCTGTTACGAAGAAATATGATCGATTTTTATCCTGAGCTGAAAACGAATCCTAATGTAATCATCTTTGACGATTACCTTCAGTCTCCCTACTTCGAGGGGGTAGGCCCATTGACAACCGGCAGTCATGCTGCGTTGTTCGCAGCCATGCTGGGGTATAAAAAAGTGGTACTGCTGGGAATTGACGCAATTTATGTCCAGCAGATCCCTGAGGCAGAAAAAGCGGGAGGGAATGTTTTGGAACTGAAGAAAACGCCATCGCAAAACCCGAACTATTTTTTTGACGATTATCAGCAAAAAGGCGACTGCTACACTATCCCGGACTCCGAGCCTGATCTGCATTACAACAGCTGGGTAGCAGTAAAAAGGCGCCTGGATGAACTGAGCGTGCAGGTCGTCAATGTAAATCCGAGGTCGAAGGTGGATCTCTTTGATCTTACCGATTGTTTTAGTAAGTAAGGAGCTAAATTCAGAGAGAGCAGAGACTCTCGAGAAGGTAAAGCTATTTTACAGAGACCACCGTCTTGTAAACGGTGCAAAAGTCACTCATTGGAGGCGTGTTTTGCAGAAAAAACATCATCAGAAAACGGCTACTCCGGCAAAAGCCAGCCCTGCGTATGAAATACCTGAGTATTTGTTAAAGGAAGAGAACCGCTCGATCCCTGTAGATGGAGACAGAATCAGGCAGTTTAAGGATCTGCATAAAGGGCAGCGGTGCTTTATCGTTGGGAACGGCCCTTCACTCAATCAAACAGATTTGTCCAAACTCAAAGACGAAATTACGTTTGGCGTCAACGGGATTTTTTTATTGTCCGAAGAAACAGGATTTGTGCCGACCTACTACGCGGTGTGTGATTCGTTTGTCATTGAAGAAAATGCGGACCAAATCAATTCACTCTCTGTGCAGCATAAATTTTTCCCCTCACAGTTCCGCAAATTCATAGACCCAAAAAAACGGGAGAACGTCAGCTTCTTTATGCTCAACCGCGGGTATAACGAAGTAACTAGTCCCAACCATGCGATCCCCAGGTTTTCTGCCGATTGCTCCGAACGTATCTACGATGGTCAAACGGTGACATACGTCAATTTACAGCTGGCCTATTACATGGGGTTTTCCGAAGTCTACCTGATCGGGGTCGACTTCAGTTACGTTATACCCGAATCAGCCATTGTCGACGGATGCAACATTACGTCCACCGAGGATGACCCGAATCATTTCCACAAAGATTATTTTGGCAAGGGCCGGAGTTGGCACGACCCCGTGCTCCATCGCGTCGTCCGCAACTACCAGTTTGCAGACTTGGTATTCAAATGGGACGGCCGACAGGTCTTCAATGCCACTAAAGGCGGCAAGCTGGAAGCGTTCGAGCGGGTGGATTACGATACCCTGTTTGCGCCGTCAAGCGGGCGAGGTAGAAACATAACCACCGAATACGACACCTGGCAGGAAAGCATCACCCTGACCATGGATGGACTGCTTATTGGCACCGGTTGGCACCCGGTGGAGCATATGGACGACCGTTACTTTCGTTGGCTCGGCCCAGAAAACCAGGGCACTATAAATATATTGCCCTATCGAGACAGAGAAAACCGGTTGAATATCACCTTTTGCGAATGCATAGGAGATGATGTCTTCAAAGGCTTGGTGCTTGAAGTTGATGGCCTGCCAGTTACTGTCATTGCAAATGATTGTGTCGGAGCGGGAGGTGGCAGTAAAGAGGGGCAATACAGCATAACAGCCACCCTCCCCAAGGATGTGGCCAAGGTCTTCGGGGAACCGACAGTTCTGACCCTGCGAGTGCCGAGGAGCGCACAGGAAAAAGATCTCAACCCAGGCAGCAAAGAAAACCGCCGCATCAGCATCGCATTGCAGTCTGTTACCGTTTCACCTATGATTGCGGCCACGCAGATGCTTGCTGCCGCGCCAATAGTACAGGGAAATGGAGAACCAGATTTAAGAACAGCCAACCGTTTGTTCCGTGAGGGAGAGTATGCAGCGGCAATGAAGATCTATTCTCAGCTGTTCGAACTCAGGCCTATGCGAATATATGAAGACAACGCACTGTTGTGCGCTAGGAAGATGGGCTTGAAAAATGTCGCTACAGTTCAGGATTTAAGGCAAAGGGGATTAGTCAGTTAGTCCCACCTAGTGAAGTAAAATCCGATTGCAGACTGAAGCTGCTGATCCTCCGAAGAAAATACTCCCTCCCCTCCAAGGGGAGGGTTGGGATGGGGTGGGATGGGGTGGGATGGGGTGGGATGGGGTAATTCGGCGTCAAAACTGCCGATCCCCTCTTGAACTCCCCCTTGAAGGGGGAGGAACATGGACAGAGGAAGATCGAGTCATTGAACATGCAACGCTGGTTTAACCTATCTGATCGTAAAGCGAAGATGACTTCATGATTCATGACACCTTAAAAAACTGGCCCCTTTATTTCGACTCAGCGCCAGGCGCTGCGCATTCGAATTCCTCACCACACTTTCAGAATCATCTGATGAGTGTGCACGCATACCCCTGCAGTGCGACGATATCTACGCCCTTGCTTCAACTCCCCTGCGGGATAGCCCTCGGCGTGCAGGTAACTGATCTCCTTGAGCTCAGCGCACCCTCAATGAACCGGCACCCTTGCCAAACGCTCGATCAAGTAACTCCCTGCCAAGGCCGCATGATAACTGGTGCCGCAGGCGCACAGGGTGATGGAGCGAAAGGGCGCGGCCATTCGGCCGTGAACTTCTCCAGTGCGACCGCTTCATCCTTGGCGGCCCATGAGAATGTCGGCTAAAACTTGCGGTTGCTCCTTCCGGAATGGACGCAGTGTCGCCGTTGCTGCATGTTGTTTGTTGATGCCTGTCTGTTTGATCCGTATTTTAAATTCAAGTGGAGTTGAGTCAATTGAGTGTATTTTATGTCGTCGGAAATGGGCCATCACTAACTAAATCGATTTTGGCCAAAATTCCTGACAATAGATGGATCGGAATGAATTCCGCGTACAAACATTGGGATCAGACTGGTAAATATCCCAAGTATTACGCTTGCCTGGATCCGGTAGTGGTTAAAAGCCATGCTAAAGCCATCGCCCGACTTGTCGACAGCGGCAAGATCGAGAAGTTCTTCTTGCACGATGCGATTCTCAACGTCTTGCCGGGGTTGGACCAACTCGATAATGTTACGTTTTTGAGCGCTTTTGTGCGTGACGAAGGCAAATCCATACCGCTATCCGGTTTAGGGATGTACAAACAGACCACCGGGGCGCTGGCTGCGCGCTACTGCATCGAGCAGGGCGAAAATAACCTGTGTCTGATCGGCATCGATTGTAATTACGTTGAAGTCATTGAAGAAGCCGCTAAGTTGGACAATTACGAGTTGAAGGTCACCAGAAGCGTAAAGAAAAATCCCAATTATTTCTTTGACGACTACCAGTCGGAAGGTGATAAATATCAGGTCCCCAACCCAAGGGTCCACTCCGGCAACTTGCACCTCCAGTCTTTCGTTGCATTGAGGGATGATATTGCCTACTACGGAGTAGATGTAAGTATCGTAGTCGGTTCAAATATGTCTTTGTTGAGTAAGTACAACATATTCAAAACCGAAGATATCAGAAAGCAACTCTCTTTGCGTCACATCGAGTGCCTGGCGATCCCCATGACCAGCAGGGAACTTGATACGACACTAGATAACCTCTCTTTGTGGTGTGACCCGAAGCTTCAGCCTAGTATCAACGGCGACTTAACTGGGACCAAACTGCATATCTTCATGGATTGCCCCCCTGATCAGGCAATCAGTCGGAAAATTCAACAAAGACTGGATACCCTGCCCGAACTCAGGGCGTATTTTGATGGTGTTGAGATTACCTTTTTTGCTTTCCCGGAATCGATAAATTATTACAAAAAAGGGTTGAGTGGCGACCCCAAGGATTATTGCACTAAGTCAGGCCCGAATATTTTCTTCCTGTCCGTAATGAAGCAGTGCCAACAGTATGCATACACGCTGCATATTGAATCTGATTGCAGCCCGCTTCGTGCTGGCTGGCTGGATGCCGCTGAAAACGAGGTGATATATTCAGGAGGAAGTGCCTGGATTTTAGGCGCGAATTATACGGGGCCCTCTAATCTGTATACTGCTTACGGCATCCATATTAATGGCAATGCTATTTATGCCACTGGAAACTTGCTGTTCCAGGAATATTTGGATGGGGATTTTCTCGTTTTATTGCAGGACGTCATTGACGGCGGCCTCTATCATATGGCTTACGACACCCTTTATTCGTTCCTTGCGCTTGGTAATGCCAATCTGGCGCGCAAGCGTACCGGGATAGATATTAGAAAGTATTTGTCAAAGTATAGAGTCATCGACCTTATCGTAAATCTGAGTGGTCGCATTGAGACATCTGATTTCTCCCTGGTAGATCTTTCGCACTTGTTGGCGAACAATCCGAATACCTTTATCGGTCACGGTCGCGTCTTTCAAGTAAAGGTCCCTGAGTTTCTGCATAGCTTTCCTTCGACATACTCGACCAACCCGCTCGCGGTTAATGAGTTGAGTTTTTCCCATGCCTGGTCGGGCGATCGTAAGTTTACCTCAACTTATCGCGGCTATGGTGAACTACAGCTTGACGCTGTTGCTGAAGGTCAATCGATCTTTGTGTTCTTTAGCAATATTGATAGGATGAAGATGGCAGGAGGTGCCAGTGAAATCGTCTTGTCCTTCGATGATTTAGCCGGATTCGACTCTGTCGAAATTGTCGTGAGTGACGGCTTGTCGAAGCCTGATACATTGGCGTCGACAGTGAATAAGACTAATGGCAGGATTAACGTTATAGCGGAGCTATCTCCAGACCATGACAAAGCAGTAAAGGTGCTTGGCTTGCACTTTAAAATACAGAACACTTGTCAGCCGGGTCGTCGTTCTCTTCAAGGGTTAAGAGGACTGCAGAGAGTCAAGAATATGCAGCCAGTAAAACTCCGGGTTGAAGAAGTTGTGTACGGTGCAATGCAGGCGATCGGTTCCTGGGAGAGGTTCATAGAAACTGGCCTGGCTAAGGGTAATAACCAGCGGATCAAGTCTGACCTCTTTTACACCAACTTTTCATCCACCGTTTTTTCATTGCTGGACGTCACCTCAATTAAGGATGGCGGGTTCCATTTCAAAGCCGCATATAACACCGAGCTCGATGATAGAAAGAGCGAAAAGCTGGCTACGCTTTTTTTAGAAGGTACTCTCAACCCTGCAATCAGGAAAATCAGGTTCGAGCTATTGAACAACCGCAGTATTTCCAGCTGCAAACTGCGTATTTGCAGAGATGGGCTCACTAAGTGGGAGTATGTTGATTTCGATCTTGTCGACTCACTGGAAATTGCCAATCCCTTCAGTGAGCTGCATCACGGTTTCAGGCTTGAGGTTTTGTCGTTGGACAGTAGCGCTAATTGCGGCAATTTTGAACTTTCATGCCAAATTGTACCTGTCGATCTTTCTCACAGCCTGTCGCCGAGAATGGCTGAGCTAACAATAGGCACAACCTGCTCTGCTGAAAAGGTCACCGACAGTAGGCGAATTTGTCCCCGCTTGCTGATGATCGACAGCACCCCTGTCGGCCACGCCTCAGCAACCGGTCAGTTGAAGAAAACCTTCCTGGGTGATTGGCCCTCGGAATCGTTCATGCAAGTTTGGGAGAATGCCACCCAAATTCCAACCCTTCACATTCTCGGGCTGGACCAAACTATTGAGAATAGCCGACAATTCCCAATGACCGCGGACGCTTTACTTGAAAGATGCAAAGATTTCGCACCCGACGTCATTTATTTTCGACCGGTAGATACGGAACCTCTTTTCCAGGTCGCCGAGAAACTCGCCGGCGTGCTCCAAAAGCCAATGGTAATTCATATCATGGATGACTGGCCGGAGCGACTTCGACATGCGGATGTGGATAAGCATCAAAGGCTCGACGCGGCTCTTAGAAGACTTATCTCTTATGCTGACGCTCATTTGAGTATCAGCGATAAAATGTCCGAGACCTATAAGAAAAGATATAAGGTTAGCTGGCAGCCCCTAGCCAATGGTGTCGATTTGAACGCCTTTCCACGCAAAGACTGGAGCAAGAGGCCAGCTTTGTCGAAGGATGCACCATTTGTCATCCGATATATGGGGGGACTAGCCGAAGATATGAATTTTGACAGTGTTGCCGATATCGCAAACGCTGTATCTGCTCTTCAGCCAAGGCTTCCTGTCTGCCTCGAAGTTTTTACCATGCCTTGGTACCATGAAAAAGCAAAAAGATTATTTGGAGATCTGCCCGGTATCACTGTTAACGACCTTGTTTCAGAAGATCGATATTTCCAGTGTCTTTGTGGTGCCGACGCATCTGTTATAGCGTATAACTTTGATGAAGCAAGCTTCCGATATGTTGGTCTCTCTCTTGCCAATAAAATGCCAGAGTGCCTTGCCTCTGGAACGCCTCTTCTAGCATATGGGCCCGAAAATATGGCCACTATCAGTTCGGTTAAAAAAGCGGAGTGCGCAAAGGTTGTCTTACACAGAGACCAAAAACAGTTGTCTGATGCGATCGAGTCATTGGTTTCTGACTTTGAACATTGCAGGCAACTGTCCGACAAGGCCCGCAGGTATGTGGCGCAGAACCTCACGCAAGAAAAAGTTCAGCAATCCTTTTTAGACGTTATCGATCGGACAGCCCATGGCGGTTACAAAAGCGAGAAATTCGATCTGAAGACCGCCAATCTTCTTTTCCGAGAGGAGAAATATTTACCCTCAATTGAGATTTACCTTGAGCTTTACAAGGATTTCCCGCTTAAGATATATGAAGACAATGCCTTGATGAGTGCCCGTTGCTTGGGGTGGTCGGATATAACGACCATTGAAGATCTCCGCAGAAAAGTTTTGCAGTAGCACTAACAATCCAATAAACGAGAGATAGTAAAATGTCCCCCAAAACAGCTTTAATCACCGGCATTACCGGACAAGACGGCGCCTATCTAGCCGATTTCCTGCTGAAGAAAGGCTACATCGTCCACGGCATCAAGCGCCGCGCATCGCTTTTCAACACCGACCGTATCGATCACCTCTACCAGGACCCGCACGTGGAACACCGCAACCTCGTCCTCCACTACGGCGATCTCACCGATTCCACCAACCTGATCCGCATCATCCAGCAGGTGCAGCCGGACGAGATCTACAACCTTGCCGCCATGTCGCACGTGGCGGTCTCCTTCGAGACCCCCGAGTACACCGCCAACGCCGACGGCATCGGTACGCTGCGCATCCTGGAAGCGATCCGGATCCTCGGTCTGGAAAAGAAGACCCGCTTCTATCAAGCCTCCACCAGCGAGCTCTACGGCCTGGTGCAGGAAACGCCGCAGAAGGAAACCACCCCCTTCTATCCGCGCTCCCCCTACGCCGTTGCCAAACTCTACGCCTACTGGATCACCGTTAATTACCGCGAGGCGTACGGCATGTACGCCTGCAACGGCATCCTTTTCAACCACGAGTCACCGATCCGCGGCGAAACTTTCGTCACCCGCAAGATCACCCGCGCCATCGCCCGTATCGCCTTGGGCCTGCAAGACAGCCTCTACCTCGGCAACATGGATTCCCTGCGTGACTGGGGGCATGCCTGCGACTATGTCGAGATGCAGTGGCTGATGCTGCAGCAGGAAAAGCCGGAAGATTTCGTCATCGCCACCGGGGTGCAGTTCTCGGTTCGGCAGATGGTGGAAGAGGCCGCCAAGCACGTCGGGGTCAAGATGCGCTGGGAAGGGAACGGGACCGAGGAAGTGGGTGTCGTTGATGTGGTCGAGATGGCTGAGGATGCAGCAGAGAGGAGAGAGGGCGGATCGAAGCTTAAGGCCGGCGATGTGATCGTCAGGGTCGATGCCCGTTATTATCGCCCGACCGAAGTGGAAACTCTGCTGGGCGATCCGAGCAAGGCAAAGGAAAAACTCGGCTGGACTCCAAGGACGACTTTCCAGGAGATGGTCAAGGAGATGGTGCTTTCCGATCTGGACATTGCCAAGCGTGATGAACTCTGCCGGCTGCATGGTTTCGGTACCTTCGATTACCACGAGTAGCTTTTGATGATGGAGGAGGGGGTGCTATCCTCTCTCCTCCGTCTCTGTCATCTGTGTCCTTCGTCTTGCAAGGGGTAATTATGGAGCAGCGCTCCAAGATATATGTGGCTGGACATGGCGGTTTGGTCGGTTCTGCAATTGTGAAACGTTTGCAGCAGGGAGGGTACGCCAACCTTGCCACCCGCAGCCATGCCGAACTCGACTTGACCAACCAGGCGGCAGTCGCTTCCTTCTTCACGTCCGAAAAGCCGGAGTACGTCTTTCTTGCCGCTGCCAAAGTCGGCGGAATTGTCGCCAACAACACCTACCGGGCGGCTTTCATCTACGAGAATCTGGCCATCCAGAACAACATCATCCACCAGAGCTATCTGCACGGGGTGAAGAAGCTCCTCTTTCTGGGGAGCACCTGCATCTATCCGCGCGATTGCCCGCAGCCGATGAAGGAGGAGTACCTGCTGACCAGTCCTCTCGAATACACCAACGAACCCTACGCAGTCGCCAAGATCGCCGGAATAAAGATGTGCGAGAGCTACAACCTGCAGTACGGCACCAACTTCATCTCCGTGATGCCCACGAACCTTTACGGCCCAGGCGACAACTTCGACCTGGAGAAGTCCCATGTGCTGCCCGCTCTGGTGCGCAAGATGCACCTGGCGAAACTGCTGGAGGCAGGCGAGATGTCCGCCGTGCTGGCGGATCTGGGCGTGGCCACGGGGGGCGAGGCCGAAAAGGTTCTGCAGCGCTTCGGCGTGTCGGCAGAGAGCGTGCAGATCTGGGGGACGGGGCGACCGCGCCGGGAATTTCTCTGGAGCGAGGACATGGCGGATGCCTGCGTCTTTCTTATGGAACAGCGCGATTTCGCCGACACCTACCCCCCAGGCAGCCAGGAGATCCGCAACACCCATATCAACATCGGCACCGGTCAGGACATCAGCATAGCCGAACTGGCGGAACTGGTGCGCCGGATCGTCGGCTTCGGCGGGCGGCTCGTCTTCGACGAGACCAAGCCGGACGGGACTCTGCGCAAGCTGACCGATGTCGCAAAACTGCACGCCCTGGGCTGGCGCCACAAGGTGGAACTGGAACAGGGGATAGCAACTGCTTATGAGTGGTTCAAGAGCCATGTTCAGGCTCGCCGCTGACCTAGAAAGGGAGAAACAACGAAATGATCCATGACACCCTAGATAATTGGCCCCTCTACTTCAATTCTGACCCTTGGCGCCGTGCCTTCGAATTTCTTGCCAGCCTGTCGCCGGCATCGGAAGAGTGTGCGCGCATCCCTATTCAAGGGGACGACATCTACGCGGCCATCATGAGCTACCAGAGTTGCCAGCCCTGTGAATCGGTACTTGAAACTCACGACGAATACATCGATATTCAGATGTCCATAGTGAACAGCGAGGCCATAGACTGGTTTCCTCGCCGCGCGTTGGAGGTTAAGGTGCCATATGACGCCGACCTTGATCGCACCTTCTATCATCGGCCTGACATTGCACCTGTTCATATCAAAAACTTCATCGGATCCTTCACCGTTTTGTACTCCGATGACGCCCACATGCCCAAGCTGATGACCGCCGGCAAGCCCGAACTCGTGAAAAAAGTCGTCGTCAAGGTGCGTAGAAAACTTGTCTGCCAAGACCTTGGAACTGCGCAGGGTTCCCTTTAAGACATGAGAGGCGCTGCTTTGCCAGCAAACGCCGCGATTTCCGTCCCCACGGAAAAAGCTGCGGCCATCGGACCTGACCGTAGGCCGGAAGCGGTGGTGCTCGGGAATGGGCACTCACTTCGTGGTTTCGATTTTGGCCGTCTCTCCCGCTTCGATGTTTTCGGTATGAATGCCGCCTACCGATACTGGTACGAGACCGGCTGGTTTCCGCAATACTATTCCTGCCTGGATCTTGTGGTCGGGGCATCGCACCGGGATGCCATTGCCGGCTTGATCAGAGAGTCGGACCGTTTAGGGATCCGCGCCTTTCTTTTAAGGCGCTCGCTGATCGATGAGCTGGGAAGGGATGGCGCTGCGCTGAATGTCTTTGATTTCGACCTGCTCCGCCCGGGATTCGAGAGCTGGATTCCCGGGCCGGTAACGACAGGAAGTCATACCTGCGCCTGGGCGTCGATCCTGGGATACAGGGACATCTACCTGCTCGGGATCGACTGCAATTATGTGGAAATTGTGGCCAACGCAGAGCCTCGGGATGGTGAGGTTCTAGAGATCACTTCCGACGCACCCAACCCGAATTACTTCTTCGACGCATATCAGAAGAAAGGGGACAAGTTCAACATACCCAACCCCAGGAAGGACCTGCACCTTGAAAGCTGGCGCAACATCGGGGGGCAAATCGGCTCCAGATCCAGAGTCCTCAATGCCGGCTTTGGTTCCAAAGTTGACCAGTTTCCCTTCGTGCTATTTGACGATCTAGAAAAAGGTGGGCGTGTTCCGGTTTTTTCACCGCTGGAGGTCATCGGCGGCGCACCCTCGCCCGAAGCGGTCGATCACGTTCTTGTCCCGTCGGGCGGAGCGAATAAACCGCTTTCTCCGTCGCTGTCCAAATCCGCTCCACCACACCCCGGATCGACAAATGATGCGCTCCCCTTTAAACAACTTCGCTCCATTTTGGCGTACGATGCAGCATGGAGCTATACGGACGCTGCCGAACAGCATGCATTTTTTCAGGCAGATAAACTGTTGCCGGAAGTGCCGGGGGTAATGTATTTCGGATTTCCTTGGGCGACGTTGATTGACCGATTGAACTCGGAAGATTCATCCGCCGATAGTTTGAAGGAAGTTATCAATGGTGCAAATCTTTTGCTCAACGAGCAAAAGCATGTCGTCACTGTTTGTCAGCATGCTGACATGCTGAAATATCGGGAACTTTTTGAAGGTATCGGAATTACCCATGTATTCTGGGCACATGCTGTCAAGGGGCAGGACTGCTTCCCTGGAAATGGGAATATAAGGATCTTCCCGTTCCCGCTCTTTTCCGGTCAGGCAACAGCTTACCTGATTAGCGAGGATCTTCCGCTACCGACCACTCTCCCTCCCCTTCAAGGGGAGGGGCGGGGTGGGGATGGGGTAAAGCCTGCGTCAAAGCACCCCCATCCCCCTCCTGTCCTCCCCCTTGAAGGGGGAGGGACGTACAGCGGAAGATCATCGCTAATCAGGAAAGCTTATGCGTCGTCGCACGATGCAGTTAGAAAATACCTCTACTCATTTGTAGAGCCCGGATCCGAGGAGCGGCACTTAGGCAACCCCGCTGAAATGATTCTCGACCATCTGGCCGGCAGGCAAGGAAGCCTTGTAATTCCGCGAGTCAAGTGGGATTTCAACTATGTTTTACACGGCACCGGTATCCACGCTGAAGCGGGTAGTGACCAGGAGTCGGTGCATCGTGCTGCTCCTGTCCAGGTTCGGAACTTTTTGCGGGAAAGCATATTTTCGTTGTGCCACTCCGGCTCCGGCCCCAATTCGACGCAGTTGTGGGAATCGATCTGCTGCGGGGCGATTCCAGTAGTCCTGTCCGACGACTATCTCCCGCCGGGCAATAGAGTTCTCTGGGAGCAGGCAACAGTTTCGTGCCCCGAGCGACTGGAAGATATCCTGGCTCTTCCTGATCGGTTGCAGGCCATTGCGCGCGACCCGGAGCTTCTGGAACGGAAGCGGCACGCCCTGCGCCAGCTCTGGATGATTTACGGGCCTGACTGTTTTATTTACGATATCTGCAAGCTTTTCCTCTCACTGGCAACTGAGACCGTCGAGGCATCCGGCCCGCAACCGACCCATTCCTACGGCAAACTGCTGGGCATGGCGTCTGAATTAACCCGGAGCAAGAGTACCGATGCTGCGCTGGCGGATGTCTTTATTCTCGGCTGCAGCAGCCGGCTGCTGTCCGATGCTCCAGGGTTTCTGGCCCGCTACCAGGAAAACAAAGAATTCCGCATGGCATACCAGCGGGCCCTCGCTTCGTGCAAGGGCGAGTATGCCGAGTCGATGTCGAAGGCTCTCGAGGTCAAACGAGCTGTTCTGGAGAATATGCTGATCCTCCCCCCCGACCGGCAGCGTGAGGAAAACAGCGCATGAAGAAGATTTTTCTCATGGGTCAGCGCGCGAACCGCACGCCCCTCTCCTATCCGGAATACAGGAAGCTGTTTCAGAAAAGATTAGAATATGCCCAAAAGCCTGAAGACGCCGACTTTCTCGTGTTCAGTTGCCTTATGGACCTCCGTGACAACGCCGATCAGGTGGGACGGATCTTCTCCCTGAGACCGGATATCAAACTGGTTATTCTTTCAGAAGAACCGCTTTGGGATACCTTATGGAGCGGCGACTTCTCATCGAAGAACATGAACGTCGACGTTGGCGCACGAGCATATCCCTGTGTCTTTTTAAACCACGTCACTACCAGGATTTACGATTTCGAGGAAATCCCCTATTTCCTGACGACCAGCGATGACTATTTTGTACGCTACTCTTTTCTCTTTGCCAGAAACCGGGCCTTTAAAGGGGGAGAGCTTGAATCTTTGTGGGTAGGCGCGCCGGTTCGGACCGCCTTCTACGCCGAGTACCGCGACGATGCTCAGTATGACGTCCAATATCCGCGGCACGATGTTTGGGGCTTAAGCCGCTACCGTACTCTGGTGGCAAGGGGCATAGAGGGCGCTGGGGTGGTCCGGGTCGGAAAGGGATGGGGCAGCAAGGTAAGACGCCAGACCTTACCCGACTGGCACCTGGACAAGTTGGCTGCACTTGACCGCCGATCCTTCATCGTGTCCGGGATCGACAACACACACCAGTGGAATTACATTTCGGAAAAGATTTTTGACGCTTTTGCCGTCCTGGCGGTCCCTCTTTATTTCGCGAGTCGGCTTCATGGCGTGATGCGCATCGTGCCGCAGGAGTCTTTCCTGAATCTACATGGACTCTCGGCCGGCCAGGCCGTAGAAAAAATCCGCTCATTCAGGCCGGATAAAAGTTTTATCGATCAATATCGTGCGGCGCAGAACAAGCTTTCGGAAACCTTCTCACAGCCGATCTCTTTGCTGCAGGAACGATATCGCGTGGTCTCGGAGGTTGTTTCGGAATTTGAGGCTCTTTGAAGTGAAGAGTGACTCACTGACCCGAAGTTAGGTTCCAATGGATATGAAAAAAACAAGCCCCGTCTATATTGAAATTGCCAAAAGCTCCCTTTTTTCCGCCGACTGGTATCTTGCCAGGTATCCTGACGTGGCAGCTGCCGGTATGGACCCGCTTGAGCATTATCTGAGACATGGGGCCGCGGAGGGGCGCGATCCTGGTCCGGATTTCTGCACCGGTGCCTACCTAAGGCGGTATCCCGATGTGGCCCAGGCCGGAGTCAATCCCCTCTTGCATTACCTGATGCATGGGCAAAGCGAGGGGCGCGATGCGGGACCTTACCCGGTTCCCGGAGCCTCGGAGGGGCGCGGCTATCTGAATTTCGGCGCATATCTCAGTCACTCTCTGCTCAACCCCATGGTCGAAGCACCGTTTGCCGAGCCGGACAAACGTTGCTTTGCGCTGATGGAGAACATCGCCGGTTGGCTGAGCCGTAAGTCGGCAGCGCGGGAAAACCTACCGCTTGTCTCGATCATCATGCCCATGCGCGACCGTGCAGCCGTGGTAGGTGGCGCCATCAAGTCGGTGCTGGAGCAGACCTATCGACGGTTCGAACTGATCGTGGTCGATGACTGCAGTTTGGACGGCAGCGTTCAGGTGGTGCGGTCCTTTTCCGATCCACGCATCCGTCTCATCGAAAACGGCCGCTCGCTCGGTGTTTCCGCAGCCCGAAATCGCGGGCTCGATGCGGCCCAAGGCGATCTTATCGCTTACCTTGATTCGGACAACAGCTGGCTGCCCGACTATTTGGCTGCCATGTCGGGCGCCTTTCTGCTATTGTCCGATGCCGATGCGGCCTATTGCGGACAGTATCTGTACCGAGGTGACGAGGACCATCCCTTCGCCGTGCGCTTTGGCTGCTATAACCCCGCACTGCTGCGCAACCGCAATTACATCGATCTGAACTGCTTCGTGCATCGGCGCGCCGTCATAAAGACCATCGGCGGCGGGTTTAGCGAGGAAATGAAGCGATTGGTCGACTGGGATCTGATTCTCAGGATTTCCAGGGTGGGAAAGATTTATTCTATACCGATCATCAGGTCGAATTATCACTATGACACGACCGATAACGCAATAACCGACTGTGAAGCGCTAAGTCCGGCTCGCGAGGCCCTGATGGACAGGGGGGAGTACGGCTACCGGAAGGCGACGCCTGGCAGGGACCGTTTGACCAGGAAGGTTTCCGTCATCATCCCGAGCTACGAGACGCTGGACAGCCTGAAGTCGTGCCTGGCTTCCCTGGCGGAGCTCTCCGCAAATCCGCTTGTTCAAGTTGTCATAGTCGACAACGCCTCAGGCCCGGAGGTCACCAGCTACCTGCGCAGTCTGGCAGGCCAGGGTGTCCAGGTGATTTTCAACGACTACAACTATGGTTTTTCCTACGCGGTCAATCAGGGCGCGGCCCTGGCCGCCCCGGGCAGCGATATCTTTTTATTGAAGAACGACGCGGTGCTTACAGTCGGCGCCCTGGGGGCGCTGCAAGAGACGGCATATTCGAGCGACACCATAGCAATCGCCGTTCCCCAGCAGGTGCTGAGCGAGGGCGAACCGACGATCCTGACCCATGTCCCCTACGCCGAAAAGAACATGCCTTGCGACGTCACTCTCTCCGCTCATCACGGCAACGTTGGGCCGCTTCCCCTTTTCCATGACGGCAGCATGGTCGACCTGAATTTCGCCCCCTTTTTCTGCGCCTATATCAAGCGCGACGTGTGGGAGATCTGCGGCGGGCTGGACGCCCAGCATGGCCGGCATTATCGCTCCGACCGGATCATGTGCGATTTTGTCCGCCAGGTTCTGGGCAGGAGAATCGTCTATACTCCGAGCTCTGTCGTTTTTCATCACCATCAGGCGGCAACCAAGGAGCTAGCGGCGCGGGGTGAAAATTCCCCGGACTACCAAACCATTTTCGAGCAAAACCGCTGGCCGGATGATGTCAGAAACAGACTGGGCTACATACAGCCGGCATGGGATTTTTGAGCACCTTTATCTCGTTCCCAAGCTCCAGCTTGGGAACGAGCTTTTCCCTGGATTTCGCTGCCTGCGCCTTTTTGGACTGCCTATAAAATGTTGGAAGTGATGAATGTATAGAATCATGGTTGAACAACTCCCCGTCAGTTGCCCGGAAATTCACAGGTGGTGCCTTGACTACCCCATCAAGGGGGGCGATGTGTCGCCGGCTGACCTGCAGAGCGACGGTGTCCTCTTCCAGGGGTGGGTGTTGCCGAGCCATCCTGCGGCCGTTTCCCCCTTTGTCCGTACTGACGGGAAAACTCTCTACTTCGACCTGAACGTCGAGCGCCCCGACGTCATCAAGCGGGTCCTTGCCCTGGAGCCGGCGGGCCATCCTCTCTTGAACTGCGGCTTTCGTCTCAGGGTGCCGCTGAACGCTCAGGACGCCGTTTTCGGCTTTCGCATCGGGAGTCATGATTTCGACTATGCCAGGTTGACGGTGGTGGGGCGGGAAGAGCTGAAGGTCATGGAGGGGCTGGATGGTTGGCTTTTCCTCGACAACGATACCAACCGCAGCGTGGAGCAGTTCACCGGCGAGCTGCTGCTTGATCGCTCTGGCCGCAAAGGCTGGTCGGCGTATCTAAACGGCCTGGCGCGCGTCGCCTCCGATCTGAACGCGCGCCATGCGGTATTGATCGCACCGGCTAAAGAGATGGTGCTGCCGCAATATTACCCGCATGAAAAGGGCGCCCTTACCCCGGTGGAGCAGGTGCTGATGTTGGCGAAGCAAGAGCATCAGCTGGTGTATCCCGTGCCGTCTTTTCAGGCCTCCGGGGAGCGCACGGTTCTGATGATGGATTCACACTGGACCCTCTACGGCGCCATGTTGGCGGTGCTGGATACCGTGGGCCGCCTGGGCATAGATAAGGATCAGGTGCAGGCTTTGTTTGCAGAGGATCTTTATCGGGAGCGGGAAATCGGCGGCGACTTGGGTAATAAATTCTATCCGCGCCGCACTTCCAGGGAGAAAATACTCGTTTCATACAACTATATCAAGTGCATCGTTTATGATAACCATCTGCCAAACCTGGGACGGGTTCAGTCGATCGAAAACAAGTCGGCACTATTCAATTGTAAATGTGTACTGTTTGGTTCATCCTCCGGGTATTCCACCCTGCACTTTTTTTCGCGGATATTTTCCCGGGTGATTTTCGTCCATTCAGCGGGGAATGTCGATACCGGCTTGCTTAGTCGGGAGAGCCCGGAGTACATCGTTGCTCAGACAAACGGTCGCTTCGTGATAGTTCCACCTGTGGTCGGATACGATTTGTCCCGGGCCATCAGTGAAAAATTGACCGTGCTGTCGGATGCCCAGCGCTCCGAAACGCTGGAAAAAGCCGGCAACTGGCTGAAGGGAAACGATCAGAGCCAGGCCGGCTATTACCATGCCATGTTGCAAAGCGGAGCCCGGTGACGCAGGGCGGCACAGGGGACCTCGGGAATCTTGCTGCCGCTGCAACCTGTGACGCTGGTGGCTCCTCGGGTAATCCCGGCAAAGCGGGGGAGGGTGAGAGAGCCCGCTTTACAGAGGGGGGGAGCCTTCCGGCGCCGCAGGCGGATATAGGATGTGGTCCAGGTTGATGGAGAAGTTTTCCATGTGGTGGGTCAGGTTCGGGTTGTAGCTGGGATCGGCTTGGAGCAGTTCCCCCCAGCGGGCTTTCATGTAGGCGATCTCGCGCCCTTCGCGTTGTTTCTTCTCCGGGGTATCCTCACCGCCGCGCGAGACCGATTCGTGGTGGTACAGCTCGGCATAGGGGGTCCACAGGTTGCGATAGCCAGCCTGCCGGACCTTCAGGCAGAAATCGACGTCGTTGAAGGAAATCGCCAGGTTGGTCTCGTCCAGCCCGCCGACCTCCTGGTAAATTGCGCGCCGCACCACTAGGCAGGCGCCGGTCACCGCCGAGTAGTTCTGCACGGTCAACAGACGGTTGCAGTACCCTTGGGCCGAGCGGGGGAAATATTTGTGGGAATGCCCGGCAACGCCCCAGAGCCCGAGGATGACCCCGGCGTGCTGGATGGTGCCGTCCGGGTAGTACAACTTGGCGCCGACGCAGCCGATGTCGGGGCGCAGGGCGTGCTGGACCATCTCGCCCAGCCACTCCTGGGAAATGACCTCGACGTCGTTGTTGAGCAGGCCGACCAGCTCGCCGCGGGCCTGGCGCACCCCGAAGTTGTTGATGGCCGAGTAGTTGAAGGGAAGGTCGTAGCGCAGCACCCGCACCCGGGTGTCCTCCCGGCCGATCCCCGCTAAAAACCCGACAGTCGCGGGGTCTTCGCTCTGGTTGTCCAGGATGAGGATCTCGAAGTTGGCATAGCTGGTCTTCTCCAGGATGCTGCGCACGCAGGGCTCGATCAGCTCCAGCCGGTCGCGGGTGGGGATGAGCAGGCTGACCAGCGGCTCGGGCGATGGCAGGGGGAAGCGGACCCGGCAGCTCCCGGGCGCAAGGCCGTCCTCGATGGAGATGCCGGCTTGGCCAAGGGCGCTGAAGTAGTCGCGCAGGGCAACGGGGTTGTGACCGGACTGGCTCTCCCCCTTTTCCTTGTCATGAACGCGGCGATGGTAAAGCACCCGGGGGAGATGGACGATCTGTCCCGCCCCGACCGCAGGCAGTAAGCGCAGCGGCAGGGTATCGGGGCTGAAATTTCCCGGCACCGCTTCCAGGGCGCCTGCCTCGTTCAGCAGGTCGCGCCGGAATGCGCAGAGCCGTCGCAGGTAGTTGTGGGAGAAAAACAGGTCCGGGTTCCAGTCCGGCTTGAAATGCGGCGCGAAACGCACGCCGTCGGGGCCGATGCAGTCTTCGTCACTGTAGAGGATGCGGGCGCCCGGCTCCCGGCTTAGGGTCAGCACCAGGAAATACAGGGCATGTTCGGCCAGCTCGTCCTCCTGGTCCACAAAGGTCAGGTAGGCGCCGGCGGCACCTTGCCCCGCGCCGGCTTGCCCGTCACCCCCGCCGACCCGGATGCGCGCATCGAGCCCCGCATATTCCAGCGCCACATGGTGCGGATTTCGGGCCGTAGGGTGCACTGATATGCAGAGCTCCAGATTTCGGTAACTCTGGTTCAGCACCGACTCGATGGTCTTTCTGAGCAAGCGCTCCGGCTCGTTGCGCAGGGTGAGCAGGACCGAAATCAGGGGGCGCTGCGGGAGCCTCGCGATCGAGGCCTGGATCGAGGCGCGGTCTTCGAATTCGGGCGCTTCGACCGTGTCCATCCAGCTGCGATACGGATCCTTCACGGCAACGGAGAGGACCTCCTGGGGCTGGTATTCGCGCACCAGTCTGAAGAGAAACCCCTGCCAGCCGTGGCGGCGCCAGCGTGCCCAGGATTTGCGATAGATGCGGGTCGGATCGATTTCCTTGTCGCGGTCTCCGCGGCTCACCGAGCGCATCATCGCGACAACGGCCCGCCAGGTGGCCACCTGGGCTATCTCGATGCGGATTTGCCCGGAGGCTGCGACCGAGTCGGGGAACTCCAGTTGGAGTGCGCGCAGACTCTGGTGATGGAAAAACACCAGCTCCCACTCTCCCGGGCGCCGGCCGGCAGGCAGGTAAGAGCCGGCGGCATGATAACCCTTTTTAAGTATGAGGGTGGCGCCGGGGGCGCCGCAGTCTGCGCTAACGCGCAGCAGGTACCAGCGGCGCTGCAACGGCTTGTCGCTGTGCAGCCTGACGGTGTCGGGTCGGGCGACGGTAGCCTTCCAGGGATGCTTGGTGAGGATTTGCTTCAATTGGCTCTTCCGTGGACCGACGATAGTTTTGCTTAATCAGAAGAGGGCAGTCTAGCACGGGAGCATGGCTAAACGGAGTTTTTTTTTCTGGGATAGAAGCCGGGCAAGACTGTCATCTCGTCAAATTTTAGGCATAACGGTTAATTAATGAGCAATTCCCCCTGAAATGTGTTGAAGTTTACGGCGAATTGCTTTATTATTCGACCTCTTTCCTTGCAGAGGGCTTGATGGGGAGCGGGTCTCAGAGAGACCGTTTGTTTCCATTGTCAATTTCGGAGATGGTCAAATAGTGACTCCATTACGTTTCGCCTTTGTGGCATGTAACCGAAACTCATCGCTCTTTCGCGCAGACCCGTCATACATTTACCGCTGCGAGAACCTAGCCGCCGCGCTGGAATCGGCCGGTCACCAAGTGACCCTGTTGCACCTGAAATCCCTCGCCCTGTTCAACCGGTTCGACGTGATGGTGTTTCACCGGCCCCGCTGGTCCCCCTCCCTTTTTGCAGCACTCACCTTGCTGCGACGACGCTCTACCGTGCTGGTGGCGGATTTCGACGACCTCGTATTCGAGGAAGGCTTTGCTGCAGCCAGCCCCGGTGTGGTGAACGGCCTGGTCTCCCTGGCTAGCACGCGCAGCAATTTTAAGGCGGCGCGCCGCGCGCTTGCCCTGTTTGACCGGATCACCGTCTCGACCGAGCCGCTGGCGGGCCACGTGCGCGACTGCTTCCCTTCGGCCCGGGTGGCCATTGTGCCCAATGCCGTGCATGCTGCCTGGCAGCGTCATGCGGAGCAGCAGACACAGACCCCGGCGCGGCCGGTCATTACCTACTTTCCCGGTACCCGCAGCCACGACCGGGACTTCGCCACGGTTGCAGTTGCGCTGGAGCGCTTTCTTGAAAAGTATCCCGAGGCGCGCTTGCAGGTGACCGGCCCGCTGAACTTCTCGCTCCCCTCCAGGGCAGGGCAGGTCGTGCAGCGGGAAAAGGTTCCCTTTGCGGAATACCATCGTCATGTCCGGGAGGGCTGGGTCAACCTGGCGCCGTTGGAAGACACGCCGTTCAACCGCTGCAAGTCGGCGCTCAAGGTGCTGGAGGCCGGTTTCTGGAACATCCCGACCGTCTGCTCGCCGATCCCCGATGCCCTGCGTTTCGAAGGGGCCGGGGCGCTACTCGCCGATGGAGAGGAGGCCTGGTTCGGGTGGCTTGAGTCGATGCTGGACCCCGAAAAATACCAGGCCGTGACCTGCGGCTTGCGGGAGCGGGTGTTGCAGGTGGCGCAGGTGGAGGAGGTCGCCAGGGGTATGGTCGATTTTCTGGGCGAAGCGGCATGATGATTGCTGTGCTTGGTTCACTCTGGCGCGCCAAGAGGGGTGAGGGGCGGCTGCGAGCCTGCCAACTGCCCCGGCCCGGGGTGCTGCTGGCCCTGTTTGCCAGACGCCGCCGGAAAATGGGGTTCTACGACCTCAGGACCCTGGCGCTGTACCGCGCGGCCTGGCAGCGGCGTGGCACCCCGGCAGCGCTGCTGGAATACGTGCTGTACCGGCGGGACCTGGGCTACCGGCTCCCCAAGCGCTGGTCCACCCTGCTTCTGGCTGGCTTGCACCATTTGCGCGTCGCCGAGCGTCGCCTGGCCCTGGCCCTGGTTGCGGAAACGGCACCGGAGTCCCTGGCCCAGGTTCCGGTCCGGTTCCTCGGCCAGGCGGCCGGCCGCATGGCGCCGCTCGCCTCCTGGTCGCGGCGGCTGGACGGTGCTGCGGCACCTGCCTGGCTGGCCCGGCTGGAAGATCGCCAGATGCAGTGGCGCGACGACTTCGCCGAACTGCTGCGACGGACCCGGAGCATGGGGATCTGCGTGGTGGGCAACGGCGGCAACCTTAAGGGTGCCGGCCGGGGCGACTGGATCGACAGTCATGGCCTGGTGGTGCGCTTCAACCGTTTCCGCTGCGCGGAAAGTAACGTGACCGACATCGGTGCCAGGACCCAGATCTGGGTGGGGGCGCCGGGTTACTCCGGAGCCCCGCCCGACCAGGCGGAGTGGGTCGTCATCAGCGGTCCGGACATGCGTTTCCGCAGGCAGAACTGGGAACCCCAGCGGGACAGGCTGGAGCTGGATCGTCCGGTGCTGACGGTTCCTCTTGTTCTCTGGCGCTCGCTGGCGACCTCCCTTTGTGCCCCGCCCAGCGCCGGCCTGCTGATGCTGGCCTGGATCAGGACCATGCTCGGTAGTTGGGAGGGGGTGGTCACCGTGGGTATGGGGGTGACGCCGTCAGCGGATCTTCCTTACCATCATGCGGATCCGGCCCAGAAAGCGGTGGGGCGCCACAATTGGGGTGCCGAGCGCCTGCTGCTGGGGCGGTGGCGCGATGAAGGGCTGCGGATGCGATGATCCGTCGCATTAACCTTTACAAATCAGTAGTTTTGACGCCAAAGTCGGTTTCTTGACCGCGGCGGGCGGACGGCACGATGAAGGGGCTTTGATATTCACCAGCTAAGATCCAATGCGACATCGGGAAAACCGGTAAGTGCAATCGCACTGAGCCGTACCGTGGCCGGGCTTCCCGGGCTTGCAGCGTTGTTGGACTGCCCGATTGTACGGCGTCATGAGCAGGTCAAGGGCGGGGGTGAGCAAGCGGTACTCGCCTGGGGGCGCAAACCGAGCGCCGCCAAGGCCGAACGTTTCGCCGCAGCTAACGGCTTGCCGGTCTGGCGGCTGGAAGACGGCTTTCTCCGTTCCGTAGGGCTGGGCAATCAGGATCCCCCCCTCTCCCTGGTACTGGACGATCTGGGTATCTACTACGACGCTACCTCTCCCTCCCGGCTCGAGACCATGATCGGCCGCCCCCTCGCCGTGGAGGGCGCCGAGCGTGCCGGCAGATTGATGGCGCTTTGGCAAGAGGGGCGGGTATCCAAGTACAACCACGCCCGGGAGATGGTAGACGACATCCCTCGCGGGCCTTTTGTATTGGTGGCGGACCAGACCAGAGGGGATGCCTCCATCCGCTATGGACTGGGCGATGAAGCGAGTTTTGCCCGCATGCTGGAGGGTGCTTTGGACCAGCATCCGGACTGTACCGTGCTTCTTAAGGTGCACCCGGACGTCTTCGCCGGGCGCAAACGCGGCCATTTCCATACCTTGACACCGGGGCAGGCGTCCCGTGTGGTGGTGCTGGGCCGGGACGTTCATCCTGCAGGCCTGCTGGCTTCGGCCCAAGCCGTTTACACGGTGACCTCGCAACTCGGTTTCGAAGGGCTTTTGTGGGGCAAACCGGTGCACGTCTTCGGCATGCCCTTCTATGCCGGCTGGGGACTTACTCGCGACGCTCTCGGCGCACCGCAGCGGCGCATGACGGTCCCCCTGGAGAACCTGGTCCATGCCGCCCTGGTGGATTATCCCCGCTACCTGGACCCCGAAACGGGGGAGCGCTGCGAGGTGGAGCGGGTGGTGCAGCATCTGGCGTTGCAGCGCAGGATGCGGGGGCGCTTTCCGGAGAAGGTATTTGCGCTCGGTTTTTCCCTGTGGAAAAAGCCGATCGTCCGGGCTTTCCTGCAGGGGAGCCAGGTGGAATTCGTCCGGCGCGTAGATCGGCTGCCTCCCGCAGCCACGTTGGTCCTCTGGGGGCGCAAGCAGGCAGTCGGGGAGCTGCCGCGGGGGGTGCAGACCTTGCGGCTGGAGGACGGCTTTCTCCGCTCGGTGGGACTCGGGACGGACCTGGTGCGGCCGCTTTCCTGGGTGGTCGACAGCCGGGGCATCTACTACGACGCGACCACCCCCTCCGACCTGGAACTGCTGTTGCAGACGGCAGTGTTCGACCAGCAGCTCCTCTCCCGGGCACGGGCGCTGCGCGAGCGCCTGGTCGCCGCGGGGCTCACCAAGTACAACGTGGGCGGGCGCCGCTGGCAGGGAGCAGGGGAGGCGGGGGGAAAGCCCGTTATCCTGGTGCCGGGACAGGTGGAGTCGGATGCCTCGCTCGCCTATGGCGCCCCCGGGCTGCGCCGCAACCTCGACCTGCTGCGCGCGGTGCGCGAGGCCAACCCTCAGGCGCATCTGATCTACAAGCCCCATCCTGACGTGGTGGCCGGTCTGCGCCGGCAAGGAGCGGGGGAAGAGGACGCCGCCAGTTGCTGTGACCAGGTGGTGGTCGACGTATCAATGGGGGAACTGCTGCCGCAGATCGACGAACTGCACACGCTCACCTCGCTGGCCGGTTTCGAGGCCCTGCTGCGGGGCAAGCGGGTGGTAACCTACGGGCACCCCTTCTATGCGGGGTGGGGCTTGACCCATGACATGGTGCCACTGGGCAGAAGGAGCCGTCTTCTGACCCTGGACCAGTTGGTGGTTGGGACGCTTATTCTCTATCCCACCTATGTGAGCCGCACTACGGGACGCTTTACCACTCCGGAGCGGGCTCTGGAGGAACTGTTGGACTGGCGCGACGCAGGGGGGGGAGGGCTGCCCCTGTGGCGTAGCATGTTGCGCTTTGTATTGAGGAGAGTGAAAGGATGAAGGACGTTTTGCCCGGGCACCGTGTGCTCCTGCTTCAGGGGCCGATGGGACCCTTTTTCAAGCGGCTTGCCGAGCGTCTCTCCAGGCAGGGTGCGTTCTGCTGGAAGATCAATTTTAACGGCGGGGACTGGTTCTATTTCCGCGGCCCCAACGCCGTCGATTTCCGCGGCGAGATCGAGGAGTGGGGCGGTTTCCTGCGCCGCTTCCTGGTCGGCAACAGGATCGACCTGGTTTACCTGTTCGGAGACTGCCGGGAACAGCACAAGATCGCGCGGGAGGTATGTGCGGAGCTGGCTGTGCGCGTCTTGGTCTTCGAGGAGGGCTATATCCGCCCCGACTACATAACCC